>Ga0326727_10007018_pt1 | contig 30250 bp, 33 predicted proteins | sample MB2enrmetagenome_FD_207643 | JGI IMG/M metagenome (GOLD analysis project Ga0326727, IMG submission 207643) | Lab enriched peat soil microbial communities from McLean, Ithaca, NY, United States - MB29MY | ecosystem: Environmental > Terrestrial > Soil > Wetlands > Peat | place: USA: New York... | reverse complement strand
GGTCGGCCAGGAACAACCCATTGACGGCCGACCGCTGCAGATCGGTCACACCACTCGGGCTTTGGATCAGATCGGCCTGACAACCGATCTCGCTCAGCCATTCGACGCTGGAGTCGCGTCCACCAAGAATCAGAAGGTTGGAGGAAGCCGTCATCGGAACACCCAGGTCAGGAAAGCAGAAATCGCGTGGCCGTGTAACCAATGGCCAAAGCCGGGGCCAAAAGAACGCCGTCGTAGATCTTGCGAATCACAAGATAAAGCGCCAGGAACAACACCATGAGAGCAAGCTTCGTAATGACGAGAGGCTGGCCGGATGGAAGAAGAAGCGCAATGATCAGTGATGAAATACAGCAGGCGAGGAAAGTCTTGTTGAACCGATCCAGCGTCGGCGACGCCGCATCGCTTAGGAAATTACGACTGACCAGGGGCAACAGGCGCAACCCCAAGGTCAAGACGCTGGCGGTGCCGATCTGCAGCCAGCAGCCGGCGGCTCCCCCGGTCATGGCTTCACCGCCTTTTCCACCTGTCGCGGCCCCTGCCGGCGCACCAGCGCCAAGGGCGTGGCCGCCACCAGGCCCGACAGCGACAAGGCCAGCAACAGGGATCCGAAGTTCGGACTGAGGGCCGCCGCCACCGGGGTCAGCAGGGCGCACAGGGCGGCAGCGACAAAGAAGGGGCGGTCGTGCCGGGCTTCGACGATCCGCCCGATCAGCATCATCGCCACCATGACGTTCAGCCCCTCGATCCAGACCGGTGTCGCCACCACCGCCAGGGTGCTGCCGACCACCGTCGAGACCACCGCGGCCAGATACAGCAGCACGCAGGACACGGCCAGATTAAGCTCGCGCTGAGCGATGTCGTCGGCCGCATCCGCCTGGCGATCGGTCAGTTGAAAGCGGGTGAAGGACAGGCCGCTCAGCATGGCGCACCAGATCAGCAGGCGCCGCACGGGAACCTTGCGCAGGCTGCTGACCACCGACAGCGACATGAACGACAGACGCAGATTGATCACCAGGACGGCGACGCCGACGACGCCCGGTCCGGCCCCGCCATGGACCATCCCGACCATCACCAGTTGGGCGGGAGCGGCGAACACGAACGCCGTCATCGCCGTGGCCTCGACCAGGCTGAGACCGGCAGCCCGGGCCGCCGCCCCCACGGTCATGAACGACACGATGATCGAGCCCATCTGCGGCAGCGTGTCGAGCGCCGCATCGCGCAGACGAAGCCAGGTGATGAAACGCGGGGCCACGACGGTCATGCTCCAGCCGGAATGGTCACTGGGCCGGCGCCGGGATCAGAGAGCGGCCTTTGCATGGCCCCCTGACACAAAGCCCGTCGGCGTTGAACAAGGCACCATGAACCGAGCAGACCAGATAGCCGCCGTCGACCGACAGCGGCGCCATGGCATTCAGGCGGACGCCGGTATGCGGGCAGACATTCCGCACCACCCGCCGGCCATCCCGGCTTTCCAGCACCACGTCGCCGGCCGGCGACAGAGTGGCGCCGGTCACCGCCCCCAAGGCGCGCGTCGCCAGGCGTCCAGCGGCCGGAACGGCTGCCGGCGTCCAGCCGGCATCGCCGTCCCCGTAGCGATCGCGAAAGATCACCGCCTTGTCGAGGAAGCGTTGAAAGTCGCAGGTGCGCACGAACTCCTCGATGATCGCGGCGCCGCGATAGCCGGCCTTGCCGAGAACATCCAACGATTCCTCCAGCGGCAGATTGCCGTCGCCGATCGGCACATGGGCATGCCGGGCATCCTGCATGTCGGCGATGTGCACGTTGGCGACCAAAGGCGCGACCTCGCACAGGGCCTCGAAAAACGCCTCGCGGGATCCGTAATGCGACCGCAGGTGAATGATATCCAAAGTCACCCGGATACCGGTCGCAGCGCAGATCTCTTTCATTTCCTCAACGGAATGAACGATGTAGGACGGCCGATCCGCCCCCATATTCTCCAGGCAGAGCTGGACACCCCTGGATCGCGCATAGGCCGCCGCAGTGGCCAGCGCGGACCTGAGGTGGGCGTTGTAGCGGGACGCCTCCTGCCCCTCGTGGTAGCCCGGATGGCAGGTCACGAAGCCGGCGGACACGTCGGCGGCGAAGTCGATGGCCCGCGACAGCAGGGCGATCGACCGTTCCCGTTCTTCGACCCGCGGCGCGGCCAGGTTGGTCGCCTCGCCATACCAGGGAGCGTGCACGCTGAGCCGGTTGCCATTCCGTCCGGCCAGATGGCGAACGGCCGTGACGATGGCTTGATAACGCTCGGGCGGGCAGTCCAGCACATCCTTCTGGATGTCCTCGGACAGTTCGATCTCCACCGCCTCGAACAAGCCCGATAGAACGCCGAAGGCTTCGACCAGATCGGCCTTGGCGATCACATCGTTGCTTGGGTGGAAGAGCACATTGGTAGAAAACCCGATCTTTATTCCGTCGTCGGCGTCAAAATGGGCAATTTCTGCTTGCGTCATCGTGATAATCACTCCAGCAGAAGTTGATTAATCGTCAGATTGTCAATTGCTCATCGAAAGAATATTTCACTTTTGCAAAGCGACTCATGAAGCCGGCGACATCGGCGCGGACCTGTCCGGCCGGCTCGTCGTCGCCGCAGGCCCTGGCGATCAGCCTGGCCAGTTCGGGGATGTCGGCCGGCTTCAGGCCCAGCCGCGTCAACTCCTGGACACCGATGCGAATGATCTCGCCCATCGCCGAGGTCCGGGCGTTGACCGCGATGCCCTTGTCGCGCAGACGCCGGCACAGCAGGAATCCCCTGCCTTGCGGCAGGTCGGACAACAGCAACAGATGGGACTGGGTCGCGATGCCGTTGCGCCGGACCACCGAAAAGCCCGTGCGGGCCAACTCCTCGCCCAGGGTCTGGGCATTGCCCACCACATTGGCGGCATAGTCCCGCCCGAACGCCCGCATCTCGACCAAGGTGACGTAAAGCGCCAGGCAATGGTGGGTATGCTGGCTGGAGACCACATGGGTGCTCATCGCATCATCGATGACATCGCCAAGGTCGGACGACGCCGGCAGGATGATGCCCTTCTGCGGCCCGGGAAATGTCTTGTGGGTGTTCCCCTGCAGCACGTCAGCCCCCTCGCCCAGCGGATCCTGGAACCGCCCGCCGGCCACCAGACCCAGGGTATGCGACGCGTCGTAGACGATCTTCACTCCCGCCGGCAGCATGTCCTTGAGGGCGGCGACCGGTTGGGGAAACAGGGGCGTGCTGTGATCGAGCAACAGCAGCGAGTCCGCAGGCAAGGCTTGCACCAGGGGAACGCAGGCATCCACGTCGACGGTCATGGTTCCGGCATTCCACGGCAGATAGACGGACCGTCGGCCCAGCGCGTTGACCAGCTTGTGGGTGGCGAAATGACCGCCATGGGCCGGGTTGATCGACAGGACGTGGGACCCGGGCCGGCTTAAGGCCAGGATTGTCGTCAAGGTCGCATGCAACCCCGACAACGGACGAAATTCGGCGCCGGCCGACGAGAACAGGGTCCGGGCGGCCTGCACCGCCAAGGCCTCCACAGCGGTGACCGCCGGCAATCCATCCAGCATCAGGCCGCCCTTGACGAAATGCAGGCCCTGCTCGCCCCGTTCGCTTGCCGTCCCCAGCAGATAGCATTTCGACAGGTACCGGCCCTGCATGGCATACGCCAGATCCGACATGACGTTTTCATTGGCGATCAGCGGGACGGTTTTGCGAACTCTCCGCTCTTCCGCTTCCAGGGCGCCCAGCAGACCTTTCAGTCTGTCCAGGGTCAGGGACTCGTCGCCGACGTCGTGCGGCGGTCGAAAGGCCGCATCGCCCTTAATGGGAACACCCTGGAAGTCAGCACGGAAGTGTTCCACCTTTTCCTCACCCGCCGGATCGGCCACGCCGCAATGAACGATATAATTACGATTTAAAACTTCTAAACAAATATCGCCATTCCACGGAATATTTTTCCCAACACGACACCACAATAAGCTACTACACCTAAATAATAATAACATATTTCATTTTAATTTCTGAATATCCCCAAATGCGACCAATTCGACTTGATCACGGAGACACAATACCAAACGTCGTTCCGATAAATAGGGCCGCATAAGCCATATATCCAATTTTTATATTTTTATAACTAATGCATATAAATTGACAATTCTGATGAAAAAAGTCATGGTCAAGTATGTATTTGGACACATTGACAAATCACTGTGCCGGTTTTAGACAGCTATACTTTCAGAAGACTCCCGCAAGGCAGCGGCAAAAACGCCCAGGTATGATTCTGGCGCCGACAAACCGTCTGCCGCCCATACGATAGTATTCACCTCGCGCCCCTCGGGGGGACAGAGTTCTGCGCGCGTCTCAGGCCGGTCCTGCGAAAATGATTGGTGGCTTTTTATTTAATTTTCTCGGGTCCCGCGATCCGCTCGACTGGCCTGATACCGACGGATATTTCCAGAAACCCGACCACCCTGCCCAGGGAATTGGCACAGCGGCGCGAAAACGGGCAGCCCGACCGGCCCGCCTGGTCCCGCATACCGATCACACCGCAGGTCGGGCGAAGCATTCGACAACCATCGCGTGTTGGCACGCCTCTTGCGGAACGAATCCGTCACTGCTTCGGAGGGTTCGATGCCCAAGGTTCTTTCCGTTTTCCACCGCCCCGGTATCCTGGCCCGCCTGGCCGAAGCCGCCACCGACATCGCCGCCGGAGATCGCTATCGCAAAGTTCCCGGTCTTGACCGCAACGATTCCTGCGGCACCCTGGCCCGCGCCTTGGACAAGGTGCGCCGCAGCCTGCAGGATGCCGACGGCGCCGTGGCCGAACGGGATGCCGAAGGCGATCATCAGGAACAGCGCCGCACCTCGATGGAGACCTTCGTCGCCAAGTTCGAGCACAGCGTCGAAGAGGTGCAACAGTCGCTGACAGCCGCCGCCGAAGGCATGCGCGGTGCGGCCGCGGCGCTGGCCGAGCAGACCGCGACGGTGTCGAGCCGCAGCCGCGAAGTGGAACAGTCGGCGGCAACGGCGTCGCGTGATTCGGCGACCCTGGCCGGCGCCACCAGCCAGTTGGACGCTTCGCTGGGCGAGTTGGAAGCCCGGGTTACCAAAGCGGTCGCCCTGATCTCCGGCACCGTTGCCATGGTCGACGGTGCCAATACGACCATCCTTGGCCTGTCGGCAGCGGCCGACCGCATCGGCGGCATGGCCCATGTGATTTCCGACATCGCCGGACAGACGCGAATGCTGGCGCTGAACGCCACCATCGAGGCGGCGCGTGCCGGCGAGGCCGGTCGCGGCTTCGCCGTCGTCGCCGCGGAAGTGAAAAATCTTGTCGGCGAGACCGAAAAGGCCACCGCCGACATCGACGCCCACGCCCGGGACATCGCCTTGGCGGCGGCCGACACGGTCACCGCCATGGGATCGATCGCCCAGTCCATGCACCAGGTCAACGACTTGATGGCGGCCGTGGCGGCGGCGACCCACCAACAAAGCGCCGCCAGCCGCACGCTGTCCGAGGGCATCCGTTCGACCGCCGCCGAGGCAACGATGATGAGCGCGTCGATCCACGAGGTGGCCACCGCCACCGAACAAACCCGGTGCGAGGCGACCGCCGTCGACGGTGCGGCCGCCGGCCTCGCCACCCAGTCCGAGGCCTTGCGGACCGCCGTGACGACCTTCCTCGACGATCTGGACCACGGTGCCATCCGCATCGGCATCCTGCATTCGCTGTCCGGCGGGTCGGCCGTCGGCGAACGTCCTTTGAAGGACGTCCTGATGCTGGAGGTGGCCGCCCTGAACCGCCGGGGCGGCCTGCTGGGGCGCCCGGTGGAGGCGTTGATCTACAATCCGCGCTCGGAAGCCGACCGCTATGCCGAGGCGGCCGAGCGGGCCCTGGCCCAGGACCACGTCGCCGCGCTGTTCGGTGGCTGGAGTTCGACCTCACGCAAGGCCGTGCTGCCGGTCCTGGCACGCCACCATGGCCTGCTGTTCTATCCCTCGCAGTACGAAGGCGGCGAGCGGGACCCCCACGTCGTCTATTGCGGTGCGCCGCCAAACCAGCAGCTGGTCCCGGCGGTGCGCTACCTGATGTCTGCGGCCGGCGGCGGCTTTCGCCGCTTCTTCCTGGTCGGCAACGACACCTTGTATCCCCGCCAGACCAACCGGGTCTTGACCGACTTTCTGGGGCGCCAGGGCGTTCCCCGCAGCCACATCCGCGAGCGCCTGCTGCCGGTTGGCGCCGAGGACTGGGAAAAGACGGTGGCCGAAATTCGCGCGTTCGCCCGTGATTCCGGCGGGCCGGCGCTGGTGGTCAGCACCGTCGGCGGCGCCTCCAACTTCTATTTCTTCCGTCAGCTGGGCGGGGCAAACGTTCCGGTCCTGACCCTGTCCATCGGCGAGGCCGAAGCCGCCCTGATGGATCCGGCCCTTCTGGCCGGACATATGGTCGCCTGGTCCTATCTGATGGCCGTGGAGACGCCGGAAAACCGCACCTTCGTTGCCGATTGGCGAGCCCATTGCGGTCGCGCCGATGCCGTCGTCAACGATGCCATGGAAGCCTCGGTGCTGGCCTTCCGTCTGTGGACCAAGGCGGTCGAGGCGGCCGGCGGCACCCAGGCCCAGGCGGTCCTGCAGCAATTGCCCAACCAGCGGGTGCGCTCGCTGACCGGACTGGACCTTTTCGTCGATCCCGCCAACAACCACCTGCATAAACCCGCCATGGTCGGCCGGCTGGGCGCCGACGGCGGCATTCGCATCCTGTGGCAATCGGAGGGAGTGATCGCGCCGGAGGTCGAGGGGGACCCGGTCGTCCAGGCCCTGGCCGCGGAATAGGGCGGCCGCCGTCAACGAGGATGGCGGCGGCGAACGGCGGTGATCGCCTGGGCAATGACGATCACCGCACCCGCACGGGCCTAACGGACCGGCCTCGCCGTCAGGCCGCGACGCCGACCAGTTGGGCCATGGCGCGACGCGCTTCGGCCAGGGCGCCGTCGCGGGCCTCGGCACCCATGGCAACCCCTTCGGCGCGGATCACCGTCACGTCGGTGATGCCCAGGAACCCCAGGACGGCACGCAGGTAGGCCTCCTGATGGTCCAACGCCGTCTCGAACGGTGTCTCGGCGTAACGGCCGCCGCGCGACGAGGCGATGATGACCTTGCGGCCGCCGGCCAGGCCGACCGGGCCGGTCTCGGTATAGCGGAAGGTGCGCCCGGCCTGGGCAACCCGGTCGATCCACGCCTTCAACTGGGTCGGCACGCCGAAATTGTACATCGGCGCCCCGATCACCAGGACGTCGGCGTCCAGCAGCTCATCGACCAGCGCATCGGTCAGGGCCAGTTCGGCGCTCTGGCGGGGCGTCAGATTGTCAAGGTTGCGGAACTTGACCACCTGCATCAATTCGGCGGTCAGATGATCCGGCGGGTTCTGTGCCAGATCGCGGTACTTGACCTCAAGCCCCGGATGGGCCGACGCCCAGGCCGCAACGATGTCGGCGGTCAACAGGCGGGACACCGAGGCGGTTCCCAACGGGCTGGAATCGATATGCAAAAGCTTCATGGCGGTCTCCGGATCGTCGAATAGGGAGGCGGGACAGCCGCCCCTGTCATGTCTCTGAGATAGCACCCGGCCAGATTCGCAACAATTCCGTTTGAGAACACAACACCGTCCCGTCTTTGGCAACAATACAACCACCACCGCTCGTCCCAAAAAACATCACGGCACTTTGCGGATTTCACAATTGATGCCGAAGCGACAAGGGAACATCCTGCCAGGGCCCGGCCGACCGGCCGGGTTCCCGCAATCCCTTGTAGACGGATATCGGATCGCATGTTCATCGGCATCGATCTCGGCACCTCGGGCCTGAAAGCGCTTCTGCTGGACCGCAATGGTGTCGTACGCGCCCAGAAGGTGGCCTCCCTCACCCTCTCGCACCCCCATCCACTGTGGAGCGAACAGGACCCCGCCGCCTGGTGGACGGCCTGTGAGTCCGCCCTGGCGCAGCTTCTCGACGAGGCCGCCGGTCTGGGCATCTCGCCTGCCTCCATCGAAGCCATCGGCCTGACCGGGCAGATGCATGGCGCCACGCTGCTCGATGCGAGCGACTCGGTCTTGCGGCCCGCCATCCTGTGGAACGACGGGCGCGCCTTTGCCGAATGCGCCGAACTGGAACGCCGGGTACCGGAGCTGCGCCGGATTACCGGCAACCTGGCCATGCCGGGTTTCACCGCGCCCAAACTGCTGTGGCTGGCCCGGCACGAGCCGGATGTGTTCGCCCGGGTCGCCAGCGTCCTGCTGCCCAAGGATTACCTGCGGCTGCGCCTGACCGGCGTCAAGGCCAGCGATATGTCGGATTCGGCCGGCACCCTGTGGCTGGATGTGGCGGCGCGCGATTGGAGCGACACCCTGCTGGCGGCCTGTGGCCTGTCGCGGGACATGATGCCCGCCCTGTTCGAAGGCAACCAGGTGACCGGTCACCTGACTGCCGAGATGGCCCATCGCTTCGGCCTGCCCCGGGTCCCGGTGGTCGCCGGCGGCGGCGACAATGCGGCGGGCGCCGTCGGTGTCGGCGTGGTCGCCCCCGGCCAGGCCATGCTGTCGCTGGGGACCTCGGGCGTCTCCTTCGTCGCCACCGATCGCTACCGGTCCAATCCGGAACGGGCGGTGCACAGCTTCTGCCATGCCCTGCCCAACACCTGGCATCTGATGTCGGTGATGCTGTCCGCCGCCTCCTGCCTGGACTTCACCGCCAAGCTCAGCGGCCAGGCCGATGTCGCCACCCTGTTGGCCGCGGCGGAGGCACGGGGCATTTCGGACACCACGCCGACCTTCCTGCCGTACCTGACCGGCGAGCGCACGCCGCACAACAACCCGGCCGCCCAGGCCTGCTTCTTCGGCCTGACCGGTGCCCACGACAGCGCCGACATGGCCAATGCCGCCCTGGAAGGGATCGGCCTGGGCCTGAAGGACGGGTTTGACGCGCTGGACGCCGCCGGCGCCAGCCCGGACAACATCACCCTGATCGGTGGCGGGTCACGCAGCGCCTATTGGGCCCAGATGCTGGCCGACATCATCGGCCGCACCCTGGTCCGCCGCGCCGGCGGCGATGTCGGACCGGCGCTGGGCGCCGCCCGCCTGGCCCACCTGGCCCTGGCCCCGGAAACACCGCTGGCCGAGATCTGCCGGGTGCCCGACGTTATCGCCCAGTACCACCCGGATCCGGCCCGCCAGGCCTTTTTCCAGGAGCGGCGCCGCCCGCGGTTCCTGGACCTGTACCAACGGCTGGCCCCGTTGTTCCCGAAGCCGTAATACCCCCCCTGCGATGAGATTGACTCATCGCAGGATGGCTGATGCGTTCGCGACTCCGGCGACATGTTCGCGCGCCGGGAGTCGCGGACAAGCCTGTTCGCCCTCCCTGTTCATTCGCCTCCGGAACCGGGCGGCAAGTTCCGTACGATGTCCATGGCGACATTCGCGTGGACGGCACCATCGGGCGATGTTCTTCCTGCCACCGTCCGGTGACGTGCCTGGAAGCAGGGCGTCCGAGTTATGCCTGGTTTGGGCCGATTGCGGAATGACGGGTTTTGGATAACTGCTGAGGCTGAACAGACACTGCCTGTTGCGTTCACAAGGCAAGTGTTGGCCCGAAATCGAGTAAGATGGCGGTCAAGACCGGAGCACAGCTCCGGCCCCACCACTGGTTTCTCGGCAAGGGACTTTTCTGCCTCGCTCTGAGAACAAGCGAGTCACAGCAGTCATGTTCATCTGCCCGAGACTCTGCGAGATCGCCTTACGGAAGACGCCATCGGTGACCGCAATCGTCACACGGATTGCCGCCCTTGAGCTCCTCCGTCGCGAGCGGACCTGAATCCTTTTCCGCTCATGGACCTCACACCTGAGAAACGATCGGGACGTTCGCATTAAGTCATTTTTGCCGCCCCGATCCAAAGAACAGGGCAGCTTCGTCCTTCTTATTTGTTTACCCAAGGCATAGAGAGGTCGATGTCGGAGACCAGCTTTCCACCGCCGAAGCTCATGCTCTCCAAGGGAATGGCATACATCATCAGGGTGACATCGTCCTGGCTGACGCCAACCTTTTCTACTGCGTATCGGGTGACCAACTCCGCGAGCTTGCGTTTCTGTTCCACCGTCCTGCTCGTGCCGAACGTCACCGTTACGATCATGTGCTTGTCGGATCTCGTGAGGTCAGGAAAAGTCGGATGGATGAAGAGTTCATCGTCCTTATGCTCACTGATGATGACGAAACGGTCATCCATAGGCGTATCCATGGCTTCATGAAGAGCGAGATTTAAGGCATCCGCCAGAGCCCGCTTCTCTTCGCCAGAGAATTTTTGAGCCGGAATGTAGGCATGAAATATTGGCATGAGTGTTTTCTTCGGTTGTGTTGTTCAGGTTTGAAGTGCATTTCGCACGTGTGCGCAGCCTCAGCGACTTCGGCAACCCTAGCTTTCATATCCCGGAGGAACCGAGAAAATCTCCGCCTCAGGCGGAGCCAGGTCGGCGACGCCGTTCAGATTGAGCGCCTGTGCAGCGGCCACCGTATTGAGGGACTCGCGAAGCAGCTTGATTTTGCCGCCCTCGGCGACGAGGCGTCCTGCGAACAAGTGATGGATGAGACGCCCGGTCGCCGCCGCGCGCGCGTCCGTCACATATTCGGCGAACACCTGATCCTTCGTGTCGATCAGCACCGTGACGTTCTCCGGGTTGAAGCGGAAGTCGGAAAAAAGGGTGCCGCCGAGAAAATCGAAGAATTTCGCGATGGCTTCATGCCCCTGATAGCGGGCCGGGATACCGATAGAATGGAGGAAAGGGAGTTCCAGCGCACCATCCTCGGCGAACAGCACGGCACATTTCTTGCCGTCCGGGATCACGGCAAGAAGGTCGAACAGCAGGGTCTTTGCATCGGTCATGGCAATTGTCCTTTAGAAAATTGGAGAGCGCCACCAGAGGCGGCGCCGTATGATCAACTCGGAAAGCTGTCGCCGAACATCGGAAGCCCACTTTTCGACCCGTCGCGCGTGGCCTCGTCCTGGATAATGTCCCAGTGTTCGGCAAGCTGGCCATTTTCAATACGAAGTATGTCGACCACGATCCAGTTTGCCGGAGTGCCGAAGCCTGAGAAGCGGCCATGAAGCATGACATAATCCCCTGAGGCCACGGCCAGCCCATTCTCGTAGCGAAGCTCGGCGGGCGATGTCTTGATGAGATCAAACAGGCCTTCGCGGCCGGGCGCGATATAGGCACTGTGCTGGATATAGTCGGGCGACCAGAAGCGTTCGGCCGCGGCATAGTCGCGCTTGTTGAACAGCGTATCAAACGCCTCCAGCACGAAACTCTTGTTTTGCTCTTCGGTGCTCATTGTGTGTCCTTCTCTTCGTCATCTGTTGTGTTGATGGGAGGGTAGGCGGATTAAAATTCGCCATCTCCCACGGTGCGAAACCAAGGCCGGAGCAGAATTTTCAGCAGGCCACCCCGGCTGGACAAATAATAAGATGACCGGTCGTCTTAGATTTGTCAAGGCCGATGAGCGCGATTGGCATAGAGGTTGCCCAGCCTGTCGGTTCGATTGACCTTGACAACCTCGTGCCTTCGCCAAATTATAAGATGACCGGTCGTATTTTTGTGCTGAGATTTTAAGAAAATGGAACCGCAAACAACCGCTGCTCGCCGTGGACCGAAGCCGAGGCCACACTTACGGGACAACCTGATCCGTGTTGGAGTGCGAATGCTCCACGAGTCGGGTTACACCGCGACAGGAATCAAGGACGTCGTTGACGCTGCCGAAGTGCCCAAGGGCTCATTCTACAACCACTTCGAAAGCAAGGAAGCTTTCGGAAAAGAAGTGGTCGACTTATATTTCAACAATGGCCTTGTTGAACTGCGTGCACTCCTTGGTAATAGCAGTATACCGCCGCTAGAGCGCTTGCAAAATTATTTTGGCGAGAGAATTCGTGACTTTCAGGCGGTCGGTTATATGCGAGGCTGCATGCTTGGGAACTTAAGCCTCGAAATCGCTGATCAAAGCGCTTCAATTCGCGGCCGGCTCGCCGTGCATTTCCGGACCTGGAGCGGCCTCTTTGCAGAGTGCATTGCCGAAGCGCAGACCACAGGTGCAATCAGCAATCAGCTGCCGGCAGCGTTACTCGCTCAATTTCTCTTGAACAGTTGGGAAGGCGCCCTGCTGCGGATGCGGGTGGAGAAGAGTGATGTGCCGCTGAAAGAATTCACGGAAGTCATCTTCGGATCGCTTCTCGTCTGAATGGAGGAAGCGAACTGAACCATGACCTACGATTGGTCTTCCGTCCGCAACCTCCGCGATGCGATGTTTGCCTTCAACTTTGTGCATCCCCTACGCACCATCGAGACGCTCCGCGTCGGCATGTAGGAAATGTCACAAGCAAACCCGCCGACGGCTGACCTAGCCGTCGAGCCGACCGAGCTCGGTGGCGTCGCCTCGGTGACGATCAGGCCACCCGGCGTCGCGCGCTGCCGATAGCGTTCGGCATTCATGGCACGCGGCACATCCCCCGGTTGACCTGCCCGCATGCGCGTCAGAGGGGCCATGACGATGACAGGCCATCGGTAGATTCCCCTTACGCTACGTCGATGTTGAGAAAGTCGATGGCGACTGGCATGTGCTCACGCGCTGGCAGGTTGTTCTCGCCAATCGCGTAGACGCGCCGCTTCGTCGGGAAGACAAAACCGCCGAACATCTTGGGCTCCGTCGCATAGTTGGCGCCCGATGTCCCGCCAATGACATCCACGCTGTAGTCATGACGCTGAAGAATTCCCGAAGCATCGAAATAGAAGGTCTGCTCGGGCGAGTGGGTCTGGATGCTCGACGGGAAGGCCACCCTCAGACGGCGCCATGTCTCGCCATCCTCCGTCACCCACGGCTCGATTTCTTCGCTCTCGACCCCCGGCAGCTTGAAGAGAAATGGCGTGCTCAGGTAGGTCCACATCGCGTAGCTGGCAAAATAGATCAGATGCTGCGCATCCCACGGCGTCGTCAGGTTGTGACCCTCGAATGCCTTCCTTGGTTGCTCACGCTGTTCGACGACCTCGCCACCATCGGTCACGATCGCGGTGCGAGTCGCGTCGAAAACGGTGTGCCGACCAGCTTGGACGAACGGTGAATACTCGGTGTGCTGTCTGTGCGTGTCGATCGACACGAGGGCATCTTTGAATATGTCCGGCCAGCCCTTGAGGTGCCAGACGTCCCCGCCGATCGAGACATGCGCGCTCACTGTCTTGAGGCTTTGCCACCGGTCCCAGCCTCCGTGCGCTGCCACAACAAGGTCCAATAGATCACTCATTCCATAATCTCCGTTTTTGACGCCGGCATCCACGGCGAAGGTTTAATTTTGCAACCTCTCGACAGCATGGCCGAAATGGTTTAAATTTGCAACCTTATTGATCGTCGCAAACGGAGAACAGGATGAAGGGGAAGCGTACCGACCTGGGGCAGGAAAATTGCGGGATCGCGCGCGCCCTTCAGATCATCGGCGATTGGTGGTCGCTGCTCATCGTGCGAGAGGCATTCCGAGGAAAGCAGCGGTTCAGCGAATTCCAAAAGAGCCTGGCACTCGCAAAAAACATCCTCTCGAGCCGCCTCAAGAAGCTCGTGGACGATGGAGTATTCGTTATCGAGCCCGACCCGGATTCCGCTCTCAGCCACCGCTATGTGCTGACATCGAAGGGAGAGCAGCTCTACGTCATCCTCATCGCACTCTGGCAGTGGGGCGAGGAAAACTGCTTCGAACCCGGTGAACTCGACGTTGCGATGGTCGACAAGCCAAGCGGACAGCCGCTCGCTAAGCTGCGTCTGATGGCGCAGGACGGGCGCGCCCTTGGCCCCCGCGATTTCCACCTTGCTCCGAGGCAATCGCTGGCTACCGACCGCGCTGCACGCGTCGGAGTATAGTCATGGAACATCAGGTATCGAGCGCCTTCCTGCAGACCAGATAAACATGCTGTCCAAGGGAAACGTGTGATTTGTCGTTCAGGACGATCTCAACCATGACCTGTGATTCACCTTCCGTCAGCAACCTCCGCGAGGCGATGTTCGCCTTCAACTTTGCGCATCCCCTGCGCGCCATCGAGATGCTCCGCGTCGGCATGGAGGCAATGTCACAAGCAAACCCGCCGGCGGCTGGCCTAACCGTCGAGCCGACCGAGGTCGGTGGCGGGATCTCCTGCCTCGCATCTGGGCATGCTCGGAGAGTGCCTTGCGGATGCTGGTACCAAGTACCATAATGATGCATGCGGATTTTGACTGCGCCGTCCTTCGATAGGGACCTTCGCGGAAGCGAGCTGGATGACGACGACCTGAAGGCCTCGGTCAGTGAGATCGAGGCCGGCTTGATCGATGCCAACCTCGGAGGCGAACTACTCAAAAAGCGCATCGCTCGGCCCGGCGGTGGAAAGAGCGGGGGATTTCGTACCGTTCTGGCTTACCGCCACGGTGAACGAGTGATTTTCATGCACCTCTTCGCCAAGAAGGAAAAGAGCAACGTGACGAAGTCGGAATTGGCAGCGCTGAAGACTTTGGCCAAGGCCTATATGTCATTGTCGGCCGAGGAGTTGGACAAAGCTGTCCGCGCGAGTGCTTTACGAGAGGTGAAATAAGATGTCCCGAATTCTTCAGAACGTCCGCGCTGACGCCAAAGCCCTTCACGACGCCGGATTGATGGACGATATCACCATGCGGGAAATCGACAGCCTAAGCCTGCCCCCGGTGAGGCGATACACGGGCCCGGAAATCCAGGCCATACGCACCGGTGCGCACGTCAGCCAAGCTGTCTTTGCCAGGGTCCTCAATGTTGGCACCGTTACCGTCCAAAAATGGGAACAGGGCGCCAAAAAGCCTGGTGGCGCATCGTTACGCTTACTGAGGCTGGTGGAAGCAAAAGGCATCGGCGCCCTCCTGGAATTTTGAAAGACCCCAGTGGCCCAGTCGGACGGAGCCATAAAGGTGGGGATCAAGCCTGGGCAGGGGTCTCTCGATCTATGACTGCTTTCGGGCGCCGTGATCAGGCCCATGAACGACCGTCATGGGCGCACCGCCGACATCGGTGTTGAACAGCACAAAATTCACCTTGCATCCCTTTCGGCCTCTCAATTTCGGCTCCGCCGAAACGCCGGCAGAGACGCCGGCGCCACTGTGGGTTTTTTCTCACTTTGTCGGGGACGTCTGCGCCCCCTGTCTGTGGCCATCGGCGGCGATCGGCGTCCATCCGTGTTTTGCTTTTCTCCACCAAAGACTTGGCGGCAGGGTGACCTGGGGATCTGCCTGGGGCGGGAACACAGACGGACACCGATGGCTGCCGATTCGCGGATTTGGCGCATCGGGGCGTCCTTCACCACCATAGGCCGAAAAAGCGGGTCGTGGTGAGGCTGACCGGTCATGGCCCACCAGTTGTCAGGCGACATAGCCGTTGGTCACCTCTACGGCTGCTATCGAGCGCTGCGCACGGGATCTTGAACAGCCATGATGAGCGCTGATCTGCCGGCGATCTTTTTTTACAGAGTGGTACGCGGTACGTTCCACATATGATCAAGACCCGTGGCGACTAATTCACTTCGACCCCATTTCGCAGGCCGGCAGAGACGCCGGCGCCACTTCTTCACACTCTGCCGGGGTCGCCCTGAATGGGGATTGGGAGAATGGTCCCCGCAAGGCTCCCCTTCTCGGCGACGATGGACAGCGGCTTGTACGCCGGAGCGGTGTCAGCCAGGATTGCTTCACTTCGTTCGCAGTGACGGTCTTCCATCTCCTGAGGTGCGTTTCTTGTTCCGTGGAGGCTTCGCCGGGCCAGGCGGTTTGGGCTCGTCCGGCTTCCCGTCGGATAGAGCCGATAGCGGCCAGATCCGTCGGCATTTGGTGCACCAGCCCATGGTCCGGCCCTGTTCCGAGACCACTTCGAAGACGTGAAGAGCCGATGTCGCCGGGCAAATCGCGCGGAAGGTCTGTCCCAATTCTTTCCTCCAACATGACCGGCGCAGATCCTTGTGGTGAGATCAGGTTCCGGTCCGCCGCCCTCACTGGACCGTCCGGCCGGGGTATCCAAAGTGAACGTGGTCAAGGGCGTCGTCCCGTGATCGAGCCAAGGCACACCCCTTAACGAACAGAGCCGAGGGATAGCATGACGCACCAATGGGCGAAAGGCACGGCCAGGGTGACGGCGAAAAAAAGGAATTTCGCCTGGGTAAACCGGCCGGCAACGGTGATGGCTCTCTCGATCCGCCTCTTTGCCCATCAAGCATATATTGAGCGGCGTGGACGGCCTTTGTCGGTGGCGGATCTGACAGGCCATTGCCTGATCGGTTTCGACCGCGACGACCGCTCGGTGCGCGGTATTGATCTGCAGGACTTGCCGGTGACGCGTGAGAGCTTCGCTTTCCGGTCCGACAACGACCTGGTGCAGATGGCGGCGCTCCGTGCCGGCCTTGGCATCGCCGGGTGCCAGACCGGATTGGCCCGTCGCCACGGCGCGTTGACGCCGGTTCTCCACGAGATGATCCGGTTCGCACTGGAAATGTGGCTGGTCATGCACGAGGATCAACGACTCGATCGGCGTGTCCGCCTGCTGTTCGACCATCTCGCAACCGCGCTGGGCGCCTATATTGCGGAATGCGCGATGTAACCGCCACGGTCAAATGAAGAATTTGACAACCGCATAGAGTATTGCCAGCAGCATGCCGATGGTTGCGACCGCACCGATACCAAATCCGACCCCCCGCTTTTCAGGAGCGGCATAATAGCCCCGCGCATAGAGGATGCGCCCGATCGACCAAAGCAGGCCCATTGCCGCCGCAACGTCATCGCCAACCCAGACGGCACACAACCATAATAAGGGCAGCAGAGGGATCAATTGTTCGACGGTGTTCATCTGCACGCGGTAACGCTTTTCGAATTCGATATGGCCGGTCACCGCCGGGGCAACAATGCCATAGGTTTTCCGCGCACGCCCAACATTGGCCGACAAAACCAAATACACCAGCACGGCGAGGATCGTCGACAGCGTGGTGCAGGGAAAAAAGGCCATGGTCGTCTCCTGTTGCGAGAGGACATGATCGAGACCAACCACCGCCGGCCCGTCTGCGGGCGCACCGGCTCGCGATGGTGACAGAAGCGCCAAGGACAAGAGAAAGCTCACCATCAAGGCCTGAAGACGTGGGGGCGGATGGAATTTCATGCGGCGCGCCTCTGGATGACCTGCATGGGCGTGGAGGTTGCCTCAAGACAGCGCCTTCGGCGACCGAAAAAGGCTCGTCTTACATAAATCATGTTGAAAGCGCCGTTCAGCCATACTGGCCAATGACGGCTATTGAGGTAAGGAGAGGATTTCGATCACAGCATCGGTAAAAACATCGGGGACGTCCAGCCACTGCTCTGCTTCGGACCAACAACCTTCAACCACATCCAAGCCATGGGCACGCAGGCGCATGGCCAGGTCATGCGCCGCTGCCTTTGGATCTTCATCGAGGAATGCGATGTGGCACCTGTCTCGTTGCGGAACGAGACGATCTTCCGCCTCGATAAGTTGAACACCACATGTTCCGCCGCGCGCAAAACAAATCGCAGAGATTGTTCCGATGCTGACCGTATTGCACAAACCACACTCTCGTAGAACCAGGACGGCATCTGCCAATCGGTTCTGGCGGACTCGTAATGCAGTGTGGTGAAAGTCCATAGGCACCTCCCCCGGTTAAGTTGTCATCATTTGCCTTAAGCAGGAGATTCGGCGTCGCGGCCCGAGCATCGTCAGCAGGTCAGAAACGCCAGCGATGGCGTCCGCGTCGTCGATGGCCTTCCTCACCATTGTCCTTGCCTTCACCATTGTCCTTGCCTTCGCCGGACGGGAACGGACTTCGGTCACCAGATCGTCAAACCTGCTCATGGAGCCCCTTATACCAAGCTGCGCGGATCGAAACCGGTCAGCGCCCCTCCGGCGCCGGGCCCGTCTCTCCGAAACCCTTGGCTGCGCTCGCAGAAGCCGAGCGGGCCCGGGGTGGGCCACCCAACTTGCGATGAGTCAAACGCATCGCAAGTTGGTATTACATGTCGTCAACAGTGTTTGCCTAAAGAGCCGCGAACAATCGATTCCGCCCTCGATCTGGCCGGCGTCAGCCGCGCGCTGAGGCCCGCGCTAACGCACATCCTGGTAGCGCAGGATGTTGCCGTTGGCGCCCAGGCAGGCGATGGGCAAGCCGGCCAGGCGATGGACGAAATGGTCCAACAACAGGTCCAGATCGTCGAAGGGTCCGAACGGGGTCGCGCTAAGGGCGCTGTGATAGCCCCAGCCATAGGCCGGATCGTCACGTCGGGCGGGAATGCGCTGGAATGGCGCGCAGAACACGGTGGCCACGGGAAAGCCGCCGACCCACAGACTGTGGGTTTCGCCGCCGGCGCCGTCCGGGCCGGCGGCGCGGATACAGACATCCAGGCCGTTGACGAGCCGTCGCGGCAAGGACCGGGGTGGAACGGGACCGATGTCCGGCATGGGATCGTTGAGCATGGGACTTCCCTTTCTTCGCGATCAATGACGGTGCGGTGCTCCTTCCCTTTCGACCTGCGGCGGCGGACCGGACCGGACCGGACCGCCGCGCGCCAAGCCTCCGCGGGGCCTTACCCCCAGAGGAACCGGGTGACGATGTTTTCCAGCCGTTCCTGACCGCCGCTGACCGGGCGCGGATCGAAATGCCCGGCCACCGCCTTTTCGGCCAGGTCGGCCAGCGAGACTTTTCCGGCCAGGATGTCCTGCCCCAGCGGGGCGTCCCAGCCGGCGTAACGCGCCGCCTTGTTCTTGGCCAGGACGTCGTCCTCGATCATGGTCGCGGCAATTTCCAGGGCCCGGGCGACCACGTCCATGGCGCCGATATGGCCGTGGAACAGGTCGGCCGGATCGATGCTCTGGCGGCTGAGCTTGGCGTCGAAATTGAAGCCGCCGGTGGTGAAACCGCCCGCCTTCAGGATTTCGTACATCACCAGGGTCATTTCCTCGACGCTGTTGGGGAACTGGTCGGTATCCCAGCCGGTCTGCGGATCGCCCCGGTTGGCATCGATGCTGCCGAAAATCCCCAGCGAGGCGGCGGTGGCAATCTCGTGCAGGAAGCTGTGTCCGGCCAGGGTGGCGTGGTTGGCCTCGATATTGATCTTGATCTCGTTCTCAAGACCGAACTGCTTCAGGAAGCCATAGACCGTCGCCGTATCGAAATCGTATTGGTGCTTGGTCGGTTCCTTGGGCTTGGGCTCGATCAGGATGGTGCCCTGGAAGCCGATCTTATGCTTGTGCTCGACCACCATCCGCATGAAGCGGCCCAGTTGCTCCCGTTCGCGCTTGAGATCGGTGTTGAGCAGGGTCTCGTAACCTTCGCGACCGCCCCACAGGACATAGTTGGCGCCGCCCAGGCGGTGGGTGGCGGACATGGCGGCGGCCACTTGAACGGCGGCACAGGCGAACACCTCCGGGTCGGGGTTGCTGGCGGCGCCGGCGGCATAGCGGGGATTGGAGAAACAGTTGGCGGTACCCCACAGCAGGCGAACGCCGGTCTGCTCCTGCTTTTCGGCCAGAACGTCGACCATGGCGGCGAAATTGTTGCGGCTGTCGGCCAGGGTGGGGCCTTCGGGAGCCACATCGGTGTCATGGAAGGTATAGAACGGCGCGCCCAGCCTTTGGAAGAATTCGAAGGCGGCGTCCGCCTTGCGCCGGGCCAGGGTCATGGCCGACCCCTCCTGCTGCCAGGCGCGCTTGAAGGTCCCGGCGCCGAACACATCCGCGCCCGGCCAGACGAAGCTGTGCCAGTAGCAGACGGCAAACCGCAGGTGATCCTCCATGCGCTTGCCAAGAATCATTTTGTCGGGATCATAGTGGCGAAAGGCGAAGGGGCTGTCCGGCTGGCCGATCTGGCGGCGAACGGACGACAGGGACTCAAAATAGGTCATGGCGCGATCTCGCTTGTCCTGGACGTTGGGACGTGCGGTCATGCTGCCAGCGGGCGGGCAAGCGGAACAATTGTGAAATCCGCCAGCGCCGTGATGAAATTTGACCGTCCCGGTCGGCAATTGAAATAGCGGGCGGGACCGATGTAAGATATTGATCCGAAAAGCATAAGAGCGTCCGCAGACGCCATTCGAACAACCGGGAGATCTGCCGCATGAACCAACAAACGACGTATCGAATTGCGCTGCTGTTCAACGCAAACAAAATATACGATCGTGGAATTATTTCTGGAATTGGCAGCTATCTCTCCAGCACGCGGGTCGCCTGGGATCTTTTCCTGGAAGAAGACTTCCGGTGTCGGCTGAAAGGCATCGAGAACTGGGCCGGAGACGGCATCATTGCCGATTTCGATGACCCCGATGTGGCCCAGGCGCTCTCCGCCAGCCGCCTGCCGGTGGTGGCGGTCGGCAGTTCCTACGAGGACGAACGGCTCTATCCGACCACCCTGCCCTACATCGCCACCGACAACCTGAAATTGGTGCAACTGGCTTACGATCACCTGATCGACACCGGGCTGACGCGGTTTGCTCTGTTCAGCCTGCCCGACTCGCCTTACAACCGCTGGGCGCAAGAGCGCGAAAAGGCCTTTGTGCGGCTGTTGCGCCGAGATGGACTGGTCCCGGAAATCCACCGCGGCCTGCCCACCAGCGCCCAGGACTGGAATACCTGCACCGAGCAGCTGGTCGAATGGCTGCAAGGATTGCCCAAACCCATCGGCATCATCGCGGTCACCGACGCCCGCGCCCGCCTGCTGCTGCAGGCCTGCCTGATGGCCGGCATCCCGGTCCCCGAAGAGGTGGCGCTGATCGGCATCGACAACGACCCGCTCACCCGCACACTGACGCGCATCCCCCTGTCCTCGGTCGAGCAGGGCACCGAGAAGATGGGTCACATGGCCGCCCATCTGCTGCACCAGATGTTCCACGGACTCCGGTTCCGCGGCACGCGCATCCTGGTGCCGCCGGTCGGCATCAACGCCATGGCGTCAAGCAAGCATCAGCGCCTGTTCAGCCCGGCCGTCATGCGGGCCCGCCATTTCATCCGCCAATATGCCTGCCAGGGGATCAAGACGCTGCAGGTGGCCGCCTATGTCGGCGTATCGCGGTCGTCGCTGGAAAGCCATTTCCGCACGGAGTTGGGCTGTTCCGTTCATCAGGAAATTCTGAAGTTCAAGCTGGATATCGCCAAGGTCATGCTGGAAAAGGGCGATCTCGGCACCGCCGAGATCGCCGTGCGCAGCGGCTTTACCTCGCTTCAGTACATGTATGCGGTGTTCCGCCGCGAACTGGGCTGCACGCCGCGGGACTACCAGGAACGCCATCGCGAGGGCCCGCTGGTCATCGGCGCCCTCCCCGATCACGGATCGACCGAGACGATGGACGCCAGGACATAGCCGTCGCCGACGGCAGTTTGCCGCCAATAACCGGACGGCGCTTGGCCCTCCGCGGCTTTCTGCCGGGCACCGTCCAGTCCGGGAAAAGCCGCCTGGACCAACTCGGCCCGCCGTCCAACCAGCGCCAACTATAGGAGGGAGGGCGCCGCCCGCAGAGGCCCGACAGCGGCGGCGATCCTGACCAGTCTGCACCGGAAAGACCGCACATCCGCCTGCCCGTCCCGGCAGGCCCCCTTCCCCCAGCCCGATAGTTTTCGCCAGCCATGTGCATTTTGCACTTGCGCCGATGTTGATAATGCCTTTCATTATCGAAAATTGCCCATACTTCCTGTGCGGAGACTCATGTCCTTGTCCAGCATCGTCAGCAAAACCATCGTGGGTGGGTCCTCCGCCCCGGACATGCGCCTGGGGCAATGCCCGAAGGGGTGGCGCGGGACGGTCTGCGGTTTGACGCCGGTCGCCGGACTGAGCATTCCCTGGCTGGAAATGGAGCGGCGCCTTCTCGAAATGGGCTTCGTCGAGGGCGCCCGGCTGGAAATTCTGCATGACGGACCGATCATGCGCGACCCCATCGCCGTCAGGGTCGACGACATCACCATCGCGGTCCGCCGCGCCGATGCCAACACCATCCTCGTCCGCCCGTTGGAGTGAGAGCATGTCCTCCGCCACCATGACCGTTCCCGGCTTCGCCCTTGTCGGCTGTCCCAACTGTGGCAAGACGGCCCTGTTCAATGCACTGACGGGCCATCATCAGAAGGTCGCCAACTATCCGGGCGTCACCGTCGAGCGCAAGGAAGGGGCGATGACCACGCCCGGCGGCACCACGGTTCGCCTGCTGGACCTGCCGGGCACCTATTCCCTGCGCGGACGCAGCCCGGACGAGGCGGTGACCCGCGATGTCGTCCTGGGTCGCCTGGACGGCGAGCCCCTGCCCGATGCGGTGATCTGCGTCGCCGACGCCACCAACCTGCGCCTGGTTCTGCGCCTGATCATGGAACTGAAGGCGCTGAACCGTCCGCTGATCCTGGCGCTGAACATGGTCGACATCGCCAAGCGGCAGGGATGCGAGATCGATGTCGATCGGCTGGCGCAGGAATTGGGCATTCCGGTGATCCCGACGGTCGCGGTGCGGCGCGGCGGAGTCGCCTCGCTGTTTTCCGCCATCGATTCCCTGGCCGCCAGGACGGCGGAAGGGCCGACCGGCCCGATCCGCTGGCGCGAACCCAACAGCACCGAGATCCGCGCCGCACACAAGGAAGCCGAACGGATCCTTAAGGCCTGCGCCTTCCGGCCGGGCGACCAGAAGCTGACCGGCCGTCTGGACCGGGTCCTTCTGCATCCGGTCTTCGGGCTGTTGATCCTGTTGGCGGTGCTGTTCCTGATGTTCCAGGCGGTGTTCGCCTGGGCCACGCCGGTGATGGACGGCATCAAGGCGGCTTTTGACCTGTTGAGCGGGCAGATCCAGACGATGATGCCCGACGGCCTGCTGCGCAGCCTGCTGACCGACGGGGTGTTGGCCGGCGTGGGCAGCGTCGTGCAGTTCCTGCCGCAAATTCTGATCATGTTCCTGTTCATCATCCTGCTGGAAGACTTCGGCTACATGGCCCGCGCCGCCTTCCTGATGGATCGGTTGATGGGCGGCGCCGGACTGCACGGCCGCGCCTTCATTCCCCTGCTCTCCAGCTTCGCCTGCGCCATTCCCGGCATCATGTCGGCGCGCGTCATCGAAAACCGCCGCGACCGCCTGGCCACCATCCTGGTGGCGCCGCTGATGACCTGCTCGGCCCGCATCCCGGTCTATACCCTGATCATTTCCGCCTTTGTGCCGCGCACCGAGGTCGCCGGGGTCCTAAGCCTGCAGGGACTGGTACTGTTCGGCCTCTACGCCGCCGGCATCCTGTCGGCCCTGGCGGTCGCCTGGGTGATGAAACGCCTGGTCTGGCGCGAGGTGGCCGAGCCGTTCCTGATGGAGATGCCGGCCTATAAGGTACCCAGTTTCAAGAATGTCGCCCTTGGCCTGTGGCAGCGCGCCAGCGTGTTCCTGCAACGCGCCGGCACCATCATCCTGGCCATCATGGTGCTGATCTGGTTCTTGAGCTCGTTCCCGGGCGCCCCCGACGGCGCCACGGACGCCGCCATCAACTATTCCATCGCCGGCATCGTCGGCCACTGGATCCAGCCGATCCTGGCCCCCATCGGCTTCAACTGGCAGATCGCGGTGGCGCTGATTCCCGGCATGGCGGCCCGCGAAGTGGCGGTTGGCGCGCTGGGCACGGTCTATGCCCTGTCGGCCACCGGCGACGAGGTGGGTGCCGCGCTGCAGCCGATCCTGGCCGCCCAGTGGAGCCTGCCCACGGCCTTGGCCCTGCTGGCTTGGTACATCTTCGCGCCGCAATGCGCCTCGACCCTGGCGGTGGTCAAGCGCGAGACCAACTCCTGGCGCTGGCCGGCGATCCTGTTCCTTTACATGATCACCCTGGCCTATCTGGCCGCCTTCGTAACCTTCCAACTGGCCCAATGGGTGATGGCATGACCCAGGGCGTCGTCGTTCTGGTGGTGGTCGTCGTTGCCGCCGCGTGGTTGGGCTGGCGCGCCTTGCCCGGCCGGGTGCGGCAGAGACTGACCGGCGGCAAGAGCAAAGGCTGCGGCCACGGCTGCAGCTGCGGCGACTGAGCAGCCAGACCAACAGCGGGTCAGGCGTCTCCGCCTGACCGGGCGGCGACAGGCGCGGAGGCCTGTCCCACTGGGTCCGGTCAATTCACTCCTTCTGGCGGCGCCCCACCGGCACCCGGGCCAAGACCCCGCGGTCGGGGTCCGCGACTTCCATCTTGATGGCGAATTGCCCGCTGCGGTTGGCCAGGTCGGCCAATGACAGGGCCAGCTTGGCCGCCACATAGGGTGTGACGGAAAAATTGTAGGCGGGGTCCGACCCATCGGTCTCGGTCTGCAGGCGCACGGTGATGGTGCCGTTGGCATCCACATAGGCGACCGAACTGATGACCAGGTCGATGCCCTGGTTCTCCAGACCGAAAATGTCGGGAACGTTATTCTCGAACAGGGCCTCGGCGACCTTCTTGTCGAACGGAGAGTCCTCCATGGTGCTTCCTTTACTGGGGAAAGTGGCGTCAGCCGGAGATCAGGTTTTGGGCGTCACATGCACATGGGCCGCGGCATCCTCGGCCGGGTGCTGCACATGGTCAGAATGGTGGTGGTGCGACTGGTCCAGATCGGCCGAAATGAGGTGCAGGTGACCGTGGCGAACCCCGGTCTCGGCGATGGTCGCCTCGGAAAACCGGCGGACCGCCGCCGTTTCGCCGCGCACCAGCACCACCTCAAGGCAGTTCTCATGATCCAGATGAACATGCAGCGTCGACAGCATCAGGTCGTGGTGGGCATGTTGGGACTGGGTCAGTCGGCGGGCCAGTTCCCGTTGGTGGTGGTTGTAGACGTAGGACAGGCAGCCGATCCCGTAAGGGGCGGCATCGTGCTCGACCCGATCCTCCTCCAGCCGCTGGCGCAACAGATCGCGGATGGCTTCCGAACGGTTCTCGTAGCCGCGGCGACGGTTGAAGGCGTCGAAGGCTTCCAACAGGTCTTCGTCCAGGGATATGGTCACGCGCTCCATCGGCCATCCTTTCGCGCCAGTGTGTCCTGCAGTCTTGCACATTTTGCCCGTACGCGGGACAGGGCATTGACAGCCAGGGCGGCATTGACAGGGAAACCGGCGGCATCGTATGACTAATGGATAAATTTTCCTACCACTGTCCGAGGCGCATGCCGTGCTCTCCCGGTTCCTGCCGACCGCCGAGCCCGAACTCAAGGGCCGTTTGATCCGCCTCTATGCGGTCCTGATCCTGGCCAACCTGGGCGCCTGGACCTGGGCCCTGGTCGCCTTCCGGGGCTATCCCCTGCTGCTGGGCACCGCCTTCCTGGCCTACAGTTTCGGCCTGCGCCATGCCGTCGACGCCGATCACATCGCCGCCATCGACAACGTCACCCGCAAGCTGATGCAACAGGGCAAAAAACCGGTCGGCGTCGGTTTCTTCTTCTCGCTGGGTCACTCCAGCGTCGTCGTCGCCCTGTCGGTGGTCATCGCCGCCACGGCCTCATCGCTGCAGGAGCGTTTTTCCGACCTGAAGGATGTCGGCGGGATCATCGGCACCTCGGTCTCGGCGTTCTTCCTGTTCGCCATCGCCGCCGCCAATCTGGTCATCCTGTCAGGTCTCTACCGCAGCTTCCGGGCCGCCCGCCGGGGCGGGACACTCAAGGACGACGACGTCGACCTGCTGCTGGCGGGTGGCGGCCTGTTGAGCCGGGTGCTGCGCCGCCTGTTCCGTCTCATCGGCACCAGCTGGCACATGTATCCGATGGGCCTGCTGTTCGGCCTGGGCTTCGATACCGCCACCGAAGTGGGGCTTCTGGGCATCTCGGCGGCCGAGGCCTCGAAGGGCCTGTCCATCTGGTCGATCCTGGTCTTCCCGGCCCTGTTCACCGCCGGGATGTCCCTGGTGGATTCCCTGGACGGCACACTGATGTTGGGCGCCTATCAGTGGGCCTTCATCAAGCCGATCCGAAAGCTTTATTACAACCTGACCATCACCCTGGTCTCGGTCGCGGTCGCCATCCTGGTGGGCGGCATCGAAACACTGGGCCTTTTGGCCGACCAGTTGTCCCTTCAGGGACCGTTCTGGCTGGCCGTCGGCCGGCTGAACGACAATTTCGGCCTGCTGGGCTTTGTCATCATCGGCCTCTTCGTGGCCAGTTGGGTCGTCTCGGTTGCCATCTATCGCTGGAAGGGGTACGACGAAATCGACGTCACAGTCTGATACCCTCCCGACTGATCCTCCCCGGACCCAGGACCGCCCGTGATCATTCCCATCGAGTCCCCCGACGACGAAAGAATCGCCGGTTTTCGCAATATCCGTGAGCGGGACCTGGTCGGCCGCGAAGGGCAATTCATCGCGGAAGGCGAGGTTGTCTTAAAGGTCCTGTTGGCCAGCCGCCACCGTCCCTCCGCCCTGTTGATCGCCGACAAACGCATCGCCACGCTCACCGACCTGCTGGCCCGGGTCCCTACCGACGTTCCGGTCTATGCCGCCGGGCAAGCGGTGCTGGACGCCATTGCCGGGTTTCCCCTGCACCGCGGTATCCTGGCGCTGGCCACCCGCGCCCCCCTGCCGGAACCCTGCGACCTGTTGGCCGCCTGCCCCGAACGGGCCCTGGTGATGGTGTGCTGCGGCATTGCCAACCACGACAACATGGGCGGCCTGTTTCGCAATGCGGCGGCCTTCGGCGTCCATGCCGTCCTGCTGGACGGCCACTGTTGCGACCCCTTTTACCGCAAGGCGATCCGGGTCTCGGTGGGCGGCGCCCTGCGCGTTCCCTTCGCCCGCCTGGCCCCCGGCACCGACCTTCTGGCCCTGCTGGCCGACCAGGGCTTTTCCGCCATCGCCCTAAGCCCCCGCGGCAAAACCACGCTGAACAAGCTGGCCCGCCCGCCGCGCGCCGCCCTGCTGTTGGGATCGGAAGGCGACGGCCTGCCGGGTCCGTTGATCGAGCGCAGCCACTCGGTACGCATTCCCATGGCCGCCGGCTTCGATTCGCTGAACGTCGCCACCACCAGCGGCATCGTCCTGCATCACCTGGCCACCGACGCCTAGTCGGTCAAGTCACCATAAATAGAGGGGGTGGATATCATCAGTAGCGCCGGCCTCCGTGGCGGCATTGCCGGCACGGAGATCCTATGAGGCGGCGGGCATTCGGAAGGATTGATATCCTTCGGGTGACCAAGCCTCAGAAGGATACTCGCTATGACGCATCAAACCCTCGTCGTGCCCGTCGCCCTCCAGCATGGTGCCACGATTTACGTTGCCGTTGAACTGAGCATGAGCAGCTGGGTGATCGGCCTGGTCGATCCGCGCAGCGGTAAGATCAGTCGGCATCAGATTTCTTGCGCAGACCTCACTCGGTTACGGGAGCTCATTGCCAAGATGCGCCGGGTGTCGGGCTGTGAGCGTGTTGTGCTGTGTTACGAGGCCGGCCGGGATGGCTTTTGGCTGTATCGGATTTTGACGGCGGAAGGGATCGAGGTGCTGGTGCTGGACCCGGCGAGCCTTCCCGTTGATCGCCGGAAACGTCGTGCCAAGAGCGACGGTCTAGACGTCGAGATGCTGCTGCGGGCGGTGTCGGAGCGGCTTCGCCGCCGATCATATCCTGTCAAGAGGCCTTGGCTCGCAAGCTCACCAAATCCTCTTGACAGGAGCCGCCTCATATAAGGCCGGCACGCGCCAGGCCAAGCTCGTTCCGTTGCTCCGCGCCATCTTCGCGTCCTTCGTGTCTTCGTGGTGAACTCTTGCGGAATTGGCGTGGAGGTCAGACCCGTTCAGCCTGCGGAAAAGCGCCGCCCGTAGGCTTGCGCGGTGACGCCAAGGATACGCAAGAAGGCGCGGCGCATGGTTTCTTCGGACCCGAAGCCGCAAGCCCGGGCCACGCGTTTGACCGTCTGTCCGTCTTCGAGCATATGCCGCGCGACTTCGATCCGAATGCTCTCGACGGCGCGCGCCGGTGTCATTCCAGTGGTCTGGCGATAGTGTCGAACGAAGCTGCGCTCACTCATTCCAGCCGTGCGAGCCAGACAAGCCACCGAGAGATCGTTGCACAGATTTTCAACGATCCAGGAATGCAGCCGTTCAAAGCATTCGTCCGTACTCTGGAGGGCGAGCGTGTTACTGAATTGGGCCTGCCCACCGGGCCGCTTGAGGAAGACAACCAGTTCGCGCGCGACCGCCAAAGCGACCCGATGACCAAGGTCGGCTTCAACGAGCGCCAGCATCAGGTCGATCCCGGCGGTGACTCCGGCCGACGTCCAGATGTTGCCGTCATTGATGAAAATCGGGTCGCGGTCCAGGTGCACATTGGGAAAGCGTCGGGCGAATTCAGCGCATCGGCCCCAATGAGTGACGGCCCGTCGGCCATCGAGAAGGCCTGCCTCCGCCAAAAGAAATGCTCCGCTACACACCGATGCGATGCGCCTGGCTTTTGCCGCCCTGGCCTTGATCCATGCCAGTTGCGCCGGACAATGACAAGCGTCGTTGACTCCCGGGCCCCCGGCGATGACCAAAGTATCCAGCGGCATCTCCGGGGCGGTTAGCGGTCCGGTGAACAAGCCAAGCCCGGCGCAGGACATGACCGATGTCTGGTTGGCGACCACGGCGATCTCGTAGGGTCGCGGGTCTTCCGAACCACCGACGACATCGTTGGCCGCGGCAAAGACCTGCATCGGCCCGGCGACATCCAGCAACTGAACCCGGGGATAGGCCAGTATTTCGATGCGCCGCGGAGCGATTGGCGGAAAACGAGGGTTAATTGGCATTTCCGCCACACGCTAGTTCGCTACCCTTGGCCTGTCAATCAAAGGAGAGGGCCATGGCGTACAACATAGGAATTCTGGTGTTTCCCGGCGTACAGCAACTCGATCTGACCGGTCCTTTCGAAGTTTTTGCCTCGGTTCCCGGCACATCCGTTCACTTGGTGTGGAAGGACACGGCGGAGATCGCATCCTCTACGGGGCTGTTGCTGTCCCCGACCGTCGCCTTCGATCAATGCCCGCCCCTGGACGTTGTCTGCGTGCCCGGCGGTGTCGGGGTCAATGCCTTGCTGCAGGATGCGGATGTCTTGACCTTCTTGCGTTCGCAGGCGATGCAAGCCCGATATGTAACGTCAGTCTGTACCGGAGCGCTCGTCCTCGGCGCCGCCGGTCTTCTGGCGGGTCGGCGCGCCACCACGCACTGGCTCTCTCATGATTTCCTTGCGTTGTTTGGTGCGATTCCGGTGCACGAACGGGTCGTGACGGACGGAAATCTCATCACCGCCGGAGGTGTTACCGCTGGTATCGATTTCAGCCTCACCGTGGTTTCGCAGATGGCCGGGCAGGACGAGGCGGAGGCCGTCCAGCTTGCCTTGGAATATGCACCAGCGCCGCCTTTTCAAGCAGGAACACCCGACGACGCCCCCGCCGCCGTCGTCGCCATGGTTCGGCAACGCATGGCACCATCTCGGAAGGCCCGCGATGGGCTTGCCTTATCGCTGGTTGGATAAGTCGAACACGCGCAACAGGCTGACAGGTCAGTTCCGGCAATGCTCTGGCGATTGGGGTGGGCGTCGGCGTGGATCATTCCTGCATCAACCTCGACGTCCGGCGGTCACCCCAACCGCATTGACAGTTCCACGTCGTCGCCAAACGGCACCGACAGGTAGCCGCCGCCAGGTGCCCTGATCCGAGCCAGGTACTCGGCGCTCCAGTCGGCATTGTCGGCCAGGATCACGGCGCCGGGACGCAGGCGGTCCTCCAGCAGCGCAAGGATCGCCGGATAGAGGCCCTTGGCCCCGTCCAGCAGGACAAGGTCGATCTGGTCGGGCAGATCCCGCGCCAGCGTCTCCAGCCCATCCCCCTCCCGGAGATCGATCAGGTCCGCCAATCCGGCGGCGGCGAAGTTTTCCCGGGCCGCCACCGCCTTGGACGGCTCGAATTCGCAGGTAATCAGGCGCCCACCGCCATTGTCGCGCAAGGCGGCCGCCAGATGCAGGGTGGAAATGCCAAAGGAGGTGCCGAACTCGACGACGGTGCGGGCACCGGTCGAGCGCGCCAGCATGTAGAGCAAGGTGCCGGTCTGCCGGGACACGGCCAGATGCACATGCTTCATCCGCGCGTAGAGCTGGCGATACTCCGTCTTGCTGGTCATCATGCCCCGGCGTTCGTCGGGCGGAATCTCCGCAAGAATCGGGGCCATGGCCGCCTCGGACGCCAAGGCGTCGGCGAACAGACGGTCAAGCAGCGG
>Ga0326727_10007017_pt1 | contig 30254 bp, 20 predicted proteins | sample MB2enrmetagenome_FD_207643 | JGI IMG/M metagenome (GOLD analysis project Ga0326727, IMG submission 207643) | Lab enriched peat soil microbial communities from McLean, Ithaca, NY, United States - MB29MY | ecosystem: Environmental > Terrestrial > Soil > Wetlands > Peat | place: USA: New York... | reverse complement strand
GAAGAGTTGGCCTCAGGGGCTAAAGCCCTCTCGCAGACAGGTGATCTTTGGCACGGGTAAACCCGTGCCCTTAAGCAAAACCGGATTATTTTCGAAGCCTGTCAGCCCTTGCTCTGAAGCAAATCCGGTTTTTCCGCGGCCAGTAGTGCCACAACGGACGCTTCATTCCGGTGGCGATGTTGACACGGGAGACGCTCGCGACTCGCGTGGAGCGGCATTGCTCCCATATAATCGAACTTTCCCCACGGGAGTCTGCGGGGCACGATTATGCAGCGAATGAGGGTGTGCGTATCTTTACCGTAAAGCGAGTGAGCGGAAGTTTGCTGGGCACCAAGCTAAAGTCTGTGCGTACGCGCTGCGGAGCGGTTCCACAGTATATGGGCCATGGCGAAGCTGGTGCGATGCGATCTTCCTTGAGGGAAGATCGCGCGAAGTTCATTTTCTTCGGGAAACTCCCACTGTGGAACCGCTCATTCCGCTCCCGCCTTGCTGTTGCCATGGTGTTGCCAGGTGTGCTGGGGGCGATGGTTTTTGTGTCGGCGCGAGCGGCGCGGGCCCAGGAGGCAGGTGCGGTCCCGGTTGCGCAGAGCGCGGCGTCGGCGGATGCGAGCGGCGGGGGGCAGGTGCTGTGCCAGCCGCAGGTGATCGGCAACCGCAGGATTCCCAAGGACTCGGTCCTGGCGCGGATCGCGAGCCACCAGGGCGATCCGTTTGATGCAGCGACGGTGGAGCGGGACTTCAACTCGCTGTGGAACACGGGCTACTTTGAGAATATCCAGATCGAGCGGGCGGACACCCCTTCGTGCGTGCAGTTGGTGATCTATGTGCTGGAGAAGCCGACCATCCGCTCGATCGATTACGTGGGCCTCAACGCGGTGACCCAGTCGGACGTGCAGGACCGGTATAAGAAGGCCAAGGTCGGATTGACGGTGGAGAGCCAGTACGATCCGACGCGGGTGAAGCGGGCCGAGGACGTGCTCAAAGACCTGTTGAGCGAGCACGGACACCAGTTCGCGACCATCCGGACCGAGGTAAAGACGATCCCACCGTCGTCGGTGGGGATCACCTTCCGAGTGAAGGAAGGGCCGACGGTGAAGGTGGGGAAGATCGCCTTCGACGGCAACTACAACCTGAGCAGCCGCGTGCTGCGCCATGCGATGGTGAATTCGCGGCCGATCGGGATCCCGCACTCGATCCTGCTGGAGAATTTGTTGGCGCGGACCTTCGACGCCAGCAAACTGGATGAGGACACGGATCGGGTGCGCATGGCGTACGAGAACCACGGCTACTTCAAGGCGGAGACGGCCGATCCGCAGACCCACGTGCGCGACGAGGGCGGACTGAACTGGTTTACGCTGCGGCCTTCGACAGGCAAGCGCATCGACATTCTGATTCCGGTGGAGGAGGGGGAACGCTACCGGCTGGCTGGGATCAACTTTACCGGCAACAAGATGTTCAGCAACACCAAGGCCCTGCGGGCGCAGTTCGCGCAGAAGGACGGCGAGTGGTTCTCGGCGACGTCGTTCTCCAAGGGACTGAAGGACCTGCGCAAGGCATACGGCGGCTTCGGCTACATCAACATGGTGGCGAACCCGATGCCGCACTTCGACGAGGCGAAGAAGCTGGTCTACTTCGACATCGACATCGATGAGGGCAAGCAGTTCTATGTCTCGCGCATCGAGTTTACGGGCAATACGGTGACGCGCGACAAGGTGATCCGGCGCGAACTGCTGCTGGAAGAGGGCCAGGTGTACAGCAGCCAGCGCTGGGACATGTCGATCCTGCGGCTGAACCAGCTGGGTTACTTTGAAGTGCTGAAGGTGGAAGACGATACCGAGACGCGGCAGAACGCGGACGATGGGACGGTGGACCTGCTGCTGAAGCTGAAGGAGAAGGGCAAGAACTCGATCGGGGTGAACGGCGGGATCAGCGGACTGTCGGGGACGTTTATCGGGCTGAACTACGAGACCAACAACTTTCTGGGGTTGGGCGAGACGCTGTCCGCGGCGGCGAACATCGGCGATCTGTCTCGCAACCTGAGCTTCGGGTTCAATGAGCCGTATCTGCGCAACAAACCGATCTCGGTGGGCGCGGAGGTTTTCTCGCGGAAGTCGGACTACAACCCGGCCAAGGCATACTCGATCGCCAACGGAACGAACGCCAATGTATCGGCCGCGCAGCAGTCGTTGCTGACCAACTACAACACATCGACGGATGGGTTCACGGTGTCTGCCAGCGAGCCGCTGAAACATCTGTGGGTGGGCCGGGGCATGACGCGGGTGGGCGTGACGTACGCGCTGTCGCGCGCGTCGGTGGAGACGTTCAACGACAATACGCGCAACATCTTCCAGTCGTTGGCGTTCCGTTCCGGGGTGGCCGGGCTGAACCAGTTGAATGGCATTGTGACTTCGACGATAGCGCCGAGCTTCAGCTACTCCAGCCTGGACCGCGGGATTGGGCCGCACTCGGGCCGCGACTTCAACCTGTCGGTGCAGATTGCGGGCGCGGGCGGCAATGTGAAGTACATCTCTCCGGTGGCGAGCTACCGGCAGTACTATCCGATGCGGGGGCTGAGGATCGACCGTGAGGGGCACAACATTCTGGGGATGCGGGTCCTGCTGGCGCACATCTCCGGGTTTGGCGGCGAAGTTGCGCCGCCGACCAACCGCATCTACGGCGGGGGCGAGTCGGATGTGCGCGGCTTCGACATCCGCGCCAACTCGCCGTACACGTTTGTGCCGGTGAAGGTGCAGTTCAACCTGACCAACCCGGATGGGACGACGGTGCCGCGCGACCCGACCAACCCAAACCTGGGCAATATCCAGATTCCGCTTCCGGTCTACCGGCTGGCCTCGGTGGGCGGCGATACGCAACTGACGGCGAACATACAGTACATGATCCCGATCGTCAGCACGTTGAGCTTCAACTTCTTTACCGACTTCGGACTGACCGGCGACTTGCAGAAGGGACAACTGCTGCAGAGCGCGGCGGGCACGTCCGTGCTGTCGAGCCCGCTGTACGGCTGCCCGACGTTCATCAACGGCGCGTGCTTCGGCGGCCAGTCGGTGGCGGCGCTGGCGGCGCGGCAACTGAACACGGTTCCGGGGACCAATTTTGTGCCGCGCATGTCGAGCGGCGCGGAGTTCCAGGTGATTCTGCCCATCGTGAATGCGCCGTTCCGGCTGTACTACGCGTACAACCCGCTGCGGCTGTTCAAGAACCTGCCGCAGCAACTGGCGGTGGACGATCCGACGTTCCGCAGCATGTTCCCCAACTCGGGCGCCGGGCAGTACAGCTACGAGCAGGCACTGCAACTCTACGGGTCGTCCTACGAACTGCGCGAGCCAAGAAAGACGTTGCGGCTGACTGTGAGCACGACGTTCTAGGGGCAGGGAACAGCCAACAGGGAACAGGGAACAATAGGATGCGGCTGCCGAAGAGGGCAGCCGCTTTTTGCTTAACTGTGCGAGAACCTCAATTGAGGGATGCGCTCGCCTGCTGTTCCCTGTTGGCTGTTGGCTGTTCCCTGCCTTAGTAGGTGCGCTGGTAGGTTCGGGTGAGGCGGTCGTGCCATGCGAGGCGGTCTTCGTCGAAGGCAGCCCAGAGCAGGCCGAGGCCGAGGGGGCAGACGGAGAGGAGGACGGCGAGGACGCGGCGGCGCATGGCGCGGCGGGTGGGGTTCTCGTCGTCGAAGGTGCAGAGGGCGATGCGGGTGCTGCGCATTCCCGGGGTGGACTCGGAGAAGGAAAAGAAGAGCGCCTGGTAGAGGAGATAAAGGAGGGCGAGGACGAGAACGCTGGCGGCCAGGGCCATGCTGGGTTGGAGTCCGGTGTGGGCGGCGAACTGGGCGGCGGTGTGGGCCGAGAGGCGAGCCAGAGCTGAGTGGCGATCGGGCGCAAGGGACGCGGTGGGGAGGGCCGCGGCGGCGTGCCAGGGGAGAGAGCGGCAGGCGGCGAGCAGGAAGGCGGCGGCGAAGGCGAGGAACCCGGCGAGAAGGATGGAGGCATCGATGGCGGCGGCCGCGAGGCGGCGGGGGATGGAGGCGATCTGAGGCAGCGGGGCGGGGCGGGCGGAGGGATTGGCGAGGGGGCCGGCGGCGGGCTGGGTCAGCGCGGACTGGCTGGCGTCGGCGGTCTCCGCGGGCACGGCGCCGGGCGCGTCGAGCCAGATCGAGGTCCACTGGGGCGCGGGGGCTTCGGCGGGGACGGGGGTGGTGGAGATCTGGGCGGGATCGACCTCGAAGATGCGGAGCTGGCCCGCGCCCGGGGCGGGACCGGCAGCGGCGCGCAGGGGGCCTTCGGCGTAGCGCGGGCGGGCCTTGCGGGGGGCGACGAGCTGGCGGGGAAACTCGATCAGATTTGCGGGCAGCGGCATGGGCGGGCCGGCGGGCTCTTCAAAGACGGGCGACTGGCGGAAGGCGATCTCTTCATCGAGCCGGCGGGCTTCGGCGTCGTTGCGGTCTTCCTGCCGGGGCTGGAGGCTGACGCTGGAGGCGGTAAGGTGACGATGCGCCGCGTCGAGCAGGGGGAGCCCGGCGGCGTCTTCAAAGAGACGGACGGTGAGTCCGGGGAGTGCGGTGGCGCTGGGTTGAGGGTTGGTGCGGGCGTGGTGCGCTCGGGGTTCGGCGGACCCCACCTTAGACGACGAGAAATCTGTCATCGAAGATGGGGCAGCCGCATTTGTGGCGGAGCGGGTGCGCGGAGCGGGTTCAGGTTGAGGTTCGGGCCAGAGGGTGAGCTCGCGCGGGAGCTGGGCCGGAGATTCGTTCTGGAGCTGGTTGAGGGGGGCCTGATTGCGGGCTTCGTCGTTGCGGGAGTCTTGGTTGAGGGAGTCGAGGAGCTGCTGCTGGGCTGCTGCGACGGCCTGGGCGTTGAGCGCGGCGATCTGGGCCGCGGCCTGGGCCTGCTGGGTGGCGCGCTCGGCCTCGGCGGCGAGGACCGCGCGATAGCTGGGGGAGTGGGCGTAACGCTCAGCGACGGCGGCTGCGATGCGGCTGGCGCGGGATGGGGCGGAGGGCGCGGGCGAGAGTGCGAGCGCAGGCTGCGCGGGAGCTCGGCGGCTGCGGCGGTGTGCGGCGAGGCGGTCTGCGACCTGGCGGCGGAGGGCCTCGGTGGAGGTGGGAGACGCGGAGGTGCGGGCCGCGGCGTGGGCGGCCGCGGAGGGGGAATCGCTGGACGCTTCGGCGAAGGCCGGGGCCGGCGGGTCGGTGTCAAGCAGTGCGGAGCCCATTTTGCTCAAAACTCAAACTCACTTCCGTGAAATCGTCTAACCTCAAAGGGTGGTGCGTGCGCGACATGTTGACGGCTGGAACAGCCTTGCGAAGGCGCTGAGCAGTGTCTGCTTCTTCATAAGTATCACGGGGGGCATGGCAAGTTTTACGCATCTTGCGGCGCAAGAGGTGACGAGTGCGGCACCTCTGAGTGAAACGGGCGCGGCGGCGAGTACAGCGGCGACCGGCGGCAGATGCGTGATGCTTACGGCAGCAGGGGCGGCGGATGCGCCTGCGGGGCTGCCCGATGCGCTGCCCGGCGCGCCAGATGCTCCGGGCGCCACGCAGTATCCGGAGGCGGCGCCGATTGCGGCGGCGGAGAGGGGCTTGCCGGTGCGGCTCGAGGCGGACACCTGTTCCATGAAGGGGAGCGTCTATGTTCTGGACGGCCATGCGGTGGTGACCCATGGCGACCGGACGCTCGAGGCGGACCACATTGAATACGACAGAGACTCCGGCGAGGTGAGCTTGACCGGGCATCTGTTGGTGACCGGCGGAGAGAACGACGAGAGCATCCACGCCAGCCACGGGGCGATCAATGTGCAGACGCAGGTGGGGCGGTTCTACGATGTGACGGGGTCGGTGGGACTGCGGCAGAGGCCTGCGCTGGGCGCGGCGGTTGTGGGACAGCGCGCGGTGTATACCAACGGCAATCCGTTCCTGTTCAGCGGCCGGCTGGTGGTGAAGAGCGGGCCGCGGGAGTACCAGATCTACGGGGGGACGGTGACGTCGTGCCAGTTGCTGAAGCCGGATTGGCTTCTGTCTGCCTCGGAGTTCAGCGTGGACGGGGAGAAGGCGCGGGCGCGGGGCAGCGTCTTCCATGTGAGGAACATGCCGCTGCTGTGGCTGCCGTATGTGACCCATCCGGTGGATGCGAACGCACGGCAGAGCGGGATTCTGATCCCTGAGATTGGGTTCAACTCGGCGAGCAAGGGAGAGACGGTTGGAGAGCAGGTGTACTGGGCGATCAACCGCAGCACGGAGCTGACGGTGGGGACGATCTTCTACTCGGCGCGCGGCTGGGAGCAGACGGCGAGCTTCCACTATCGCGGGCTGGGGCAGGACTTTGCGAAGTCTCACTACAGCGGACTGCAGGACCGCGGATACTATCCGGGAGGAGGGACGGTGTATGTGAACCAGAGCGGTACGGACCTAGTGTTTTCGGGGCGGCGCGACTTTTTTGTCGGGGACGAGACGGCGGACAGCGAAGCCTCGGCCAATGGGAGTGGAGATTCGCAGACGAGGGCGGTGGCGGACGTGGAATACCTGAGTTCGTTCCCCTACCGCGAGGCGTTTTCGTCGAACTTCAACCAGGCGGTGTCGAGCGATGTGGTGTCGACGGTGTACGGCACTCGGGAGTGGAACGGCATGGCTGTGTCGGCGGAAGGCGACCGGTACCAGGGCGAAAAGCGGGTTGCGAATACTACGTCGATTCCGCCACGGACGGAGGAGCAGGTGCACATCTTCCACGCTCCGGCCGTGGAGTTTACGACGGCCGACCACGGGCTGGGGACGACCGGGCTGGAGTGGAACGTGGACAGCTCGGTGGCGATGCTGAAGCGGATCCAGCCGAACTTTGTGACCGGAGGGATGATCGAGCGGATGGACGTGCGGCCGGAGATTGCGTATCCCTTCGGCGCGGGCGGATGGCGAGTGCGGCCTTCGGTGGCGGCGCGGGAGACGTTCTACAGCCGAAGCCGGCTGCCGGCGGTCCCGGGCGTGGCGGGGCCGGAGGTTGAGAGCCTCGCCACGCTGAGCCGGTCGGACGTGGAGGTGCAGGTGGACCTGCGGCCGCCAGTGCTGGAACGGACCTTCGACGCGGGATTTGTGAAGCGGCTGCTGCGCCACGACGTGAAGCACACCATCGAGCCGGAGTTGACCTACCGCTATGTGAACGGGATCGACAATTATGCCGATGTGTTGCGCTTCGATGCGGTGGACGTGGCGAGCGACAGCAACGAGATCGAGTATGGCGCGACGCAGCGGCTGTTTCTGCGCCGGACGGGGACCCAGCCGTGCCGCGCGGCGGGCTCCGGGGCGGATGCGACCGAGATTCTGGGGGCGGCTGGCGGAGATGCCGATGCTGTCGAGGAGCCCGGCCAGGCTGCGGGCAGGACGGACGACGCGCAGCCGGTGTGCGGGAACCGCGAGTGGATCAGTTGGCGGGTGGCGCAGAAGTATTTTTTCGACCCAACCTTCGGAGGCGCGGTGGTGGATGGGCGGCGGAACATTCTGGCATCGACGCTGGATTTTTCCGGCATTGCGTTTCTGACCGAGCCGCGCAATATATCGCCGCTGACATCGCGGCTGCGCGTGCGGACGTCGGAGAAGACGGACGTGGAGTGGGACTTCGATTACGACACCGGCGCGAAGAAGTTTACGGCGGACAACATCTATGTGGATGTGCATCAGAGGGATGTTTTCGCCGGGGTGAGCTATGCGCGGCTGAATGCGCCGGGCCGCTCGTATGTGGAGGGGGTTGCGTCCAGCGTGGCGGACTTCAGCCAGATGCGGACTACGGTGGGCTTTGGAAGGCCGACCAAGCCGGGTTTGAGCGCGGCGGCGAGCGCTGGGATCGACCTGGACCTGGGGACGGTGCAGTATGGCGCGGTCCAGGCCTCGTACAACTGGAACTGCTGCGGAGTGAGCGTGGAGTATCGCAAGTACGAGCTGGGGACGGCGCGCAACGACAGTGGTTTCAAATTCAACTTCACGCTGGCGAATATCGGGAGCGCGGGGAACCTGCGCCACTCGGACCAGGTGTTTTGAGGCGGGGGGCGGCAAGGGCCGGGGCGGGAGTTTTGTGGGAGAAAGGAGCGAGCGATTGTGGGGATGCGGAGTTTATCGGGGTTCCTTCGGCTTCGCTCCGGACAGGCCCTTCGACTCCGTTTAGCGCAAGTCCGCGCCAAACTACGCCCAGGATGACGGAGTTGGAGAGGTGTGGTCGGCATTGTGCGTGAGATAATCGGTGTTGTGCTGAATGGAGTGAGGCCGTTGCGCTATCTCGCGTTGATCGCTTTGGCGGCGGCGCTGGGTTGCCATGCGCAGACGAGCGTCCAGATGGTGCCCCCGGCAGCCGGAACGCAAGCGGTGCAGGTGGGGGTGAAGCTGTCGCCGGAGATGGCCCGCCGGGTTGAGGTGGCAATCCGCAACCGGTCGCAGGCCGTTACTCCAGCGTATGCGATCTCGATCGGCGAGCCGACCAAGAGTGAGATCGCAGGCTACGACCAGGTGATTGTGACCTTTACGGCGGACGGCAACCAGAGCAAGACTGCGCCGTTTCTGTTGTCCACCGATGGCAAGACGCTGGCGCAGTTCAACAAGTACGATCTAAGCCAGGACCCGAGGGAGATGGTGCCGGCGGCGGGACGGCCGGCACGCGGCGGGGCGGAGAACGCGCCGGTGCTGGTGGTGGGGTACGACGACCTGGAGTGCCCGTTCTGTGCGCAGATGAATGCGGAGATCTTTCCCGCGATTCTGGATCGCTACAAGGACCAGGTGAGGGTGGTGTACCGCGATTTTCCGCTCTACGACATTCATCCGTGGGCGATGCACGCGGCGATCGACGCCAACTGTCTGGGCGCAGCCAGCACGGCGGGCTACTGGAACTTTATCGACTACGTTCATGCCCATGCCGATGAGATGGCGGGCGCAGAGAAGACCTCGGTCAAGGCCGATGCGACGCTGGACAAGCTGGCACTCGACGAGGGCGCGCGGCAGAAGGTGGATGCGGCGGAGCTGGCGGCCTGCGTCCAGAAGCAGGACGACAGCAGGGTGAAGGCGTCGGTGCAAGAGGCAGAGGCGGACCCGCTGCGCGTGGATTCCACGCCGGTGCTGTTCATCAACGGCGAGAAGGTGGAGGGCTTGGTGCCGATCGAGACGATCTATCGGATGATCGATGGGGCATTGATTGCAGCAGGCAAGACGCCGCCACCGCCTGTGAGCCCCCCTCCAGCGCCGCCAACGGCAAAGCCCGCGCCGGTTGCATCACCCGCACAGCCCGCGCCGGTCGCGGCCAAGCCGGGGAGCTAACAGAACGATGCGGTTGGCAGAAGATGGGATGGAGAGAGTACCGCGATCCGAACGGGACTAGAATCGGGATGGAGTGAGATGAGCAGGAGAGCGAGCATGGGTTTGGCGAAGCAGACAGGGACTGGGGATGGTTGGCGCATGGTTCGCGGGACGGCCGCGGGCCTGCTTCCGATGGCGCTTCTTCTGGTTGGCGGATGCAACCGCACGCATGGCGCCGACGTGGTTGCCACGGTCAATGGCCACGCCATTGTGCGCGCCGACATGGACCGGATGTACGCGGCCCAGTTGGGCCAGGATGAGGGGCAGCAGCCATCGCCCGAGCAGGCCGACTCACTGCGGCTGAATGTGGTGCGCGAGCTGATCGACGAAGAGATTGTGGAGCAGCGCGCGGCCAAGATGAACCTGACCGCGACCACGGAAGAGGTGAACGCGAAGCTGGCCGAGATGAAGGCCCCCTATAGCGAGGAGCAGTTCGCCGCGCGGTTGAAGGAGTCCGGCCGCACGCTGGACGATGTGACGCACGACTTGCGGCGGTCGTTGACCATCGACAAGCTGCTGAACAAGGAGATCAACTCCAAGGTGACGGTGTCGGACGCGGACATTGCCAGCTACTACAACCAGCACAAGGCGGAGTTCGACCTGATCGAGACGCAGTACCACCTGGCGGCGATTCGCGTGACCAGCGTGCCTTCGGCGCAACCCGGCAACCTGCAGGGGAGCAAGGCGACAACCGACGCGGAGGCCAAGAAGAAGATCGAGGCGCTGAAGAACCGGCTCGACAGCGGCGAAGACTTTGGCGCGATCGCGATGAATTTTTCCGAAGACCCGAGCACCGCCTCAAGCGGCGGCGACATGGGATTTGTGCCGGAGAGCCAGTTGCGGTCGGACCCCACGGTGGGGGCCGCGATCCTGAAGCTGAAGCCGGGACAGATGACGGAGATCTTCCCGCTGATCGACGCGCAAAGCAAGAAAGCGGTGGGCTATACGATCTACAAGCTGCTGGAGCGCGAGCCGGCCGGGCAGCGCGAGATCTCCGATCCCGTGGTGCAACAGCACATCCGCCAACTGCTGCACGATGGGCGGTCGCAACTGCTCAAGAATGCTTACTTCGAGATACTGCGCGACCAGGCGAAGGTGGAGAACTTCTTCGCCGAAGAGATCTTCAAGAACGACGCGAAGTAGGGTGGGGCTTCGCCAGAATGAGGCGGCAGGCCAGTTCTAGTTGAAGCGGCGGAGCTTGAAGAGGAGTTGGCGGAAGACGCCCATCCAGACGGCGGCGTCGCTCGCGTCCAGGGACATTCGACGGAGCAGGCGGCGCAGTTGCACGGGGTCGCTGTTGGCGGGGTGGCGGCGCTGGTATCCCGACCTTTCGAGGGTCTCGGCGAGCAAGGCGGTCAGGCGTTCGAGATCGGCGGCGGAAGTGGGTTCCGCGGCGACTGGGGAGTCTGCGGCGACCGCATGAGCTTCGGCGGCGGGGTTCGATTCACTGGGAGGGACCGCGGCGGGCCCACGCACCAACTCATAGAGACAGACCGCGACGGCCTGGCCGAGGTTCAGGGAGAGATGGCGCGCGCCTGCGACCTGCTGCATGGGGATGGTGAGGAGAAAGTTGCAGTGGCTCAGCTCTTCGTTGCTGAGGCCGGTCTTCTCGGAGCCGAAGAGCAGGGCGACGCGGCCTGGGTTGCTATTGGGGCCTGTGCCGCGGCGAAGTTCGGCGCGGATGCGGGGCGCGGCTTCATGCAGCAGGAGCAGGGGGTGCTGCAGGTCGCGCTCGCCCACGGCGGTGGTGCCGACGACCAGGGTGCAGTCGGCGATGGCTTCGGCGAGAGTGGCGCAGGCGACCGCATCGGCGAGGACCTCGGAGGCGTCGACGGCGGAGCGGGCGCTCTCGAAGGGGACGGGGAAGTCGTTGACCACGCGCAGATGGCGGAGGCCGAAGTCGTGCATGGCGCGTGCGGCTGCTCCGATGTTGTTGGGGTTGCGCGCGCGGACCAGGACGATGTGGATGCGGTCAAGCTCTTCAGGGGTCGGCATCGAGTTCTATTGTAAGGTTTCGGCGATGAGCTGTGGGCTGAAGTTCCGAGGGAGAAAGGGACGGGCTGTTAAGGCAGGATTGTGTTCGTCGGGGTTCCTTCGGCTACGCTCAGGACAGGCTCTTCGACTCCGCCTCCCGCGATGAGACTGCGGGAGGCTCCGCTCAGGATGACAGCTTCGTAATGGACCTTCTTCAACTACACTCTTAGATTGCGGCGCTTATGGCGGACGACTTCGCACAACTCGTGAAGCAGCAGGCGGACATCGTGCGCATTGTGGGCGAATACCTGAAGCTGCGCAAGACGGGCGCGCAGAACTACACGGGGCTGTGTCCCTTCCACAAGGAGAAGACCGCGTCGTTCAGCGTGAATGCGACGCATGGGTACTACTACTGCTTCGGCTGCCACGAGAAGGGCGATGTCTTCAACTTTGTGATGAAGATGGAGGGGCTGAGCTTTCCCGAGGCGGTGCGCGCGGTGGCGGCGAAGGCTGGGATTGCGCTGCCCAAGCGGGAGTTCAACACGCCGGAGGAGGCGCGCCAGTACGGGGAGCAGGCGGACTTGCGGCGGCAACTGATCGATCTGCACGAGGCTGCGGTGCAGTACTTCGAGGCGCAGTTGAAGGCCCCTGAGGCGGCGCGGGCGCGGGAGTATCTGAGCGGGCGGGGCGTCTCGGCGGAGACGATCAAGACCTTCCGCATCGGCTACGCGCCGGGCGACTTCAACGCGATGCGCGACCGGTTGAAGACGCAATTTTCCGAGGAGGCGATGCGGGCGAGCGGACTGTTCAGCTCGAAAGAGAAGAGCGACGACGGCCTGCCGACCGGCGAACTTTATGCGCGCTTCCGCAAGCGGATTACCTTTCCCATTGCGAACGAGGCGGGCAAAGTGATTGCGTTCACGGCGCGTGCGCTGGATGTGGACGACAAGAATGCGAAGTATCTCAACTCGCCGGAGACTGTGCTGTACACCAAGGGCAACGTGCTGTTCAACCTGGACAAGGCGAAGGGGGAGATGCGCAAGAGCGACTTCGCTGTGCTGGTGGAGGGGCAGATGGACTGCATCTCGGTGTACATGGCGGGGATTCGCAATGTGCTGGCGATCTCCGGCACGGCGTTTACGGAGACGCAGGTGCGTTTGCTGGGGCGGTTTACCAAGCGCGTGATCGTGAACTTCGACCCGGACACGGCGGGGGCGACAGCGGCGGAGAAGTCGATCGCGCTGCTGACGGAGGAGGACTTTGATGTAAAGCTGGTGACGCTGGAGGGCGGGCTGGATCCGGACCGGTTTGTGCGCGAGAAGGGGATCGAGGCGTACGGGGCAGCGTTGCGCGGGGCCAAGCGCCACTCGGATTACCTGATCGATCGCGCGCGGCAGTTGTTTCCCGGCCACAGCGCGGAGGCCAAGGTGAACGCGATGAATTTTTTGCTGCCGCACATCCGCCGCATGGCCCACCCGATCCGCAGAAACCAGTTTGCCGAGGACGCGGCGAACAAGCTGGGGATCGACTCGGCGCTGATGCGCCAGGAGCTGAAGCAGGCCGCGGCGCATCGCCTGGCCAGCGTTCCGGCGCAGCGGAAGGAGTTGCTGACGGAGACGGAGCGGGTCCTGCTGCGCGCGCTGGTGCTGCCGGAGAGCGATCCGGCGCGGAAGCTGGCGGCGCGCAGGCTGGCGGAGAACTCGGCGTGGATCGCGGACCTGGCTACGGCCGACCTGCTGGACACGCTGGCCAACGCGCCGGCGCCATCGAACCCGCTGGACGCCGCCGCGACCGACGAGGCACGCGCGCAGTTGGCACAGGCGCTGGAAACCACGCCCGGGGCGAACGATCCCGCGCTGCTGGCGCAGGTGGAAGACGCGCTGCACACGCTGGAGGGGCGACGGCTGGAGCGTCGCCAGCGCGAACTGCGTTCGCAGATCGCCGAGGCCGACCGGCGTGGGGACCAGGAGATGCTGACGCAACTCATTGCGGAAAAGCTGGACGTGGACCGCAAGCTGCGCGACCGCTAGGGAGGTGCGCCGCTGCCGAATTGGATTGACGTATCACTCTAAGTAAGAGTGCCGGCCCGTAAAGAACCAGGAGAAACCAACATGTCTCACGCTAGTGCGTATAGGACATATCCGCCGGAGAGTGATCCGAGCAGGGTGTTGTATCCGGCCTTGAGCATGTTGTTGTGCGGGGTCTCAGGGTTTATGCCTCGATTTTCGAGGATCGCTGTGTGGTAGTCGACCAAAACCGTGCCTATCTTCTGTCTGCTTCCGAGCAGCGACTTGAGCACTTCTGGCTCGTAGCCTTCGACGTCGATCTTTACAAAGTCGATCGAGGTTAGATTGCAGGCCTTGGCCAGTTTCTCAATCGTGTATGCGTGCACAGACTCCGTTTTGCGGCTCCAGCGGTACTTTTGCACGATGCTGGAAGCTCCCGTGTTTCCCTCTGCACTCAGCGAGACAGTGACCGGGCCATCGTGGTCGGAGACGGCACCATGCACCACTTGATACGAGCCTGTAGAGTTCAACGCCAGGTTGATCTCAAGCACGTCGAGCAGCCTGCTTTGTGGTTCCACAGCGACAACGCAGCCAGTCCGACCCACCAGAGAGGCGGCGTAAGCGCTCATCACCCCTTCGTTGGCTCCTATGTCCAGAACGACGTTGCCCGGCTTGATATGCTGGCGCAGAACGGCCACGGTGTCCGGTTCGTAGTAGCCGGCAGTCAACACGGTGTGCCCTAGATGGGATGCGGGATCGAGGTAGAGCCTTATTCCGTCAACCGATACGATTCCCCGCCGCTGGCTTGGGAGCATGAGTTTGTAAAAGGGCGTGGCGAGGATGTTCGGGCGGATGTAGTTCAACAGACGAACGCTACGGCTCTGGCTCTGAAGAGCAGCGAAAGTCTTGGAATAGCGGTCCATCCCTCCATCGTATACCGACCGCCGCGGCGACCAGGAGATGCTGACGCAACTCATCGCGGAAAAGCTGCAGATTGATCGCCAGCTACGTGCGCAATAGTCAGGACGTTTCAAAATTGGTTTGTGCTTTCATTCAAAGAGTGCAAGCGCGTCGAGACCAAACTGGAGAATCCAAAATGCCTCGCCCGAGTCAGATCGAATTCATCAACTTCGCGAGGGTCGTTTCCCCAAGATCTTTACCGGGTGAAAAGCACTCAAGATCGGCAGAAGCCTATCTAGGACAGGCACTGCTGGGGTACGCAAGTGGATAACTTCTGCCTGTAGAACCCCACGGTTCATCGCGGGCCCAATCGCGCTATTCGCCAGTGCTTGCCATGGTATCATTCTAGCTATGAGCCTTCTTCGTCGAGCATTTCAATGCGTCAGAGCGTATGTGGGTCTGGGAAGCCTGAACCGTCGAACCGAGGGCATAGTCGACCATCCACAGGAGATAGTTGCCCAATGTTTCAGCTACGCCGATGCGTTCCTCCAGCCGGTTCAAGTCCTGGAAGAAATTACATCTTTGCTTGAGGACGTAAAGAAGCTAAACCCGAAAAGAGTCCTTGAGATTGGCACCTGCAAGGGGGGGACTCTGTACCTCTGGACGCGTGTCGCCCGACCCGATGCAACGATAGTCAGCGTTGACCTGCGGAGTGATAAGGCTTGCGGTGGCTACTCCCGCCTGCGGACCCCCATTTACCGCCGGTTTGCGCGTCGGCAGCAACGACTGCACCTGGTGAGGGCCGACTCCCACCAGATTGATACGCTCGAACAGGTGAAGCGGCTTTTTGGCGGATCCGAGATCGATTTCTTGTTTATTGATGGAGACCATAGCTACGCAGGGGTGAAGCGAGACTGGGAGATGTATTCAACTTTGGTTCGCAAAGGTGGAATCATTGCTTTTCACGACGTGGCCAGCAACTATGGAGAGACGCAGGTAAAGCGATGCTGGGATGAGATTAAAGATAATTTTCCTCATCGCGAATACATGGTTCATCCAGAGGGACTCTACGGAATCGGCGTGATTCTCAAATAAGGATACGACAATCTCCGCCACCGGAGCATCCGGTTGGTGTCCCCGCTATGCTACTGTGCCACTCGTGGGATCGATACGCAAGGTACGAGCGCAGCTTTTGCGATCCGGCGCGTCTCCTCCGCAGTTTGCAGCGACCGCTTTATAGAACTGCCGTTCGTCCCAACTTTGAACGCCTCGCTCGCAACACCAGGATTGGTCTGTTCGAACAAAGGGTGCATACGGCAACCCGGACCACCATTCACCTGGGTATTGTCATCGCCTGTAGTATTTGCGGGTATTTCAACTCCCATTCCTGCTCAAAATGCTTCTCCAGCGTTCCCGCACGCGCCAAAGCCAATAACTCATCGAGATCGTTGCCGAGTCTGATTTTTACAAAGGTTTTTTTGAAATACTTGAGATCGGCCAGTCGCGGATAGTTGCCGGTTCCAGCTATACTTCCGAAATCGATAAATACATGTTGCGAATAAAACGGAGTCGTGTAGACATTGATGTTACGGTCCGAGGAAGATCCATTTACAAAAATACCCAGACCGGCGGAGCGAATCCTCTCAATGAAGTATTCCCTGCCAAGCAAATGAACTGCCGAGAGAAAAAAAAACACGTTTATCTCAGACCGATCATATAGATCGGCCAGAAACAATCCGTCGCGGCGCAGATACCCTCTGTAATTATCCAGCGACGGATTTGGCTCGTTATAGTAGAACTCGTACTTCGCAAACAGACTGAAGTCAATTGAGTGCCTTTCGCAGAACATCTTCATCAGCAGTGGGCTGGTTCCGAACGATCCACAGAAAACAACCTGTTTTTTCCCAAGAAGCAGCCTGATACTCTGAATAATCCTTCCCTCATTCTGAAAGATGTTCTTCAGGGGCATCAATACGGTCTTTATTCTTGCGCCTAGCAGTATCGCCGCGGTCCTTAAATCGAAGCGGAGCGGAGATCCGTTGAAACTCAGCTCGCCTTCCCGATAAAGGCTTTGGAGCTTGTATTCCACCTGAGACATTCGCGAAACATCCCCGACAATAAGTGCTGTCAAATCGGCGTTGCGTCCAAACGAAAGGCTTGCTTTTTCAATTAATCTTCCGTCCCTCAGCCCATCCCATAAGATATAAAAATATTTAATATTATGTAGGCCTGGACCATCGTGGCCTGGGGGGAGCAGGGATATGTCGTCGAAGAAAACTGCGCGATCAAAACCGTCATTCAGAAGGGGAACGATGGATGGGTTCGATTTGATTCCAAGGTAAGCCCACCAATACTTCGATGAGCCGAGATACATACTTATCTTCGCTGGCGACGGCCGGTTCTGTAATCTGCCCATCTATCCTCTTCTCCGAGGCGTCTAAATCCTTTGGCCCGACTCAACGGTCATGTCTGGTCAGCGTGTAGATGTTATTTTACGGCATACTGTATACTTCATCGCACCGCGCAAGATCAAGTTTCTCTTTTCCTGGACGCTACAACCGGTCTCGTAAATGTCTTCGGGCCCATTTGGCCGATTGTGAGACCCGCCAACAAGGCGGGGCCCATGAACTCCGCGAGTCGATGCAGATGGTTTATGCGACTGGTTCGAGACGCACGCAAGCATTTCAATCTCACAGATCGGGAGCGCAGCTTGGATAGCGGAATCAAACGACGACTCGCCCTCGGCTTCGCGTCCAACTGGGTTGGCAAGCTGGCCAGCACCATCACGCAGCTCGTCCAGGTCCCTGTTTTCTTCCACTTCTGGGCGACCAGCGTGTACGGCGACTGGCTGATCGTCAACACGATTCCCACCTATCTCGCCTTTTCCAGCATCGGTTTCGGCAATGTGGCGTCCAACGAGATGACGATGCTCAACTCGGCCGGCGACCGCGAGGGAGCGCTGCGCGTTTTTCAAAGCTGCTGGTGGCTGATCTCGCTGATCTGCGCGGCGGTTGGACTGCTTCTGGCGCCTATACTCTACCTGGTCCCCGCCGCGAGCCTGCTCAACATCCACGCCATCAGCGAGTCCGACGCCAAGTGGACCATCTTTTACCTCGGTTTTTCCGTTCTGCTCGGCCAACTGGAGCAGTTGATGAGCGCGGCCTACACCTGCGTGGCGCGCTACCCCTACGGCACATTCGTCAAGAACATGATCTCGCTGACCGCCTTCGCGGCGACCATGGCGCCGGTGGTTCTGGGCTACGGCCCACGGACGGCGGCGCTGGTGTTTTTCGTCGCCAACGGCATCGGCACCGTCACTTTCGGGCTGTTTGTGCGCAAGGACATTCCCTGGATCGAGTTCGGGTGGAAGCACGCGCACTTCTCCGAGATACGCCGCCTCGCCCCGCTTGCGTTCGCCTTCATGGGATTTCCCATCGGCTACGCGCTCAACCTGCAGGGAACCCTGATCGCCGTCGGTTATGCGCTGGGACCGGTCGACGTGGCGATCTTCGCCACCGCGCGCACCGTCTCGCGGGTGGCGCTGCAGATGGTGCAGATGGTGAGCACCACCGTCTGGCCCGAGCTGTCGCTGGCGTACGGCGCAAAGAATGTAGCCCTCATCCGGACGCTGCACCGTCGCGCCTGCCAACTGGCCCTGATCATCGGGGTGGTCATGGTTGCCGGCGTGATGACGGTAGGGCCGTCCTTTCTGCACCACTGGACGGGAGGACACGTGCCGCCCAGCCGCGGACTGCTGACCATTCTGCTCGTGGTGGTGGTTTTCTACTCCCTGTGGTCGACCAGCTCCACGCTGATGGCCTCGACCAATCAGCACCAGAGGATGGCCGCCGTCTACGTGGCGGCGACCAGCCTGACCTGCGTTGCGTGCTTCTACCTTGCGCGCTGGCAGGGGTTGTATGGCGCGGCGGCGGCGCTGCTGATCTCGGAGCTGGCGATGAACTGCTATGTGCTGCCCGCGTCGCTGCGCATCGCGCACGACACGTTTCCTGCGTTCATGGCCAGTCTGATGCACTATCCGCCATCACTGAAGCCCGCGGTGCTGCTGGCGCGTCTGCGGCGGGGGAAGGCGGAACCCAAATAGCCACGGCATGAGTCATATTTCGGCCTGATTCATCTAACGATGTGGTAGGCTAGTATGAGATGGGGACGTGCGCCTATGAATGCTCTGATCTGCCATGAGGCGATCGGGCTTGCCACCGCGGTCACTACCGCAACAACTCCCTATCAACCACGAAACAACCAAGGGAAATGTCCGCCTGAACCGTTGACGGCCCCACAAAAATTTCTCCCCAGGAGCGCGCACCGCCGTGGCTGAAGAAATCGACAAGACCGAAAAGATCGACAAGATCGACAAGTTTGAAGATGAGTTGGCGAAACTCATCGATACCGGAAAAGAGAAGGGCTACCTGACCTTTGGCGAGGTCAACGACCTGCTGCCCGGCGACATCACCTCGCCCGACGAGCTGGACGACCTGATGACGACCATCAACACCCAGGGCATCGATGTGCTCACGGGCGACGGCCGCATGGGCGCAGACCGCGACAAGTACGAGCCGGAGGCGGGCGAAGAGTCCGACGACGTGGAGCTTGACCTGTCGCCGGGGACGCTGGAGAAGACCAACGACCCGGTGCGCATGTACCTGCGCGAGATGGGCACGGTGCCGCTGCTGACGCGCGAGGGCGAGGTGGAGATCGCCAAGCGCATCGAGCGGGGACAGAACCGCGTAATGAAAGCCATCTCGCGCTCGCCGATCGTGATCCACGAGATCGTGGGGCTGGGCGAGGACCTGCGCCGCGGCGTGCGCAACATCAAGGAAGTGGTGACCTTCGACGAAGAGGAGCTGACGGAAGAGATCCTGCAGGCCCGCGTGCACTCCACCGTTGGCCGCATCGACGTGATTGTGAAGCACCAGAAGAAGGTGCAGACGCTGAGCGAGAAGGCGGCCGCGCACACCGGCAAGGAGACAAAAGCCAAGGCCCGCGAGCTGCGCAAGACACGCTGGCTGCTGGGCCGCGAACACGTCTACATCAACCGCATCATTCGCGAGTTCAAGTACACCAACTCCGAGAAGAAGCGGCTGCTGGACAAGGTCAACAAGACGGTGGACGCAATGCGCACGCTGGAGCGGCAGATCAAGTCGCTGGAAGCCAAGCATGAGGCGTCGAAGTCCGAAGATCTGCGCAAGGAGTACCGCCGCCAGCAGAAGAACTGCCGCATCGATCTGGAGCGCATCGAGAAGGACGCGGGGACGCCCATTGGGGACCTGAAGCGGACCCAGCGGGAGATGATCCAGGGCGACATGGACGCGGAGCGCGCCAAGCGCGAGCTGATCGAGGCCAACCTGCGGCTGGTGGTCTCCATTGCCAAGAAGTACACCAACCGGGGCTTGCAGTTTCTGGACCTGATCCAGGAGGGCAACATCGGGTTGATGAAGGCGGTGGACAAGTTCGAGTACCGCCGCGGATACAAGTTCTCGACCTACGCGACGTGGTGGATCCGCCAGGCAATCACGCGCGCCATCGCCGACCAGGCGCGGACCATCCGCATTCCGGTGCACATGATCGAAACCATCAACAAGCTGATCCGGACATCGCGGCAACTGGTGCAGGAGCTGGGCCGCGAGGCCTCGTCGGAGGAGATCGCCAAGCGCATGGACATTCCCGTGGCCAAGGTGCGCAAGGTGCTGAAGATCGCGCAGGAGCCGATCTCGCTGGAGACGCCGATCGGCGAAGAGGAGGACTCGCACCTGGGAGACTTCATCGAAGACCGCATGGCGGTCTCGCCCGCGGACGCGGTGATTGCGGTGAACCTGAAGGAGTACACCAGCCAGGTGCTGCGCACGCTGACGCCGCGCGAAGAGCGCGTGATCAAGATGCGCTTCGGTCTCGAAGATGGATCGGAGCACACGCTGGAGGAGGTTGGGCAGAGCTTCCAGGTGACGCGCGAGAGGATCCGGCAGATCGAAGCCAAGGCGCTGCGCAAGCTGCGCCACCCCAGCCGTAGCCGCAAACTGAAGGCGTTTGTGGATGGGGTGAAGGACATCTAACGCGAGCTTGAATTTGGAATTATGTAAATGAGAACGGGCGGTCAGTGGAAGTACACTGGCCGCCCGTATGTTATTTCAAGGTGAGAAATCGTCCGCTCGGCGAACGAGCTATTCCTTCTGCATTACGGCCAGCTCGTTTCCGGAAGGGTCGGTGAAGTGAAAGCGGCGGCCGCCGGGGAAGGAGAAGATGGGCAGCGTGATGCGCCCGCCTGCAGCTACGATTCTCTTCTCCATCGCTTCGAGGTCGTTGGTGTCGATGACGGCCAGCGGGAATTTGGTGCGGCCTTCGGCAGGGCTTGCACCGTTCAGTCCGCCGGTCAGGCCGGAGTTGGAGAACTCGGCGTAGTCCGGGCCGAAGTCTCGGAAGCTCCAGGCGAAGAGGGAGTGGTAGAACTGCTTGCAGGCCGCTACGTCGTTGGAGGGCAGTTCGAGATAAACGATGGGTGATTTTGGCATAAGAATCTCCTCAATTCGGATCGCCGCTTGAACCCCCATCCGCGCCGCCGCGCCGTGGTTTGCGGAGCAGGTAGAGGCCGGACGATCCGGCCTCGCGAGGTACATAGAAAAAGTAGCATAATTTTCTCGATCTACACACGCCAAGGCAGTCTGCGGACGGCTCTGCGATAATCGAGGCAACGGAGGGAGTCTGAAGGTGAACCCAGGCGATCCGCAGAAAGATCATCTCGAAGAAACCGCCATCTCCACCCTCCTGCGCCGATTCTTTCCGTTCTACTGCGCGCTGGCGGCTCTGGCCACCTTCGGCTACGCGCTCTACGACGGCTACCAGATTGACGGCGACGCGGTGGCGTATATGGACCTGGGCGACCTGCTGCGCGCGCATCACTGGGCGGGGATCGTCAACGGCTACTGGCACCCCATGTACCCGGCGTTCCTGGCGCTGGGACACATGCTCTTGGGGGCAACTCCGGCTACTGAGCTGCGGGCGTACTACTTCGTCAACTTTGGGATATTTCTGCTGGGGATGGTGGCTATCGTCTGCTTCACCGATTCGCTTGCGCGGTTGAGGGAGACAGCGGGTCAGCGAATCAGCGAGTCAGCGAGTCAGCGAGCGAGCTATCTGCTGGACCGGACGATGCTGCGCTACCTGGGACTGGCGCTGCTGGTGATTGCCAGCCAGCGCGAGCTATCGATGGGCAAGGTCCGGCCCGACGCGCTGCTGCAGGCGTTCCTGCTCTTTGCGATCGCCGCGCTGCTGACGCATCTGGCCAGCGGTCGCCTGCGCTATGCCGCGCTGATGGGCGTGGCGCTGGGATGCGCCTATCTCACCAAGTCGTTCGCGTTTGTCTTTGCATTTCTCTGCATTATTGCGCTTGCGCTCTTCCGCTGGATTTGGCTGCGGCACGGACTGATGCGAATCCTGTCTGCCGCGCTGATCGCCTTCACATGCTTTGTGGTTGTGGCGGGGCCATACGTTGCCGCGCTCTCCCACCAGAGGCACCGCTTCGACTTCGGCGACTCCGGCACGCTGAACTACGCGTGGTACGTCGGCGGCACCGAAAAGATGCACCTGCAGCCAACCCAGACCGGACAGTTTGGCTCCTCCGAGGTCGATCTCAAACATCCCGAGAAGGAGTTGATGCACACGCCGCTGGTCCTCAGCTACGCCGAGATGCCGTACGGCACCTACCCGGACTGGTTCGACACCACCTACTGGAACGAGCAGATCAAGCCTCACTTCAGCCTGCGCCAGGACCTTCCGCGCGCCACGCGCGACTCGGTCCTGATGGTCCGCTACCTCTTCAACCACCCCGAGGCGCTGCTGCTGCTGGCGCTGCTGGTGCTGCTGGGGGCGCGCCCCGAGTTGCGGTGGAAGCCCGGCAGGCACGGCACAAACGCTTTCTGGCTGGTTCCGCTGCTGCTGGGCGTCGCCATCTGGTGCATCTATGCCATCGTCAACACGGAAGAGCGCTATGTAACGGTGGCGTATTTTTGCGTGATTCTGACGCTCTTCGCCGCGCTGCGCCTGCCCGATGCGCAGAGCGAAGCGGACTCGCCGGCGGCGCGCGGCCCGGCCGCAAATCTTCGCTTCACCGCCTCGGCGCTGATTCTTCTGCTTGCGCTGCTGGCCACCTGCGAGAGCCTGCGCACGGTCTTTGAAGACCGGCGACAACTCTCGCTGGTCAAGTCTCCCGGCGGCTGGTACTCGCCCACCATGGTCCACATCGCGGAGGGTTTGCAATCGCTTGGCGTAAAGCCCGGAGATACGGTCGCCTGCATCGGCCACACGGCCTGCCTCAACGACCCGTACTGGGCGCGGCTGGCCGGGGCGCGCATTCTTACCGAGATCTACGACCCCGAAACTCCGGTTTATCCCTTCCTGGCCGATCTGCCCAACCGGGATGAGGTGATCGCCACGGTCCGCGCCCAGGGCGCGAAGGTCCTGGTCGGCGACTTCGACAACGCTCGCGTCAGCGACTCCAACCCCGCCTTCTGCAACTGGCAACAGCTCGGCGACACAACTTATTATGCGTTGCCGCTGCGATGAGTGCGTTGACCATTCTCCGTTGATCGTTGTGCGTTCGTGCGATTTGATGCTTAGGGAGAACGGTCAACGAAGAACGAACAACGGATAACGCCTTCGTTTTGCTACCATCACCCCATGGCCGATCTCGAACTTACGATTCTTATGCCGTGTCTCAATGAGGCGGAGACGCTGGCCATCTGCGTGCGCCAGGCGGTGGCGGCGATCGAGGCCAGCGGCGTCACGGGCGAGGTGGTGGTTGCCGACAACGGATCCACCGACGGCTCGCAGGAGATCGCCCACGCGGGGGGCGCACGCGTCGTCGATGTTGCCACGCGCGGCTACGGCGCCGCGCTGATCGCGGGCATCGAGGCCGCCCGCGGCAAGTACGTGATGATGGCCGACGCCGACGCCAGCTACCACTTCGAGCACCTGCCGCGCTTCCTTCCGCGGCTGGACGAGGGTTACGACCTGGTGATGGGCAACCGATTTGCCGGGGCCATCGAGCGCGGCGCGATGCCGCCGCTGCATAAGTACATCGGGAACCCCATCCTCTCCGCGGTGGGGCGGATATTTTTCTCCATTCCGGTGCGCGACTTCCACTGCGGGCTGCGCGCCTTCCGCCGCGACCGGATTCTGGGGCTGAATCTGCGCACCACCGGGATGGAGTTCGCATCCGAGATGGTGGTGAAGAGCGGACTTGCGGGGCTGCGCATGACCGAGGTCCCGACCACGCTCTCGCCCGACGGCCGCTCGCGCCCACCGCATCTGCGCTCGTGGCGCGACGGCTGGCGACACCTGCGCTTCCTGCTGCTCTACAGCCCGCGCTGGCTCTTCTTCTACCCCGGACTGGCCGCGCTGGCGGTGGGGCTTGTGCTCGCCGCCGCGCTGCTGCCCGGGCCGCTTCGGGTGGGCGCGTACACCTTCGACGTCGACACGCTGACCTATGCGCTGGGTCTGGTGCTGATCGGGACGCACATCACCGTCTTTGCCGTCTCGGCCAAGGTCTTCGGGACGCAGGAGGGTTTTCTTCCGCCCAACCCGCAGTTCGAGCGGCTGTTCAAGCACATCACGCTGGAAACGGGGCTTCTCTTCGGCTGCCTGCTGCTGCTACTGGGCGCGGGAATCCTGGGCTATGCGATCTATCTGTGGCACGCGGCGGGCTTCGGAGCGCTGTTGCCGACTCGGATGCTGCGGCTGACGCTGCCCTCGGCCACGCTGTTGATGCTGGGAGTGGAGGTGATCTTCGGCAGCTTCTTTTTGAGCCTGCTGGGGCTGAACCGCCGCTAAGCAGATTCCGTTCCTAGCTCAACAGCCTGCGAGGTCAGCCGGCGCGGCGGTCTTCAAGGAGGTCGTCGAGCATCTCGGAGAGGGTGTCGGCGCGGGAGCGCATGGAGTCTTCGGAGCGGTCCCGGCTGCTGGCCAGCGCGTCGTAGCGCGCGCGCAGGGTCGTCAGATCGTCGGCGATGTTGAGCGCAGCCAGCACTGCGACGCGCAACGAATCCGCGGTGCCGCCGTGGGCCGCGACCGCGCGCATCTTGGCGTCCACCAGGGCGGCAATCTGCTGGATGTATGCGTCGTCGGTGCCGCGCAGGTTGTAGATCTGGTCGTAGATTTCGACGCTGACCGCGTCGGGAGCGGGGGCGCCACCGGGGCCGCCGGAGGCGGCATTCGTCGAAGAATTGCCACCCAAGCCAGATTCATCCTGCTTCCCGTTCCACTCCGTCACGCGCGTCTCCTCTCCCGATGGTGTGCTGCTGAACCGGCGCAGCCGATCGCATTGCAGCGGCCCAGACTACAGCAGCTCGTCCATCTGGTGCAGCATGCGCTCGACCCGCTGGCGCACCGCGTCGCGCTCCTGGATGAGCGCGGCGATCTGGCCCTCGGCGGCTGCTTTCTCGCGCTGGGCGGCTTGCACCTGGCTCTGCGCGGCCTGGATCTGGCCCTCGGCCGTCGCTGCCTTGCTCTGGGCAGTCTCTGCGTGGCTCTGGGCGGCCGCAATCTGGCTTTGGGCAGCTTCCGCCTTGCTCTGGGCAGCTGCAATCTGGCTTTGGGCAGCCTCCGCCTGCGCGGCAAGCTGCTGGCGCAGCGACGCGATTTCGGCCTCGGCTGCGCTACGCGCCTCGCGCTCGCGCTTTACGATCTCCACTGCCCGCAGCACCTTCTGCTCGAGCGCCTGAAACTCATCCACACTGATACCGGAACTCATAGTCGCAAGTATAGAGCGGATTGAGTGCCGATCGGCCTCTCCGTGATTGTGCAAAACGGGGCTTCTATTGGGGGACGATGCAAGGGAGCGGATTGGGAGAGCAGACTAGAGCAAAACCAGTGTTGGTGTGATTCTTTGAACCCGGCAGGCCAACGGCAATGCAACGACGAAAGGCATGGGTCCTGAGCTGTAAGCTGGGAGCGATCCAGCTATCAGTTAAGGCGGTGGGATTTGGCTAGGTGCGGATTGCGCCGCCCAGCGCGGTGAGGGCGGCGATGAGCCGGGTGGACCACTCGGACAACTCGTCCTCGCGCAGGGTCCGCTGGGTGGACTGGAAGACGCAACGCAGCAGCAGGGCGTAGTGGCCGGCCGGCGCTGCCGATGGGGAGCCGGCGCGCGCATCGCGGAAGATCTCGACCGGGGCGAAGCGCGTGAGTTCGGGGATGGCGAGCGCGGCGATTGCTTGGGCGATGGTGCGCCACTGGACGGCATCGGCGAAGGTGAAGGAGAAGTCGCGCTCGACGGCCTGGAAGCGCGAGAGCTCGCGCGCGGCGGCGCGGCGTAGCGGCAGGCGATAGAGGGTGTCGAGGTCGAGTACAGCGAGGAAGACGGGTTGGCGCAGCTTGCGCGACTCGCGCTGCGAAGCAACCAGCTCGCCGAAGCAGGCGATGGGTGCGCCGTCGAGCAGAACCGTAGCGCTGCGGCCCGGCTCGAGCCACGCGGGCGCGTCGGGCGAGAAGGCGAGCGCAGAGGCGGCGCTGGTGGAGCGCGCGTCCACGGATGCGGCAAAGAGCGAGAGCAGCGATTCGACGACAGACTTCAGCTCGAAGACGGCTGCGTCTTTGGAGCTGTGCAGGGGCGTCGGCGGCAGCTCGCCGGTGAGGCCGAGCGATAGGCTGGGCGACTCTGTAACTTGCTCTGGCGTGCCGGTGAAGACGGTGCCCTGTTCGAAGAGACGCACGTCGCGCACATCGCGGTTGAGGTTATGGGCGAGCATGGTGAGCATTCCCGGTGCGAGCGACGGGCGCAGCAGACGCGCCTCGTCGGAGAGCGGATTCTCCAGCGCAATGAGGCCGCCTGGAGCTTGCAGATTTGTGGCGGCGAAGGTTGCGCCGTCGGATTCGGACGCGAAGCTGCTGGAGATCGCCTCCGAGTAGCCCAGCGCCAGCAGACGCGTGCGGACGGCGGACTCCGCGGCGGCTGTCGGGTGCGCGATGACGGGCAGCGGGGTGGGCAGCGTGTTGGCGAAGCGGTTGTATCCGTAGACGCGCGCAACCTCTTCGACGAGGTCGATCTCGCGTTCGAGGTCGAGCCTCCAGGAGGGGAGTTGGACGGAGAAGGTTGTCTGTTGCTGGTTGCTGGTTGTTGGTTGAAGACCGTTGGTTGCGGCTTCGGTGAGGGTGCAGCCCAGTGCGGTGAGGACCTGGCGAACCAGATCGGCGGTGAGGGCGGATTGGTTGGGCTGGTCGTTGAGGGTGGCACCGAGGTGGCGCCGCACCTGGCGAAGCGAGAGCGCGATGGGCGGGCGATTAGCGGTGAGCGCGGCGACGGCTGGAACGACGACGTCAACCAGCTCGCCCACGGGCGCGCCACCGGATTGCAGGATCAGCTTTGCGACCAGCGCGCTGGCGGCGGCGCAGGCGTTGAAGTCCGCGCCGCGCTCGAAGCGGTGCGATGCGTCGGTGTGCAGACCGTGGTGTCGCGCGCTGAGCCGGACGGATGCAGGGTCGAACCAAGCGGCCTCGATCAAAATGTTCTTGGTGTCGGCAGTAATCATGGAGTCCCAGCCGCCCATGACGCCGGCCAGCCCCAGAGCCTTGGCGTGGTCGGCGATAACGAGATCGTCGGCCACGAGGGTGCGCTCGGTTCCGTCGAGCAGCCGCAGCCGCTCGCCCTGGCGCGCCAGGCGGACGATGATTCCGCCGTCGAGCTTGTCCAGGTCAAAGGCGTGGGTGGGATGGCCCATCCCTTGCAGAACGAAGTTGGAGGCATCGACCGCGTTGGAGATGGGCTTCGATTCCAGCAGCGCGAAGTACTCGGCGACGACCCCGGTGGAGGGCGTAATGGTGACGTTGCGCAGGACGCGCGCGGTGAACCGGCCGCAGAGGCTTTGGGCTGTAGGCGCGATCTCGACGGAGAAGGGCTTCGCGGCTGGCTGCGCGGCGGGCAGCGCGGTGTCGAGCGGGGCGAGTGGGAGGTTGTAGATCGTCGCCGCCTCGCGCGCGATGCCGTAGTGGTTCATGGCGTCGACGCGGTTGGTGGTGATGTCCATCTCGAAGAGGTGGCCGTTCCCAGGGCCGAGGTCGTGGATGCCTTCGACGGCGATGCCGCGCAGTGTGAGGTCCGCGGCGAGTTGGCGGTCGTCCACGGTGATGCCGGGAACGTAGCTGCGGAGCCATTGGGTGAGTACATTCATGCGCTGACTCGCTGACTTGCAAACTCGCTAACTTGCTGACTCGCTAACTCGCTAATTTGCTGTCTCATGCGAACTGCTCCAGGAAGCGCATGTCGCCGGAGAAGAAGTGGCCGATGTCGGAGATGCCGTGCTGGACCATGGCGATGCGCTCGACGCCCATGCCGAAGGCGAAGCCGGAGATCTTTTCGGGATTGTATGCGTCGTCGGCGGGATTGAGTTTGCGGCGCTCGTCGGTGACCGCGGCGAAGACGGTGGGGTCGACCATTCCGCAGCCCAGAAGCTCGATCCAGCCGGAGTGCTTGCATCGGCGGCAGCCCGCGCCGGAGCAGAAGATGCAGGAGATTTGCACGTCGGCGCTGGGCTCGGTGAAGGGGAAGAAGCTGGGGAAGAAGCGCGTCTTGACGCTGGAGCCGAAGAGCGCCTTCATGGCGTGGTCGAGGGTTCCCTTCAGGTCGGAGAAGGTGATGCCGGTGTCCACCGCGAGGCCCTCAACCTGGTGGAAGATGGGGGAGTGGGTGGCGTCGGCGGCGTCGTTGCGGTGGACCTTGCCGGGGACGACGATGCGGATGGGCGGGGGCTGGGCGATCATGCTGCGGATCTGCACCGGCGAGGTGTGGGTGCGCATCAGCAGGCGGTCGCGCGAGGGCTTTGCCTGCTGGCCGGCGAGGAGGAGCGTGTCCTGAGTGTCGCGCGCGGGGTGATTGGGCGGGAAGTTGAGCGCCTCGAAGTTGTAGAAGTCGGATTCCACCTGCGGGCCGAGCGCGGTGGAGTAGCCGAGATGATGGAAGACGGCGACGATCTCGTTCATCGTCTTCAGCAGTGGGTGAGGGATGCCTGGGGCGCGTATGGAGCCGGGAAGGGTGATGTCGATTCCCGCCTTCGCGGATGCGGCTGGCGGGGCTGCGACGGCTGCCGCGAGAGCTACTTCGATTCGCTGCTTGAGCTGGTTGAAGCGGATGCCGAGGGGCTTGCGCGCCTCGGCGGGCGCGGACTTGAGCCACGCCTCGCCGATGAGTTTCAGACGACCTTGTTTGCGGCCCAGCCAGCGCAGACGGAAGGCTTCCACATCCTGTAGAGAGGAAATTTCGCTGCGGACCTCATCGGCGAGCGTGGCGAAGGCGGCGTCGAGGGAGGGTTCGTCGTAGCTGAGGAGTTGGGGGATGGTTTCGTTCATGAATCCATTCGGCAGAGGGTTGGTCGCCTCGTCATTTTAAGGGGCTTCCACTCTGAGTGCTGTCGCTCTCTAGTGTATCGCGGCTTCACAGCGCGGAGAGGACGATGGCGACGACGACGACTCCGAGCTGGAGGCTGCGCGGGTCTGTGATGGCGTAGACGACGGGGTCCTCCTCCAGCTCGCCGCGGGAGGCCTTGAGCCACAGACGGCTGAGCCATAGCAGAAGCACGGGAACCAGCAGCCACAGGCGCGTGTAGTGCGAATAGAGGCCCTGCGCGACCACGGTGCCGATATACAGCGCGAAGACTACGACCGATGCGTATCCGCTGGCCGTGCCAAAGCTGCGCAGTTGCTCGAGGTCGGAGACGCGGTAGTTGCGGCCCTTGACGGCGAGAGCGTCCGGAGCCTGGCTGCGCAGGCTCATGCTTTCCAGCTCGGCAAAGCGCTTGACGAAGGCGAGCGAGAGGAAGAAGAAGATGCTGAAGGCGGCCAGCCAGGGCGAGACCATCACACCGGCGGCCGCAGAGCCGGCGAGAATGCGGATGGTGTACAGGCACGCCAGCACCATAACATCCACCAGAATCATCCGCTTCAGGCGCAGCGAGTAGACGATGGTGGAGATGGCGTAGAGCACCAGCCACTCGATGAATCTGCCTTGACCGTTCCATGGGAACTGCGGAGAGAACGCCGTAAGAACGCGCGGCAGAAGCAGCGCAAGCGCCAGGGACAACGCAAGAAAGAGGAGGATGGTGGCTGCACCCGTAATTGGCGAGAGGTCTCCGGCGGCGAAGGGACGGCTGCACTTGCGCGGGTGGTGGCGGTCGGCTTCGAGGTCCAGCAGATCGTTGAAGATGTAGGTTGCCGAGGCGGCCAGTCCGAAGCTGAGAAAGGCGAGGAAGGCCGCGACGACCGGCCCCACGGCGCGCACATGGGCCAGCAGCAGGGGCAGAAAGATCAGCGTGTTCTTGGCCCACTGATGCAGCCGGATGGCCCGCATCCAGGCCTTCAGCGGCGAGGCTTTGTCGGTAAAGGTCCGGGTCGGCTGCACTGCCGTCGAGCGGAGTGCCGCGCGCAGGCCGCGCTGCGGATTGGCGACCATGGGATGGACCGAGTGGGTGAGCAGAGGCAGGTCGGGCCGGGCGTTGCCGATGTAGCTGAAGCCCGCCGGGAACCGCTGCTGGAAGGCAGCGAGCTTGTTGCCTCCGGTGAGGTTGAGGCTGCCATCGGAGGCGAGGACGCCGGAGAAGATTCCGAGATGCTCGGCCACGCGCTCGGCCAGCAGATGGTCCGCGCCGGTGGCGAGGTAGATTTCGCGTCCGGCGGCGTGTTGCTGACGGAGATACTCCAGCAGCGGCTGATTGTAAGGCAGATGAGCGACATCGAGTGCGGCCACCGACGAGATGTTGCGCTTGAACGCAGCCTTGCCCTGGGCGATCCACCTGGGAAATTGCAGCAGCGAGCGGGGACTCTGCCGCGCCAGCGCCAGCACCGTGTCCAGCAGCGTGTCGCTCTTGACCAGCGTGCCATCCAGGTCCACGCAGAGCGGTTCGTTGGATGGCGGGGATGCGTGATCGCTCGGGCTGTCAAGGCTGTGGGGACCAGCGTGGCCGGGTTGCGAGTGCGCGGATTCGAAAGACACGAGTCAGCCCCTTCTGTAGAACGGCCGGACGATCCACTGAGGAACA
>Ga0326727_10007016_pt1 | contig 30256 bp, 22 predicted proteins | sample MB2enrmetagenome_FD_207643 | JGI IMG/M metagenome (GOLD analysis project Ga0326727, IMG submission 207643) | Lab enriched peat soil microbial communities from McLean, Ithaca, NY, United States - MB29MY | ecosystem: Environmental > Terrestrial > Soil > Wetlands > Peat | place: USA: New York... | reverse complement strand
AGGAAACGCCCGCCAGGATGGTGTTGACTTTTGCCTCGACGATCTTGGGCCATGCCGGCTTCATGTACTCGACGCTGGTGGCGCCGGTGTTGCTTAATTCCGACCCCAAAACCAGGAACGGCTGGCCGTCGACGATGAGTTGGGTGGCTGTCCCTTGCTTCCGCAGGTGGGGGATGTCAGGAGCAGAGGCGGTTGAGACCGATCTGCTTTGGCCCTGACTCGCAGCGAAGGCGAGAGGGCACACGAGAATGGCGCAGAACAAAATTCGAGGTTTCAAGGTCATCTCCTATGATTCTCCGCAGGATTTTCCTAACTCGCCAAGCTCTTATAGGCCGGAATCTCCATTTCGGACTCCCGGCTCCGGCTTCAGTATACCGCCCGTGCCTGATCAAGCGCCCACCGCCGTCCCGGTCCTTTATTGCCTCCGGACGGCTACGGCTCCGCTGCCTTGACGTCGGGGCGGCTTCGAGGTAAGGTCATGACATTCACGACCGGCAGCGGGCGGCGTGAGGAGGAGTACTTCTCGAAGGACCTATGAAGACAACGATCATTCTGGCAGTGCTTAGTTGCGGGCTGGGCTTCGCCCAGGCTGCGGACGAGTGCAAGCCTTCGACGCTCAACATCCCGGCGGCACAGTACCCCTGTGTATATTCTGATAATCGCGTAACATTCCGCCTGTCGGCCCCCGATGCCCAAAAGGTGCAAGTCCGATTGGGCAGGGCCTACGATATGACCCGCGGCACCGATGGAGTGTGGAGCGTCACCATCCCGCCGCAGGTGGTGGGCTTCCATTACTACACACTGGTCGTCGATGGCGTTACGATGGCTGACCCGGAAACCAGGACGTTTTTCGGATCTGGCTGGGACAACAGCGGGATCGAGATTCCCGAGCAGGGCGTGGACTATTACAGCGCCAAGGATGTGCCGCACGGGGAGGTGCGCCAGCGCTGGTATTTCTCGAAAGTCACGGGCCAGTGGCGGCGCTGCTATGTCTACACGCCGCCGGATTATGACGGCCACGGGAAGACGCGCTATCCCGTTCTGTATCTGCTGCATGGCTGGGGAGAAAACGAGCAAGGCTGGCACGTTCAGGGGCATGTGGATTTCATCATGGATAACCTGATCGCAGCCAAGAAGGCCAAGCCGATGCTGATCGTGATGGACAACCTCAACGCCGTCAAGCCGGGCGAGGACGCGTCGCTGTTTGCGGCTCGGGGAGTAGTTGCCCAGGCGAGACCACCCCAAGCTGCGCCGGGAGGCCGGGGGGACGCGCCTGCCGGGCGAGGTGGAGGATTTGGCCCGAATTTCGGCGCGGCCTTCACCGAGATGATGCTCACCGATCTGATCCCGCTGATCGAGCGTACCTACAGGGTGCTTCCGGGCCGGGAAAACCGCGCCATGGCCGGACTCTCGATGGGAGGGATGCAGACGTTCACCACCGCGCTCGCCAACCTGGACAAGTTCGCTTACATCGGCGGATTCAGCGGCAGCAGCGGCGGCCGGGGCGGATTTGATCCGAAGACGTCCAATAACGGCGTGTTTGCGGACGCCGCCGCATTCAACAAAAAGGTCAAGGTGCTCTTTTTGGGAATTGGCTCCGCGGAGGGCACCGGCACGAAAGATTTCAGCGAGGCGCTAACTAAGGCCGGCATCAAGAACGTCTACTTCGAGTCGGCCGGCACAGCCCATGAGTGGCTAACGTGGCGCCGATGCCTGAACGAATTCGCTCCGCTGCTGTTCAAATAGGTTGACCATGTCGTCAAGAAAAGCTCTCTGCTTCGCCGTGTTCGCCCTATTCGCCGGAGCCGCCGTCGCGCAGCCTCTGCTGGCTCCCGCGCCGCCGATGGGCTGGAACAGTTGGGACTCGTTCGGTACGGGTGTGACCGAAAACGAAGTCAAGGCCAACGCCGACTACATGGCCTTGAAGCTCGCCCAAACCGGATGGCAATACATTGTCGTGGATATCCAATGGTCGGAACCGAACCCGAAGACACATGGCTACCGTCCGAACGCCGAACTGGTGATGGATGAAAACGGGCGGCTGGTGCCGGCACCGAACCGCTTCCCCTCCGCGGCGGGCGGCAAAGGATTCAAGACACTTGCCGACTACGTCCACTCCAAGGGCTTGAAGTTCGGAATCCACATCATGCGCGGCATCCCACGCCGCGCGGTGGATCAGAACCTGCCGATTGCCGGCAGCCAGTTCAAGGCGGCCGACGTGGCCAACAAGCAGTCGATTTGCGGCTGGAACTCAGATATGTACGGGGTCGACGTCACCAGGCCCGGGGGGCAGGATTACTACGATTCCATCGCCAGCCTGTACGCGCAATGGGGTGTCGATTTCATTAAGGCTGACGACATGTTCGGCTTCGGCAACAACGGCGATCACAGCAGCGAAATCGAGGCGTTAAGCAAGGCCCTCCGCAAATCCGGTCGTCCGATCGTGCTGAGTCTTTCTCCCGGGAACCTCGATACGAAGAATGCGGACTTTATCTCAAAGTACGCGCAGATGTGGCGCATCTCGGGCGACTTCTGGGACCGCTGGCTGGATCTCAAGCGGCAGTTTCCGAACTTCACCAAATGGAATCCCTACGTCAAGCCGGGTAACTGGCCGGACGGCGACATGCTGCCCCTAGGCCATATCGGCATCCGCGCTGAACGCGGCGACCCGCGAATGTCCCTGCTGACCCATGATGAGCAGAGGACATTGATGGCCCTGTGGTCCATAGCCCGGTCACCCCTGATGTTCGGCGGACACCTTCCGGATAACGATGATTTCACCCTGAGCCTGATCAGCAATGAGGAAGTTCTCGCAGTCGACCAGAAGGCGAGCGCCAGCAAGGAACTCTTCACCCGGGACAACCAGGTGGCGTGGGTCGCGGAACTACCGGGTTCGGCGGAGAAATACCTGGCCGTGTTCAATATCGGCGACGGCGGAGAGGAGCGGATTAGGGTGGACTGGTCCGAACTCGGTCTTTCGCCAGACTGCTCTCTTCGCGACCTCTGGGAGAAAAAAGACCTGGGCACGGTGACCGGTGGCCAGACCTTCAAGGTGGCTCCGCACGCGTCCGCGTTCTACAAGATCACGCCAGCCAAAGCAAAGTAGAGCGAAGTCTTGTGCCCAAGACATCGCGACGAGACAAGGTGCATTTCTGCCGTTCCGGAACAGGCCGCTGGTGGTATAGTGATCCCGAACCGAAAGGCCCAAAAAGGAAATTCAGGTTGAGGAGACGATGATGAAAAATGAGAGCGGATTATCGGATTCCTTTAGCCGCCGCAGCTTGCTGGGGCAGGCGGTTGGCGCGGCCGGCATACTATCGGCATTGGGATCCACGGGCCAAGCCAATCCGCAAGCGCCGCCGGCGGGCGGCCGCGAGGGTCCCCGTGCCAGGGATTCCTTCGATTTCGGCTGGAAGTTCTTTAAGGGGGATGCGCCAGGCGCGCAGCAGCCGGCTTTCGCAGACTCGGGCTGGAGAAACCTCGATCTTCCTCACGACTGGAGCGTCGAGGGTCCCTTCCGGGAGTCGCCGGGTTCGGCAACCTTCGCGCACTTGCCCACCGGCATCGGCTGGTACCGGAAGCGCTTTAGCGTTCCCGATTCGTACCGGGACAAGAAGGTGGCCGTCGAGTTCGATGGCGTCTATCAGAACAGCGAGGTGTGGATCAACGGCCAGTACCTCGGCAAAAGGCCGTACGGATACATCAGCTTTTGCCACGATCTGACGCCGTACCTGAAGCTTGGCGGCGATAATGTGATTGCGGTCAAAGTGGACAACTCCCGTCAACCCAACTGCCGCTATTACTCGGGCTCCGGGATCTACCGGCACACCTGGCTGCTGATCACCAACCGGCTTCACGTCGGCTACTGGGGCACGTTCGTCAGCACCCCCCAGGTGGAAGCGAGTTCCGCTATCGTCCAGATCAAGACCAAGGTTCGGAATGAAGGCACGGGCGAGGCCCAGTGCGCGCTGAGCACCAGCATACTGGACCGGGATGGGAAGCCGGTCCAGTCCTCGGAGGCGACCCAGAGTATCGCGGCGAACGGCGAATACGAGTTTGTGCAGCAGGTGCGCATAGACACGCCCAACCTGTGGTCGCCGGCCAACCCTTATCTCTACAAGGTGCGCAGCACGGTGAAGGACCGGGACCGGGTGGTTGACGAGTACGACACGGTATTGGGGATCCGGCGGATTGAGTTCGACGCGGACACGGGATTCCTGCTGAACGGCAAGCAGCTAAAGCTGAACGGCGTCTGCCTGCATCACGAAGGCGGCGCGGTGGGAGCGGCGGTGCCGGAGCGGGTCTGGCAACGCCGGCTGGAGAAGCTGAAGGCGATGGGCTGCAACTCCATCCGGACATCTCACAATCCGTACGCGCCGGAATTCATGGACCTATGCGACCGCTTGGGATTCCTGGTGATGAACGAGGTCTTCGACGAGTGGAAGGTAGCCAAACCACAGACTCCTGATTTTGGTTACCGGATCTACTTCGACGAGTGGTCAGAGCGGGATGTAACCGGCTTCATCCACCGGGATCGGAACCACCCTTCCGTCATGCTATGGAGCGCGGGCAATGAAATCGTCGACCAGCTCGCTCCCACCGGCGTGGAGACTCTGAGGCGGCTGATCGGGATCTTTCATCGCGAGGACCCTACGCGCCTCGTGACCGCTGGATGCGACCACATCGCTTCCGAACCCGCGGCCGTGTCAAACGAGTTCCTGAGTCTGTTGGACGTGGTCGGTTACAACTATGTGGACCGATGGCGGGACCGGAGGGAGAAGTACTACAGCATCGACCGGCGTGCATTTCCGCAGAGAAGGATGATCGGCACGGAAAGCCCGTCAATGAACAGCATACGGGGCGACTACAGGGGGCTTTTCCCCACACCCGCGGGGATGGTGTTGCGCATGCGGAGCTATGATCGGGGAACCGATGTGGAGCAGATGTGGAAGTTCGTGAGGACTTATGACTACGTGTGCGGCGACCACATGTGGACGGGCTTCGACTATCTGGGAGAGTCCGCCTGGCCGGCGAAGAGTAACACCTCGGGAGTTATGGATACCTGCGGCTTTGAAAAAGACGGTTACTACTTTTATCAGAGCCAGTGGATTGATAAGACCGTGCTACACTTATTCCCTCACTGGAACTGGAAGGGCAAGGAAGGTGAAACCATCCCGGTACTCTGTTACACCAACTGCGACACGGTGGAGTTATTCCTGAACGGCAAGTCCCTGGGTGTTCAGGGTTACTGGTTCCCGCGCTCCGGAATGGAGGAGAAGTACTCCAATTACCCGGCCCGCAACGCGCCGCCGCGCACCACGGGAGACTTGCACCTGGCCTGGACCGTCCCTTATGTTCCCGGCACGCTCAAAGCCGTCGGCACCAAAGACGGGAAGGTCGTTGCCACCGAGGAAATTAGGACGGCGGGAGAACCGGCGGCGATCAGCCTTTCCGCGGACCGGCAGTCCATAGCAGCTGACCGCCGGGACGTCGCTCATGTCACGGTTGAGATACTCGACGCGCAGGGCAGGGTGGTGCCGGTTGCGGACAATGAGGTCGCCTTCGAGATTCAAGGCGAGGGCGAGATCATAGGGCTGGACAATGGAAATCCGGTGAGTCATGAGGATTTCAGGGGAAAGAGCAGGAAAGCGTTCAATGGGTTGTGCCTGGCCATCGTGCAATCGACGGCCAGACCGGGCCAGATTCAACTGGCCGCGACTTCACCCGGCTTGAAATCAAGCAGCGTCGTTATCACTACGAAGGCGTAAGTTGGAAGCGCCGCGGTGCTTGTGAAAAATGCATGGGAGGTAGTTATGAAACTGAGAAGCTTGTTCTGCTTCACACTCGTATGCGCTCTCGCTCTGCTGGCGAGTCAGTGCAAAACCAGATCGGTCTCGACCACCTCTGCTTCGGACATCCCTCACCTACGGAAGCAGGGGACAGCGACTCAACTGATCGTAGACGGGAAGCCGTTCCTGGTTCTGGCGGGAGAATTGAACAACAACGGCGCCACCAGCGTCGAATACATGAAGCCGAAATGGTCCAAGCTCGTCGAGGACAAACTCAACACTGTCCTGGCGGGCGTTTCCTGGGCTCAGGTCGAGCCCCAGGAAGGGAAGTTCGACTTCAGCGTCCCGGACGGCATCATCCAGGATGCACGGAGTCACAACCTCCGTCTCGTACTTTTGTGGTTCGCAAGCTGGAAGAACGGTTCGTCCAGTTACCCGCCCGACTGGGTGAAGAAGGACTTCGAGCGGTTCCCGCGCGCCCAGATCGCGGAAGGCAAGAGCATCGAAGTGCTCAGCCCCTTCAGCGATGCCAGCCGGGATGCCGATGCGCGCGCCTTCGCGGCCTTGATGCGGCACGTCAAGGAAGTGGATGGTCAGCAGCACACCGTCATTACCATCCAGGTGGAGAACGAAATCGGCATGCCGATGGACTCCCGCGACCGCTCGCCCGCGGCCAATCAGGCTTTCCAAGGCCCCGTGCCGAAGGAGTTAATGGACTACCTTCAGGCCCACAAGGACAACCTGATCCCGGACCTTCGTCAGGTGTGGGAGAAGGCCGGTTTCAAGACCTCCGGGACCTGGGAACAGGTGTTCGGCAAGGGGGTCGCGACGGATGAGATCTTCATGGGTTGGAACTTCGCGCGCTACGTCGGCCGGGTGGTCGAGGCGGGCAAAGCCGAATACCCGCTTCCGATGTACCTGAACGTATGGACTTACCAGTTTGAACCCGTCGAAGCGAGCGGGGCCGCCATGCCCCCGCTGTTTGACGTCTGGCGAGCCGGGGCGCCGCGAATCGATATGTTCTCGCCCGACAATGCCATCGACTTCGCGTTGATGTGCGCCAAGTACACCCAATCCGGGAACCCGCTGTTTAGCCCAGAGGAGTCGCCCGGTCTCGAGGGCGCGGCCCGAGTGCTCTACGCCTTCGGCCGCCATGATGCAATCGCTTACTCGCGTATGAGCGGGGGGATCGAAAGGGCGGCAACTCCCGACAACGATCTGATCGGCAGCTACGATCTGATCGCGCAATTGGCGCCCCTCATCGTGGAACACCAGGGCAACGGTACGATGTCCGGCGTCCTGCTGGGCCCTCACGACCCGCCGCAGAAGGTCCGGGTAGGCAATTACACGCTGGAGGCTTCGTACTTGATGCCCATGGGGTCCGGGTCTGGGCCATCGAGATTTCACCCGACGGAATACCCGATTCGCGCGGGAGCGATTTTCATTGCCACGGGGCCTGACGAGTTCTACGCGGCTGGCAACGGCGTAACCGTCAAGTTCTCTCCGAACACACCGGGTCCCCCGCTCGCCGCACCGGCCACTGTGGAAGAAGGCGCTTTTATTAACGGCCGCTGGGTTCCCCAGCGCCGGCTGGCCGGCGACGACGCCCTGTGCAGCATGGACTATACCGCGCCTGGTCTGGAGGGGGAGTGTGTGGCGCTGCGTTGGCCACCGGGGGGCGTGGTGGGCCCACACGATGCACGCGCCAAAGGTGAAGACATCCAGCACTTCACGCTGTACCGCTACCGTTGAGACCCGGCGAGCCGGGGTCACCCGCGGCTTTAGCCCAACGTCCCACCCAACGGTGTAAGCTTGATTCTGGTGAACGACTCGCACGCCGGGGGCCTTCTGCGGACCCCGGCGCCACGACACCTAGATGATTACCATGCCAAAGGCATTTCTCTATCTCTTCCTCCTGACGCCTGCGTTGATCGCTCAGCAGCAGGCCCGTTCCGCTAGGTCATTCGGAACGCATTGCGCCATCTGTCACGGCAGCGATGCCACTGGCACGGATCGGGCGCCCAGCATTCTCGCCTTCGTTACTTCGCATAACGATGCGGAATTCTCCGCTTTGGTGCGCACCGGCCGCCTCGACAGGGGCATGCCCAAGTTCGATTTCAACGACTCCGAGATGAAGGTATTGATCGCTCATCTGCGCGGTCTGGTCTCTGGCCCAGCCAGCGCCGCGGCGGAACCGGCTCGCGGTGGCCGCGGCGGCGCCCCTTTCCAGCCACACCCCGCCACCCTGCGACTTCAGAATGGCGGCGCGCTTGACGGCACACTGACCAGTTCGAACCTGTTCAGCGCTACCCTGCTGACCGCCGATGGCAAATTCCATTTGCTGACGCGGAGCGGCGATACCTACGCAGAGCGCCCGATCGAGCCGAAACTCGACTGGCCCAGTTACGATGGCGGCTACACCGGTAACCGCTATAGTTCGCTCGCTCAGATCAATTCGACCAACGTGAAGGGCCTGGCCCCTGCCTGGATTTTTCCCATTCCCGGCGCGCCGCGGCTGGAAGTCACCCCGGTCGTCGTGGACGGCGTCATGTACATCACCGGCCCGAACGAGGCCTATGCGCTCGATGCAACCACGGGCCGCCCGATCTGGTCGTTCCGCACGCCCCGTACGCCCGGCCTGCTCAGCGAGGCGGGGGGCGGCGCCAATCGCGGCGTCGCGCTCTCCGGAAATCGTGTATTCATGATCACGGACAGCGCGCATCTGCTAGCGCTGGACCGCACCACCGGCCGCAAGCTGTGGGACGTCACGATGGGGGACACAAAAGAGGGCTACAGCGCGACCGCCGCTCCACTTGTGATCGGCGATCTGGTGCTCTCCGGTATCGCCGGAGGCGAGGAAGGCGCGCGCGGCTTTGTGGATGCCTATCGGGTCGCCGACGGAGAGCGTGCCTGGCGTTTCTGGACGGTACCGGTGCGTGGCGAGAAAGGCTCGGAAACCTGGATCGGAAACGCTCTCGAACACGGCTGCGGCGCCACCTGGGTCACTGGTTCCTACGACGCGGCCCTCGGATTGGTTTACTGGACCGTAGGCAATCCCTGCCCCGACTTCAACGGCGATGAGCGCAAGGGCGACAACTTGTACACCAACAGCGTGGTGGCGCTTGACGTGAAGACCGGCGTCATGAAATGGTACTACCAATTCACGCCGCACGACACCCACGACTGGGATGCCAACGGGCCGCTCATCCTGCTGGACGAACAATGGGAGGGACGTCCACGCAAGTTGATGGTGCACGCCGATGTGAATGGCTTCTTCTTTGTGCTGGATCGCACCAATGGAGAATTGCTCCTCGCCGCGCCCATGGGCAATCAAAACTGGACTACCGGATATGGGAAAGACGGCCGTCCCGTTTTGACCGATCACTTCGAAACCAGTGTCGAAGGAACATTGACATGCCAGACTGGGACCCAAAAATGGCCCTCGGTGTCCTTGGATCCGGCGTCGAAACTGTTCTTCGTGCGGCTTTCCTCGGATTGCTCCGCTATCCGCAAGGATCCCACGCCTCCCGAAATGGGCCAGCGATTCTTTGGCGGGTCCTTCGGCGAGCGGCAAGGCGGCAGCCAGAGCTGGATCCGAGCCTTGGATATCCGAACCGGCTCGAAAGTCTGGGAGTATCCATTGCTCAGCAGTGGTTTCGGTGGCTCCGGAACCCTTGTGACCGCTGGCGGACTCGTGTTCTTCGGCGAGAGCGGGGGCACCTTCACGGCGCTGGACTCAAGAACCGGAATCCCCGTCTGGCATTTCGAAACTGGCCAGGCCTGGCGGGCTTCACCCATGACCTATATGGTCGGTGGCACACAATATGTAGTTCTTGCCGGCCAAGGCGGAATTTTCAGTTTTGCCCTGCCGCAATAAAAAGCAATAAAAAAGGACCGCTGGTGTCGCAATCGCCGATGCCGCCGGCTCCGGTACCACACTAGAGATATCACTCGCCGGTTAACCTTTTGGGGATTGGTTGCTAACTTCACGACCTTTTACTATGAATCGCAGACCCGCGAAAGGTCATCTTCGATGACTGACCGCGTGCGTACCTGAAGGAAAGCGAGGGCGTGATGGAGCAGGTCGTCATTCTCCTTTGTTCAATGAGCGGAGCCTTGGTCGGCACCGCCGTCAGCATTCTTCTGATGTTCCCCAGGCTTCGGCCGCCGATCACGGATGCCGACTTGGCCATGCTCAAAGGCAAGCTACGGAGTGCCGAAGCGTCCCTGGCCGAAAACACGGCGGGTCTGGAGAAACTGCGCACGCAGATTGTGGAGCGGGACCAGACCCTTCAGCGGCAGGAGGTGGCGCTGACGGAGAAACAACAGCAGTTGGACATCGCGGTAGCTGAACGTGCTGCGGCCGAGCAGAGAACCCGGGAGCTGAGCGTCCAGGCAGAAGCCCTGACTGAGCAGCTCACTCAGGTTGAGGCCAAGGTGAGCGAAGAGAGGGACCACGGCGCTGCGATTTTAAGCCAACAAGCTGCTTCGTACGAAGCGCAACTCGATGGTGACAAACGGCAGGTTCAAGAGCTAGAGGATCACGTTGTGCGCCTTACAGCGGAAGCGACGGAAATCAAGGGCTGCTATGAACAAGAGAAGCTTCACCGATCGTCTCTTGAGGCGCAACTAGGCGCGGAAACGGAATGTGTCCAGGAACTGACGACTCGGATCCAAGAACTACAGAGGGAGCGGTCGCTGTTTGACCTCAGGTTACAGGAAGAACGTCGATCTGCGGCCAAGGGGATGGAGCTGTTACTGATGGCACAGGAAAATCTCGCGCGTGTGTTCGAATCACGTGGTGCGGATGCTCCAAACGGCAGTAACGGACACGGGATCCTCAAAGCAGCAGGTGGTGCTATGGTGAAGGCACAGGACGAAGGTGCGGAAGAGCTCGCCCCGGTGTTGGCTCGGGAGTAAATGGTATCGTTGGTGAGTCCGGACTTTCACAAGTGCGGTCGCCAAGATTTGCACAGGGAAAATGTGGTACGCCCGGGCAGATTCGAACTGCCGACCTTTTGCTCCGGAGGCAAACGCTCTATCCAGCTGAGCTACGGGCGCGCGCGAGTGGTCCGGGTCTGTGCCCGTCCCTCGAATCAGTGTACCAAAGCCGCGGAACCGCCGTCCCGCGATGGCCAAGTGGAAGTTGCGAAGCCGTCGGCGCCAAGCCGGATCGGGTAGAATATTTTAGAGGCCGTTTCGGCGGCTATTCCGCACCAGAGAGGGGATCAACGATGAGATTGCTGCTTTTCGGCGGGGCTGCCTTCCCGCTGCTAGCTTCGGTGTGCGCCCTTTTGCTTTCGATGAGTTTGCCGGGCCGGGCCGAAGAAATGCCATCCGTGGGCGCCACGGCTCCGGATTTCCAGGTTAACTCGCAGGAGGGCAAGCCGGTCAGCCTGCGAGATTTTCGCGGGAAATGGGTGGTGCTGTACTTCTATCCCAAGGATATGACAACCGGATGCACGATCGAGGCGCATAACTTCCAGCGCGATTTGGCGAAATTTGATCAGAAGCAGGCCGTTATCCTGGGTGTCAGCGTGGACAGCGTGGATTCCCACCAGCAGTTCTGCGCAAAAGAAAGCCTTACGTTCAAGCTGCTTTCGGACCCCGGCCACACGCTGGTTTCCTCCTACGGCTCGCTTTCGCCATCCGGCATGGCGGCCCGGAACACGTTCTTGATCGATCCTCAGGGCAGGATTCGCAAGGTGTTTACGAAGGTGAATCCCAACACGCATAGCGAAGAAGTGCTGGCCGCGCTGGCCGAACTGCAAAGCGGGGCCAACGAATAAAACTCTGGCCTCCATTAGAACTTCTACGGGCTATCGAAGATATCAAAGAACCCCCTGAGCTCTATTTGGCGGGCTTGCGTACGGAAATTCCCAGTTCGCGCAGTTGCCGGTCCGGCACGGAGGAAGGCGCTTCGCACATCAGGTCGGTGCCCCGCGCGGTCTTGGGGAAGGGGATCACGTCGCGGATGGAGTTCTCGCCGGCCAGGATCATCACCAGGCGGTCGAGTCCCAGCGCGATTCCGCCGTGTGGCGGGGCGCCGTATTCGAGCGCGTCCAGCAGCCATCCGAAGCGTTGGCGGGCTTCCTGTTCGCCCAAGCCCAGGGCCGCGAAGACGCGCGTCTGCACATCGCGCCGGTGGATACGGATGGAGCCCGATCCGAGTTCCACGCCGTTGAGCACCAGGTCGTAGGATTTGGCGCGGCAGTGAGCCGGGTCGGCGGTCAGCTTGTCGAGGTCGCGGTCGTCCACCGAGGTGAACGGATGATGTGCGGCATTCCAGCGGCCCTCTTCTTCGTCCCATTCGAACATCGGAAAATCCACCACCCAGAGAAACTGGAAATTGCGCGGATCGAGCAGCTTATGCCGGTCGGCGAATTTCTGGGCGGCGAACAGACGCAACTGTCCGCAGGCCTGGTAAACGGTCTGTTCGGGGCGATGGCCTTTGGGTTCGCCGGCCCAGGTTGCCAGCAGCAATAAATCGTCCGCGGCGGCGCCGCAGCGCTCCCGGATCCGCGCCATGGGCCCTGGAAAATCGCGCTCGAGGCGCTTCAGGTCGTCGTAGACCCGCAACCCGCGCTCCTGGCCGAAGGCCTTCAGTTCGTCGCGCTCCTTGCGGGTGGGCGCGCCTGTGGCGGGGATGTGTATGGCCACCAGTGGCATCGGCCGCGTGGCTAAGTCCGGCAGGAGGTCTTCCACCGGGTGCATGGGCGGGATGCGCTGGTCGGGCTTGTCGCTGCCGTAGCTGCGCATGGCCTCGGCGTAAGTCAGGCGCGGAAAGGGTCCCTTGACCTCGAAGCCGGCTACCGCGCACACACGCTCGATGAGCGGTTCGACCACTTCGAAGATGCGCTCCTGCTGCGGGAACGACATCTCAATGTCGATCTGCGTGAACTCCGCCTGGCGGTCGGCACGGAAATCCTCGTCGCGGAAGCAGCGTACAATCTGGAAATACTTGTCGTAGCCGCTCACCATGAGGAGCTGCTTGAAGATCTGCGGCGATTGCGGCAGGGCATAGAAGGTGCCCGGCTGCACGCGGCAGGGCACCAGGTAATCGCGCGCGCCTTCGGGCGTCGAGCGCGTCATGAAGGGCGTTTCGATCTCCAGGAAGCCCTGGGAGTTGAGCATCTCGCGCACCGCGAAGGCGATCTTCGAGCGCAGCACGATATTGCGTTGCATGCGCGGGCGGCGCAGGTCGATGTAGCGGTGCTTCAGGCGCACGTCCTCGGAGACGTCCACCTGCTCTTCCATCGGGAAAGGCGGTGTGCGCGAATCGTTCAGGATCCAGATGCGCGAGGCCACCACTTCGATCTCGCCGGTGGCCAGGTTGGGGTTGACCGCCGCGGGGCCGCGCGGCGCCACGCGGCCCTCGATGGCGATGACGTATTCGGGGCGCACCTGCTCGGCGCGGTTATGCACCGCCGGGTCCACGTCCTCGTGGAAGACCACCTGGGTGATGCCGTCGCGGTCCCGCAAGTCCACGAAGATCACCCCGCCGTGATCGCGGCGGCGGTGAACCCAGCCCATCAGCACGGCGGTGCGGCCTTCATCGGCGGCGCGTAACTGGCCGCAGGTATGCGTACGGCGAAGCTCGCCGAGAAAATCCAGCGGAACGGAGGTTTCCATAATCGGTCTATCTGTTTTGCGCCACAGCGAGCGTGACGGCGATTTCTTCCACCGTCAGGTCCTGCTGCTCGCCCGTAGTCATGTTCTTGAGCGCGTACCGGCCGGCGGCCAGTTCGTTGTCTCCCACGATCAGCGTGAAGCGCGCTCCCAGCTTGTTAGCCAGTTCCATGGCGCGTTTCAGGCGGCCCTCGGCCACTTCCACCGCCACGCCGGCGCGCCGCAAATCCCGAGCCATCACGGCCGCCAGCCGCAGCGCCGGTTCGCCCAGGGGCGCGATCAACAGATCGAGCGCCGCGGGCGTCTCGCCGCCTTCCACGCTCATCACCAGGCGGTCTTCGCCGATCGAAAACCCCATGCCCGGCGAACGCACGCGCGACCCCAGCGATTCGGCCAACCCGTCGTAGCGGCCGCCGCCCAGCACCGAGTTCTGCGCGCCCAGCGCGCCGTGCACCACCTCGAAGGTTGTGCGCATGTAGTAATCCAGGCCGCGCACCAGGCGCGGCGTCAGGCGCCAGGCGATGCCGCGGTCGTCCAGGTACCGCTTGACCGCGTCGAAATGCAGACGGCACGGCTCGCAGAGGTGGTCCACAAGTGAGGGCAGGGAATCGATGATGGGCTGATCGGCTTCCACTTTGCAATCCAGCACGCGCAGCGGGTTGGTTTCAGCGCGCCGCTGGCAGTCGCCGCACATACGCGGCGCCATGGTCTTCAACTCCTCGCGCAGTCTTTCGATGTATTGCGGGCGGCAGTTGGCATCACCAACCGAGTTGATCAGAAGTTGAAAATCTTCCAGGCCCGCGCTCGTGAGCAGTTCCACTACCATCTCGATCACTTCGGCGTCCACCGCCGGAGCTTCCGAACCGATGGCCTCCGCGCCGATCTGATAGAACTGCCGGTAGCGGCCCTTCTGCGGGCGTTCGCGCCGGAACATGGGGCCGATGTAGTAGAACTTCTGCACGCCCGGACGCTGGTCCAGGCGGTGCTCCAGGTACGCGCGGATGACTCCGGCGGTATTCTCCGGCCGCAGCGTCAGAGAGGTGCCGTCGCGGTCCTCGAAGGTGTACATCTCCTTGGTGACGATATCAGTATCCACGCCCACGCCGCGTGCGAATAGCTGCGTCTCCTCGAGGACCGGCGTGCGGATCTCGCGATAATTGTAGGCCCTGAAGACAGCGCGCGCGGCGGCCTCCACGCGGTTCCACGCGTCCGTCGATGGAGGCAGCAAATCCCTCGTTCCTTTTACGGCTTTTATCAAAGTGGTGATCGGAAAATCCATGCTAACATGCGGCGTCGGGTGAGCGCGCCAGTCGCCGGGTGAGAAATCGTTTCCGGCCATGGACACCCGCAACCGCCGCGGATACAATGATATCTCCCCATGAAGAGCAACTCTGAGGTACAAATCGATCGCCAGCTCGATCGCCATGACCTGATCGTCATTGCCGGCGCGGGTGGGTTCATCGGCGGCTCGCTGGCCCGCTATTTTCATTGCCTGGGCTATACCCGAATCCGGGCCATCGATCGCAAACCCTTGCCGGATTGGTACCAGCGCGTTCCGGGCGTGGAGTGCCTCTCGATGGATTTGAGCGAGAAGGCGAATGCGGTGCGGGCTGTCGAAGACGCGGCGGAAGTTTACAATTTCGCCGCGGACATGGGCGGCATGGGCTTCATCGAGAACTTCCGCGTGGAATGCCTGCGCAGCATACTGGTCAACACGCACCTCATCGAGGCCGCCTGGCGAGCGGGCGCCCGGCGCTATTTCTTCTCGTCCTCGGCCTGCGTATATAACACCGATCTGCAAAAAGATCCCCACGTTCGCGCGCTCAAGGAATCCGACGCCTACCCGGCCATGTCCGAACGCGGCTACGGCTGGGAAAAGCTGTTGTCCGAGATGTTCTGCCAGGAGTATTGGGCCGAGCGCGGCCTGGAGACGCACATCGCGCGCTTCCACAATATCTACGGGCCGCACGGCACCTGGTTCGGCGGGCGCGAGAAGGCCCCCGCCGCGGTATGTCGCAAAGTCCTCGAGGCCATCGATTCGGGCCGGCCTTGCATCGAAATCTGGGGCGACGGCTCGCAGACCCGCAGCTTCTGCTTCATCGAGGATTGCGTGCTCGGCGTAGACCAGATCATGCACTCCAAAGACCTGATCGCCATTCCAATCAACCTGGGGTCGAGCGAACTGATCTCCATTAACGACTTGGTCAGCATGGTCGAAGACATTGCCGGCGTCAAGCTGGCGCGCACTTACGATCTCAACGCGCCCAAGGGCGTGGCCGGGCGAAACAGCGACAACGCCTTCATCCGCCAGGTCCTCGATTGGGAACCGCTCACACCCCTGCGCACCGGCATGGAGAAGACCTATGCCTGGATCGCCGAACAGTACACCGACCGCAAAGCCGGCAGGCGCGTCGTGAAGGACTGATGCCGGCGCGCACCCGGGCGGCAGCCGATATCGGCGCTTTGATCGGCAAGATCCCGCATCGCCTGGCTCTGGCGGGCGGCTGGATCGATCAGCCGTTCGTCTCCGCGCGCAACCCTTCTCCGCCGGGCTCTATGGTGGTCGTCGGCCTCGAACCCGACCGCCTGTTCATGGACCGCGCGGGGATGGCCAGCGGCACGCGCAAGGTGGCCCTGCACATCTGGAATGGCGCGCTGCCGGAGCGGCCGCGCCAGGAGTTAGTCCGCGAGTTGTATCGTGCCGAGAACGGCGAGAAATCCGAACCCTCCGGGTCCCAGGACATGATCGGCCTGATCTATCCCGGTGTGAGCCGGCTCGATTACGACGCGGCGCACGAGGGCGGCTATTTTCCCGTCCGCGTGGAATCGAACTGCGATCCCGAAATCGCGCGCTGGCTGGAGTGCGTCCTGCACCTGGTGCCCATCAACCAGCGGCCCGAAGGATACAATCCCCTGGGTGTCAAGAACCTCGATCCGGAGAGGATCGGGCGCCTGGGGCAGACCGGCCGGCGCTGCTTCGAAGCCATCGTCAGCCGCGACCTCCCGGCTCTGGGTGCATCGATGAACGAATGCATGGATTGCTGGGAGGCCATACTCCCCCACACAGTGTGCCATCCCGCCATCCCCATCGACCTGAAGGCCATCCTGGCGAACTTTCAATCCCGCTATCCCGGCGCGATGTATTCGGGATGCGGCGGCGGCTATCTGGTGGTGGCCTCCGAAGCGTGCGTCCCCGGGGCACTGCGCGTCAAAGTCCGGACTTCCTGACTTCACATCTCGCGGCGCTCGACGGCCGGGATCTGCGTGTCCGGCAGCGGCGTGCAACCATGCGACGTGAAGTCCTTCACGTTCTTCAGCACGATCGTCGAAACGCCGTTGGCCTTCTGCGCTTTCACATGCTGAAAGTCGGCGCCCTCGACGTCGTCGAGGACGAAGGCCGGCCGCCGGTCCTCCTGCAGGAAGCCGACTTCCACGTCGTTCAGCTCGATGCTCTTGGCGTGGCGGATGAAAAACCCATAGGCGGGCAACAGGCCGAACATCGAGGGTTCGGGATACTCTTTCTCCCGTTCCGGGGTATCGAACGCTTCGCGCGGCGGCACGCCGCCGCGGAAAAAGAACGAACTCACCATATCCGCCGGCTGCTTGGCCACCTGGTCCAAGTTCATACCGCCTCGATACAGGATGCGGATGTTGTTAAGTTTGATGTCTTCCACATTGTGGCCGGGAATGCCTGTGATGATGGAAGCGTAGCGCGGGTCGGCATCGTACACCACCACGTTGCTGATGCTCACGCGGCGCGCCGTGCCAATGGGCGTTCCTTCCGGCGCCGGAGCCCGCATGCGGCTGCCCAGCCGGATGAAGATGGGGCTGTTCGAGACATCCCTCATGGTGACGTTGGAAATGGCAATGTCTTCCATGTGCCCCCCATCCACGGTTTCCAGGGCCAGGCCGCGGGAGCGGTCGAACACCGCGTTGGAAATCGTGATGTTCTTGAAATCGCCTTCGCTTTCCGTGCCGATCTTGATACGGCCGGTGGGGCCGTCGCGATCGGGCGCCTGCGTGAGGGTGCGCTTATATGTGCCATCCAGCAGCGAGCCGATATCGTAGCCGCTGACCAGTACATTGGTGATGGTCACATTTTCGACGGTGCGCCCAAACCCGAGGCCGCCGCGGTTCTTCATGCAGATGGCGTCGTCGTTCGGCGCGTTGACGCTCAGGTTGGAGATCCTGATGTTGCGGCAGGCATCCACATCGAAGCCGTCGCGGTTGGTGTCGATCTTGAGGTTGTCGGCGGAAAGGTTATCTACGCCCGTGGACAAAATCGCACAGCTCCCGCCGTTGAGGAGGGAGAAGTCGCGCAGGGTCACGTTGCGGGAGCGTATCAGCGAGATGGCTTTGTCGCCCATGCCGCCGCCGCCAGCCCTTACGAGCGCCTTCCCGCTGATCAGGCCGCCTCCCACGATGGATACATTCTCGATACCATCGCCCCAGATCAGAGCGTGTTGGGGAGGGTCGTAGGTGGCCGGATCGGTCGATGCTTCGATGACGGCCCCGTGGCTGATTCGCAAGGTGATATTGCTGCGCAGGCGAACCGACCCCGTGAGGTAGGTTCCGGCGGGAAAATACACAGTTCCGCCGCCCGCCGCGGAGGCCGCGTCGATGGCTTTATTAATGGCGTCGCGATCGAGCGTCGTGCCATCGGCCTTGGCGCCGAAAGCTTTGACATCGAAACTCGCGGCGCGCGTTTCGAGCGGCGCGGCCAGTGAAAGCGCCAGAGTGGCGCAGCACACAAGAAGAAAAAGCTTTGACATTCCACCTCCTTGGTAGAGCCGACCGCGGCTGAATTCCCGGCTTCGAGCGGCGCTACCGGCCTAGACATATTATCATTGCGGCCGCGGGTGGCTCATGCGCTGGCGGCGCTTTCCGGGACGCCGCTCGCCGCGCTGTTTTTTCCGCTGGACACGAACTTGCGAGAGAACCCGAAAATGGGTTACACCTGAGGATTCGTGTCCGATCGGAGAATCTGTGGCAGATTCGAGAAATCAACTCAATTGCGCGGTCAGCCGCCGCACAGCTTTCCGCGGGCTGGCAGGTTTTCTCGCCGGTTCGTCTCTGCTGGCCTATCAGCAGGATCCGTTTCGCGACCACAGCCGCGTTCCGGCGCTTGGCGAGATGGTCGAAGCCTTCGACTTCGAGCCGGTCGCGTTCGCGAAACTCCCGCGCCAGAGCTACGATTATCTGTCCTACGGCGTCGACGGGGAGTTCACGCTGCGCCGGAACCGGGAGGCGTTCGACTGGGTCAAGTTGGTCCCGCGCATACCCAGCGGGCCGGTCACGGTCAACCCCGCGTCCAGCCTTCTCGGCTTGAAACTGGCGTTTCCGATGTTCCTCGCGCCGGTGCGCCAGATAGGCTTCCATCCCGAGGCCGAAGCGGCCACCCACGCAGGCGCCACGGCCGCCTCCAACACTCCGATGATCGTGAGCAACGCCGCCAGCTTGCCCGTGGGAAAAATCGCGGCGGCGGCCACCGGCCCCTTGTGGTTCCAGCTCTATCCGCAGCCCGGCCCGGATTACAACCGGAAGACGCTCGACGAGGCTCTGGCGGTCGGCTGCCGGGCGATCGTTGTCACGATAGACCAGCAGGCTTCCTTCTACGAGCGCTCGCAGCATGACCGGAATCTCGCCACTTCCGCGACCCCCGTGCCGATGCCGCAGTCTTTTGCCCCGCGGCGTGCTCCAGGCAACCCGTATCGCGTCCTCGATGGCAGGCTCTGGTACGAATGGAAGTTGTTCGACGAACTCCGCGCCATGGTCAAGGTGCCGCTGATCGCCAAAGGCATCGTCACGGCGGAAGACGCGCTCCTCTGTCTGGAACACGGAGTGGACGCGATTTACGTGTCCAATCATGGCGGCCGGTCTCTGGACTATGGTCCTGCCACGCTCGAAGTGCTGCCGGAAATCGCCGATGCCATCCATGGCCGCGTTCCGATCCTCTTCGACAGCGGTATACGCCGCGGCACCGATATCCTGAAGGCTCTGGCCCTGGGCGCCAGCGCTGTCTGCCTGGGGCGCCCGCCGCTTTGGGGTCTGGCCGCCTACGGCGCGCCGGGCCTGCAAAAGGTCCTCGAAATTCTGCAAACCGAACTGGTTCAGGCCATGGCGGCAACCGGCCGGCCCACCCTGGCCTCCATCGACCGGACCCTGGTGAAAACGGAGTTCCTATGAGCCGAGAGCAGACATTGATTGGAGAGCCGCCCGGCCGTATCGCACCGGTACGCGACCTGGTCAACACGTTCGAGTTCGAGGCGATGGCGGAGCGCCGGCTGCCGGCCACGGCCTTCGCCGAGATCGCCGGCAGCGAACGGGACGCCTTCGAACGCATTACGTTCCGTCCCCGCTTGATGGTCAACACCACGCACCTCGACCTGACTACCGAAATCTTCGGTCAGCGGATGTTTGCGCCCATCCTGGTAGGTCCCACATCCGAGCACAAGCGGTTTCACCCCGAAGGTGAGTTGGCTACCGTGCGGGGCGCATCCGCCGCGAAGGCCGCCATGGTGGTCGCCAGCCGTGCCGGCTATTCGGTCCAGGAGATTGCCGCTCAGTCGGCCACTATGCTCTGGTACCAGGTCTCGCCCGAGACGGACACGGACGCGCAACGGCGACGTATCGGTCAGGCCGTCCAGTCCGGGTGCAAGGCCTTATGCATCACGATAGGTCGAGCGGACTGGGGTGCCATTGACCGTCTTAGGCAGGGCGTCGGCATTCCGTGCCTGCTCAAGGGCATCATGAGTCCGGAAGAGGCTCGCGACGCCATTGCCAAGGGAATTGACGGCATCGTGGTTTCCAACTACGGCCTACCGGCTGGAAAAGCACTGGCGTCGCCCATGGAGGTGCTGCCCGCCATCGCCGGGGCGGTTGCCGGGAAAGTGCCGATCCTGATCGATGGCAGCTTCCGTCGCGGTTCCGACATCATGAAGGCGCTGGCCTTGGGAGCGCGCGCTGTCATGATCGGCAGGCCGGTGCTGTGGGCGCTGGCAGCTTACGGCTCCGCCGGCGTTCAGACCTTGCTGGAAATGCTGCAGACCGAACTGGCCCGCGACATGGCCATGAGCGGCAAGCCGAATCTGAAATCGCTGGACCCCAGTGCGGTGAAGATCCACGCCCGAGGTCCTTCGCGGCTCTGAAGGCGCGCGCTCGCGTCGCGTTCAGGCGGGACGGGCGAAGTTGCCGGGGCTTTCTCCTCGATGCGTCCATCCCGTTCCCGCGAGTAATAGTTGCCCGTGTCAATCATCACCACATCGCTCGAAACACCGGCAAACAGATCTTTCGGCAAATCCCGGATCTTCGCCTCGGGAATCGTCACCACAACCACATAGCCCGCGCGGGCCGCCTCCCGAGCGGTTACAGCCTTCGCACCGGTCTCATTCGCGAGCGCGGCGAGTGCTTCGGGCCCTCGCGAATTAGCTACCGATACCTCGTGCCCCAATGCGGCCAACCGGCGCGTGAGCGTGCCGCCGATATTGCCTGCGCCAATGATGCCAATCTTCATGTTTGCCCCCATTTGTGAGTTGCCATCGGGGCATAAGATGCGGGAGAGCCGGCTCTGGTCGCACCCGCTCCGAACGACAGACGCGAGCCCCTTTCAAGAACGCTTCACGGCACACTCGAGTCCCGCGCCGGGTGGCCTGTGGGAACCGGCCTGGTCACTCAAAGACCACGTAGCCTTCGGAATTGCAAACGTAGATTGCCTTAAATAAACTGAGCGGCATCAATCCGTCTATTCCCGGCTCGGCTGCACGCGGCAACGCGACGGCTTCTCCACGCCAGATCTTTCGCCCCTCGATGTTCAGCGATTTGCCGGGTACCATGCCAATCTCCTGGGAACTCGCGACGGTATGCAACTCGAACTGATCGCCGAGGCCTATATCCGGCTTGACAGCGAACAGAATTATCCGCTCCGCGCCCGAATCCAGAACCAGGTCGCCGAGGCTAGTGTTGACGGCCGGCAGGCCGTTAACCATCGTAAACCGGGCGCGCGTCCCGTCCCGATCCTGTTTTCCAAATTCGAGCCGCCTGCCGCGCAGGTCGAGCATGTAATCGAATCGCGAAAGAAACCCCTGACCCAGTACGCCATGAACATCGGGCCAGCGATGGTGGAGGGTCTCAAGCCCCAAGAACAGGAACTTCTGCCCATCCGCTTTCGCCGGGTCCAGTGTCACTGCGATCCCGTTGGCTCCCGGGACGACGATCACACCCGCGGGCGAGGCCAACTCTGTTCGAAAGGTTGCTCTCATCCCGATGGCGCCCGCCAGATTCGCCTCGATAAGGTCTACATCTGCACCAGTGTCCAGCAGAAACTTGTAAGGCCCATGACCGTTCACGTACACGCCATCGACGATCGGATGGCCGTCACGAATCAGCAGCTTAACCTCGCCAGGCAGCGAGCCGGCGGTCCCAGCCTCCGCAGCCTGCCCCGCCTGCGCCGTCATCCCGGATAGAGCCATCATGGCCATCAACCATTTGATCCTCATTGCCTTCTTGCCTCCGCCGGTGCAGGCGGAACCGGAAGGCAGAAACCGCCATGACGTGATACTCTTTTTTCAGGAAGCTGGGATGCCGCTTGACCAATCCTCGCAAGTCACTGTTTTATTACGGGCTTGGCGCAGTGGCGACAGCGCGGCGTTGGAACTGCTTGCGGCAAAAGTCTATGACGAACTGCGCCGCGTGGCGCGCCGCTACATGAGGAATGAGCAGGCAGGCAACACGCTCCAGACCACGGCGCTTGTCAATGAGGTGTACCTTCGCCTGGTCGACGTGAAGAACGTTGACTTGGAGCACCGGGCCCAGTTCTTTGCCCTATCGGCGCGGATGATGCGGCGCATTCTGGTGGATGCGGCGCGCGCCCGTCGCTCCCATAAACGCGGCGGAGGCGTGGTGAAAGTCAACGTAGACGATACAGCAGTCCTTTCACCGGAGTCGGATGGATCCATCTTGGCGCTGAATGATGCGTTGGAAGCGCTTGGGCAAATGGCTCCCCGCCAAGCCAAGGTGGTCGAGTTGCGTTACTTCGGCGGGCTAAGCGTGGACGAGATCGTGGAGGTGCTAAAGGTCTCTCCGAGAACCGTGGAGCGCGACTGGGACTTTGCCAAGGCCTGGCTCATGCGGGAGCTTTCGCAGCGATGAAGCCTTGGTAAGCTTGTGAGACGAGGACCGGCGGGGGGGAATCAGCATGAGTCCGGATCGCTTGCAGCAAGTCTACGATCTCTACCACGCGGTAGTGGAGCGCCAACCCGGAGCGCGCGCGGAACTGCTGAATCAGGCGGACCCCGAACTCAGACGAGAGGTTGAATCTCTGCTCGAGCGTAATAGCGGCCAGCCGGGCGCCGGAGTGCTGAACCGTCCCGTGTGGGAACGCGCAGCGAGCCTGCTGGGCGATCCCGCCGGCGCCCCACTCGAGGCCGGCACAGAGTTCGGCCCATACCGCATCGAGGCGCCGATCGGGGCCGGTGGCATGGGCCAGGTCTTTCGTGCCGTCGACACGCGACTCGGCCGGAAAGTCGCGCTCAAAACCTGCCTCGATCAGTTCAGCGCCCGGTTCGAGCGTGAGGCACGGGCGATTTCCGCCCTGAATCATCCCCACATCTGCACCTTGCACGACATCGGTCCCAACTACCTGGTGATGGAACTGGTTGAAGGTCCGACGTTGACGGAGCGCCTGAAGCAAGGCCCTTTGCCGATGGAATCCGCGCTGCGCTACGGAACCCAGGTCGCCGATGCGCTGGCGGCCGCGCACGCCCAAGGCATTATTCACCGCGACCTGAAACCGGGCAACATCATGATCACCAAGGCCGGTGTCAAGGTGCTGGATTTCGGCCTGGCCAAGATTTTGTCGGGGAGTAAGACGGATTCGGAAACGGGCATCACGGAAACCGGTGGCATCATGGGCACGCCCGCCTACATGGCGCCCGAACAGGTGGAGGGCAGGGAACCGGGCAATGTCACCGACCTTTTCTCCCTCGGCTTGATGCTTTATGAGATGGTTGTCGGGCGGCTGCCGTTTCCCGGTGCATCCTTGGGGCAGATGCTGTCGAGCGGGCCGCAACCCGCACTGCCCGCGCCCTCGCGGGCACGTGCCGGCGTCACGGCCGGCCTGGATGGACTGATCGCGAGGCTTCTGGAAAGAGACCCAGCCAAGCGCCCGCAGTCCGCAGCCGACGTGGCCCGCGAGCTGTCGGCGATAGCAGACCAACGGGCTGTTCCGCGGTCTGGTATCGGCTCACTGCTGCGGCGCGGGTACGCCATCTTCGCAATCGCTTTTATTGTGGTTCTTGGAGTCGTCGGACTATGGCTCTACCAGCGATGGGAACCGCTCAGGAGCCAAACGCCAATTACCAGCAGCCCGGCTTCTTACATCCAGCTCACCAGCTTCACCGACTCTGCAGTATGGCCTACCCTTTCGCCTGACGGCCGGATGCTCGCCTTCTATCGGAGCGACAATCCGTTCCTCACCTCCGACCAGATCTGGGTCAAGCTGCTTCCCAATGGAGAACCCGTTCAGATTACCCACGATCCACGGCCGAAATACAATATCGCGTTTTCCCCGGATAGCAGCAAAATCGCCTATACCGCGTTCGGAAGCAATCTCTTTCAGACCCACATGGTCTCTTCATTGGGAGGCGACTCGCAGCTCATGTTTCCCAACGCAGCAGGCCTGAGCTGGGTCAACGACGGTCAATTGTTGTTCTCGCAAGTCAAGACCGGGGTTCATATGGGAATTGTGACCGCAAAGCCGGACCGGTCCGACCTTCGCGAGATCTATTTCCCCGTTCAAGACCGCGGCATGGCGCACTATTCCTATCTTTCGCCGGACCGCAAATGGGTCCTGTTGGCGGAGATGGATCCCCAATGGCGTCCGTGCCGCGTGGTTCCCTTTGCGGGCGGATCGCAGGGAAGGCAAGTCGGTCCCCCGGGCGCGCCCTGCACCTCGGCGGCTTGGTCGCCGGACGGAGAATGGATATATCTGGGCGCCCAAGTGGCCGGCCGATACCATCTGTGGCGGCAGCGTTTTCCCGATGGACAGCCCGAGCAGATTACTTCCGGCTCCACGGAAGAAAGCGGTATCGCTGTGGCGCCGGACGGCCGCTCCCTGATTACCTCGATAATTACGCGGCAGAGCGCGGTCTGGATTCACGATTCGAGAGGCGATCGCGCGCTTTCGAGCGAAGGATACGCCCAGGAAACTCCACCCATATTCTCGCGGGACGGCAAACGCCTCTACTTTTTGTTGCGGCAAGATTCACCCGAGTCGCCGGCCGAGTTGCGGCGCGCCGATGTCGATTCGGGCAAGACTGAGGTGATCTTACCCGGCGTTTCGATCCGCGAGTATGACATTTCGAATGACGAGAAAGAGGTGGTCTTTTCCACGCAACCCGCCGGGCAGCCGTCGCAACTCTGGATCGCACCCTTGGACCGCAGCACACCTCCGCGCCGTATTTCGGCTCATGGCGAAGCTGTTCCACATTTCGGTCCGAACAAAAAGGTGTTCTTTCGTCTGGCGGATGGAGAAGCGTACTACCTCGCTGCAATGGCGCGGGATGGAAGCGACGCCAGAAAGATCATTCCCAATCGAGTCCTGAACGTCGCCAACATCTCCCCGGATCGTCGCTTCATGATAATTGGAGCTTCCCTGCCCGAAACTCCGAACCTGATCGCGCCACCTACTCTCGCTCTCCCCTTGGACGGCGGTCCCCCACAACGGATCTGCGACGGACTATGTTCGGTCGCGTGGTCTCCGGATGGCCGATACTTTTATGTCGAACTCATCCCGGCTTCCCGGGACAACCCGGCCGGCAGAACGGTGGCGATTCGCGTTCCACCTGGAGCGACCTTACCCTCGCTACCGCCCGGAGGGGTCCGCCGGCCGGAGAATTGGGCCAAAATTCCGGGAGCCAAGACAGTGGAACACGCCGACATCGCGCCAGGACCGGATCCTTCGATCTATGCCTACGTTAAATCGTCCATTCATTCCAACCTATTCCGCGTTCCTCTGCGCTGAGAGGTTGCGAATTGGGGTAATGACTCCCATGGCTTAGGTCTGGTCTCCACAACCGATTTTCCTTACTGAATTGTTCTCCAGCCTGGATCTTTCCCCGGATGGCAAAACGATTTGTCGCACCCGGACAAGAGAGATGAGCGGGATGCGGTGTCCCGCTTGACCGTTGCTCCAGGATTTCTTCGACGAAGTTCGCCGCCGGATTCCTGATGGCTCCCACCTCGGGCTATTTCACCCTGCCGGCCTGTTAGCATGTTCGGTGGGTTCCTGGATATGACCGAGTTCAAAAACATACGGCGACGCGAGAGGGCGCTTACCGAAGAGCAGGCGCGGGAAATCTTAGCACGGGCCGAGCATGGCGTGTTGTCCACCGTGGGGGCTGACGGATGGCCTTATGCCGTCGCCGTGAACCACGTGCTGTCCGGCGATGCGCTCTACATCCACGGCGCCATGCAAGGGCACAAGGTGGAGAACATCTCGCATGAGGCGCGGGTCTGTTTCTGCGCCATCGCCAGCGCCACGGTCGTGCCGGCCGAGCTTACCACCCTCTATGAGAGCGCCGTGGCTTTCGGCCGGGCGGCTCTGGTGACAGATCCCGCGGAGAAACGCCGGGCTCTCGAGGCGCTGGCCGTCCGCTTCTGTGGAGACGTTACGCCCGCCGCGGAAGACGAAATCGCCACTACCGGCGCCCGGACCGCCATCGTGCGCATCAGTCTCGAACGGATCACCGGCAAATCCAATCACTCTGTCTGAGCGCGCCGCGTTGTACACTCGGTACTTCGAGATCGTCATCCTACGGGAGAAAATTTATGCGGATTGCGACGGGTTTGTGCCTGCTGGTTGCGGCGCTGGCGCTCTATAGCCAGACCGCATCTTTCCATCAAGACACGTTGCATGGGCGCCGCGCCTTCGTTCTGGAGAACGACCGGATGCGCGTGAGCACGCTCCCCGGCGGGGGTTTCATCGGCGAGATCCGCTTCAAGTCCGCGGACCCGAAGAAGAACGTCAACCCCATGCGGGTGCCGCACTATCAGACCATTGACCCGTATGCCTATGACATCGAGAAGCACGGCGCGCTTTACGGCACCGGCATCCAGCGCCGGCTGATGAGTGGCTACATGGGACATTTTCTCTGTTTCCCCAATTTCGGCGCCAGCGCGCCTTCCGAGTTTGCCCTGGACTACGGCCAGCACGGCGAAGCACTGGCCGTCGAGTGGAAACAAGACAAGCTGGAGACCCGCAAAGATGGTGTGACGCTGGTATACTCGGCCAATCTGCCGAAGACCCAGTTCCGCGTGGAGCGGACCATTACGTTGCCCGCTGACGAGACGGTCGGCTATATCGACGAGTCGGTGGAAAACATGACGATGTTCAGCCGGCCGGTTCAATGGGTGCAGCACATCACTTTCGGCCCCCCGTTCGTCGAACTGAACGAGACTTTCGTGGACGCCTCCGTGGCCAAGACGCTCGTTATGGGCCGGATGGGCAGGGGTAGGGGATCGGCCCCGCCGTCCATGACCGAGGGCACGTGGCCCGAATCAAAGGATGCCGAGGGCCAGACCGTGGATCAGCGCGTCTTTTCGGGCCGCGGCGGCATCTGGCTCCTCGATAAATCGAAACCCAAGGTCTGGTTCACGATTTACAACCCCAATTACAATGTGCTGCTCGGGTATATCTTCCCGAGCGCACAGAATCCCTGGGTTCTGGATTGGCAGGAGAACATGCATACCACGGAGAAACCCTGGGACGGCAAGGTAGTCGCCCGCGGCATCTGCATCGGCGACTCGCCATTCGCCATGGGTCTCCAGAATGCCGTCAATACCGGCACGACGCTGGGCACGCCGGTTTTCAGTTGGATTCAGGCGCGCGAGCGCCGCTCCGAGACGTACGCGTTCTTCCTCGCCGAAATCCCGCTGGGGTATAAGGGCGTGGCCGACCTCCGGGTGGGCGAGGGCAGGATTCTGATCACGGAGCGCGAGACTGGGAAGACCATCTCGGTGAAGAGCGCCGGCGCGTTTTGAGATGCTACCATTGAGATTCGGCCCTGTAGCTCAGTTGGTTAGAGCGCTTCCCTTACAAGGAAGAAGTCCACAGTTCGAGTCTGTGCAGGGCCACCACTTAGGCCCGCTTACTTCTGCCGCAGGTAGGAATCGTCGCCTTTAATCCAGTCCTCCCGCACCGGCGAGAAGACCTCGATGATGATGGTATCTTCCAGCGCTTCGTTGCCGTGCGGAACATGCGGCGGAACGTGAACCATGTCGCCGGTCTGCATGTTCAGAACTTCGTCGCCGCAGATCATGCGGATGGCCCCCGAGTGGACGATCGTGACCTGATCGTTGGCATGGTGGTGCGTCGCCACCTGATTGCCTTTATCGAAACGAAAACGCGCAACCGTGATGGCCGCGCCGTGGAGAGCCTTGCGGCCGGCCAACGGATTCAGCGTCTCCTCGTGGATCGTGTCCCAGGTCTGGACCTTGTACTTGGTTTCGGTCATGGCGGTATTTTATCACGTGGCAACTGCCCGGCCTCCGGTGTTCTGATCCACTGTATCAATAACTTAGGGCCATAGCCCGATTTAGCTCGAAGCCCCTGAATCGCCGCCCCGAGCCGCCTCATCCAAAACTCCGAGGGGACGAAAGAGGATCAATTATGTCCGCTAAAATCGGCTTTATCGGTCTCGGCATCATGGGGCGGCCCATGTCGCGCAATCTATTGAAAGCAGGCTACAAGCTAACGGTTTACGACCTCTTCCCAGCCGGCGTGGACGAATTGGTGGCTGCCGGCGCCGTTCGCGGCCGATCGGCGAAGGATGTCGCCAGCCGCTCGGATGTCACCATTACGATGCTGCCTGATGGACCGGATGTCGAGAAGGCGATTCTCGATCCGAGCGGCGTGCTGGAAGGCGCCCGTCCCGGTTCCACGCTCATCGATATGAGCTCCATCAGCCCGTTGGTTTCGCAGAAGGTCGGCAAGGCCTGCGCGGAAAAGGGCGTGGCGTTTCTGGATGCACCCGTGAGCGGCGGCGAATCCAAGGCCATCGATGGCACCCTGGCCATCATGGTGGGCGGCGAGCGCGAGGTTTTCGACCAGGTGACGCCCATCCTGCACGCCATGGGTTCCACGGTGACCCTCACCGGTCCCGTGGGCGCGGGAAACGTTACGAAACTGGCGAACCAGATCATTGTGGCGTGCAATATCGCCGCCATGGGAGAGGCGCTGGTGCTGGCGACGCGCGCGGGCCTGGATCCCGAGGTAGTCTACAATGCCATCCGCGGCGGCCTGGCCGGCAGCACCGTGCTGGACGCCAAGGCTCCCATGGTGATCTCGCGCAATTTCAAGCCTGGTTTCCGCATCCGGCTGCACGAGAAAGACCTGCGAAACGCCCTCCTGGCTGCCGAGGATCTCAAGGTGCCGCTGCCCCTTACCGGAATTGTGCAGGGCATGATCATGTCGTTGATGAACGAAGGCAAGGCAGACCTGGACCACTCCGCAATCGTGACCGCCGTCGAGAGGATGGCCGGTGTGGAAGTGGCTCGCCCCGCCGGCGCGGTGGAGGAATGGCGCCAGCGGCTGGCCGCCGATTAGCCGCGCAGCGCGATGCTATCCTGGTCGTTTGACCGGCCTTCTTCCCGTTCGCTTGGCAACCCTGTTTGCGGCGGCCTTCGCGGCCGCCGCCCAGCCTTCCGTTCTCCTGGATGTCATGTCCCAGGAGCTTACCCGCAACTTCAATGTTTTAAAGGAAAAAGCTGACCCACCCGCATATTTTTTGAGCTACGAAGTAGCCGAGTCCGAGTATCACGCCATCTCCGCGAGCCTGGGAGCCATCGATTCCAATAGCGGCGGCAAGGGCCGCACCCTGGATGTTTCGGTGCGCACCGGTTCCCCGCAGCTCGATAACTACCATCGCGTGCGCGGGGCGGGAGCGGGCCAGGTTTCCTCCGGCGCGCAGATCACCTACGAAGACAGCGTCAATTCCATCAAGCAGCGGCTGTGGCTGGAAACCGACCGGGCCTATCGCACGGCCGCCGAGCGTCTGATCCGCATCCGCACCAACACGCAGGTGAAGGTGGCGGAGAGCGACAACTCCGCCGATTTCTCCAGCGAGCCGCCCTCGGTGGCCATCGAAACTCCGCCTCACCTCAAGTTCAATCAGGAGGAGTGGACCGGACGCTTGCGCCGCGTCTCGGCGCGCTTCGGCAATTATCCGAAAGTGCTTACCTCGCGCGCGACGGCGAGTTTCCAGGTGGAAACCAATTACCTGGTGAACACCGAGGGAACCCGGTTGGTGCATGGCCGGGGGTTTGCGCGCGTCGTCCTGACCGCGGGAGCCAAGGCCGCCGATGGCACGGACCTCAGCACCTTTGAGACTTTCGAAGCCGTGGATGCCGCCGGGCTTCCGGATGAGAAAATCCTGCTGGCCGCGGCGGACCGGCTGGCCGGTGAGATCGATGGCCTGCTCAAGGCGCCCGAAGCCGAGCCGTTCGTGGGTCCGGCCATCTTCTCGGGACGCGCGGCGGGCGTCTTCTTTCACGAGATCTTCGGGCATCGCGTGGAGGGACATCGGCAGAAGGATGAAAGCGAAGGCCAGACGTTTACCAAGAGCGTCGGCACCCTGGTGCTGCCGGAGTTCCTGTCGGTGGTCTTCGATCCGACGCGCCGCAAGGCCGCCGGCGTCGATCTGAACGGCTGGTACGATTACGACGATGAGGGCATCAAAGCGCGGCCTGTCACGGTGGTCGAGAACGGCACGCTCAAGACGTTCCTGATGTCGCGCTCGCCCATCCAGGGTTTCGAGCACTCGAACGGGCATGGGCGCCGCCAG
>Ga0326727_10007015_pt1 | contig 30257 bp, 26 predicted proteins | sample MB2enrmetagenome_FD_207643 | JGI IMG/M metagenome (GOLD analysis project Ga0326727, IMG submission 207643) | Lab enriched peat soil microbial communities from McLean, Ithaca, NY, United States - MB29MY | ecosystem: Environmental > Terrestrial > Soil > Wetlands > Peat | place: USA: New York... | reverse complement strand
GTCTTTTGGCGGGCAGGACTGGATCGAACAAGAATTGGCGGCCGCGAGGTTGCCGGATGCACGGCTGGAGAAACGGCTGCATTCTCTGGTGGGGCAGTTGGCCAAAGGAGTGGGGCGGAGCATTCCCTTCGCCTGTCAGGATTGGGCGGCCGTCAAGGCAGCCTATCGGTTTTTCTCCAACGGCCGGGTCGGTGAAGAGCAGATCCTGGCCGGTCATTTTGCTGCCACGCGGGAACGGATTCGCTGCACGGAGGAGTTGTTTTTAGTGGTGCATGACACGACCGAGTTCAGTTACAAGCGCGAGGATATGGCCGCGGTGGGGCTGGTCAGCAAAGGCTCGGTGCGCAAGGACGCTGAAGGGCGGCCGGTGTACTTCACCACCTGCGGAATCAACCTGCACTCCAGTTTGGCCCTGACTCTGGAAGGGCTGCCGCTGGGCTTAACGGCGGTGAAGTTCTGGAGCCGCAAGGAGTTCAAAGGCGGGAAGGCAAAAAGAAAAGCGCATAACGCTCCTATTGAGGAGAAGGAGAGCGTGCGCTGGCTGGAGAACCTGCGCTCTTCGACCGAGTTGCTCGCCCAGCCGCAACGTTGTGTACACGTGGGTGATCAGGAGAGCGATATCTTCGATCTGTTTGGCGTGGCGCAACAGTTGGGAACACACTTTTTGATACGCACGCGTGCCGACCGGCTGGCCAATGGTGGACCCGAGACCGTAGCTGAGGCCGTCGGGCAGACTGCCCGCCGGGGGCTGTATCGCATCGCCGTGCGCAATCGTAAGGGCGAGGAGTCGGAAGCGGTGTTGGAAATCCGCTATCGACGTGTGTGCCTGCAGACGCCCAAAGGCAAGAAGAAACGCTATCCGGATCAGATGGTGACCGCGATCGAGGCTCGGGAACAAGAGATGCCGCCCGATCGAGACCGGATCGACTGGAAACTAATCACCGACCTGGAGGTGAGCACGCGCCGCGAGGCGGTGGAGAAAGTGCAATGGTATGCGCTGCGCTGGAAGATCGAGGTCTTTCATAAGATCCTCAAATCGGGCTGCCGGGCCGAACAAGCCCGGCTCAGAACCGCCCCGCGACTGGTGAATCTGTTGGCCGTGTTCTCGATTTTGAGCTGGCGCGTCTTCTGGCTCACCATGACCAATCGCACCGATCCTGACGCCGACCCCGGACTGGTCTTTACGGACCTGGAGCTGCGTATTCTGGATCGGTTGGTCAACAACAAGCCCACCACGCATGCGCAGAAATACATGCTTTCGCACTATCTGATCAAGCTGGCGAGGTTGGGCGGCTACTTGGCGCGACACAGCGATTCCCCGCCCGGAAACGAAACCATCTGGAGAGGATTAACCCGCCTGGTCGACATCCAACTCGGCGTCATGATGGGAGCAAAACTTGTGGGTAATTGATAGGGCTTGCGCCTGGGGCTACCGTCTTTTGCCCGCTGCGCGGGCATCGCGCCGGGCCCAACCATAACCGTCGAAATGAGTGACGCACTTCACTAGACGCCGATGGCTGATAGCTGACAGGGGCTTGCTCACAGTTGAAAGCAGAACTCATCTGCCCTAACGATCCAATTCACCTCGGAAATCTGCCCGCTCCGGGCGCATTTGCGACCTTTGGCTGCAACCGCCCTTGCACGTCACATACCCCTGTGATAGGAATAAATCATTCATGTTTGCCCCCAAAGGGCAAGCCTGAGTTTCATGCAGAGTGGCTGAGGGACGGGCCCTGTGACGCCACGACAACCTGCCTGGGCAATCCAGGAGTATGGTGTCAACTCTCGCTCGCCAAAAGAGGCGGGGAACATGAGATTCGGGGGTCGCTTCAGCACCCTTAAGCCGAAGCGGCTCGCAAGGTTTTTTCGAGTCCTATCAGGTTCGCTCTTCGTTGAGCCGGTCACGCGCCCGCGTATCCGCAGTTGCTCTCGCATCATGCGAGGGTCGAGTGACGATTGCGTACGAGCTGCGATGTCGGGGATGCGGAAAGGCCTATGGTCTTCAGCCGCTCTCCATCTGCGATGAGTGTTTTTCCCCGCTCGAGGTGGCGTTCGACCTCGAGTATGCCCGCACCCGCTTCACCCGCGAAGCCATCTCCCAGGGACCGCTGAACATGTGGCGTTATCGCGCGCTGCTGCCCGTGGCGGATAGCTATGAGCCTCAAACTCCGGCCGGGCTTACTCCGCTGGTCAAGGCGCCGCGCCTGGGGGCGCACATCGGCGCGCGCACTCTCTATATCAAGAACGACGCCGTCTGCATGCCCACGCTCAGCTTCAAGGACCGCGTGGTGGCCGTGGCCCTGGCCAACGCCCAGGCCTTCGGTTTTGAGACTGTCGGCTGCTCTTCGACCGGCAACCTGGCCAACGCCGTGGCCGCGCAGGCAGCCCGCCTCGGCCTAAAAACCTTCATCCTGGTCCCCGCCGACCTCGAGCCGGCCAAGATTCTCAATACGCAAGTCTATGGCGCCACGCTGGTACGGGTCGAGGGCAACTACGACCATGTCAACAGGCTCTGTTCGCAGATCGCCGACCGCTATAACTGGGGGTTTGTCAACGTCAATCTGCGCCCCTACTACGCCGAGGGTTCGAAGACCGTGGGCTTTGAGATCGCCGAGCAACTCGGCTGGCGTCTGCCGGACAACGTGGTCGTCCCCATGGCCGGAGGATCGCTGATTACCAAGATCCGCAAAGCCTTCAGCGAACTGATCGCGCTGGGCCTGGTCGACGATAAGCCGGTGCGCTTCTTCGGTGCCCAGGCGACCGGTTGCTCGCCCATCGCGCGCGCCGTCAAGAACGGTACTGACCTGATTGAGCCGCAGCGCCCCAACACGATTGCGCGCTCGCTGGCCATCGGCAACCCGGCCGATGGGGCATACGCCGCGAAGGCTATCCGCTCGTCTGGCGGCTGGGCCGAAGATGTCTCCGACATCGAGATCGTCTCGGCCATTCAGGAGCTGGCGGAGACCGAGGGCATCTTCACCGAAACGGCCGGCGGCGTCACCACTGCGGTCACAGCGCGGCTCTATGCGCATGGCCGCATCCAGCCCGACGAACTTACAGTGACCTGCATTACGGGCAATGGGCTCAAGACCACCGATTGCCTGCACGGAGCCTATGAACAGGCGGAGGCGATTCGTCCCCGGCTGAGCGACTTTGAAGCCTTTGTCGATGAACACAACGCCGCCAGCCTGGGGCTGAGCCTGGCGGGAGAGAGCCATGTCCGTTAGGGTCCTGTTGCCGAATGCCTTCCAGAAGCACACCAACAACGTGCGGGAAATCGCCAGCTCGGCCGCTAACCTGCCCGAACTGATCGTTGAGATCGAGGGCCGCTTTCCGGCCCTGCGCCCCCATCTGCGCGCCGAGGACGGCCAGGTCCGCCGCTTCATCAACTTCTATGTCAACGACGAGGACATCCGCTTTCTGGGCAACGAGAAGTACGCCTTTAAGGACGGTGACGAGGTGCTCGTCATCCCATCCATCGCCGGCGGGAGCTGCTAAGCGTTCGACACTTCCTCTACCGATGCAGGATTGAAGCGGGCCAGGCAGGTTGAAGGCTATTGGGCTTTCTGTCTGCGCTGGGATGCGTCCTTACATTGCGGCGTGTTCGCAGTGCTCCCGTTGCGTTGGCTCGCGGGAGTCTGATCGGCACTGCTTGGGCCGGGATCGACACGGATCGAGCCCGGCATCCCCTTGTCTCCGTGTTCCAGCAGATCGCAACGTTCCCTGAAGCGTTAACATGCGGTGAAAGACAGCCCTTCAACTTCAACGGAATTCAGTGCGGGGATTCGAGAAGCCCATCGGCGAGCACCCGCAGCCGGCTTCTCCGAAATCTCTCCGGAGGGCTTGAACCCGGACGGTTTTGGCCCCGAGAGCCCCATTGTTACGGAATTGTTACGGGATGAAGACGATATTTGCACCGTATTTGCATCTGATTCACCGTCCTTTTACAATGTTGGGCGGATAATACTCCCGTGATTCCGTGCGAGCGGCAACAGGTACCGTTGAGGATGTCCTTTGCTTCCACACCACTTGTGGAAGTCGCGCTGCCCACACTCCCTGCCTCTCTGCCGGTGGCTCCGGCCGGCCCGCGCATTCATGCCGAAGTAGGCCGCTACCGCGTGCGCCTGGCGCAAACTGTTGAAGACCGCCATGCGGCCTGCCGGTTGCGCTTCAAGGTCTTCAACATCGAGCTCGGCGAAGGGCTTGAGAGCTCTTATGAGACGGGCCTGGATACCGACCAGTTCGACCTGTTCTGCGAGCATCTCCTGGTTGAGGACAAGCTGGAACGGCGGATCGTCGGTACCTACCGGATGCAGTCCGGCATCACCGCCGCGCGCAACCTGGGCTACTACTCAGAGCAGGAGTTCGTCTTTGCCCCCTACGAGCCATTGCGCAGCGGCATTCTCGAGCTTGGACGCGCCTCGATCGACCGGGACCACCGCACCCCCGAAGTGCTGACCCTGCTGTGGAGAGGCATCGCGCAGTATGCTTGGGATATGGGACTGCGTTATCTCATCGGTTGCTCGTCGCTGAACTCAAAGGATCCGGCCGAGGGCTGGCAGATGTACCGCCAGCTCGAGCACTACCGGGTTGCGCCGGAGTTTGAAACCGTGCCCACCGCTGCTTATGCTTGTCCCACCGAGCAGGAGGGCGCACACGCACAGCCGTCGCCCTGCCAGCCAGCATGTGAATCAGATCGATTGGTGTCGCAGTTGCCGGGTGACGCCGCCGTGCAGGCCCCCGTACAGGCCAAGGTCCCCAAACTGCTGAAGACCTATCTGGCCATCGGCGCCCGCATCTGCGGCCCGCCCGCCTGGGACCGCGAGTTCGGCACCATCGATTTCCTCACACTGCTCGATCTTCAGTTGCTGTCGCACTCCGCGCGCAACCGCTTCCTGGCGCCGCTGACACAGTGAGTTTCCGTGCTCTCCGGCGTGCTGTGACGCTGGGATCGATTCTAGCCCTTTGTATTCCGCGCCTTTGGCTCTATCGCCTGCGCGGCCCGCTCACGCTGCATCGCCGTGCCCTATGGGGTCAGGCCACCGGCCGCCAGCTCATTGCCGCCATGGGTATCCGCATCAGCGTCACCGGCACCCTGCCTGAACGCGGAATTCTGGTCTCCAACCACCTCAGTTATCTCGACGTACTCATCTACGGCACCATCGTCCCCTGCTTCTTTGTCTCCAAAGCCGAGATTGCCAGCTGGCCGTTTTTCGGATGGATGTCCCGCGCCGGTGGAACCCTCTACGTGGATCGCGCCAGCCGCGCCAGCGCCGTCGAGGTGACCCGCCAGATTGCCTCGCGCCTCCATCTCCCTGTGTTGGTGCTTTTCTTTCCCGAAGGCACCAGCACCGATGGAAGCAAATTGCTGCGCTTCCGCTCCCGGCTCTTCACGCCCGCCGTCGATGCGGGCGCCCCGGTCACAGCAGCTTCCATTCGCTATGTGCCGGGAGACGATGCCGCGGAGCGCGAACTGTGCTGGTTCGGCGATGCGGCCTTCCTGCCCCACCTGTTAAAGACTCTGGCTGCTCCCGGCTTCACCGCCGAAGTCACCTTCGGCGAGCCTCAGGTCTACTCTGACCGCCGCACCGCCGCCGACCAGACGCAGGCCGAGGTCGAAGCCATGCGCGAGCAAAGCGTCCTCGCGCTGCAATAGCGTGGCCGGCGCGAAAAAATTCTTCCGCATCCACTTAACTGTCCTCCCTTCTGGGCGGGTACAATGTGCGCATGCCGCTGAACGTGACATTCGAGAAGCTGCCGGAAGCAACCGCGGTCCTTACGCTGTCGGGGCGGGTCACGAGTGGAGGCCCGGTGTTGCAGGCCGATTCCCAGATACGCGCCGCCATTGCGAATGGCGTGACCCGATTGGTAATCGACCTGACGGGCGTTGACTTTGTGGACAGCTCCGGACTGGGCATGCTGGTATACACCTACGGCATGCTCACGGAACGGAAAGGCGCGCTTCGCTTGTGCGGAGTGGGTCCCCGCCTTCGGTCGTTGCTGAAGACCACGAAGACGGATACGTTCCTGGCGATCGACGCGAACCGCGAAGAGAGCCTGGCCGCGCTGGCGAAAGCCTAGAACGTGTTCGAAAATATCGAGGTAGCGCCGGTCGCCAGACCGGCTGTCCTGGCGGCGTCCACGCCGCCGGCAGCGGTGCGCAGCTCAGGAGACCCGCGCGACAGCCGGCAGGGAGGCCAGCGCTACCCCCTCCCGGCAAATGGCTTTGGAACAGGCGACAAGGGAATGGTACGTTGGTAGGTATTCCCCAGGAGGCCGCTTGATTCCTTCTGCCTGCTGCACGTCTTGCCGCCTGCGCCCTCTTGGCGTGTTGTCTTTTCTGGCTGTCACATTCGCATGGATGTGCCTCGCGCTGGCCGCGACTCGCGTCCGGGCCCAGACTTTTGACGCCACCAACCTGCGCGAGCCCACCGACCTTGCCGCGACCTGGCTGGTACACGCCGGCGACGACCCAGCCTACGCCCGGCCCGATTTCGACGACTCACAGTGGTTGAAATTCGACACTACGAAAGACCTGCGCGACCTGTTTCCGCACAGCCATCCGGAGATTGTCTGGTATCGGCTGCGGGTGAAGGTAGCTCCTGCGCAGGCCGGCCTTGCACTGAAGGAAGTGAACATTTCCAGCGCCTTCGAGGTCTATTCCGGCGGTGTCCTGCTGATGAAACTGGGCCAGGTCAAGCCCTTCGACGCGTATACAGCGTTGACGCCCCTGGTGAATCGGATCCCGGAATCGCAAATCGCCACCGGATTGGTCGTCCTTGCCCTGCGGGTGCGCATTACGCCCAAAGAGTGGGGTCGTCCAGGCCCAGGCTTTGTCGCCGAAAACTTGACTCTGGGCCGGGAACACGAGCTGACGCAGGATGTCTGGCTGACCATGATCAACCGCTATGCCGCAGACCGAGTTTTGGAGCTGCTCTTCGTCAGCATGGGGCTCGTGGCGCTGGCGTTCTTCTTCGCTCAACGGAAGCGACGTGAATACCTTTGGTTCGCACTTCAAGTCTTCCTTATCCCATTTGGATGGCTCTTTGATCCTGGGATCCATAATTATCGACTGGATTGGTTCATCGGCTTGCGTTTGATTTCTGTAACGGAGTCTTTTTTCAATCTCCTGATGTACTTCGCATTCTTGCGCCTGCGCTTCGGCTGGTGGATGAGGCTTTCCTTCGTGGCGGCCGCGGCCCTCACCGTCTACCACCACTTCATCGACAGCTCTCCCGTCGCTCCCCCAAATCTTCTCGACATCCCGTTCTTCCTCGTCACCGTCGGGCTGATCCCGCTTTTGTTGGTTCTGCATCTGCGCCGGGGTAATCGAGAGGCGGGCATTCTTCTGATTCCTTCCATCCTGGGGAGCCTGTCCACATACGCCCTCTTGACAGTCTGGTTTCTGCCGAAGTTTCCTCACAGCGATGCGATTAACTCCTGGATACTACGGCTCGAATTCTGGAAGATCGGACCCTTCAGTTTCAGCCTCTTCAACGTCAGCGGACTGCTCAGCCTTCTCTCCTTGATCATCATTATTGCTTTTCGCACCAGCCGCATGAGCCGCCAACAGACGGTACTCGAAGGCGAGATGGAGGCCGCACGGCAGGTGCAGCAGGTCATCCTGCCTGAGGCGGTCGAGACGGTTCCCGGCTTCACGATAGAGTCTGTTTACCAGCCGGCGCAGCAGGTAGGCGGCGATTTCTTCCAGATATTGCCTGACGGCGAAGGCGGCTTGCTCGTTGTCGTCGGCGATGTGGCCGGCAAAGGACTGCCCGCAGCCATGCTGGTATCAGTGCTGGTGGGCGCTGTCCGCACTGCCGCAGCCTACAGCCGGTCTCCCGATGAAGTGCTGGCCCAGTTGAACAAGCGGCTCGTCGGCCGCGGGGGCAGCCTTTCAACGGCGCTGGTGGCTCGAATTGCGGCCAACGGCAGCGTCACTATTGCTAACGCCGGCCACTTATCGCCCTATCTCGATGGCAGGGAAGTCGAGCTACCCGGCGCGTTGCCACTCGGCGTGATCAGCGGCGCGAGTTATGAGACGATCCAATTTCAACTCGCCTCCGGCAGCCGGCTGACCTTCTATTCCGACGGGGTGATCGAGGCCCAGAACCAGAAGGGCGAGCTTTTCGGCTTCGACCGGGCCAGAGACCTCTCCACGCAGTCTGCCGCAGCCATCGTCGAGGCTGCCAGGCAGTTCGGCCAGTCTGATGACATCACCGTGGTGGCGATAGAACGCAATGCGGTTGGCGAAGAGGCCAAGGTCCTGAGCGCCGCGCCCGCGCTGGCACCTGCATAGAGATTGAGCGCTTCAGGGCTTCCGTAGTTCTACAGATGCGCTTGCTACTTGCTCGAGGGATGGGAAAACGGCCGGGCCTGAAGGCCGCGCTATCTTGCCCTCGCTCAGGGGGTTGAAACCCCCTGCTCCCTCCGGAATCTCCGATGCACAAACGTAGTAGTCCGGGTAGGCGGGAAAGTGAGGCTACCTGCTGTTGGCTGCCGGCGCTGCCGTCGATCCCCGCACCACCAGGCTGGTGGAAACCAGGAATTCACGCTGGATTTTGCCCAAGCTGGGGGCTTCGGCCTGTTGGCGGAGAGCCTCGAAGGCGGCGCGCGCCAGGTCCGTGCGCGATAGCCGGATGGTCGTCAGCGGCGGCAGGGTGAACTCGGCAAAGTCAATGTCGTCCAGGCCGACCACCGAGAGATCTTGCGGCACGCGGAGGCCTTCCATGTAAGCGGCGCGCAGCACGCCGATGGCGGTCATGTCGTTGGAGCACAGAATGGCGGTGGGGCGCGCGGCGAGCGCCCGCAGTTGCGCAAAGCCGGCGACCCCGCCCTTGAGCGTGTGGTCGCACTCGATCAGCCACTTCTTCTGGATGGGCAACCCGGCCGCCTCCATGGCGGTGCGGTAGTCGTTTTGCCGGGTGATGGCCGAGTGCAGTTTGTGCGGCCCGGCAAGAAATGCGATATGACGGTGGCCCAGGCCAGCCAGGTGGTTGACTGCCTCGCGAATGCCTGTGGCGTAGTCCATCAGGATGGTGCTGACTTTGGGGTCTCCCAGGCGGAACTCGGCCAGCACCATGGGAATGTCGTGGTGGACCAGGTGGTCCAGCACCGGCTCTTCCGCGCCGAAGCTGAGCACGGCCACGCCTTCCACCTTGCGCTCCAACATGCGGCGCACGCAGGTAGCCAGCACCGCGGCGTCGCTGTTCGAGGAGCTGACCAGGATTTCGTACCCGTGGGCGACCGCGATCTCTTCAAAGCTCTGGATCAGCTCCGGGAAAAACGGGTTGGTGATGTTTTCGACGATGATGCCGAGAATGCGGCTGCGGCCTGAAACCAGGCTGCGCGCATGGGTGTTGGGGAAATACTTCAACTGCTCAATGGCCAACCAGACACGTTTGGCCAGCCGGTCGCTCACTGCGGGGGAACCGTTGATGGTTCTGGAGACGGTGGCAATGGAGACCTTCGCCAGCGCGGCAACGGTGCGAATATCAGGCGTTTTGGCGACCGCTTTGAGGGTTGCTCTTCGAGCCACGAACCAATCCTAACTCAGATAATCGAATGTGACTTCGATGTTATCGCATCTACCCGGTCCTTGCGGAAGGGAAGTGCATTCCTCGGGAAAAAGCGGTGAATTGCGCGGCGCTCAAGCCAGCCAATGGACCGGAAATGCCGCCGCCCTGGCGGGGGTTCCGCTGTAGGGAAGCTCCGAATGAGCCTTCCGCATTCCTTCAGGGGCTAAAGCCGACTCTGGTATTGAGGCCCTTCGGCACGACTAAAGTCATGCCCTTTCAAGATATCGACTTCTTCAGAGGCTCGCTAGGCGTTGTCGGCGATCAGCAGGCGCAGATCGCGCAGGTTATGGCCGGTCGGGCCTGTTACTACGGAGTCGCCCAGGGCGGTGAACAGCGGACAGGCGTTGAATGCTGCCAGGGACTCCTCCGGGTCGAACCCGAAGGCATGAGCGCGCGCGGCGGTGGTGGGGTCGGCGATGGCTCCGGCCGAGCGGGTGTTGCCGTCAATTCCATCCGAGCCGGCACTGAGCACCGTCAGCCGCTCACCGGGATGTTTGGCCAGCTCCAGTGCGCAGGCCAGGGCAAACTGCTGGTTGCGTCCGCCGGCGCCGGGCGCGCGATTCAGTGTTACCGTAACCTCGCCCCCGGAGATGAGACACAGCCGGGGGTGGTTGGCGCGCAGAGCATGAAAGCGCTCCAGCAGGTAGCGGGCGGCTTCGGCATAGTCCCAATCGTCGCAGGAGTTGTCGACCGCGACGAAGTAGCCCGCCTCCTGAGCGAGGGTGCGGGCATTCTCCACCAGGTCGTGGCTTGAGAGCAGAATCTCGAAGACCGAATCGCGGAAGGCGTCGTCCTCGCCGCTCATGGTTGCGGCCGCAGTCACCCGCCTCGCCAGCACCGACTCGGTCCAGGCCGGCATCTTGGGCAGGAACGGGGGCAGCCAGCTCTTGTTGCCCGGCGATTCGGGCAGGTCTTCGCGGTCAAAGAACGCACGCACCGAGGGTGGGAGTTTGGCCTGGAGATTGTATTTGGCAATCAGCTCGCGCACCTCTGTCACGGTGGAGTGATCGGGCGACGTCGGGCCGGAGGAGAGCGCATCCAGCGAGCGCAGCGGCACGTCGGGCAGCAGCAGGCTGACCTTGGCGGCATCCGGCGCAGCGATGGCCAGCCGCCCGCCCTTGACCGCGGAAAAGTGCTTGCGCAGCGTGTTGATCTCATTGATGGGCGCGCCCGAGCCGATCAGCGCCTGATGAAAGGCGATGGTGTCCTCCAGGCCGATCTGCGGGTCCAGGGGAAGGTCGAACATGGCTGAGCCGCCGCCGGAGATGAGAAAGAAGATCAGCGTATCTTTTTTTGCTTTTTTGAGCATGGCCAGCGTGGCCCGGGCAGCCTCGAAAGACTCCTCGTTGGGTAGCGGGTGGCCGCCTTCGAAGTAGCGAAAACGCCAGTTGCGTTCCTTGGGAAGCTGATTCGAGCAGCAGATGCCGCGCAGTCCCTGGCGCCGGTTCATCCGGCTCAGCAGGGTATCCAGCATGAGCCCGGCAGCCTTGCCCAGCGCCACCACAAAGATGCGGTTGTAGCTGGAGAGATTAATGCTGGGCGGGCCGCTGCCATCGGGCAGCAGCCGAACCAGCATGTTGCCCTCAAAGCGAATGCGGCGGTCGAAGGCAGACTGAATACTGCAGCCCTCGAGCGCCCCGGTAAAGATGCTGGTGGCCGTAATGTGCAGGGTCTCGAGCGCGAGGTCGCTGACAGGAGTCATTGCAGTTGCTCCTTAAACCAACCGGCGAGCGCTTGCTGCATTGGCTCCAGGTGGCCGGCAAAAAAGTGATCGGCGCCGGGGAGGAGCACCAGTTGTTTAGGATCGGCGGCGGTGGCGGCCAACTGCGTCAACTGCGCTGCCGGCGCATACTGGTCGTGGTTTCCGCTCAGAAATAACTTGGGAATGGTGCAACTTTGCAGGAAGGGATATTCGTAGGTTTGACTCTGCGAGCGGAGGGGCAGGCCGAGGGCGACGAAGGCGCGCACGTGAGGACGGCTACAACAGGCAGCGAGCGCCATGGCTGCGCCAAAGCTGAAGCCCAACACCACGGGAGGAAGATTGTATTCGTTTTCAAGCCAGTCGAGCGCAGCCAGCACGTCCCCGGTTTCCGCCTCGCCGTCATAGGCTCCCTGGCTCAGGCCCGTGCCGCGAAAGTTGAAGCGCAGCACCGGCCAGCCCAGCCCCCAGGCCGGGTCATTAAGGGCTTTCATGGCGCGGTAAACAACTTTGTTGTGCAAGTTGCCGCCGCCCAGCGGATGAGGATGGCAGACCAGCGCTACAAAGCGGGCATGGTGCCCGCCCGGGCTCAGCAGCGCCTCCAGCCGTCCGGCGGGCCCAGGGAGGTCCACGCTGCGCAGTGGAGCTGAACCTGCACTGGAACGGCGGATCGTGGGCGCGGCGGCGGTGGTCATTCCACACACCATTCTACGCGCAATGGAGAACTTGTTTCACCTCCGAACCTGCCGGACTGTTTCAGTTTATGGAACCTGGGCCTGTCGCCGTCCCGAAAAACACCTCGAAAACGAAGCGTCTGGCCGGAGGAATTGGGCCGACGTACTTCCTGTTCAAGGCAACAGTCGACGCCTCAATCCGGCCGAAATCGAAATCCGGTAGAATAGCACGCAAGGAGAATCCCATGGCGACTACGTCGGCCCCATCGATCTCTGTCGAAGATTACCTGAATTCCGCAGAGTGGAAGCCGGATGTCAACTACATCGACGGAGAGATTGATGAGCGGCATATGGGGAAGCGCGAACACGCGGCTTGGCAATCGGCAATTCAGCACTGGTTCCTTTCGCATCAGGATGAGTGGAAGATCTGCAATCTTCCCGAGTATAGGGTCCAGGTCAAACCAACCTGGTTCCTTGTTCCCGATGTCACGATCACCGATGTGGACGCCCCTCATGAAGAGATCGCGATCACGCCGCCGCTGGCCGTTTTTGAAATATGGAGCCCGCAAGGCAGTGTCCGGAAACTAATGCGTAACCTCCAGGCATACCAGTCGACGGGCATTCCCCAGATCTGGTTCATCGATCCGGCGGACAAGGTCTGGCAGAGGTTTGTCGATGGCAGGCTGACCGATCAATCCGAGTTCGTCCTTCCCGATCGCGGCATCCAGTTCGACATGAAAGAAATCGGCAAGCTGGTCAGGTGACTTCGACGAATTGACTCTTTCCATTCCGGGGCCGTGGGCCGGTGCGAAGCCCGGAACCATGCTGTGCGGTATTCTGGCAGCACCATGATCGAACACCCGCCCCTCGATCCCATCCGGCTGACAATCGAGCTCTCTCGAATCGAATCCACTACCTACCAAGAAGGGCCGGTGGGCGAATTTCTGGCGGATTTCCTGGCTGGGCGCGGATGGGTCGTGGAGAAGACGCCGGTGCCGCAGCCGGAAGAGAGCGCTGCCCCCGGACCGCGCTGGAACATCTACGCGGGGGCGGCCGGCGAGACGCCCGATCTGGTGTTCTCAACCCATCTTGACACCGTGCCTCCTTTCATCGCACCCACAGAGGACGCGGACTTCCTCTATGGACGGGGCGTCTCCGACGCCAAGGGCATCGTTGCCGCCCAGGTCGCTGCCGCCGAAGCGCTGCGGACGGCGGGATTTCGCATCGGGTTATTGTTTGTTTCCGGCGAGGAACGCGACTCGGCCGGAGCGCAGGTGGCTAACCGGTCGCCCAAAGGCAGCCGCTTCCTGATCAACGGCGAACCTACCGGCAATCGCCTGGCGCTGGCTTCCAAGGGAGCGCTGCGCGCGGTGCTCAAATCCACCGGCAAGATGGCCCACTCGGCCTATCCCGAGCTGGGCGAGAGCGCTGTCCACAAGCTGGTTACGGCACTGGGAAAGCTGCTGGCGCTCGATCTGCCCGTGGTTGACGATGTAGGGCCCTGCACGTTGAACATCGGCCAGATTCACGGCGGCCGCGCGCCCAACGTGATCGCGGATCATGCCGAGGCGCAGGTGCTGATTCGGCTGGTGGGCGACTCGGCGCCAGTGCGCGCCGCGGTGGTGGAGGCGGCTGCCGGCCTGGCCGAGGTGGATTTCACGCTCGAGATTCCCTTCGTGCGCCTGCGCGCCGTCGAGGGATTGCCCACCATGATTGCCAAGTTCACCACCGACGTGCCGCAGTTATCCAACTGGGGCGAGCCGCTGCTGCTGGGTCCGGGGTCGATCCATGTAGCGCACACGCCTTTTGAAAAGCTGGCCAAGCGCGAGCTGCTCGAGGCAGTGGAACTTTACATCAAGGTGGCGAAGCAACTGCTGGCGTGACGCCGACTGGTCCGACACTCCACAGCATGTGGGATGCTTCGTTTTTGGGACCTTTATGATGGAGAAGTTGTGAGGAGAAAATCATCGTGAGCGCATCGATTTATGACATTCCCGTCCGCAGGATTACCGGGGCGGATACTTCCCTGGCGGAGTTCAAGGGCGAGGTTCTGCTGATCGTCAACGTGGCTTCGAAGTGCGGACTGACCCCGCAGTACGAGGGCCTGGAGAAGCTCTACAAGGACTACAAAGACAAGGGCCTGGTGGTTGCCGGCTTTCCCGCCAACGACTTCGCAGGCCAGGAGCCAGGCACCAACGAGGAGATTCAGACGTTCTGCACCGGGACCTTCGGCGTCGACTTTCCTCTGTTCGACAAGATCACGGTCGTCGGCGAGCAGAAGCACCCGCTCTACAAGGCACTGATTGCGGCGCAGCCAACCTCGGTGAAGCCGGTGGTGGAGGTTTCGCTCAAGAAGAAGCTGATCGACTTCGGAGTCGACCCCAACCCGGAACCCGAGGTGCTGTGGAACTTCGAGAAGTTTCTGGTCAGCCGCGAGGGCGAGGTGGTCAAGCGCTTCTCTCCCGACACCAAGCCGGAAGATCCGGCGCTGGTGAGCGCCATCGAGACGGAACTCGCTAGGGGTTAGAGTGGGCGGGTTGAGGTTCGTAGTTTCCCAGGTCCCAGAATCGGGACCTGGGGCACCCGGCGAGTCGAGCTTCGTAGATTCCCAGGTCCGAGAATCCGGACGTGGGGCACCCAGTCGCCGGAGAAACTTGCTGACGATGGGTGAAAAGCCCATGTATTCTCAATCCTATGCACGAGGACGTCTCCCCCACGCCCGGCGGCGCCAACCTGTTGGAGCAGGCGTCGTCGTCGTATCTGCGCTCGGCGCGCCATCAGCCCGTTCAGTGGCATCCATGGGGCGAGCCGGCCTTTGCGCGCGCCCTGGCTGAGGACAAGCCGATTCTGCTCGATATCGGCGCGGTGTGGTGCCACTGGTGCCACGTGATGGACCGGGAATCCTACGAGGACCCGGAGATGGCCGCGCTGATCAACCAGCATTTTGTGGCCGTGAAGGTGGATCGCGACGAGCGACCAGATGTGGACGCGCGCTACCAGGCCGCCGTGTCGGCCATCAGTGGGCAGGGCGGATGGCCGCTGACGGCGTTTCTCACTCCCGATGGGCGTCCCTACTTTGGCGGCACCTATTTCCCGCGCGATGAGCGATTTGGGCGGCCGGGATTTGGCCGGGTGCTGGTGACCATGGCCCAAGTGTGGAAAGACCGGCGCGACGAAGCGCTGGAGTCGGCAGCCAGCGTGATGGCCGCCATCGAGCACAACGAGAGCTTCTCCGGCCGCGGCGGCGATCTGACCCTGGCGCTGGTGGACAAGATTGCAGCCTCGGCCCTGAGCCAGTTCGACAAGCGCAACGGCGGCTTCGGTTCGCAACCCAAGTTTCCCCATCCCACCGCGCTCGACCTGCTGCTGGAAGTGGCCATGAACCGGGACAACGTTGAAGCCCGCATGGCCTTTGTGACTACCCTCGAAAAAATGGCGCAGGGCGGTGTATATGACCAGTTGGCGGGCGGCTTTCATCGCTACAGCGTGGACGAGCGCTGGGTGGTTCCCCACTTCGAGAAGATGCTCTACGACAACACCGAGCTGCTGCGCAACTACGTGCATGGCTTTCAGAGTTTTGTGCGCGAGGACTTCGTGCGCGTGGCATTGGAGATCGTGGGCTGGCTCGATACCTGCATGACCGATCGAGAGCGCGGCGGATTCTATGCCTCGCAGGATGCCGACATCGATCTGGACGACGATGGCGACTACTTTACCTGGACTCTGGCCGAGGCGCAGGAAGTGCTTGAACCCGACGAACTCGAAGTCGCGGCGCGCTACTGGGACATCGGCGAAGTGGGCGACATGCACCACAATCCGGCCAAGAATGTGTTGCATGTGCCCAACTCGCTGGAGGACGTGGCCACGCAGACTGGCCAGGCGGCAGAGGTGCTGCGGCCGCTGCTTGCCGAGGTGCGCGTCAAGCTGCTCGCTGCCAGGGAGCGGCGGCAGGCGCCGTTCATCGACCGCACGCTCTATACCGGCTGGAATGCGATGGCCGTGACCGCTTATCTGGAGACGGCGCGCGTGCTGCGCCTCGACAAGGTGCGGGATTTTGCGCTTTTAACGCTGGCGCGGCTGCTCGACGAGGCCTGGGATGGAGCCGAAGCGCTCAACCACGTCATCGCTTACGGCCATCGCCCGGAGGGCCAGGATCCGGCGAAGGGTTCCAAGCCGGGAGAAGGGATTGCCGGCAACCTCGACGATTATGCCTTTGCCGTGCACGCCTGCGTCGACGGCTGGCTGGCCAGCGGGAACATGCGCTTCTACCTTGCGGCGGTGAAGCTGGCCGATGCCATGATCTCCCGCTTCCATGACCGCACCGCCGGAGCGTTCTTCGATTCCGCCGTTCCCAGGGAGGGCGAAGCGCCGCTGGGAGCTCTCGGCGCGCGGCGCAAGCCGCTGCAGGACTCGCCCACGCCCGCCGGCAATCCGACCGCCGCGTCTGCGCTGCTGCGCCTTGAGTCGTTGAACGGGCGCACGGAATATCGCGAGATCGCTGAAGATACGCTGGCCTCGTTTGCCGGAATTGTGGAGCATTTTGGCCTGTATGCAGGCAGTTACGGCCTGGCGCTGGAGCGGCTGGTGCTCGACCCGGTGCAGGTGGTGGTTGTGGGCTCAGGACCCGAGGCGGCTCGCCTGGAAGCCATGGCCGTGGCGCGCTACGGCGTGAACAAGACGGTGATGCGCATCGCGCCGCACCGGCTGATCCCCGGCGGAGTGCCCAAAACGCTGCTCGAAATGCTGATCTCGGTTCCGGCGCCGGAGGGAGCGGAGGTTTGGGCCATTGTGTGTAAGGGACGCACCTGCCTGCCGCCGGTCACGGATTCCGAGACGCTGCTGGAGGCGCTTGGATCGGAGTTTTGAGTTCGATGCAGGGCTGCTTTCCGCTCTATCCCTCAGTTTTACTTGCTCCTTGTTGTGGTTGTAGAGGAGCGGCAACGGCCCGGGCCTAAAGGCCGCGTTAACGAGCTCTCTTTCAGGGGGTTGAAACCCCCTGCTCCCTCCGGAATTTCAGATCTGCAACTCGAGTATCTAAGTGTTCCTGAACGGACTGCCGTCTTCCGGTTTCAACGTGGTTGGATCGTGTTCCTGGGCGGTCTCCTCTACTGGCTTGCTGGTCGCGTCCCCTCCATTTTCGGCAAAGGATTTGAATATCCGGTTGGGATCGCCGGGCAAGAGGTTATGCGCCTCCAGGGCCAGCCGGACGAGACGCCGGAATTCCCGCACCGGAGCGTATTGCTGCGTCGCGAGGGTCTTGAAGACCACCGGAAAGACGATCTCCGAGCCCTTGACAGAATCCACGCCCAAAACCTGAGGATCCTCGACAATGACCTTCTTGAACTCTTCGCGATTGCGCACTTCCATGGCGACGCCCTTCAGGAGGGTCACAACCTCATCGGGGTTGGCGGAGAAGTCCACGCTCACGTTCACTGTTGCAACCGAATAGCCGGCACTCTGGTTGGCGACGGTGGTGATCTGCGAGTTGGGAATCACGTAGAGGGTCCCGTCCGCGTCGCGGACCTTCGTCTGCCGCAGGGTCATGGCCTCCACCACGCCGGCCAGCCCGGCCAGGCGTACCGTATCCCCCACTTCAAACTGATCCTCGATCAGGATGAGGACGCCGTTCAAAACGTCTTTGACGATGTTCTGCGCGGCCAGGCCGATGGCCACTCCGGCCACCCCCGCTGAAGCCAGCAGCGGGGCCAGGTTGACGCCCACGGCAGCCAGGAACTGCATGCCGACGATGGCGCCGATGATGGCCAACCCGGTGGTCCGAATCACGCCCGCCAGGGTTTTTACCTGCGCAATACGGCCCTGACCGGAGGCGTGCCGTTCAGCTACGTAGATCATTCTGGACGTCGCCAGCCGCAATAAACGAATGAGGGCAAAGGCGATAATTGCGACCATCACCAGGTGGGGCAGCTTGGTGCGCACAAACTCCTGGGTATCCAGAATCCACCCGTCCAGGATCTTTCCCAGAAACCGGCCTTCGGCAAACCACCCGGATCGCATGGCCAACAAAATCAAAAAAGAGTGCATACCAACTCTCCTCTTTCTATCTATACTGTGCGCAGGGTACGCCGGGAGACCCGACCGGAGAAACCTTCCCAGAAATATCCGCGGTTCTTCGATTGGTTCTCTCGAAGTGGCACCGGGTTCGGAAGAGCCAGAATGTGCCCTTGAACCGAAGCCCATTCCGCCGGCGCGGTTCCATCCTCACGCGCGCTTGGATGCAATCGCAGTCCGGGGGCGGGAATCGAAGTGGAAGTGCGCACCCAGACGGTCCGGATGCGATCCATTCAGTATCGCGCAAGCGCAGCAAGTGAAAAGAGGTTTCCGATGCAATTCAATGCCAATCAGAATCCCCGCGGTCAGCCGGCTCTGGCCGCGGGAGCGGCCCGGACGAGCAGGCTGCGCTGGGCCCGGATTCTCGCCTGCCTGGCCGCGATGGCGACCCTGGCGGGCGCCGCCGGCCCGGGCCAGCAGGCCCCCAGCATGAATCCCGACAAGCCGTATCTCTCGCCAGAGGCAAACCGTCTGCCTGACCGCAACCAGCAGATGGAGATGCGGGAGCAGCAGACCAAACAGCAAGACTACGCGGCCGCCAACACCGAGCGGAAGAAGCAGATCAGCGACGACGCCGCCAAACTCGTCAAACTGGCCACCGACCTGAAGTCCGAAGTGGACAAGACCACCAAGGACACGCTCTCGCTGAATGTGATCCGCAAGGCCGATGAGATCGAGAGGCTGGCGCACAGCGTAAAAGAGAAGATGAAACTCACCGTGGGCCAAAGCTGAGGCTAGGGGCTGTGAGCAGCGGAAGACGCTCTACTCAATTCGCGAATTGGGAGATTCCCATGCGTAATCAAGAGTGCCGGGAGCGGGAAGAAGGGCAAGGCGGAGCTGGACGGGCAAGGCGGCTTCGCTGGGTGCGTTCGTGCCTGTGCCTGGCTGCGACGATCGGTTTTGCGGTTCTGTCTCAGAGCGGTCAGCAACAGCAGCAGCCCCTTCGCCCGCCGCACCCGATTCTTCTTCCCGACGTCAACCGCCCGCCCGACGCCAACGACCAGATGGTGATGCACGAACAGCAGGCCAAAAAACAAAACTACGCAGCCGCCAACATCGAGAGGAGGAAGCAAATCAGCGACGACAGCGCCAGGTTGCTCAAGCTGGCAGCCGACCTGAAGGCCGAAGTAGACAAGACCACGAAGGACACACTCTCGCTGAACGTGATTCGCAGGGCCGATGAGATCGAGAAGCTGGCCCACGATGTAAAAGAAAAGATGAAGCTGACGGCAGGCGCAAGCTGAGCCCGGCGCGCTCTGAATTGCGATTTTGGTACGGGTTGGCCCGCGGAAGGCGGTAAATCTCGAGTTCCACCGAACAAAGACAAGGAGGTTCCCATGGAGACAAAGTACCTGGGCAGGGAGGACGGACGGAGCGCTGGCAGCGGGTCAAGCCCGATCAGCCGGGCGCATTGGGGCCGTGTCTGCGCCTGCTTGGCGGTGGTGGCGGCACTGACGGGAACGGCGCAGAATCCTCCGCAGACGCCCGGAGGGGCACTGCGCACCGACAAGGCAGACCTGCCGACGCCGATCAACCAGGCGCCCGATGCCAATGCGCAGATGGAAAAGAACGAACAAGTGGCCAAGCAGCAGAACTACTCCGCGGCCAATGCGGAACGGAAAAAGCAGATCGCCGACGACAGCGCCAAGCTGCTCAAGCTGGCCACGGATCTGAAGGGCGAGGTGGACAAGACCACCAAGGACACGCTCTCGCTGAACGTAATTCGCAAAGCCGACGAGATTGAGAAGCTGGCCCACGCCGTGAAGGAGAAGATGAAGCTCACGGTGGGGCCGAGCTAGAGGCTGGCCGGAAGACTGAGGGCGCGATTCAAAGGGGGATCCGCCATGAGTGATTCACGGTTCAAGACTTCGCGCAGCGGCGCAGGCGTCCGAGTGGCGCTCCAGGCCTTGTTTCTCATGTCGCTGCTGGCGTCGCCGGCGCTGGCGCAAAGAGCGCCCCCGATGCCAAATTATCCCTATCCTCAACCGATTGGCCAGCGCGCGGGCGACTCCATCAATGGCATTCCGCCGGGCGATCCTTCCGAGCACGATGAGCGCCTGCGCGCGCTCAACCGCGAACGCCAGAAGGCGATGATCTCCGACACCAATAAGCTGCTCAAGCTGGTCAGCGAGTTCGACTCGGAGGTGAGGAGCGCCAACCTCGATACGCTTACTCCGGCGCAGCTGCGCAAGCTTGCCCAGATTGAAAAGCTGGCCCACAATGTTAAGGACAAAATGAGCTACCTGCTGCCTGGCAAACCAGGCGCCCCGCCGCTCCCTACCATGATTCAATAGCTTCGTCCTATGGATTCTCTTGAAACAGACCGGTCTGCCCACCCCGATCGACCCGGCGTCCGGAGGTTGCGAGGGGTGAGGCAGGCTTTGTGCATGGCCATAGTGCTGATTCTTCCAGGCACAGCGCAAAACGGTCCGCCGCTGCCGCGGCCGCAGCCCCAAGCCATCGGCCAGCCCGCGGGCGATTCGATCTACGGTCCTGGCTCGGGCGACCCCTTTGAAGAAGAGGAGCGCCTGCGCGCGCTCAACAACGAACGGCACAAATCCCTGGTCTCCGATACCAACAAGCTGCTCAAGCTGGCCGGTGAATTGGACATGGAAGTCAAGCGCGAGGATGCCGAATCGCTAACGCCTTCGGAATTGCGCAAGTGGGCCGCCATTGAGAAGCTGGCGCACAATGTCAAGGAAAAGATGTCTTTCTCCGTGCGTGGAGTTCAGGTGCTGCAGCCCCCGCCCCCGATCCGGTAGCTCCCGTCTACTCGCCTTCTGCTCCACAATCGTTCGCCGTCGTCTTGCCAGTGTCCTGGAACGAGCCGGATTGTTACAATCAAGTCTGGTTTCACGAGAAACCGGCATTTGGGGGAGTGACGGGGATGGAACTGGCAGTTTCCAGCGCTCGCGAGTCCGGGACGGCTGTCGCTCCCGGCGGTCTGAGTCACCAGCAGATGGTCGAGATCTACCGGCTGATGTACCTGTCACGGCGGGTCGACGACCGCGAGATTCTGCTCAAGCGGCAGCAGAAGATCTTCTTCCAGGTCTCCGGCGCCGGCCATGAGGCTCTGCAGGTAGGCGCTGCCCTGGCGTTGCGTCCTGGCTACGACTGGTTCTTCCCCTACTATCGCGACCGCGCGCTGTGCCTGGCGCTGGGCGTCACGCCGCTTGACATGTTTCTGCAGGCGGTGGGCGCGGCCACCGATGAAGCCAGCGGCGGGCGGCAGATGCCGAACCACTGGAGCAGCCGTGCGCTGCACATCGTCAGCACTTCTTCCTCGACCACGACGCAGTTGCTCCATGCCGTAGGTTGCGCCGAGGCCGGACGGTATTTCAGCCGCCATCCCGAGGCCGCGGCCAAAGCCGAAGGCGACTACCGCGCCTTTCACGACGTCGAGTTCCATGGCGATGAGGTGGTCTTAACCTCGCTGGGCGAGGGTTCCACCTCACAGGGCGAGTTCTGGGAAGCGCTGAACACGGCCTCCAACCGGAAGCTACCGGTCATCTTCCTGGTTGAAGACAACGGCTACGCCATCAGCGTGCCCGTGGAGGTGAACACGCCGGGCGCGAACATCTCGAAACTGGTGGCCAACTTCCCCAACTTCCATTTTGCCGAGGTGGACGGCACCGACCCGGAGGCCTGCCTGCGGGCCTTTCAGGCTGCGGCAGCCCACTGCCGCGCCGGTCTTGGCCCCGCCTTCGTGCACGGCCACTGCGTGCGCTTGTACTCGCACTCGTTTTCAGAGGATGACCACCACTACCGGCTCGCTTCAGAGCGCGATGCCGAGGCCCTGCGCGATCCGCTGGCCAAGATGCAGATGCGGCTGCTGCGCGAGGGCATCCTGAGCGCCGACCAGATCAACGCGCTGGAGCAGCAACTGGACCACGAGGCCGCAGAAGCCGCCGAACGGGCACTGGACGCTCCGCTGCCCAAGATTTCCAGCATCGGCGAGCATGTCTATTCGGCGGATCTGAACCCGGCAAGCGCGGCTTTTGCCACCGAGCGTGCGCAGGCGCCGGGCGCGGCGGGCGGCGGACATGCCGGCGAGGGCAAGGGAAGCGGGCCGCGCACCATGGCCGACCTGATCAACGCCTGCCTCCACGACGAAATGCGCCGCGATCCGCGCATTGTGGTCTATGGCGAAGACGTGGCCGACGCCAGCCGCGAAGCGTCGCTTGCCGAGGTCAAAGGCAAGGGCGGCGTCTTCAAGCTGACGGCAGGCCTGCAAACAGAATTTGGATCGGAGCGGGTTTTCAACTCGCCGCTGGCAGAGGCCAACATCGTGGGCCGGGCGGTTGGCTACGCGACCCGCGGCATGAAGCCGGTGGTGGAGATCCAGTTTTTCGACTACATCTGGCCGGCCATGCACCAGATTCACAATGAACTGGCGTTGATGCGCTGGCGTTCCAACGGCGCATGGGCAGCGCCGGCGGTTTTGCGCGTCCCCATCGGCGGCTATCTTACCGGGGGCGCGATCTATCATTCGCAATCGGGCGAGTCTATCTTCACCCACCTGCCGGGACTGCGGGTGGTCTTTCCATCGAACGCGCTGGACGCCAACGGCCTGTTACGGACGGCTATCCGCTGCGACGATCCGGTACTGTTCTTGGAGCACAAGCGGCTCTATCGCGAGACGTACGGCCGCGCTCCCTATCCGGGACCGGACTTCGCGATTCCGTTTGGCAAGGCCAGGATCGTGCGGCCCGGCGCGCACATCACGCTGGTGACCTATGGCGCGGTGGTGCCCAGGGCGATGCAGGCAGCGCAGCAGGCGCAGCGGCTGCACGGCATCGAAGTGGAGGTGCTTGACCTGCGCACCCTGAACCCCTTCGACTGGGAGGCTGTTGCGACATCTGTCCGCAAGACCAGCCGGGTGATTGTGGCTCACGAAGACATGCTCAGCTGGGGCTACGGGGCCGAGATCGCCGCGCGCATCGCCGATGAGCTTTTCGAGGACCTGGACGCTCCCGTAAGGCGCGTGGCCTCACTGGATACGTTTGTGGCCTACCAGCCGCTGCTTGAAGACGCCATTCTGCCGCAGCCGGAGACCATTCTCAAGGCCATCGTGGACCTGAAGGCCTTCTAGGTCCGCAGCGCCCCGGCGCGAAAGACAGGCTGGACTTATGCGCGTGCTGCTGGTTGGGAACTATGAGCCGGACGCCCAGCAGAGCATGGCTCGCTATGCGGCGTGGCTGGAGCGCAGCTTGAGAGCGCGCGGCCATTCGGTCACGACGATCCGGCCGACGCCGTTCTTCTCACGGCTCGCGCGGCATCAAGGGCTGAGCAAGTATCTCGGCTATCTGGATAAATTCCTCGTCTTTCCTTCAAGGCTGCGCAGTCTGGCGCGGGCGCACAATTTGGTTCACATCCTCGACCATTCCAACTCCATGTACCTGGGCACGTTGCCGAAGACGCCCAGCCTCATCACCTGCCACGATGTGCTGGCCATCCGCGCGGCGCGGGGAGAGTTTCCGCAGACGCGCACGGGCTGGTCTGGCCGGCTGCTGCAGCGCTGGATTCTCTCGGGCCTGCGCGGGGCGCGGGCTGTGCTGTGTGTCTCCCAAAAGACGGCCAGCGACCTGAGGGCCCTGACCGGCGACACCGGCGCGGAGATCCGCGTGATTCCCAATGCGCTCAACTGGGAATACAAGCCATTGGGCGCGGTTTCCGGCGGACTCGCTGCTCGACTGGGATTCGGGCCGGGCGATCCTTACTTCCTGCACGTGGGCGGAAATCAGTGGTACAAGAACCGCATGGGCGCGGTGCGGATCTTTGCACGGCTGGCCACTGCGAAGAAGTTTGCCAACGCCAGGCTGGTGCTGGCTGGCAAACCATTCACCGCCGCTCTGCGTGACGCGATTCGCGAGGAGCGCGTGGGCGAGCGCGTCATCGAGCTGACGGACGCGACCAACGAGGAGTTGCAGACCCTCTACAGCAATGCGCTCGCGCTGCTCTACCCCTCGATCGAGGAAGGCTTCGGCTGGCCGATCCTGGAGGCGCAGGCTTGCGGGTGCCCGGTCATCACCACGCGCCGTCCGCCGATGTCGGAGGTGGCCGGCGATGCGGCGATCCTCATCGACCTTGCGGACATTGCGGGAGCAGCAGCGGCAATTGCCGCCGGACTCGAACGCCGGGAGGAGGTAGCAGCGGCCGGGTTTCAGAATCTGAAGCGTTTTGACGAAGAGACGATTGCCGGCCGGTATTGCGCGTTTTACGCGGAGATCCTCGGTGAGCGCTCTGTTTCCCTCAGCAGATAATCGACTGCACCGGCCAACGACGGGAAGCGCAGATCGGTCAGCTCGGCGGCTTCCCGCGCGCCTGGCTTCCGGTGCGCAGATTCGCCTTCGATGAAAACGGTCAACATGCCCAGCCGTTGGCCGAATTGGATGTCGGAAAGCGAGTCGCCGATCATGACGCTTGTGTCCGCGGCAATCTCGGGAAAGTCCCTCTGAGCTTGCTCAAACATGCCGGGCAACGGCTTGCGGCAGGCGCATTGGTCCTTGTCGTGCGGGCAAAAATAGAAGCCGTCGAGATGGGCGCCGTTGACCTTCAGGATCTGCCGCAAAGCGGCTTGAAGGGCTTCGACATCGGCTGCGGTGTAGAGCCCCAGCGCGATGCCGCGCTGATTGGAGACCACCACCACCCGCAGGCCTGCGCGGTTGATCCGGCCGACCGCCGCAGGCACGCCGGGCAACAGGTGAAAGTCGCTCAGCGAAGCAACATAGCGGCCTTCCGGCAGCTTCTCATTGAGCACGCCATCGCGGTCAAGAAACACCGTGCGCACGATGCGTGGCGGTGGCCTGTCAGGGGAGTTGCTCACCCCGTTATGATAGCAACTGCGAGTCTTTCGTCCGGCCGGCGCAACCAGGCCGCCGGCACTGACAACCTGAGGGTGCGGTTTGATTGAGCAACTCCGCGAAGTAATCCGCGAAATCGAGTACGAATGGGCCGCCAAGCGCCTGCTGGTGGTGGGCGATGTGATGCTCGACAAGTACATCTGGGGCGAAGTGGGGCGCATCTCGCCCGAGGCTCCGGTCCCCGTTGTGCGAGCCACCCACCAGAGCCATCAGCCGGGCGGCGCGGCCAATGTGGCGATGAACCTGGCGCGGCTCGGCGCACAGACGGTGGTGGCGGGCTTCACCGGCGGCGACGAAAACGAGAGCCTGCTGGCGGCCAGCCTGCGCTCAAACGGGATCACGCCGGTCCTCATTCCCAACGAAGGATTTCCGACCGTCACCAAGCTGCGCATTCTGGGCGGCAGCCAGCAGATGCTGCGGCTGGACAGCGAGCGGCAGGCGGCGCGGCCCCAGCAGGATTACGACCGCCTGACCGATGCCGTCCTTGCGGAGTTGCCGGGTTGCCATGCGGTGGTGCTTTCGGACTACGCCAAGGGGGTGCTCACGCCCGAGGTCTGCCAGCAGGTGATTCAGGCCGCGCGCAAACTCGGTATTCCGGTGCTGGTGGATCCCAAGAGCGTGGACCTTTCCCGCTATCGCGACGCAACTGCGATCTGTCCGAATTTGAACGAGCTGGCGGCTGCTGCCTCGCGCATGACGCACGAACTTGAGGCGACCGACTTGAGCCGGAACGATCTGGGCGCGGTGCTGGCCGTGGCGGAGCGCATGATTCCGGCCCTGGGCATCGACTTTCTCGCCGCAACGCTGAGCGAAAAGGGCATTGCGCTGGTGAAGCCGGGCAGCCGCTATCTGGCTCCGGCGGTGGCGCGCCAGGTCTTCGATGTCTCCGGCGCAGGCGACACCGTGGTGGCCGTGCTGGCCCTGTGCCTGGCTTCCCAGCTCAAGCCCGAAAGTGCCGTCGAGCTGGCCAATGTGGCCGCGGGGATCGTGGTGGGCAAGGTGGGCACGATGCCGGTTGAAAAGCACGAACTGCTGGCCGCCCTGGCCCCGCAGATCGCCCTTCACGCGGAGGACAAAGTAGTCGCGCGCCAGGAACTCAAGAGCCGCGCGGCGCTGTGGAGGGCCAATGGCGAGCGCGTGGTGTTTACCAACGGCTGTTTCGACCTGCTGCACATTGGCCACATTACGGTGCTGGAGCAGGCGCGCCGTTTTGGCGACCGGCTGATCGTGGCCATCAACAGCGATGCTTCGGTAAGCGCGCTGAAGGGGCCTAGCCGGCCCATTGTGCGCGAAAGGGAGAGATCGCGCGTGCTGGCGGCGCTGGCCGCCGTGGATGCCGTGGTGGTGTTCGACGAGCCGACGCCGCTGGAACTCATCCTAGCCGTGCGCCCCGACGTGCTTGTGAAGGGCGGCGACTATGGGATGGAAACTATCGTCGGCGCCCGCGAGGTGCTCTCCTGGGGCGGACAGGTGAAGATCGTGCCTATTGTCGAAGGCTTCTCCACGACCCGCCTCATCGAAAGGCGGCGACAACCGGAGCAGGTGAAGAGCGCAGGGAACTAGGGCGATACAATACGGGGATGGAGTTGCGCAGCAAACGTCTCCGGCCGGCCTTCGCGCTTTCCCCGCGCGGGGCGGGCCTGGCAGGACAAACAGGCCGAATGGGCCGAGCGGATCAGGCAGGTCGACCGGCATGAAGAATGCTGTGCGCCTTGTCCGCTACGGGCTTCCCTACTGGCTGCAGACGCTGCCGGGCGTGCTGCTGCTGGCCATGGTAGGCCTGCTGGACAACTTTCGCACGCTGCTCTTTGTCCCCATCTTCGACGACGTTCTGCACCCAGCCGCGGCGGCTGGTTCGGTGGCCCAGGCGGGCAGCCTCAATGCCCCCTGGTACCTGGACATGAAGCGCCTGCTGTTTGCCAACCTGCATCTGCACAACGCCTGGGCGGTGGTGGCTTTTGCGTTTGTGGGTTCCACGGCGATCAAGGGCCTGTGCGACTACCTGGGCACCTACCTGGTCAATTACGCGGGTTTCGGCATGATTACCGATCTGCGCAACGACCTCTACGGAGCCACGCTGCGGCGCTCGTCGAGCTTCTTTCACAGGTACCCCACGGGCACCATTCTCTCCACGCTGATCAACGACGTGGATCGCGTGCAGTTTGCGGTCAGCTCGGTGGTTTCGGAGTTTCTGCAGCAGTTTTTCACCTTTCTCGGCGGGCTGGCGCTGGTCATCTACCTGGGCGGCAATCTGAGCTGGGCGCTGCTCCTGTTTGTCCCCGTGGTGGTTACTTCGGCGCGCAAGATTGGCAGCGAGGTGCGCACGCGTACACGCTCAGGACAGGACAAGCTGGCCGAGATTCAGAACATCCTGCATGAGACGGTGACCGGCAACCGCATCGTCAAGGCCTTCAACACCGAGCTGTGGGAGATCCTGCGCTTCAAGAAGGCGGCAGGCCGCCTGTTCCGCGCCAACCTGCGCAGCGTGCGCATTCAATCCATCAGCTCGCCGCTGATGGACACCATCGGCGCGGTGGCCATCGCGATGCTGCTGTGGGTGGGCCGCAACGAGATCAAGAGCGGCCACATGACGATCGGCATCTTCGGCGCCTTTATCATTGCGCTCTTCAAGCTCTACGATCCGGTGCGCAAGTTCGCTTACTTTTACAACAGCTTCCAACAGGCCATGGGCGCGTCGTCGTCCATCTTCTCCTTCTTCGACGCCGAGGACGATGTGCGCGAACGGCCTCGAGCGGCCACGCTCAAAGGCTTCGAGCGTCACATCCAGTTTGAGGACGTGGGCTTTTCCTACTCGACCGAAGAGGGCGAGCACCAGATTCTGCACAACGTGAATCTGGAAGTACGGGCGGGCGAAGTGCTGGCCGTGGTGGGCCCCAGTGGCGCCGGCAAATCAACGCTGGTTAACCTGATCCCGCGCTTCTTCGACGTGACCTCGGGCAGGATTCTCATCGATGGCCACGACATCCGCGATCTGACGCTGGCCTCGCTGCGCCGCCAGGTGGCCCAGGTCACGCAGGAGACCATCCTCTTCAACGACACGGTGCGCAACAACATTGCCTATGGACAGCCGGATGTGAAGGCCGCGGTGGTGGAGCGGGCGGCGCGCAACGCCCTGGCGCACGACTTCATTCTGCGCATGCCGCAGGGCTATGAGACGGTGATCGGCGAGAAGGGCTTTCGGCTCTCCGGCGGCGAGCGCCAGCGCATCGCGATTGCGCGCGCCATCCTGAAAGACGCGCCGATCCTGATTCTCGACGAGGCCACATCGGCGCTGGACGCCGAGAGCGAATCGCTGGTGCAGGCCGCGCTGGCCAACCTGATGCAGGGCCGCACCGTGGTGGTAATCGCGCACCGGCTTTCCACCATCCGCCGCGCCACCCGCATTGCCGTTCTCGAAGACGGGCGCATCACGGCGATCGGTTCCCACGAAGAGTTGCTGACCGCATCGCCTACCTATCAGCGCCTTTATCAGTTGCAGTTCATGGATGTACCGGAAGCGCAAACACTGGAAGCAACAGAGCCCGAGACGCCGGCACAGCAGCATTTGGAGCCGGCGCTTTTGAGAGGGGCAGGGGAATAGCACGTATGCCGATTCATTCGATGACCGGGTTTGCGCGCACGCAGGTTCGCGTTCACGACCAACTGAGTTACACGCTGAGCGTGAAGAGCGTGAATCATCGTTTTCTCGACGTGCAGTTGCGAATGCCTTCGGGTCTTGACGCGCTGGAGATGGAGCTGCGCCGCGCGCTCAAGGAGCAATTGATCCGCGGCCACGTGGAGCTGACCTTGCAGGTGGATCGAGCCAGCCAGCAGTCGGCCGGATATAACCGCGAGTTAGTGGCGAGTTACATTGTCGCGTTCCACGAGATACGCGAGGAACACGGCCTGAGCGGAGAGCCGGACGTGAATGCGATTTTGCGCCTGCCGGGCGCTCTGCAAGCGGAGAACCGCGGCAATGGCGACCAGGACCTGGCGGCGCTGGCGGCCAGCGTGCAGCAGGAGATTGCGCCGCTGCTCGACCAGTTGAAGATCATGCGCGCGCGCGAAGGCGAATCGCTGGAAGCGATCCTTGTGGGTACGCTACGCCGGCTGACGGAGGCCGTGGAGGGCGTGGCAGCGATGCGTTCCGAGGTGGAGCAGCGTTACCAGGAGCGGCTCACACAGCGGCTGATCGCCGCGACTGGCGCGGAGTTCAACCGCCAGCGGCTGCTCGAAGAAGTGGCTGTGCTGGTGGAGCGCAGCGACATTGCCGAAGAACTGGCGCGGATGCACGCGCACATTGCGCACTTCGGCGAGCTGCTGGCGGCGGGCGGCGAAGTGGGCAAGAAGCTCGATTTTCTTCTTCAGGAGATGAACCGCGAAGCCAACACGCTGTTGTCGAAAACAGGCGGCGTGGGCGGCAAGGGAAATCGCATCACCGAACTGGGGCTGGCGATGAAATCGGAGATTGAAAAGGCGCGCGAACAGATTCAAAACGTGGAATGATTACAGCTTTCAGCCGTAAGCTTCGTCGCGGTTGATTCGCACTGAGGTGCAAGGCAACACAAAGGCAAGCTGACCACTGTCGGCTTCATCGAAAGGGACTGATAAACTTTGGCAGGCATTCTCTTCATTATTTCTGCGCCCTCGGGATCGGGCAAGAGCACGCTGGTGAGCGAGGTGCGCAAGCAGTTGGTCGGCATCGACTTTGCCATCTCGTGGACGACCCGGCTGCCGCGCGGCTCCGAGCAGGACGGGCGCGAGTACCATTTCACCACGCGCGAGGAGTTCGAGCGGATGCGCGACGAGGGCCTGTTTCTTGAGCACGCCGAGGTATTCGGCAAACTCTACGGCACGGCGCGGCAGTCGCTGGACGAGGCGCGGGCGGCCGGGCACGATCTGCTGCTGGACATCGATGTGCAGGGCGCCGCGCAGGTGCGCGCCAAAATGCCCGAGGCGGTAGGCATCTTCGTGCTGCCTCCCAATCCCAGAGTGCTGCGCACGCGTTTGCGCAACCGCATGCGCGCCGAGGGCATGGTTGACGATGCGGAAGTCTACCGCCGGCTGAGCGAGGCGCGCAAGGAGATTGAGAATTATCGCGAGTACGGTTATATTCTGGTCAACGACATTCTGGATCGGGCGGTCGCGCAGTTGGAGGCGATCGTGCAGGCGGAGCGATTCTATCGCAACGCCGAACCGATTGCTTACCGCTCGAGCCGGGTGTTGGAGGTCGCCGCAGCCTGCCGCCAGTCCAACACGCGGGAAAGGCTGAAACCCGTGCTGGAAGCGTTTGGGATCGACAACCCCGACGGCCAGCAGCAACTGCCATTTGATGAGGACCCCGATGACGATTGAAACCAGTTTCGACTCGAAT
>Ga0326727_10007013_pt1 | contig 30267 bp, 29 predicted proteins | sample MB2enrmetagenome_FD_207643 | JGI IMG/M metagenome (GOLD analysis project Ga0326727, IMG submission 207643) | Lab enriched peat soil microbial communities from McLean, Ithaca, NY, United States - MB29MY | ecosystem: Environmental > Terrestrial > Soil > Wetlands > Peat | place: USA: New York... | reverse complement strand
CCGGCCAGATCTTGGACCATACGGTCGATCTGAGGGCCGCTCGGATGGTCAGCCGGGGAGGCACCCAGTCTCCAGCCGGCCCAACGTTCCGAGCTGTACAGCACCCGGTACCGGGCGGCCTCGGACCCGGGGATCCGCCACCGGGTTTCCAGGGCGGGCCGATCCAAGTCGCTGGGTTTGTACTCAAGCCGGTGGACGTACACCGGCCGTTGGTCGGCGGCCAGCAGCACTACGTACCGGCCGTCGCGTTTACGCCCGATGAGCACCGCGTTGTCATGGCGTCGTAGCAGGGTTTCTACTGTCTGTGGTTCTTGCTGGGCGGCAGGCCGCTGGGCCAGGCGCCGCCGGTGCTCAGCTGTGATCTGCTCCAGGGCGTGGGCGGCTCCCGTTTTGGACGGCTGGGATGTCCTGGCCGGGCTGACGGGGCTGGTTGGCAGGTCGGTGCCCAGCACCAGGGGCCGGTGGTACCGGTTGGCGTATTTGTACCAGCGGACCAGGTCGGGGACAGCCTGTTCGGCTTCGACGACAGTTATTTTGTTGCGCTGGGCGAGCACCCCGGCTAGCATCTGGCGGAAAGGCTGTTCCTGCTGCTGTTCTTGTTTTTTGGCCCGGATAGCGGCTTTGAGCACCGGGAACATCGACAGGTATTGGTACCGTTCGGTCCTGGCTCGCAGGAATTTTTCCATATCGGGGATCTCAGCCAGGTCGTACGCTATGATGAAACTGTCGGTGGGCAGCACGATACACCGGGCCCTGGTTTTAGGCTGGCGCAGCTCGCGGCGTTCTGCCCATCTCCGGCCACGGGCCCAGACCTGCTCCTGCCTGTCGTAATTGAACGCCAGGCCGGCCTGGGACGACCCCCAGGGCCCGTGCTCAGTGGCCCGCTGAGTTAGTTCGTATATGGTGCCGGTCTCAGGGTACTCAGCGTTATGGGGGTACAGCCGGCTGTGGCCGTACCTCATCTTGCTGTTGAACGCGTTGGCGTTCTGGAACTCGCCGTTGAACAGTCCGAAATTGCCTACGATCCGCATCCCGGGCCGCAGCTGGCTGTTCAGCTTTATCTGCCACGCTTCGAACGTCTCGTCGCCGGTCCCGATCGCTTTCTCGCCGTCGGCAATCACCCGGGCGTGGCCGGCGTCGTAGCTTTCGTGGTGCAGCAGGCTCACCTGGGGAGCGGGCAGCGGGTGGAACACTTCGGTCCGGTCGACCAGGCCCTGCAGGATTAGCGCCACTTTCATAAAATGCCGTTGACGGGCGTCGGCGGTTTTCTGTGCCCGCTCCCAGGCCGGGGACCCGGGGTCCAGCCGGACCGTGATGTACGAACCGGTCTTGTCGTCGTAGACCCGGTCGGTGAAAATTTTGGTGAACTCGTCGGACCGGGGGACCAGCCGTTCACCAACCATGAAGTTCAGATAGATTTTGTACAGGTTGGCGCCGTTGCGGACCAGCAGGTAGGTCATGGTGTTAGCACGGTCCATTGAGGTCTGTACCCACGGGTCGCCGCCGTAATCTTTGCGGGTACGGCGGGGTACCAGGGCGACCGCCCCGCGCTGTTCGGGCAGCACCTGGTCCAGATGGGCCGGGTCCTCTAGCAGCCAGCTGTCGAACTGTTCCATGGTAACCGCGTCGATCCCGCCCTGCTCCGCTGCCACAGCGCACTCCTCGTCCATGGACAGTACCAGCTGGCGGACCGAGATCGGTTCGGTAGGCGGGGCTGGTTCGCCCTGGGTCAGCACCATGATGTCCTGGTCGAACCCCATGTACAGGTTGATCGCTTCCAGCCCTTCGCGCAACTTTTTGGACATTTCCTCCAGGGGGGCTAAGGCGGCCCGCACCCGGTCCCGGTGTATTTCCATCAGCCGGCGTTGCTCTTCCATCTTAGCGGAGATAGCAGCCCGGACCGCTTCAACCTGGCCGCGCTGGGCTATGATGGCGGCTTTGGTAGCGTCAACGGGCTGGCCGGCACCGGGCACCAGGTCATGGCCGGTGCTGCCGGTGCCGCCGGTCAGCTCGGCCGCCTGCCGCACCAAATCATCCAGCTCGGCATTGACCCGTCCCAGATCCCCGTACCGCTCTATCTCATCCGACGGCATCAACACGCTCCCAGCAGCGACCACCCATACACCCAGTGTACCACACCGCCACCTGTAATATAATTTAAAATATCAGGGTCGGAAAGGCCGGAAAGCGGGCCGGCCCTGCCGCCCCCGCTGTAAAGTTGCGAACAGCAGGACCGTGGTACTCTGGGAGGGTCGGCTGCGCCCGGTGCGCGCCGCCCGATCCAGGAGAGGTTATGTCCCGTACCCGCAGGTCCGTTGTCGCGATGCTAGGTGCCAGCGGTCTGCTGGCCGTCCTTGCTGCCATAGGCGGCACAACGGCCGGCGCGGCCGGCACCAGCACCAGCACGACCACGATGGTAACCAGAAGCTCCCTGCCGGTACAGCCGGCCCGGCAGCTGGCCGAGGACGCTCAGGGCGGGTGCGCCCTGATGCGCGGCGGGAACATCCGGTGCTGGGGGGCCAACATGTACGGTGCCCTGGGCGACGGTACCACCATCAGTTCGTCTGTCCCTGTCCCTGTCCGTGGTATCTACCATGCTAGCGCGGTCACCAGCGACAGCACCGGTTACTGCGCCGTGATCGGGGGCGGCCAGGTCGCTTGCTGGGGGGCGAATTTCACCGACCGGGGACAACGAGGGCTGCTGGGCAACGGCAGCGACGTGCAGTTCTCAGACCTGCCGGTTATAGTTACAGGGCTGCGCAACATACGTAGCGTGGTCGGCGACGACGGGGCGTACGGAGTCGCAGCCGGCTACTGCGCTTTGCTGCACGACGGCGGGGTTAAATGCTGGGGGATCAACGACGGCGCCGTCGTGGGTGGTAAGCCGGTCGGCAGCGGGCTGCTGGGCGACGGCAACAGCAAACCTGTCTCCGGTGTCCCTGCGGCTGTGAAAGGGCTGGCCGGCCCGGTGAGCAGCCTGGTGAGCGACCAGGCTGGTTACTGCGCCGTGCTAGTCAAAGGCAAGGTCGAATGCTGGGGGGACAACAGCTACAACGAACTGGGTGACGGACGTTACGGCGGTACCCGCAGCGGGCTGCCGGACGGCCAGTCACACTCCGGGGTGGCAACCCCGGTGACCGGGCTGGCCCGGGTAAAGACGGTGGTGAGCGACGGGTTCGGCTACTGCGCCCTGCTGGTCAACACCAAGGTCAAATGCTGGGGTGCCGGTTCGTACGGCGAGCTTGGTGACGGCGGGGTACCAGGGGCGGCCCGGGATTTCGGCTCGGCTGTCCCTGTCCTAGTAGCCCGGCTGGCCAACGTCCGGGACCTGGCCGGCACTGACTACGGGTACTGCGCCCTGGTGCTCAGCGGCAAAATCTGGTGCTGGGGTTACAACGAGTACGGCGAGCTGGGCGACGGCCGGGGCAGCACTGGCCAGGCTTATTCTGACGTGCCGGTCGCGGTCCGGGGCCTGGCCACCGCACGCAGCCTGTGGGCGGGGGCTTACACTTACTGCGCGGTGCTAGGCAAAGCTGGCAAAACGGTCTGCTGGGGGGACAACAGTTTCGGGCTGCTGGGCGCAGGGAGCCGCACGAACAGCTCGGACGTCCCGGTCGGGGTCAAGAAGCTATCCCGGGTGCAGGTCGTCGAACTGGCCTCTCAAAGCGGGACTGCCTGCGCCCTGGTGGCCGGTGGCAGCACCTGGTGCTGGGGCGAGAACTTCAGCGGAGGGCTGGGAGCTGGCATCGTGGCCGGGAACAACAACGGGCTGCCAGCCAAAGTGGTGGGGCTCGGCCCGGTGCCGCGCCAACCAGCGCCCGCCGGCCGGTAGCAGCGAGCTACACGGAGGGGCAGGCCGGCCATGTCAGCCTAACGCCAGGTCGCCCATAGCTCGCAGGTACCTGGGTAGGCTGGGGTTGGCCAGGGTACACCGCCGCACCCATTCGGTGTTGTCTTGCAGCAGCTGTTTAAGCGTCTCGCTGGGTGTCCGCGGGTTGCTGGCTGCCATGGCGCGCACCTCGTCATCCCGGTCCCCGCCCAGGTATGCCAACATTCCTGTGGCGGTCCGCTGGTTCCGGGCTACCGCGGCACGCACTGTGCGCTCCGGGTCGTACGCCAGCAGGCTCAACAGCCCCGCCGGGCATTTGGGGTTATTAGCAACCCCCTGGCGTACTCCCGGTGTGCCGTCCTGTGCCATCTGCGCGAACAGAGGGGAACCCTGGTCCAGACGGTCGGCTATCAAGGTCCGCACCGTGGGGTCGGTGTCGCCGGCCAGCCTCTGGCGGGCACTGTCAGGCAGCTCCCGGTGATAGGCCACCCCGGTACGCACCCCGCTGTCCCGGTCCTGGCTAAGCTGTTCTAACAGGTCGTCTGGGATGATGTCGCTGAAAGCGACAAGGCGGCGCACCTCGATATGGGGGTTGCTGGCCATCAGGCCCAGGACGGCCTGGTTATGGTCGAGACGTTCGGTGAGCGCCCAGCATGTCCCGACCCTGGCATGGCTGGCCAGCTGGTCGACCGTCTCGGCCGGGATGTCCTGCCGGCGTACCAGCTCGGCCCAGGCCGGGTCTTCCGGCGGACGGCCCATGATCTTGGCGCGCACCTCCGGCGGGCATTTGGGGTTGTCCAGCACGGCGTTGAGGCACCGGCCGGCCCGGGTATGCCCAGCGATAGCAGCCAGTTCGCCTGTTGGGAACTCAGGTCGGCGCAGCAACGTCTCTCTGGCTTCGTAGATGTTATTTATGTTCGATTTGTGTTTGACAGAGGCGGCTTCGCTGATGGTACGGAACAGCTCCGGCATGTCGTCTGGCGCCAGCTTCGGGTGTTCGGCCAGGACCTGCCAGTGCCGCGGCGCTGTTATGCTGGCCAGCCCCTCCAGCTGGAGGGCAGCATGCAGGTAGGCACCGGCGTCGGGCCCGGCCAGCAGGGTGCGCAGCTCGTCGCCTTGTTTGGCGCTCAACACTGTCCGCAGGGCATCCAGATCGGGGGGCTTGACCTGGCTCACCAAGCACCCGCCGGGGATCTGCGGTACCGGCCGGGACCGTGCCGTCCCACGGGATTTGTACTGGTTGGTACCTCTGGTCCCTTGGCTCATAACCTGGGTGTGCCAAACAGGGTCGCGCGGAACGCTCGCCGGGCCGGCTCCGCTAATGGGTGAGCTGCCACATCGCCAGAGCCGCTTTGGATAGCCCAGGGTTGCCGGCTGCTGCCCGGCGTATGTCTTGGCCTGGGTTCCCTAGCAGCTCCAGGAGTATATCCTGCGGGGTGTTGGGGTTATTGGCAACGCACAGCAGCAGCTGGGCGCCCCAGCTGTCCCTGGTAACCATCCGTCTCCCTATTATGGCGAACAGTTTGGCTCCCCGCCATTCTTCAGGTGTGCGGCTATGGTACAGACGTGCCAGCGCCTCTGGCGGGCAATACTGGTTCTTGACGGCCTGCAGGGCTGGTAGCAGAGGGGCGTCCCGACGGGACGAGATGACGTTGGGCGGGTCCTCTAAAGCCAGCCGGGCCAAGGCGTCCGGCGGGCAGCTGGGGTTGGCGGCAACGGCGCTGCGTACCGTCTGGGCCCGGTCCCGGGCCAGTTTGCTTAACAGCTCAGGCGGGCAGCCCGGTTGGGCGGCAGCCCAAGCCCGTCTGTGACAGTCCCTGTCCCGGGCTGCTGCCGCGAACGTGTTGTACGTAACGCCTGTCGTACCGTGGGGGACAAATATGCCACCGGACGGCCCGGCCGGGATCAGAGCCGGAGCCTTTGATCCTCGGGCGCGGTACTGGTTGGAACCCGGCCTGGCCATTAGGACTGGTGTGCCAAGGTAGGCCGGGGCGGCCCTGGCCTGATAAAACACCAACAAACATGTACAATATAATGTACGTGTTTGTTGTTTATTGTCGGGATGGCCCGCCTGGCCTGTAACTTCGTCGCTGCTGCTAGTTGCGGGTGATCATGTGTTGCAACCAGCTTTCCTGGGCCAGCTCGAAATGGAATTCCAGCAGGTCGTCGTAGGTGATCGGCGGCCCTTGTTTAGGTTCGGCTAGCTCCGCCGGCAGGTCCCAGCGGACTATTTGTACGCCCGCCGAGGCCAGCAGCTCTTTGATCTGCGGCCCTGCCTGTTTGTTGACTATCAGCCGGCAGTTGGGGCATAGGAACGAATAGGTGCTCCCCCCGGTGTCAGAGCATATTTCCAGCCGGAGGTCCGTGGTGGTCAGCTCCAGATCTCCGCAGGTGGGACAGCTAGCTCTTACGGTGGCCATCGGCATGTTCCTTTTATATACCCACGTCTGGTCCGGTTTAAACTCGGGCTTGGTTCACAGGTTGTTGAGAGCTAGTTGCAGCACCGGTCCCGGTCCCTGGCCGGTCTGCTCTGACCATAGCATCACCAGTTCGGTGGCGAACAGGGCGTAGTTGTAGGCCAGCAGCCCCAGGTCGGAGGCGGCGGGGCCGGCGGCCTCCGCGACCATCCGGATGGAACGGTCAGGGTCTGTGCACGCCGCCGCTTGCAGCCACAGCTGGCGGGACTGGGGGACCAGCAGCGCCCGCCCGCCCAGGGTACTTTCAATGGTCTCAGCGAACTGGCCCAGGAGAGCTGGGTCGGGGTCGTTGTCCAGCTCCCATTGGGCCAGCAGATGGACCGCTATCCCTTCGGCTGCTGCCAGCACCAGGTCGGGGGTCATGACGCTGAACCAACCTCGGGCTGCCCGGATGAGCGCCGTGGCGTTGCTGTCGGTGAAACCGGCGTGTATGAACGCCGCTATGGCCCGCTGCTGCGGGGCGGACAACCCGGTTGTGGTGGCCCCCATCAGATACTCCCTGTTCTACGCTGGCCGCCCAGGGTGGCCACGGCCATCTGGTTGACGGTCAGATCGGGATCTTGTGATAAACGCACGAGTGTTCCTTTCGGGGCGTCCGGCCGGCTGGCGATTTTCAGACGGATCGCCGTCGGCTGCCCTTGGCTGCCTAACAGATCTAATATTTGGGCGGGGCACCCGGGGTTGTCCGCCAGCGCTGAGCGCACTTCGCTCAGCGGGCATCGGTACAGCTGTCCCATTTTGGCTGTGTCGCCGGTGCTAGCCGCTTCACGCCGCATGTCGGCGGTGTTAAAAAGGTCGACATATTCGGTTGGCCATGGCGGTGTGCCTTGGCTGCCGCCAGCGGGAGACCCGTCACTGCTCACCCGACCAGTATGCCATACTGCGCGCCGTCCGGTGCTATGCGACGGCGCTTGCCGGCCACCGGGCGTGCCAGGCCCTGGCCAGGCGAGGCACGGCCAGACGGTATTCGTCACGGTCGCTTCCCGATCTTGGGCTGGCCGGCGGTGCTCAGCGGCCTGCCGGCCGTAGCATCGCGAACATGTGGTCCAGGGCGGCACACAGCCAGCCGATGATGGTCCCGGCCAGGCTTTGGTCCGAGGGCTCAGGCTGGTCCAGGCGACGTTCGAAATAATCAGGGCGGATCATGGTGGCCGGCTGTCCCGGGCGGCGCCCGCAGGACGTCCCGGTCCGGGAGCACCCTGCTGCCTGTGCCCGCTGGGCCTGTTCGTGCCGGACAGAAGGTTCTTTGGCCCGGCCACGCACCTGGAACTGGTTGGTCCCGACCCCTCCGCCGGTCGCAACAATGGCGTTCGTCATAGTTACCCTATATGCCACGGTGCTGCGGCTGGCGCGCACCGGGCCCGGTTACCGCTGGGAGGAGGCCCGACCTCTGTGCTCGCGGCGTTCGGCCAGCATTTCGGCTGCCGCCTCCGCGATCAGGGCGTCCTGCTCGGCCTGCTGGCGTGCCCGGCTTGTACGCCGTTCGGTGTTGAACGGCAGCATAATAATTCCGGTGATAACCCCGGTGCCCAGGCCGACAGCGACAGTACGGATCGGCGCCCCGCTCAGCCCTATACCGATCCCGCAGCCAGCAATAGCCAGCCCGCTGGCCCACCGGGCGGCCCGCCGGCCCACCGTGCCGGGAGCCCAGCGGGACGAAGCGTGGAGCGGGCCCGGCCGGCGCAGGTCCACGACCTTGGGGCCGGTCCGCAGGTCGATCACCGGCCTGGCCAGTGCCGGCTGCGAGGCTGGCTGCCGCCGGGACTGGCCACGGATATGCAGACGGCCGTGGATGTCCCTGGTAGTGCCGGACCCTCCGCCGGTACGTTTGGCGTTCACACCGTATTATGTGCCAAATCTAGCCGGGTGTGGCACCCGGCTAGCTGTGAGCCAGCTGCCACACCGCCCGGATGTGCCGCGGGCATCCCCGAACGGTCTTGGGCTGCCGTGATGCCGTAATAAGCGGGACGGCTGGTATGTGCCGGCCGCAAGCCGCCGGGCGTGATACCGGCCGGCCCGGGACAGCAATCGGTAGCAAGGCCGCGCACCTTGGTCTAAAATTTCCGTTTGTACTGGACGAATTGCTCAGGGTTTGTGTATTCTACGGTGATGACCACGGCGTCCGGGAAACAGCTGAAAGCGCGCTCTGCCGAGAGGCTGTCCCCTCTGGCCGGCTCCCAATCATGGCCGTCAATAGCTGGTTGGCCATAACGGACGATATTGTCAAACGTGGTGGCACGTCTCTCGAACGGGACGGGAGTTCCTGTCGCCGGGATCGGTTCGACTTTCCTTACCGTTATCGCCGGGAGGCGCAGGCTGGTCGTCTCCGGGCCCAGGCCCGCGGGATCGCGGTCCTTGAAGATAACCCAACGGCGGTCTTCGCTGTTGCTGTAACTGTCGGCGGTCACCTCCTCGGCACTCCCGTCCACATAGACAACTCTGAATTGTGCCATGCTTCCCTCTTCTGTCCTTAGCGCCATGCGATAACATTGAGCGTATCGGCATGCAGGTGCTGCTACCACGTCTGGTATGTCCGCCCGTGCCCTTAAGCTCTGGCTGGCCAGCCAGAGCTGTGAGCGGACAGGGCGGATGGGGACCTGAGATTTGCATGCCCGTGGCGTGTACTATCGTAGTGTGCTACTTGCTGTGCTCGGCTGATCCGGATGGGAGGCTCGCCCGAGCGCCCTGCCCGTCCCGGTGGCTGCTGCTGATCCCGTGGCACAGCCGGGGCTGCTAACGGGCGAGCTGCCACATCGCGAAAGCCGCCCGGGGCAGCGCCGGGTTATGCGCCGCGGCGGCTGCGACCTGAGGTTTGCGGTGCTGCAGCAGCCGGACCAGCGTTTCGGGCGGAGTGCGCGGGTTAGCCGCCACGCACAGGCTTACGTACCCGACCCGGTCGTCTGCCAGCGCGGCCAGTTGTCCCGGCGGGCAGCTCGGGTTGCTCGCGACTTGTTCCCGGACAAGATATCGCGGGTGGCTGGCTAGCCGGGCCAGCGCTGCCGCCGGGGTGTGAGGGTTGGCAGCGCAAGCTTTGTGTGCCTCCCAGCCGGCTTCCTGGGCGGCAGCCAGCGTCTCTAGCAGCTCCGGCGGGCAGTTGGGATGGCGGGCTACCAGGCTGCTGGTTGTGCCCTGCCGGTCGGTAGACAGCAGCAGCTCGAGTGCCGGGCCGGGACAGTTCGGGTGTTGAGCGATCGTCATTTTGACCTCGGGGCTGAGGTCTTGGCGTGCGGCTTGCATCAGCAGCGGGGAGGGCAGGCCGGGGCAGGCCGCGGCGGCCGCCCGGACCAGGATGTCAGGGTCGTGCAGCAGGGCCTGCCCGGCAGCGGCCGACGGGCAGTTCGGGTTGTTCGCGGCTGGCTGTCTGACTATGCTGGAACGGTCGGCGATCAGCGTTCCCAGGAGGGCCGGGGGGCAGGAGGGGTTGGCGGCCAGGTTGGCTCGTACCGTTGTCTCCGGATCTCGGACCAGCGCTCCCAGGGTTGCCCCGGAGGTGCGCGGGTTGCGGGCGACGGCAGCCCGGACCAGCTTGCTGTGGTCCCCGGCAAGCTGGCCTAACACCGCCGGAGGGCAGCTACGGTTGGACGCCAGGGCGGAACGGACCGTGGCGGAGCGGTCACGGGCCAGATATGCCGGTAAAGTGGTGGAGTCCAGGAACGAGCAGCGGGCCGCGGCCGCACGTTTAGCTTTGGGGGTCGGGTGCGGCCCGTGAGCGTACTCGGGCGGGTACACGTATGTCGTGCAGTAGCCGTCCCAGATCTCGCCGCACAACACCTGGTGGGCAGCTTGGCCTACCAGGTCGGGAGGCGCCGGGCTGGCGAAGGCGGTGGTCCGCTGACGGTACTGGTTGGAGCCGCGGCCGCTCATCAAGATTGTTGTGCCATATCTGGTTGTGTGTACGCCGAGCGGCCTAGGTGCCGGCCGGTGCTGCCCATGGCACACTGGGCGTAATGGCCTACGACAGCTGCGCGCCGGCACGCTTGGGTTCTTTGTGCAGCGGGATCGGCGGTCTGGAGCTTGGCCTGAGCCAGGTGCTGAGCACCGAGCTGGCCTGGCAGTCCGAGATCCACCCGGCTGCCAGCCAGGTGCTGGCCCGGCAGTTCCCCGGTGTCCCCAACCTGGGTGATCTGGTCGCGGTGGACTGGGCCGGGGTGGAGCCGGTGGATATTGTGTGTTTCGGGTTCCCTTGCCAGAACCTGAGCTTGGCATGGGCGGGAGAAGGGATCGAGGATGGGACGAAAAGTCGTTTGTGGTTCTCGTGCTTACGAGCTGTTCGCGCTCTACGACCCCGGGTCGTGTTCCTGGAGAACGTCAGCTCCCTCGTCGGATCCCGGAAAGGCCGGGATTTCACCATCGTACAGTCCGGTCTGGCCCAAGCGGGGTATGACACGTTCTGGCTGTGCCTTCCGGCTGCTGCCGTCGGAGCCCCTCACCGGCGAGAACGCCTGTTCCTTATTGCCTATTTTCCGGACAGACGGGACTGGGTTGCCGGGCTGACCAGGCCGCAGGTGGCGGGACCGGCCCTGCCGCCGGTACCCAGGTTGCTGCCGACCCCGGTGGCCAACGACGACGGCAAACAGCCTCACGCCCATGTGGCCGCCAAGAACCGGTACGACAGTTCGAAACGCACCGTGATAACGTCGCTGGCAGTGATGGGCATCCAAGCTGCCTTCACCGGCCTGTGGGCCCCGAAACTGCTCCCGCGGGACCGCGGAGACAGCACCGTCCCGATGCCCGAAGACAAGGTGGACCTGGGGGTGTACCTGCCGGCGGTACGTCGCTGGGAGAAGGTGCTAGGTCGTCCCGCCCCATGTTCAACGGACGGGCCGGCTCACAGCACCAATTTCGTGGAGTGGATGCAGGGTTACGCAGATGGCTGGACCGCTGGGATCTCCCGCTCCGCCCGGCTGCACTGCCTGGGCAACTCGGTGGTCCCTCAGCAGGCGGCGATGGCCGCCCGGCTGCTGCTACAGGAGCTGGCCGGTACCACCAGCCTCAGCCGTGCCGTCGCCTAGACGCTGCCCGGCCCCCAGCTGAACGCCAGCTGGTACATCGCCAGCAGATATTTGGGGCAGGGGTCGAAAGCGCCCAGGCTGGCAGTGACCCGGGTGCCGTCGGGGGTGGTGGCGTACGCTTCGATGCCGCGGAACCCGGCGTTTGTCGTGGTCACCTGGCAGACAGTACCAGCCGGGATGCCGCTGTGCCGAGGGTCGTCCGCCGGATAGTTGGTGATGTCCCGGCGGGTCACGGCCAGGCCTGTCCCGTCACGCCCTTCGCTCCCCAGGATAGCTTTGCGCACCTGGTAGCTGCGGTCGCGTTCCTCCTTATGATCCACCGGGGCCGGCCCAGCCGGGGCTGCCTGGCACAGCAGCGGGCTGCCGTCAGGCCGGGACAACCCGGGACGGGACTGTTTACGGTACTGGTTGGAACCCGCGGCCACCATACACCGGTTGTGCCAAAATACCGGCCCCTTGGCAAGAGCAACTACAGGTTACCAAGCCGGCCTGCTGGCCCAGCCCGGCAACGGCCTGCCCGATACGTCCCGGTTACCAGAGTGGGCCGCTGCTACAGGTGCGGCGCGCGCTGGGGCGGGACTAGCCCGTAACATCCCGGGCGAGCTGCCACATCGCCCGGGCTGCTGCCGGCAGCTCCGGGTTACCGCCGGCAGCCCGAGCGACCGCCGGGTCGCGGTCCTGCAGCAGCCTGGCAAGCACATGGCCCGGGGTGGAACGGTTACGGGCAACAGCAACCCGCACCGCGGCGCTGCCGTCCCGGCTGAGCCGGCCCAGGGCCTCAGGCGGGCACTGCCAGTGGCTGGCAGCCTGCTGCCGGACCTCGAAATCACGGTCATCAGCGAGATCCCCAGCTAGCTCACCGCACCGACGGGCCACTTCAACCCGTACTTGTTTATCCCGGTCATGCCAGCAGGTCATTACCGCGCTGATCGGGGTGCCGGGCCGGGAGACCGCCCGCAGCCGCACCACCGGGTCGCGGTCCTGGCACAACACGGCCAGCGTCCCGGACGGGCAGCTAGAGTTGCTGGCGGCACACCACCGGACCTGGCTGTCATGATCATGTTCCACCCCGGCGAACCACTGCGACGGCAGGCCGTCACGGCTGAAAACGGCCTGCCGGACCCGGCCATCAGGATCTTGCAGCAACGGCCGCAGCACCTGGTGCGCCACGCCGAGATTAGAAGCGACCTGCTCCCGGACATCAGCATGACTGTCGCTGACCAGCCTGGCTAGGACCGGAGGCGGGCACCGATCCCAGCCGGCGACCCTGGCCCGGACCTGCGGGTCAGGGTCGCCGGCCAGGGAGGCCCGCAGCCCGGCAGGGGACCCCCGGTTGCCCGCCACGCCCTGCCGTACCGCCGGGTTGCGATCCCCGGCCAGAGCCTGCAGGACATGCGACGGGCAGTCATAGTTGCTAGCCAGTTTGGTCCGTACCGAGCTGTCCCCCCGGGCAAGCAGCTCCGCGATATACGGCGGTATGTCACTGCGGCTCGCTGTTGCACGGCGTGCCGTCTTGTCAGGATGCTGATCGTGGGCCCAGCTGGGCGGGCCAACTGACTGGAGGCACGGCCGGCCGGGCCAGATCTGCCCGGCACCGGCTGGTACCATGGTACGCCATATGTCGTGGCAGGTCTGCCCGGTTTGCGGCCCAGCCTGGCTGACCCGGTCCAGCCCAGCCACAGCGGGGCTGGCCGGCCGGGCAAGCGGCCGGCTGTACTGGTTGTTACCCCGGGCGCCGGGTGCCATACCCGGGTTATGCCAACCTAGCCACGCACTATCACGGCTGGCATGCCGAACAGTCTGGTAACTACGGTCGCGGCCTGGCCGTAACGCCAACGTTGGGACGAGACGCAGCTAACCTAGCGGCCGGGCATGCCCCGGCTGTGTAACAATTACCCAGAGGTTGGTCTGGCGAGACCGTCTTTACCGGTCAGACGCCGCAACGTTCGTCCTGAGCGGTACGGACCTTCCTGCGGACGCTGTGCCCGCTGGTGTCGATCAGCACCACCCGGGTCTTCCTGGGCAGTTTAGGTTTGGCCCTGACAGCTATAACAGCCTGGTCCAGCAGGGCCGGGCAGGAGGCAGGCAGCACAGCGACCGGCACCGGGATCACCGGCGGGTCCGGCCGCCGCCAGGGCCGGTAGTCGTTCCAGTCGTACCTACTCCCCTCAGTCATGTTACACTATATGCCACACCATGGCGGTCTGAGCGATATAAAACACGGGAGGCACCCGAGGACATTAAGAACACCCCGCCAGACCGAATAGTGTGGCATAACAGCGATATGGACGGCACAGCCCGGGGTTCCAACCAGTATTGCTCTCGTGCCGGGCAGCCCGGCGGCCCGGCACTGCCGGCGGTAAATTTGATGGCACAGGCGGGGACGGCGGGCCCGGCGGATCCCGACAGGCGGCGTTGTGGCGACCTGTGGGGCACTGAGTGCCGGGCCTGGGTCTGCCCACCTGATTACGTTCACGGTACCCACCCGGGTTACAAGCAGAAGCTGGAGACCGCGGTGTCCAGACGTCGGCTAGCGGTCATGGCTTGCCAGGGGACGTTGGCTCGGGACAAGTCCCCAGCGGTGCGCGTCACCATCGCTCAAAACTCTTTGTGCGCACCGGGGACGCTGGAGACGCTCAGCTATGACCCGGTGCCGGAAGTGCGGGCCGCCGTCGGGACCAACGAGCACTGTCCGCAGGACATCCTGGTCCGTTTCGTGCACGACCCTTCGGTATTGCCACGGCGAGCAGCTGCTTTCGCTCTGGACGCTCCTGACCACCAGACTTGGGAGCTGTGGGCCGCCGACTGTTCGTCTGCGGTCCGGGCAGCTGCCGCTGTACGGCCTGACTGCCCGCCCGACATCATGGGGCGGCTGGCAGCCGACCCGGACAGGTTTGTGCTGCGGACCATAGCCAGGAACCCACAATGCCCGGCGCATTTGCTGGAGGCCGTGTCCGCCAGCTCGGAGCCGATCGTGCTGCGAGCCGTGGCCGACGCCAAGTCCTGCCCGCCCCAAGTCCTGCGGCAGCTGGCCGCCAGCAAATATTTGACGGCACGGGCCGGTGTCGCTGCTAACCCCGGCACCCCGTCCGAGCTGCTAGGAGATCTGTGGGGCACAGACAAACTGCCGGACTGGGCACGTACCAAGATGGTCGAGAGGCCTGACTGCCCGCCGGCGGTGCTGGAACTGGGGGCAGCCGACAAGGACAGCAAAGTCCGCCAGACGGTAGCCGCTAACCCGGCCTGCCCGGCCGGCGTCCTGTCGACGTTGAGCCGTGATCTCAGCTCGGCAGTCCGCCAGATGGTAGCCGCCAACCCCGGCACCCCTCAAGAGGCGTTAGGCCGGCTGGTCCAAGACGGCACGCAGGCGGTGCACGACGCTGCGCTGGCCAACCCGGCGGCCAAGCACATGCTGGCGATGTGGCAGTTAACCCATTAACCACCAGCCCTTTATATTATAAACACTGGGTTTGTGCTGATCTGAATTAGGTATGGTACGTCACCGTCTGACGTACTTGAGGGCTGCCGTCCCGGACCAACCTGCTGCGCAGTCCGGCTGTGCACAGCTATATACGGACCTGCGAACTGTCTCCGGTGTCACTCAGCTTCATTGGGATTACGGGAGACGGTCGGCAAAGCGGGTGATCCCCCGTTCAAGCTGTCTCATCAAACTACACCAGTGAGCAAGCGTCACACCTTGGCGAGTCAACAAATCGCGCCTCAAACGCATCCGTCTCATCAAACTACGCCGGTGAGCAGGCGTCACACCTTAGCTCGATTGAGCGGGCAGATGTACCCGCTCCGAGTCTCATCAAACTACGCCGGTGAGCAGGCGTCACACCTCTTCCGACCACGGTCCGTGGTAACAGTGTACCAGCGCTCCCACAATCCTGACATACCCGGGACTATCTAGGCCTGACAGACAGCTGACCGGAAATGCCTGGGCGGCCGGCGCCCGGATGGGACTTGGGCGTCCCGCGGACGCGCTGGCCAACGGCAGCTAACAACCATAACCGCCACAATGTATTCTAGTGAGCGAACCGCCATATCCGCCCGTAAGTAGGCGGGGAGCGCCGGGCGGTAAACCGCGCCTGTAGTTTCGGGGAGACGTGCCTGCCTGGGCCGGTTACAGTGCTGCCTAGGTGGCGGCCGTAGCCTCTGTGTCTTCGGGGGCACGTTTTTTAGCTACCGCTTCCATCAGCTCGCGATCCCACCAGCTGGGGGTGTAGCCGCTGGCATGCAGGTATTCCATGTAACGCTGGGTGACCTGGATGGCCGGGGGTGAGGTGTTGAACGAACCGTCTTTACGAGCGGTAACGATCCTTTCGGCGGCAGCTAGTGCCAGCCAGTGCAGGCCCTGCCGGACCGGTTTGCCGCTGGCCTTGGCGTCTCCTTCTAATGCCAGCGCGACCAGGTCCGGGCCGCCGTCCTGGTCGGCTGACTCGGCCAGTACGGTGGACAGGCCGGGGTCGTGGTACAGCAGGCACGCCCGTAGCAGGGCGATGTCGAACTGGGTGTCGTCCACCGTGTCTCTGGCCAGCTGTACAGCCAGGGCACGCCGGGCGCCGGAAGCCAGAGCGCTGTCTTTATGCTCGGTACCTGGGGCTGGTTTGGTCCCCTGCGGGTAGGGATGGTTGGCGGGGACGGTGCACAGTTCCAGCTCCTGCTCGTCATCCCGTACGTACACGGCGTGGCACGGTAGGTTGACATGCTGGTTGGCTTGCTCCCGGGTGAGCCGGCCAGCGCTGACCAGCCAGTACACCGGGTACGGCCCGTGATCCGGGTCGTTGGACGGTTCGGCGGTGATCACCCGCAGCCCTTTGGCGGTCAGCTGCGCCCGGCGCATAGCCGCCCTTTCCGCCCGTTCGTAAGACCGTACCGCCATGTTGATGTCCCGGCTGTTGACCGGGCCGGTCCCGGCGACCAGCTCCAGGATTTTGATCGGCGGCAGTTTCTGCAGGTCAGCTGCCTGCTCAAGGGTGACCCGGCCTGAGTCGAGGGCCTGCTGGGCCTCTTGGGGCAGCCGCAGCAGCGACAGCCGTTTGCTGATGATGGGCTGGCTGACACCGACAAGCTTAGCCAGGGCCCTTTGACCTCCGGCCAGGCCGGCATCCAGCACTCGCTGGTAACCTCGAGCTTCTTCGAGAGGGCTTAGATCTTTGCGATGCAAGTTCTCTATTAACATCAACGCCAGGCGCTCAGCGGCCGAGCTCACCTCCCTGATCACACACGGCACTTGGGTTAGCCCTGCCAGCAGGGACGCGGCTTTACGCCGGTGCCCGGCTATCACCAGGTACATACCTTCGGTGTTGGTGGTACACACCACCAGCGGCTCCAGGATCCCGGCGTTCTTGATCGATTCTACCATGTCGCCCAGATCGCCTACCTCACGGTTGTACTCAGCGTCGACCAGGCTGGCGATAGGCAGGTATTCCAGCCTGCCCGGGACCTCCTGTGGGGTCATCACCGACGAGACGTCCATGTCTTCGTCCTGGTTGGCGCTGTCGCCGGCAACCGGAGCTATGGTCGCAGTCGCAGGCGGGACGGCAACCGGGGACGCAGGCTGGACGGCAACCGGAGGGGCAGGCTGCGACGGCAGGACAGCTGGTATACCCAGCCCGGAACTGGCATCCAGGTCTGGCCCCTGCCCGTCCATCTCTGGGCCGCTACCGGCATCATTGGCACCCAGGCCGAATTCCTGTTCGTCGCCGTCTTCTAGCTCCAGCTCGCCATCCGGAGCGGAATCCATCTCATCCGGGCCCGCGGCGCCCGGTTGCGCCGGGACAGCCACCGAGACCGCGGAGCCAGTTTGCTGCGCCAGCAAATCTTCCAGTGATACCGCATCGCTTTTCGGCATTACCACCCGCTCCCAGTGCAGAACATCTGTACTCTTTATGTCGGCAGCCACGGACAGCCGCCCGGGCGCCGACAACCCCAGTATAAGTCCATGTCTATCCCGGCCGTACTGTCCTGGCTGCCGATCATGGACGGCGGCAGAAAACGTTCAGCCAAATATCCTTGTCTACGTCTAGCCCCAGCACTTCAAACCCAGCCTGCCGGAACGTCGCGGCCAAAGTCGAGGGCCGCCAGGAATAGTACCAGCGGGTCTCCAGGCTGGGCCGGCCCCAATTCCCGGTGTCGGTCCCCAATCTCATCCCGACGTATAGGGCCGCTCCCGGCCGGGTAACCCGGCGGAACTCGCGCAGCACCCCCATGGTGCTACTTTGGTCAAGATGGACCAGGCTGGCGCTGGCCCAGATACCGGCGAAGCTCCTGTCAGCGAACGGGAGCTGGCGCATGTCGCCGCGCGTCAAGGGCCGGCCTGCCACCCGGGCCTGCCCCAGCATCCCCCAGGACCGGTCCAGCCCTACCGCCTGGTAGCCCGCAGCCTGCCAGGCTGCCAGGTCACGGCCGCTGCCGCATCCGGCGTCCAGGATTATCCCCGGGCTCAGCAGCCCGGCCAGGCGGTTCATCTGAGGGGCCATCGACAGCGCGGCGTACCGCCGGGCCAAGGCGGCAGCCCGGACGTCATAGACTGCCAGGGATATTTCGGTGTTGATATCATTTCCCGGCATGGTACACCAATGTGCCATGCTGCCAAGCCGAACAATATGGCACGCTCCTGCTGCCCGCCCGGGGTGCTAGGACGGTGGTTGGCCGACAGGGCCGGCCTGCAACCTGTACGGCCCCGGTGATATTCTGCGACTGCGTCCCGGACCATGCCTATTTGTACCATCCCGCTCACCGTGTTATAATAGTGTATTACTCGTGATGGAGCGGAGGTTGTTGTGAGCGTTGACGTCCCCACCGAGATCACCGGGCTGCAGCAGCTGCAAGGGCTGGCCGAGCTGCTGCGCCAGGCGTCGGCCCGTTATTACGAAGGTGACGGTACCGACTTGCTGATGGACGACACTACCTACGACACCGGGATCCGCGTCCTGCAGGCAGCGGTGGCCGCTCACCCGGCCTGGGCTGGGCAGGTAGACGACCTGCTGAACCAGGTGTCTGGCGGCCAGGCCAGCGGGGACGTACGGCATGCCGCCCCTATGCTGTCGCTGGACAAAGCGACCGACGACAAGGAGCTGCTTGATTTCGCCCGCCGGGTCGGCCGGCTGGTAGGGAGCGACCCGGACCAGCTGGTGTTCTGCGTAGAACCCAAACTCGACGGGATGGCCGTCTCGGTGGTCTACGAAAACAGCCAGCTCGCCCGGATCGTCACCCGAGGCAACGGGCAGGCCGGCGAAGATGTCACCCGCAACGCCACCGCCGCCCATGGCATCCCAACCCAGATCGAAGTGGACTACGACCATTTCGAGGTCCGAGGCGAAGTCGTCATGACCAGCCAGGACTTCGAACAGGCCAACCGGCTGCGGCTTGCCCACGACGACCCTCCGTTCGCCAACCCCCGTAACTGCGTCGGCGGATCCCTGCGCACCAAACACCGCACCTACCAAGTACCCCTGCATTTCTACGCCTACGGCCTGGTGATGCCCGGTGTGGACCGTATGGACCACACCGAACAGATGGACTGCGTACGGCTCTTAGGGTTCACCCCCGCCATCGACATCCTGGACGGCACTACCAAACATCTGGTCACCGGGCCCGGAGCCACCATCACCGCAATACACCAGATCGAACAGCAACGGCCCCACCTGGGTGTCGACATCGACGGAGCGGTCATCAAACTTGAGGACGCGTTCCAACGCTCCGAGGCCGGCGAAGGGACATCCACCCCCCGCTGGGCCATCGCCTTCAAATACCCACCCGACACCAAAATGACCGAGCTGCTCGCCATCGACGTCGCCGTCGGGCGTACCGGGGCTATCTCCTACACCGCCCGGGTCACCCCCGTCCAGGTCGGCGGTACCACCATCAGCAACATCAGCGTCCACAACCCAGAGATCATCCAGACCAAAGGGCTGCGGCTACCCGCCCCGGGCAGCAACAAGAAACAGCTAGTCTGGCTGTACCGAGCCAACGACGTGATACCCCAGATCAGTGGGCCCGTCAACAACGACACAGAAGGGACCGAACCGTTCCTGCCGCCCCAAGTCTGCCCCAATTGCGGCGGCGAGCTCGACCGCACAAACAGAGTGTGGCGTTGCCTAAGAGGGCGTGCCTGCGGGACCGAAAGATCAATATCTTACGCAGCTGGGCGTGACTGCCTTGACCTGGAGGGCATCGGGACCACCACCGTCCAGGCGTTAGTGAGCTCCGGCCGGGTCACCAACGTAGCCGACCTGTTCACCCTGACCGCCGACGACCTTATGCGGTACGGCCAGATGGGCGAAAAGAACGCCGTCAAAGTGGCCCAGCGCATCCAAGACGCCCGCAACCTCCCCATGAGCAAAATCGCCACGAGCCTCGGCATAAGAGCCACCGGCCGGTCGATGTCCAAAAGACTATCTAAATACTATGGTAGCATGGAGGCTTTCCGCCATGCCAGCTTGGAGAGCTTGCAGCAAGTCGAAGCGGTCGGGCCGGACCGAGCGGCCATCATCCGTGAAGAGCTGGATGAGCTCAGCGACGTGCTGGACGAGCTGGCACAACTCAACATCGGCCAGACCGAAACTGTCGACAACAACGGGCCCACGCCGCTGGCAGGCATGACCGTGGTCGTAACCGGGGCTATGTCCGGCCCTCTAGCCGACTTCAGCAGGCAGGCCATGAAAGACCTGATCGAGCGGCTAGGCGGCCGGGCTAGCGACTCAGTGAGCACAAAGACTAATTTGGTCATATCTACCGAGAGCCACAGCAGCAAAACTCAAAAAGCCCGTCAGCTCGGCGTGCCGATTGTCTCTCCGGAGGAGTTTGCTGCCAGCTACCTGGGCTGACAGCCATACCTAGACATTCGTTACCGTCAGCTTTCCTTGCTGGTAGCCGATGCGGCTGTCCTTCTACGTTTAGGCGGAGCGACGTACCGCTCGGTGCCAGACCCGCAAGTCTTCCCTGGGAAGGTTAGCGTTGCGAGCGGCCTCGAAGGCCACCGTCCAGTCCTGATCCTGGAGCAAACAGACCAGGGTGCCGGGCGGGCAGGCCGGATGGATCGCCACCGCGTGCCTGATGCTGATATTACGGTTACGGCTAGCACCGTCCAGCACCTCCGCTCCGCACCCTGGGTTGCACACAGCGATCGCTAGCTCTGCCTGCTGCATGGCGTCGGTTACGGTCCAGCTGCTGCCTCGCATCTGCCCGCCTAGCCGGCGCAGGTACCGTTGGCATTCAGGGGTGGCCGGCCGTACCGACCAGGCCCAGCGGACAGCCTCAAGGATCACTTCGGCTTCCCAGCCGTCGCGGCACAGCTGTCTCGAGCCGGCAGGGTCACCCCGGGCTGCCCAACCAGCCGTTGGCACCTGGGGGCTAATAGACAGTGCGGCATCTGGGCTCATTGAGGGACAGGCTGGCCGTGGTCGACGACGATATTGGTTATTACCGGCAGCTGGGCTGCGTAGCTGGGCCATATTACAGGTGTGCCAATCCGTTGCTGGCAGAACAGGTGCGGTACGCCTGGCGTCGCCAGCTTCAGTCGAGCAGGCCGGGTGCTGCGGGCCTCACCGGCGGCTACCGGTCTCAGATCTAATGAACGAGCTGCCACATCGCCAGGACGGCAGGCGACACTGCTGGGTGGTGCCGGGCATCCCAGGCTATGTAGGAGACCCGGTCGCTGGTTAGGCGCAGCAGGATGCCCAGCGGGGCGTCGGGACGCCGGACTATTTCGTGGCGGACGGCAGGATCGTCGTCTACAGCCAGGATATCCCAGATTTGCTGCGGGATGTTGGCCTGTCTGGTTACACCTAGGCGCACCCGGGGCTCTGGGTCCCGGCACAGCTCCAGCAGCAGCTCATCTGGGCAGTTGCTGTTCCTGGCTACTGCGCTGCGGACATGTACGTCTGTGCTGTGGCTTAGATGTTGTAGGGTGTCCTGGGGGCAGCTTGGGTTTTCGGCTACGAAGTCGCGGGCGTCTGTCCGGCTGAGGTCTCGCAGTATTTCGGGGCGGTCGGCGACGCTGGCCGCTATGATCCGGATGCTGGGGTTGTCGTGCTGGGCGCACAGCCATCTGGGCTGGCGGACAGGTGTGGTGCAGCTGCCGTTGTGGACCTGGCCGCACAGTACCTGCGGGGCGGCGGCTTGTTGCACCAGCTTTGGCGCAGCTGGCGGTTTGGCTGCCTGAGGCCTTCTGATATATTGGTTGTTGCCAGCAGACTGTGATGCCACTGCGGACGATGTGCCAATTAGCTGGGCTGGCTGTCTCCTGGCTGTGTGCTGTCGGCGAGCTGCCGTATCGCTCGGGTGGCGGGAGACAGGTTGAGGTTGCCCGTCGCCGCTCCCACCACCAGACGGTTGGCGTTGGCTGTTTTGGTTACGGGACGGTCAGCTGTCGGCTTGTATAATGAACGGTTTCCAGCTGCGCCGGTGCTGCGCGCACGGGCCTATCTGTCTGATAGCGGCCAGGTGGGCCGGGGTGCCGTACCCGACGTTGCGCTCCCAACCGTAACCCGGGTGCCAGCGAGCCAGCCTGGCCATCAGCCCGTCCCGTCGCACTTTGGCGATAACGCTGGCGGCGGCCACCGACGCCACCAGCCTGTCAGCTTTGGGCATGAGGCTCACTTCGCAGCCCAGGTCGCTCCGCCGGGCGCCGGGGGCACCCAGGCCGGGCAGGACCGGCGGCCGGCGCAGCCAGTTGTAGCTGCCGTCCAGCACCAGGTGCTGAGGTCTGCGTGGCAGCTGCTGGAAAGCCCGGCGGCCCGCCAGGTTCAGGGCGTCCAGGATGCCGAACAGGTCGATCTCGGCGGCGCTGGCATGCCCTACCGCCCAGCCGGCCGCCCATCTGCAGATCGCGGGGACTAGCGCCTCCCGGGCTGCTGGTGAGAGCATTTTGCTGTCGGCCAGCCCGGCCGGGATGTCCCGGGTCCCCGCGGCCAATACCACTATGCCTACGGTCACCGGGCCGGCCAGGCTGCCCCGGCCTACTTCGTCCACCCCGCCGCACAGCTGGAAACCACGGTCGAACAGGTGCTGCTCTATCGCCAGGTCTGGTCGGCGCCGCCCGTTATCCTCAGTGGTATGGGTGTTGGGCATCGCACCACCTTACTGCGCGCCAGGCCGGTTTGGTTATACACCGCCACGTCTGTGCAGTATAATGATCGTGTGCTGGGTGGTTTTGACGAGCCGGTCAGTCAGGTGTTGTTGGCGGCGGCCGCGTTTACTTGCTGGCCCGGGTCTTGCAACTGCCGGCTTAGCATGGCTGGCGGGCCAGACAGGCTGCTGGCCATTCGGGTGCTCCCGCCGTCGGGCGCGGGCCGCGGTGCCGTCCGGCCCTTGGCCGCGATGTCAGGCCGGGCTGAGGCTGGGAGCCGGTTTGAGGGCTGCCCGCAGGCGCCCGATGAGGTCCTGGACGGCGTCTTCCAGATCGGCCAGCGCCATGTTACGGTCTATGGACATCGCCCGATCGGCCGCCGGGGTACCCAGCCAGACGGCAACTTTTGCAAGATGCAGGATCTGCGGGGCGCAGTTGCGCAAGACCGCGATGCCGATTGAGTCGGCGGCGGCCCGGGTAAGCCCGGGGGCTTGCGGGCCCGGGATCTGGCCGCCGTACCATTCGGCCGGTGTCATGACTTGGATGACTTGTTCCAGCTGCTGGAGCACACCTAAGGCGGACAGCTGCTGCTGTTCGCTGTTTTCGGGCTGGCAGGCGGGGAGGGACGACATGCCGGGCGGTTCCATATCTTAGTATAATATTGGGTGTTTCTGGTGGTTATTTGGGTGCTGGCTGGCCCGCCCGTTTATGGTACGGCGGGGGCTGCTGGTTGCACCGGGTTGACGGCTGTTTCGGCGGCCAGCAGCGCCTGTTTGATGTCTTGGCCCCAGCGGTACCCGCCCAGCGTGCCGTCGGCCCGTACCGCCCGGTGGCATGGGATCAGCAGGGCGACCTGGTTGGCCGCGCAAGCGCTGGCGACCGCGCGGGCTGAGCTGGTCGCGCCGATCTGGGTCGCTATCTCGGAGTAGGTGCGGGTCTGGCCGGCGGGTATGGTGCGCAGCGCTCTCCATACTCGCATCTGGAAGGGAGATCCTTGCAGGTCGAGCGGGGGCTGGCTGGGGCTGCTGCGGCCTTGTGCCGCTCTCAGGACGGCCAGGGCGGTCTCTCGCAGGTTGTTGTCGTCCGGCTCGACTTTGGCCCAGGGGAACTCGGCTTGCAGCTGGTTTATCAGCGTTGTTTCGTCTCTGCCGATGTAGACGGCGCACACGCCGCGGGCTGTCTGGGCGGCGACCACGGTGCCGACAGCCGTGCCGACCACGGTGTAGCCGATCGGTTTGCCCTGCCCGTCTGTTTGGCAGCTGGCCGCGGTCATGCTTTTGGCGCTCCTTGCCACCATCCGGCCCAGGCGGTTTCTACGGGCCGGACTACCGCTTGGTCCGCTGTAACAACCCCCAGCTCCCTGTTATAATATAAGGAGGAGGATGAGAAGTTGATGGATCCCACGTAGACAGTGGCACTGTCTACTATAATACATTTGGCGTGGATGTATAGGTGGGCGGACGCGGCGTACAGCCGGATCTGCACCCCGGCGGCTCGCAGGGCGGCGAACGCGGTGTCCCAGCTGGGGTCGGCAGTCATCAGCACCTGTACTCCCACCCCGTCGCGGACGGCTGTTCCCAGGGCTTTCTCGACCGGGCGGGAGTCCATCTCTTCGCTGGAGATCTGCAGGGTGTGACGGGCGGATCTGATAAGGCTGATCAAGGTGGTCTCGGATTCGGGGGAGAATATCAGGTCGCCTTGTTCGCCCTGTACCGGCACGTCGTAGTACCGGTCAGCCAGGTCGCCGGCCCAGTCGTCGTTGAACGCCCGTACCACGGTGGCTACGTCCGTTGGTTGCCTGTCAGTGACAGCGAAATCAGCCGAGGTGGGGTAGTACCGGCTGGTCAGGTTCCCGGTCATGATCATGGCGGCCTGGCTGTCCACCACAATGGTTTTCTGGTGGACTATGACGGAGGCGGGCGCGAACTTGGTCTGGACCCCGGTGGTCCTGAGATAGGCGGCGGCTGGCTGGTTGATCTTGCCGCCGGTGTAGGCCTGGTCCAGCAGGACCCGTACCCGGACCCCTCGGGCGGCGTCGGCAGCCAGGTCGTGCTCGGCCATCGGGTCGGACAGTTCGTACATGGTCATGTCTAGCGAGCGGCGGGCTGACAGGATGAACTGGTAGACGGGGGCGGGGCCGGCGTTGGGTTCCACAGCCACGCTGAAGGGAGACGTGGAAGCGCCGGCTGGTACCGGGCCGTCCAGGCAGCACACCAGGGCGGCGGCGGCCGCGGCGGCAAGCAGGCGGGATCTCATAGGGCAGGTCCTTGTCCTAGGCAATGATGACGACCTGCAAAGTATAATGCCGGTGCGCACCAGCTCATATATGGCCGGTGCCCAGGTCCGAGATCGGGAAGGGACAGTACCAGATGGCAAACAGCAGGCGCAGAGCAGCGAACCGGCCCGTCAGAGATCCGCTAAAGCCGAACGGAAGGCGGCCAGCTCAGACCGGGACCAGAGCGTCAGCCCGGCCCGCCCCCAAAGGTACGGCCCCGCGCAGCTCAGCCCGCAGGGCTATCGCGCGGCACCGGCGCCGGCGCAACATCATGGCGGCCACCGGGGCGGTCGGGCTGGTAGCGCTGATCGCTGTTGTTTTGGTGGCAGTGGGTGTCGGCAGCGGCGGCAGCAACACCGAGGACAACGCCGGGACTTATCCTCTTACCAGCGCCCTGCAGGCTTCGGTCACCAACGTGCCTCTCAGCACCATGATCGCGGCGGCCAAGCCGGAACCGCCGGCCGCCACCCCTCCTCAGCAGCTGCCCGGCCAAACCAAAGCTCTGTACGACAACGGCAAGCCGGAAATACTGTACATGGGTGCTGATTACTGCCCCTACTGCGCGGCCGAACGATGGGTGCTGGTAATGGCATTGTCCAAATTCGGCATTTTCAGCCCTCTAAGGGGGACCGCCTCCTCCAGCTCCGACACTTTCCCCGGCACCCCCACTTTCACGTTCTACGGGTCTAGCTACACCAGCAGGTACCTAAGCTTCGTACCGGTGGAGATGGAAACCCAGTCCGGCGCGCAGCTGCAGATCCCGACCGGCCAGCAGAAAGCGCTGCTAACCAAATGGGATGTCGCACCCTGGACCCCCGAGGAAGGTGCCATCCCGTTTATCTACCTGGGCGGCAGGTACTTGCTGATCGACTCTCAGTACCTGGGCCGCTCTCTGTCGGGTATGACGTTCGAAGCAGCTGACAGCTACCTGACCAGCGGGACCAACGTCACGTCCAAGGCCGCCCTGGCGTCAGCCGGGTACCTGGTCGGCGACCTGTGCGCCTTAACTCACAGCCAGCCGGCGACGGTGTGCTCCAAAGTCCCCAGGGCATTGATCGGGATAACAACAGCAACAGTTAAACACACGACCAGCACCAGCACAACCGGCCCAGCCACAACCGTCCGGCCCGCCCGGACGACCGTCCCGGGCGTCACATCCACAACCAGGTAGCGGCAGCACCAGCGAGCGGGCCAGCGTGCAGCTGGTCCGCCGGTTTGGCATATGGGTGTCTGTATGCCTTCGTCTCGTGCCGGCAGCAACCAGTACAAATCTCAGGTGCGCACCCGGGGGACGGCAGGCGGGCGCCAGGAACCTGCCGGGCCGTTCGTCCCGCTGGTCGGCTCTGTCCCGGCTGCGGGTCTGCTCGGGCAGGCCGCGCCGGGTGCCGCCGGCAGGCCAGGCAAAGTTACCTGCGACCAGATGTGGGGCACCGGCTGCCATATCGTGGTCGGCCCACCGAGATGGGCGCATGGTAAACATCCGTCGTGGCCGGTGGTCATGCGGGTGCTGGACGACCCTGCTACCCCGGTGGCGGTCCTGGAGAGGGTAGCTCAGCACCCTGAGCCCCATCTGCGCAACAAGGTGGCCGGGCACCCTAACACGCCGCCAGCGGTCCTGGAGGTGATGGCCGCCGACCCCGACCCGGTGGTGCTGCGGTCGGTCGCAGCCAACCGGAACACCCCACCGGGAGCTTTCGGAACGATAGACCTGGTCAGCTACCCTGAGGTAACTATAGCTGTGGCCAACAACCCGAGCGCACCGGCGCCGGTGCTGCTGCGGCTGGCCGAGAGCCGCAGCGAGCTGGTACCCTGGGCTCTGGCGGCCAATCCTAGTACATCACCGGAGGCTCTGGAAATCTTGCTGAGCGGCCCGGATCAGGCGTTGGCCTACATAGTGGCAACCCGGCCTGAGCTGCCCCGCTCAGCATTGGCTATGTGGCAGCTGACCCAGAAAGCTTAGTGGGCCACCTGCCATAGGGCCAGTACGTGCGGGGGCAGCTGCGGGTGGTGGGCGGCTTTGCTGGCTACGTCTTTGTTAGGGTCGCGCAGCAGCTGCAGCAGCAGGTCCTGGGGGCACGCCGGGTTGCCAGCCACGTTCTCTCGCAGCCAAGAGTTGGTGCTTTGGGCGAATTGCAACAGGATGTCGGGTGGGCAGTTGGGGTTGCCCGCGACAGCGTGGTGGGTCGACAACAGGTCCTGTGAGCCGGCAAGCCGACGTAACGCTCCGGACGGGCAGGCCGGGTTGGCCGCTACCGCTTGGCAGGTCGACACATCCTGTGAGCTGGCAAGCTGGTTTAGCAGCTCAGGGGGGCAGCTGGGGTTGCGGGCCGCCCCGTGGCACACGTCTGGGTTGCCGCGCTGGATCAGCTGGCCCAGCAGATCGGGCGGGCAGACGGGGTTGCGTGCCACCGCGGCCTGTACCTTGTAGGATTTCTCCCGTCCAAGCCGACGTAACGCTCCGGACGGGCAGGCCGGGTTGGCCGCTGCCGCTTGGCGGACCTGGAACCGGGAGTGCAAGGAAAGCTGTTCCAAAGTACCGGGGGGGCAACACGGATGGTGGGCGGCTCTCTCAAGGGTGTAGATGTCGGTGCTGGCGGCGGCCACCCGGGCGAGCACCGGACCTGAGCTGTTGGGATGGCTGGCCAAGATCTGGCGGACATCGGGCTCCGGGTCGCCGCTTAGCTCGTCCAGCACTTCGGCGGGGCAGGCCCGGTTGCCAGCTACCGCCAGGCGCACGTTGATGTCGTGATCCCGGGCTAGTTCCCAGGTCCAGTCTAAGGGCAGGGCCCAGCCGGCCACTCTGGCCCTGACCCGCGGGTCAGGGTCGTTGCGCAGCTCCCGGAGCACCGTTATGGGACATTCCTGGTTGTCAGCCACCGCCAGGCGCACCCGCACAGCCTGGTCCTGCGCGAGCTGGTCCAGCAGCCAGTCCAGGTTAGGCCGTTTGCTGGCTAGCTGTTCGCGGACTTCGGGCGCCGGGTCGTGCGCCAGGCGCCTCAGGTGCTGCATGGCGCACCCCGGGTTGTACACCATGCTCTTGCGGATGTAGGGCAGTTTGTCGGCCAGCAGCCGTTCCAGGACGGTGCTTGGCAGCCCGCTGTTGCGTGCCATCGCTTCGCGCACCGAGATAGCGTGGTCGCGGCTGAGCATCTCAAGGATCTCGGGCGGGCTGGCGGGGTTCCGGGCGGCTGTCTGGCGTTGTTCCAGGGTGGGGTGCCGGGAGCAGGACCAGTGGGGCGGCCCGACCGGCTCGGCACACAGGACGCCCCAGATCTGGCCGCAGCGGCGTTGAGGGCCGGCAGCTTGGGCTACCAGGCTGCCGACCTTGGTTACGGCCGGCAGGGAGCCGGGCCGGCGGCGTGCCTGGTACTGGTTGGAGCCTACGCTGGCAGGCATGCCATTTGTATGCCAACCTGGGCGGCTGGTTATTCGAGCCAGGGGTTGTGGGGGTTACGCTCCGCGGCCTGGGTTACCCTGGGGTCCCTGTCCTGCAGCAGCATCCGCAGAGTTAGCTGCGGGCATGCCGGGTGGGCGGCTACTGCACGGCGGACTTGCCAGCGTGAATGGACCGACAGCCAGGTGAGCGCTTCTGGCGTGGCCTGCGGATCGCTGGCCATCTGTACCGCCTGGGTCTCTTCCGGGGTTAGAGTTGGTTGCCTGAGCAAGCCGGGCCGGAGCTGCAGCCGGTGGTGCGCCCCGGCACTGGGGATGCCGCCGACAGTAGGGAGCGCGGATGGTGCAGGTGTGGTCCCTGGATCTCCGCGGATAGCCTGGGGGCTGCTGGGCAGACGGTCCGGAGATAAGTGTGCCAACCGGCGTAAGGCTACGTCCTGCCGGTCCGGCATGCCGCCGCCCGGCTCGGTACCGATAGTGATCGTCCCTGGGCTGCTGGCAGCCATCTCAGCGGGGCCCGGCGGGACTATCGGGGGCGGGGGCGGGCTGGCTGGGGACGGGGCTGCTGCGGCTGGTTGTCCCTGGTGATAAGCAGCCAGCTGTGACAGCCTATGGATAGTCGCGCTCCGCTGGCTAGGGGGTATGATATCCCAGCCGGGGTTGCGGCCGGACGCTTGGTCCTGCAAGTCGGGTGGTGCGACTGTCATCGGGGGAGCGGGCGGTGCCTCTTTGGCTTTACCTTTGATATGCAGGACGCCGTGGGCATCCCGGGTTGTGCCGGTTGTGCCGCCTGTCTTGGGACGTCGCAACATACGCGCAGTATGCCATAGGCGACATTTCGCGTATGCTAACCGTGGTACAGCCGGTGTCCCTCCGCCTCCGGCGGTGTTGTCTGTCCGGGTTGGTCCTTATTTCAACGGATGGATGAGACCCACTGATCGGAGGCCAGGACCGGGCGGAAGGAAGAGGGCTGGCTGGCCGCCGAGACCTCGACCAGGTCAATTGTAGACATATGGGACAGGTGCCGGGCGTCGGTGGCGCCCGGCAGGTCTGGTCGCAGCTCGTCCACCGAGCCGTCTTGGCGTACCACCAGCAGCATCGCTTCGCCGTCGACATTGTGAGGGGTCGCGCGACAGTGGTTTTCTGTTTTAAGCTCTCCTTCGCCTGAACGCATTATCCAGACGTAGGTTTTCTGCGGTTTCCCCGCCATATGGCTATATCTACCATCCTGTATTATGGGTGTGGTAGAATTGGTACTACTGTGGCACCAGGACGGGAACGGCAGGCAGGCAGCAGACCCAATCTGGCCAGCGGCAGGCGGCGGGCGGGGCTGCTGTGGTAGAGACTTTAACGGTCTCCGGCCACGGCTACATCGCGAAAGCCACAGTCCCCGCCAGCGGTGGGGGTGTTGTGTTAGGGCTGCCGGCGGTGAGAGAGCGGCTCGGATGGCTGTGCACCCTCGTGAACGAACTTACCAACTCGATAGTGACAGCCCACGGGAACCCCGCAGACGTGAGGCTGCTCGCGGCCGGCAAGGGGCCGGACAGCCGCCCGCTGCCCAGGAAAGCTTACAAAGCTATGGAGCGGATGGGCTGGGCTGGGCGGCCCGCCCCGGGGCTGTACTTACCGTCCAGGGTGCGGCGTATGGCCAGCGAGCAGGCAGGCCGGCTGCTGCGGTCTTACAGCTTCGAGCTGGAGCTAACAGCGGCGATGCTGGAATGCTGGCCGGAACGTATCGAGGTCAGCCAGCTGCCAGCGAAAGCGGACAGCGTGTCGCTGCGCAACACCCGCCGCCACCTGCGGCACCACCTCAAGGGCCTAGGGATACCGGCCGGCCAGCCGCTACAGACCCCGCTGGTTGCGGGCGATGTGTGGTCCCCTGGCGGTGTCCCTGCTGTGGCGGACTTGTCTGTGGTCGACGGGGAGTACGCCAATATGGTCAGGGACGGCAGCCGGCTGCATTTGGAGCTGCGGCTGCCTATGGTTGCCCGCCCGTGTTCCCGGGCGCAGTGGTCCCCGGTGCGGCTGGAGCTGTCAGGGCTCGCCCACCTAATACCAGACACCGACAACAACGGCAGTGAGGGTGGTGAGGGTGTCCGGGTTGGTTGGCCTTGTTTCCGGCTGGACCGCGACGGGACGGTTAAGGTGGAGATACCGGTGACGCTGCAGGCAGCTAGCCGGGTGCCGCTAGGCCAGATAGAGCG
>Ga0326727_10007012_pt1 | contig 30267 bp, 25 predicted proteins | sample MB2enrmetagenome_FD_207643 | JGI IMG/M metagenome (GOLD analysis project Ga0326727, IMG submission 207643) | Lab enriched peat soil microbial communities from McLean, Ithaca, NY, United States - MB29MY | ecosystem: Environmental > Terrestrial > Soil > Wetlands > Peat | place: USA: New York... | reverse complement strand
CGGGTACCGTCCCGGTGCCGCTCAAGCTGACCGTCTGCGGGCTGTTGGGCGCATTGTCGCCGAACGACAGGCTGCCCGATGCTGTGCCTCCGGCTATCGGCGTGAAAGTGACCGCCACCGTGCAAGACCCTGACGCGGCCACCGGGCTCGAGGTCGAGCAGGTGGTCCCGGAAGCGGTGATCGCGAAGGGGCCGGTGACGCCAATGGCGGTGAAGATGAGGCTGGCCTTGCCCGTGTTGGTCACTTTCACGGTTTGCGAGGGGCTGGTGGTTCCCACTGGCTCAGACGGGAAAGTCGGCGGCGCGGACAAACTCACAACGGGTACCGTCCCGGTGCCGCTCAAGCTGACCGTCTGCGGGCTGTTGGGCGCATTGTCGCTGAACGACAGGCTGCCCGATGCTGTGCCTCCGGCTATCGGCGTGAAAGTGACCGCCACCGTGCAAGACCCTGACGCGGCCACCGGGCTCGAGGTCGAGCAGGTGGTCCCGGAAGCGGTGATCGCGAAGGGGCCGGTGACGCCAATGGCGGTGAAGATGAGGCTGGCGTTGCCCGTGTTGGTCACTTTCACGGTTTGCGAGGGGCTGGTGGTTCCTGCTGGCTCAGACGGGAAAGTCGGCGGCGATGACAGGCTCACTACCGGCTCTGTCCCCGTACCGGTCAAGGTGACCACGTTGGGGCCGCTCGAGGCGTTGCTGGTGATGGTTAGGTTGCCGCTAAGAGCTCCGCGGACCGTAGGGGAGAAACTCACGTTGATACTGCAATTCAATCCCGCGGCAACGGTCGTTCCGCAGTTATTCGTTTGCGAAAAATCCCCCGAAATGACAATGGCCAAAAGCAGCTCGTTCGCCCCGGTGTTCGTTACGGTCACTGTTAGGTCTGAGCTGGTTGTTCCAAGGGCCTGATCGCCGAATGCGAGGCGGGGCGGCGCCACAGTCACAGTGGTGGGAAAGAATTCGTACGCGCCCATATCGACGGTTGCATCTTGAATTCTGGGGTTGCCGTCCAAATCCGTGGTTGGCAGGTCCGGAGCAGAGATACTCCCTGCGCCGATCACCTGCGAGCCGAATTGGAGATGGAAATTGTTCTGGGTAGAATTCAAAAACAACGGATTTACGGAAACGTTCTCGTTGGTTCCGGCATCCCCGTCACAACTTCCTCCGTAGAGCGATCCGGTCGAAGAATTGAAAACGTCATTGAAAGTTACGATCGGCGGAGTCTCACTGTAGGTGGTATCGCAGTATAGCTCCGTCTGGACGCCGCCATCCATGATGATGTTGTTGACGACCTGAACTTCAGAGTCGAATCCCGCCAGCGCGACTTCGCTGCCGGGGCTCATCCCCGATGAATTGTTCGTGATGGTGTTGTTGACCAGGAAGCAGCCGCGACTGCTGTCGGGCACGCTGCAGTAAACCCCACCGCCGCCACCGCCACTGCCGTCAAATCCCGCGACGTTGCCGAAGATGACGTTCTGAACAATGTTCGCAGCCTCATCGTTCACCACCCCGATTCCGCCTCCCTCACCGCCCACAGTGTTGCCATTGATGATGTTGTTCTGAATGGTGGGTGTTCCGGCATCCCAGAGCAGGATTCCGCCCCCAAATGAGCCCTCCGAGCACGTATTATTGCTGATGGTGTTCCCGATAATCTGGGCGGAGCCGGTGCCCCCGATGTAAAGGCCTCCGCCTCCCGGGCCGGCACATCCGGAGTTGTTCGTGATTGTATTCCCCTGAATGAGGGCTGAACTGAACCCAACGTAAACGCCATTGCCGTTATTTCCGGTAATCACGTTGCCAGTGAGAGTTGGGGAGGCTGATTCTATTAAGATTCCCCCTCCGTTATAGTTGGTTGAGCCGTTTTCTGTTCCGTTGGTTATCGTGAACCCATTGAGGACGGAAGCTAACTTTTCCGAGGTGGAGAAGGTAACGACCGAGCCGGCGCCCCCGCCATTGATCGTCGTGACCTGTGGTCCACCTGTGCTGGTCACGGTGATCGCCTTTCCGCTGAAATTGATGTTTTCCGTATACGTTCCAGGCGCCACCTGGACGGTGTCCCCGTTTGAGGCGGCGTTGATGGCCGCCTGGATCGTCGGCTGGTCCGTGGGCACCTGTATCGTTGCCGCGCCAATGTCATGTGGCGCAACAAGTGCGACTACTAGCGCCACATTCAAGGTGGCGTACCGTAGGTAACAGCGAGTAATGGAGTTCATAGGATCCCGTCCCCCCGCGCGATGTAGCCACGGTCAGTGCTTTCCTGACCGTGGCCTCTAAACTTGTCCACGGCCATCGCCCGGGCCTCTTGAGCAAATTTCTTTCGAACCCGGTAAATGTCAATGTGTTTCCAGGAAGAATCCACGGTCACAACTGCAGTGACCGTGGCTATCCGCTCCGTAGTTTGGCCGCGGTTTGGTTCGAAGTTGATGGGTAATGAAGTTATGGTGACGGCGCGTGTGTTGGATTGGGGGGTGGGCAGATTGACCGTTGTCGCTCCCCGCGCGACGGCGAGTTGAGTAAAGAAAAGTGCAAGAATGAGTTCAGATTTGCCCCTTGTTCGAAATCGTATCATGAATTCTCCTCCCCAGATCAATGGCAGGCTTTCTGCGGAGGTCATATCTGGCAGACTCGTGGATTGTTCCCCTGCCGGCCGGGAAAATGGAAATTCTGTCCGCGAAGAACAATAGAATATCTCTCGACGGGTCATCCATATCGTTTTTCATTACAGCCACCATATCCTAGTCGGCCCGCTGCCCCGGATTCTTGTCTAGCGTCAATGTCCTCATGCAGGAGCCCTGCCATACGGGTCAGCTTCCACATCCGTTTCCGATTTTCGGTTGGCATAAAGGCCAACACCCCCGCAATAGAACACACTGCGCTTTGTCGTAACCTGCCATTGGTTGGAAACGCTGAGGCGCAAGAGCATGAGCAACCTCGACTGCGGCGAGAATCGAACGAGTGTAATGATCATCTACTCCCAAGAACACTCGATGTCAAGTCAAGTTATTGTTACAGGCATTCCGTACATAGATAATTCACAGACGGATTGTCCATTGATGGAAAGAATACGGCTTGCACGAAGAAAACCGCAAAGGCGTCAGCGCAGAGTTATCCCTGTATCTCGCCAAAATCTCATCCGCGCAGGGAATGGCGCGAGTCACTTTGTGCCTCGGATTGAAAAGAGAACCTGGACTCGGTTAAGAGTTGCTTTGAGGAGTGCGAAGGTTCTCTTTAACGGGGTTCGAGGAAATAGCTCTCACCCTGTCGCCTTGTGTTCATCAATGAATCCGCTTAAGTTAGCGCTTATGGGGCCTCGGGGTAGGGCCCTATCTACCCTATCGCGTGTGCCGCAGGCTGGGGCAGACCCCAGAGTGTTGGGTCTACGCCAGCCTGTGATGAACGCATGGCATCCCCATCGGGCGTGGATGCGAAGCTTTGGAGTGCGGTAGCAGCAGCTACCGCCTTTCTTCATCCACCCCATGCACATTGGCCGTATGAAGCGAAGCCGGAAGGCGGTAGCTGCTGCTCCCGCACTCCAAAGCGAGCTACGCCCTCATGAGCCCAGATGCTGTTAACTCATGACATATATCTCAAATCGGGAGTTCGAAATGTGGGGAGAAATCTGACACCACGTAATTGACCAGCGCGTCCAGCAGGCTGGTTGCGTATGGATCGGAGTTGTAGGCCGTGGCGAGAGAGAAAGTGCAAATCAACAATTTGCCCTTGCCGGCTTTGGCCTGCACAAGGACCGCCACGTTCGATTGAATCCACCCGTAAAACATTCCCGCCAGTACATCCGGGAAGTTCTGGGGAGGAATCCCTTTGATGACCGTCGGGGGAGTGATGGCCTGCGTTTCAAACTCACCCAGGGTATTGAATCCGATGCCGGTAAACGGCGCCTGGTCTTTGCGCAGCCAGAGGAAGTCGGAAATCCAATTGCCGTCCAGGTCGTCCAGGGAACGGGGCACAACCTCCATCCCGGGCGCCAGGGCCATTTGATCCATCGCCAGCAGGATGACCCGGGCCCCGGCGCGAAGCTTGGCTTTCACGCTGTCGTCCAGGGTGGAGGTAATCAGAACGGGATAGGCTTCCGAACCCGTAGGCGCCAGGTAGTTGCGCGAACGCATTTCGTTCACCAGACGCCGCAGCCGGCCGGCGGGATCGTAGAAGGAAACGGGGGGCGGGAGCTCGGGCTTGCGAGCCGGATAGAAGTACAGATTTAGAGAATCCTCTGATAAGGACTTATCTCCAACGGTATATACAGCCTTCAAGGTGCGTTGGACAGGCGCGGAAACCGTGGGAGCCATGAACTGGAGCGTACCCGCTTTCTCCGCGCTGGCGCTGGCCACCGTAGCCGCCGGCAGGCTTCCCGAAAGCGCCGTCCCCTCCACCCGCCAATCGATCCGGCCGCCGGCAAGATCTCCGGTGCTGTAGTGTGAAAGGTAAACATCCGCCCGTACGGATTCTGCCGCCAGGTAGTTCCGCTTGTCGCTGCGCAAGACCAGCAGATCGTCCTGTTGCAGGCGGCTGAGGGCGTCGGCGAACACCTTGGGGTGACGCCACATATCCAACAGTCCGTTCGCTTCCCAATTGATATCCGTGAACTCCGTGATCACGTAGCCCTGGAGCTCGGAGTGCGCGCGCAAGGCTTCAATCTCATACTTCAGCGCGGTGTATTCGTGCCACTCGGCAGCGTCACTCAAGGCATGGAGGTCCGGGAAGAGAGAGGCGTATTGATAATCCTTGAAACGCTGCTCCACCCCCTCGGGTTTGGTGATTTCCTTCTTTTCAAAGTCACGGCTGAACCACCAGGGTTTGTCCTCGGGTACGCGCGGCAATCCCCAGTTGCCGAACTCCGAAAGCACCAGGGGTTCATCCCCCTTGGGCGCGGCGTCGCCGTAAGGGCTGAAGAGCCAGCCCGGCCGCTGTGCCTGGTCGTCGACGAGGCGGTCGAAATTTGACGCGTAGTCGGGAATGGCGGCGTACTGGTGAAAATCCGCGATGTCGGTGGCCAAGTGGAAGTTGTCGCAGCACGCGCTGTTGTCCACCACCAGCCACGGCACGAAAGTCTTGGCCTCCTGATAAGCCGCCTTCAGCCACGCGCGGTCCGCGGCCTGCTTGAGGTTGGCGCCCCAGCTCTCATTGAGGATGCTGACGATAACGATCGAGGGATGGTTCCAGTCGCGTTCCGCCATGCCCCGCAATGTCTCCATCCCCCGGCGTTGGGAATCGGCCGTGAGCTTGTCCCAATTGGGGATCTCGTACCAGACCAGCACCCCGACCTCATCGGCCGCCTGGAGGTAACGCGGGTCCGGCACTTTGATGTGGCAGCGCAGCAGGTTCAGCCCCAAGGCCTTGGCTTTGCGCATCTCGTCGCGGATGTAGTCAAGGGAGGGCGGCGTGTAGATGGTCTGGGGATAGAAGTCCTGATCGAGCGCCCCACGCAGATATATGGGCTTGCCGTTCAAATAAAATTTGCCCTCATGCGTGCCAAAACTGCGGAAGCCGAAACGGCAGCTCGTGGAGTCTCCGGAATCAAGCGCCACCCGCAGCTCGTAGAGAGCGGGGTTCGCGGGGCTCCACAGGGTGGGAGCCTGGATGGACCCGTTGAGCTGGGCGCTGCTTTCACCGCTGCCCACATCGCTCGCGCCCTGCCACACCCCTTTCCCGGCAGGATCACGGACCTCCGCGAGCGCGCGCGAGGCGACGTTGGACCCTTGGCGGATCACCGGCACGTTAATAACGAAGGTTCCGTCCGGCGACGCGGAGATGTGGACGTTACCAAGCCGCACGCGCGGGCGGTAATCGAGCTCGACGCTCTGCCACAAGCCACTCGTCTGGACATACCAGTTCTGCTTGCCATGCGGAATCTCGGCGTATTTAATGCCTGCCACAATCTCATGGGGTTTGGCGCCCGGATCAATCACGCGTACGGCGATCTGATTTTCCCCCGCGTGCAACAGCGAAGTGACATCGATTTCGAAGGGCAGATACCCGCCCTCGTGCGAGCCGGCTTTCTGGCCGTTGACGTATACATCCGCCTGGTAATCGACGGCGCCGAAGTGCAGGAGCGCCACCTGGTCGGCGGCCGGCGCCTCAGCGGTAAGGGTGCGCCAGTACCAAGCCACGCCGGCGTAATCGCGCAGGTCCGCAAATTGCGATTGCCAGGAAGAGGGAATGCTCGTTGGCAGCACGTAGGGTGCGGAATCGAGCTTGTGCACGTCCAGAGCGCCCGTGGGGTCGGCGAGGAAGTGCCAGTCGCCATCGAGTGAGACCGAGGAAACCGCCGTCGGCTTCGCCACCCCCGCCGCCAGGAGCAAAGAGAGAACCAGCCTCATCCATAAGCGCATCGTTGACTCCGGGAGCCAAAAGTCTATGCGTGAATCACGAAAAAAGGCAAGCTTTCATGCTCGCAGGTAGTGAGTCAATCTAAAATAGAGGCGGCTTTACGCCACCATTTGGCGAGCTAAGCTTGCCTCTACGTCGAGCTTTACCGCTGGCGGGTAGTGACTCATTTTGATGTGCCACGGCCATCTTGGCCGTGCCCATTCACGGGCGGGACGCCCGTGGCACATCAAAATGAGTCACTACCCACTGGCGGCATTCCGTTTAGCTTTCGCTTTCGCAAAAGCTTATGGTACGATTTCCACTTGGTTTGAACCCCCTCGGAACGGGTTTACATGATGACTCACAGCCTTACCTCAAGCTCGGCCCCAAGCTATCTGGTGGCCGCTAATACGACCGTGGAAACAAATGGCCAAGGTACTCCACTTGAGCTGGGACCCCTAGCGGGCCAGATTCTCCTGCTGGTCCTGCGGGTCGAGGAAGTCGTTGAGCAGGAATCCCTGCACGTTTCCATTTGGGGGTCCGCCGACGGTCAGGACTGGGGAACGCAGGCGCTTTTCTGGTTTCCCCAAAAATTCTATCCCGGCGTGGCGCCTGCCGCCCTTGATCTCGAGCAGCGTCCGGACATCAAATTTCTTCAGGCCCGCTGGGAAGTGAACAGGTGGGGACGAGGCATTCCGCGCTCGTACTTCAAGTTTGCCTTAGAAGTTCAAAAAGCTGCCGATTAATCCGATGAGTCGTGAGGTCCGAAGCTTTGGACACGGATGATCAAAAAGCTGTCACTTCGGGATTGGAGCGCCGACAATACCGCCGAGTAAAGATTGTGACGCAAGTCCGCTGCGCAGCCTTGGATCGCGACGCGATCATGGTCACGAGGGATATCAGCATCGGGGGAATGTTCATTAATGGGGATTTCCCCCTCCCTCTGGATGCGGAGACCCGCTTGACGTTCCGTCTCTACCCCACCGAGCCGGCCATCGCCTGCCGCGCCAAGGTGATGTACTCGCGCATGGGGATGGGCATGGGGGTCCAATTCCTGGACCTTAGCGAGGCGGCGAGTCAATCCCTTCTCAAGTTTTTGAACGAAGCAAACTGAACCCTGCCATCCTTCTTTTGGCCAAGGCCTTCTAACTAAGTTGTGAGGTCAGCAATGAAGTCTCTTTTCCTTGCCTGGTTCGTCGCGGTCTACTCGCTCAACGTTTGGGCGCAATCTACCCCTCAGAAAACGCCGTCTCCCCGGCCGCCCACCGCGCCGGCCTCGCAGGAAATTGAGACGGAGAAGATCGATGTCTCCAAAGCCGGGCCCGCCCCGGTCAACGCCCCCGCCGGCACGACGGGTTATTTGGAGCCGGAGCAGGTGAAAGCTCTCCTGCATAAAATGTGGCTCGCGCATTATCGCATCAATGACCTGCTCGCCCAGGTGCACGTGGACCGGTGGAAAATACCGGAGGCAACGCGGAAATCGTTTGGTCTGTCCCTGGAGAGTTTGCACACGGCGCTCAATTCCGAGGAAAACTGGCGGTCGCAGTTCGAGGCGCGCCCCGATAGTTTGTATCTCGGCTTTCAAACTTATGTGGCGATCAGCTCCGTTCTGCCGCGCCTGGAGGGTTTGTCACACAGCGTCGCGCAGTATGAAAACCCCAGTTCCGGCGGGCAATACAGCCAGGCGGCCAATCAGCTCTTCGACTTGCAGCAGGCGCTCGAACCGCATCTGGCCTTCCTCATGAAGAACCAGGACGGGCTGCTGCTCGCCTCGCAAACGAACCTTGCCTCCTGCCAAAATGAATTGGGTTTTGCCGAGCACAACAAGGAAGGACGTGCGACGCCCATGAAGAATATCGTGCCGGTGTTCAAAGGCCATCGCCGGACCCCGCACCCGGCGGCGGAGGCGCCGGCCGCAAACAAAAAAGAGTCAAAGCCGGCGGCATCAACGAGCAAGCCTGGGACGAAAGCCCCGGCGGGCGCGGAACAAAAAAAATAGCCTGAGCAAATGAGGGGCAGGGTGTGCCGTGCCCCCCCATCTTCAGATTGACCCCTTCTTCGGCCGCTTCGTGGCCGAGAGTGCCGGAGAACCCCACCGACTCCTCTTGCTCCGCCGGAGCCGGTCCCGAGGCGCCAGCGCGACCGAGGGGCTGCTTCCTCACCGGCTCATCCTTCGAGCCTTTTGCAGAATTGCCGGCCGGGCTTTTTCCATTGACTCACGCAGGTCAGCATAACGCAGGGTGCGCTGCTCGAAGCGGCGTTTGCCCAGCGCGCCCAAGAACCGCGCCTCGAATTCTCGAAAGTAAGATCCATAGATATGATAGCTGTCAGCCAAGTGGCAATAGCGGCCCACGCCTACACGCCGGCCGGAAAGCTCCGAAATTCGCTCGGCGATGCGCCTCTGCATTTCGACCAAGGCAAAAATGTTCATGAAGGCAGCCTTGTAAGCATCATTGGACCGGAAGCGCACGTTCATGCTCAGTACCGGCACGTCATCGTCTTCCGTGATTCGGCACCAAACGCTTTGCAGGCAGGCGGGATCGTAACAGTCATTGTCCTCCCAGACTTTCCAGGTAACCGCTTGGGCGCGCCGCGAGTAGGGTGTTTCGGCGAGTTTTCGACTGAGCGTTTCGATCTGGTCGAAAGGCGCAAGGGAGGGGACTTCGTAGCAATACAATCGCTGGTGGTAGGTATACTCCCACCGGGTGTCGCCGGGATCTTGCCGGTCGCGCACCAGGTGGTCCTTGATGCCCTCCAGAACTTCCATAACGTATTCTTGCAAGTCTTCGGGCCCACCCGGGAAATCGCGATGGATCATGGGTTCCTTGAGCGGCTCGGCGATGGTGATCACCATCGTGGCGTCTTTACTGGGAGGATCGCCAGGCTTGTCATATTGCGTCTTGAGGTCGCAACCCTTTTGGTCGAGCAGGATGAGCGATTCTTCCCACGCGCGGGCAATGCAATCCGCTTCAACATGTAGAACGGGGATGCCGGGCATCAAGGTCTCGCTTCCTGATTTGTAACCTCATCGAGAATGGAATCCTATCGAATCGACTGCGGATTATTTCGCCGCCACCTCCGCCAAACCCTTATCGAGCGCGGCGAGCGCCACATCCACATCGCCTTTGGAAATATTAAGCGGCGGCGACATGCGAACCACGTTTCCGTACAGCCCGCCTTTGCCCACCAGCAAGCCATGGACCCGCAATCGCTCGAGCAGTTGATTGGTCAAATCGGAGGCGGGCTCTTTAGTATTTCGGTCTTTGACGAGTTCGATGCCTTGCATCAGGCCCATGCCGCGCACGTCGCCGATGAGGGCGTGTTTAGCTTTGAGTGCCTCGAGCCCGGCGTGGAAATGGTTACCCACCGTTTCGGCGTTATCCATCAGCCGGTCTTCTTCAATCAGGTCGATCGTGGCCTTGGCCGCCACGCACGTCACGGGGTTGCCGCCGAAGGTCGAAATCGTCAGCCCCTTGTAAGCGTCGGCGATTTCCGGGCGCGTGAGCGTTAGCCCGATGGGCACGCCGTTCGCCATGCTCTTGGCGCTGGTGATGATGTCGGGCTCCACTTCCCAGTGCTCGATGCCCCACCACTTCTTGCCGGTGCGTCCCCACGCTGCCTGCACTTCGTCGGCGATGAACAGCCCGCCATAATTGCGCACAATGTTGGCCACAATCTTGAAATAGCCCGGCGGCGGCACGATGAACCCGCCCAGGCCCTGAATGGTCTCGGCCAACATGCCGGCGATCTGGCCGCTTGTGGAAGTTTTGATGATTTCATCGATGTCCCTGGCGCAATGTAGATCGCAACTCGGATAAGTCAGCCCGTAGGGGCAGCGATAGCAGTACGGCCCCGGCGCGTGCACGATGCCGTAAGGAATCACTCCGGCTTTGCGCCAGGTGTACAGCCCGGTGAGCGACTTGGCGAGATGCGAGTGCCCGCTGTAGCCGTGCCGCAAAGCCAGGAGTTCGTAATTCCCCGTGTACATGCGGGCCGTAAGCACCGCGACTTCGTTCGCTTCTGTGCCGCTGTTCGTGAAATAGCACTTCTGGAGCTTGCCGGGAGCAATCGAAGCTACTTTCTCCGCCAGGTTCACCATCGCTTCCGTGATGAAGAGCGTGGACGTGTGCTGGACTTTATCGATCTGCGCCTTGATCTTGTCCGTCACCTTGGGATTCGAATGCCCCACGCTGATCGTCACAATGCCGCCCAAGAAGTCGAGGTACTGTTTGCCTTCGACGTCCCACACGTAATGGCCCTTGGCATGGTCAATCACCATCGGGTCTTTGAAGTAGGTGGTGACACAGTTGAAAACGTATTCCTGCTTTTTGCGAACGATTTCGTCTTTGGTCATGGGGTCCTCTGCGCCATTTACGATACAGCCAGAAGGGCCTTTTCCACAGGTCCGGCTAGTCCGACGGGAAGGAAAAAATCCTCCGGGTAGAGATAATCTTCACCCGACTCATCGATGAGTCTGAGCAGCCGGTGCTTGGCCGCAGCCGGGTCTGGAACGATCTGATATAGTTTCCGGCGCTCCAACGAAACCTCGAAACCCTCATTGCGAACGCACACGGCGAAACACGTTCCACGGCGTTTTCTTCTCACGTCTTCATTGCCGCCGCACGGGGTGCCGGGGCTCCACGCAGCAATCCTTCCGTGCTCAAGTCCTCATCGATGTCAGGCCAGTGAATCCCGTATCCGGCTGCGCACGTTTCCCAGTTCTTTCGCTGCTTCTTGGTCGCGTGCAGGAGCCTGGGATACCAAGCCAGAGGAACGCTGATCGTGCGGCCATCCATCAACGTGACGGAGAGTTCATCTTCGGTAAACCGAACGTCCGCCACCCGTTCGTCAGCATTCGTCGCCAATATTCCCATGCCAAACCTCCACCAGTTCCGCCTGATGATCCTCAAGGATTGACTGAATCCTCCGCAGTTCCCTGGCACTAAACCCAAGATTACGCGCCAAGCTTACAGGCTGCAACCAGAACTTTGCGGAAAATCGTTCGCGGTCGACATGGACATGCGGAGGCTCTTTCAAGTCATGGCTAAAGTAGTAAATCCTGTAGGGGCCGGGTCTGAGGACAGTGGGCATTTACAAGAATGATTTACCCGCATTTCCTTATGCCGTCAATAGCAGGAACTCAATCCCGGCGTAACGATGAAAATCGCCGTCAAAGGCGACCACGCGGCTGTCGCTCGCCGCGGCGAAGGCGGCAAGATAGGCGTCGGTCCACTGCGCAGAGCGCAGGTCCAATTGCCCCGCCCATTGCGCCAGTAATTCGTCCAAACCGGGCGGTTCACTGAGCAAGGTGATTTGCGGGAGGGCAAGCCAAGTCTCGAGTGCGCGCCATGCCGCGCTGCCGTCCAAGGCCACATCCCCGAGGATTCTGGGGTTGGTCAAATGGCGTAGGAGAGCCAGCGCAGTCATGCGGCAAAACACCAGCTCGCTGGCGGCCTCCTCATCCCAGTACCGCCGCGCACGCGAGTAGTGCGCATGATCGGGCGCGCTCAAGGGAAGCCAAACGCTGGCATCAAGCAAATCGCGCATGCTTGGATTCGTCCTCTTCCTCTTCCATCCGCATCAGGTCCCCCCGAGATACGGCCGGAATGGGCACTCCGCGATAGGGAATTATAACCGGCGGGGGACCGTGCCTGTTTCCGGAAACCGTCCCGCCCGCTGGCGACCCCAAGCCTTGCTCGATCAGCCTTTGAATCAACTGCCGCAGCGTAACGCCGGTCAGCCCCGCCCGGGCCTTGAGAGTTCGATAGAGGTCATCTGGGATGTCGATAGTTGTGCGCATAAAAGCATTTTGATGTGTTTATGCAATGCTGTCAACTCGAATCTAGGGCCACCCTCTGGACTTACGCGGCTTGTTTGGAGCCCCCTCGCACTCCTTGATACCCTGTGCCCACGCTCTATTTCACCCACTGATCCAGCCACCCCAGCACCGTCTTGTACCACAGTTGGCTATTCTGCGGCTTCAGCACCCAGTGGCCTTCATCGGGAAAGTAGAGCAGTTTCGAGGGCACCCCCCGCCGCTGCAAATCCGAGAAAAGTTGCATGGCCTGGCCCTCGGGCACGCGATAATCGCGCGCGCCTTCCACCAGCAGCATGGGCGTCTTGATGTTCTGGACGAAGTTTGAAGCCGACCATTTCTCGCGTAAGGCTTCACTCTCTTTTTCCCACGGCACTCCCTTGAACTCCCACTCATCGAACCAAAGTTCCTCCGTCTCGCCGTACATGCTGCGATTGTCAAAAACACCGTCGTGCGAGACCAGTGCCTTGAAGCGGTCGGTGTGGCCGGCGATCCAGTTGATCATGTAGCCGCCGAAGGATGCGCCTGCCGCTCCCACGTGATTCCGGTCGACGTAGGGTAAAGCCTGGAGATAGTCCGCCGCATTCATCAAATCCTGGTACGGGGCGCCGCCCCAATCTCCGGAAATCTCTTCGACAAATTTCTGCCCGTAACCGGTCGAACCGTGGAAGTTGGTCATCATCACCACGTACCCGCGCGCGGCGAACATCTCAGCATTCCACCGGTAGCTCCATGCGTCGTCCCAGGCGCTTTGTGGCCCGCCGTGGACGAGGAAGATGGCGGGATATTTCTGGCTGGCATCGAATCCCGGAGGCTTCACCAGCAGGTTTTGAATTTCCGCTCCCAGCGCACCCTTGGTGTTGACCAATTCCATGGGGTTCATGTCCAGGTCGGCCAGCAGCGCATCGTTTTCGTGGGTGAGTTGCGCGGGCGTACCCCCGGAAGCCGATGCCCGATAAATGGTCGCTGGCTCTGTCAGGCTAGTGCGCGTCAGGATCAGCGATTTGCCGTCGGGGCTCACGCTAAGCTCGTCATTCATGCCGTCCAGAGCTTTCTCAACTTTGGGCGAGCTAACGGAAGTTTTAAAAACCGGCTGCCGGGCGTGGTCAGGCGCGGTGAAGTAGAGCGTGTTACTATCCGGCGCCCAAGCAAAACTCGTCACCCACTGGTCGAACCCCGAAGTGAGGTCGCTGACTCTTCCCGTGTCGCGATCGTAAACCCGCAGCCGGAAGAGGTCGGATTCATAGCCATCGCGAGCCTGAGAGGTGTATGCGATATAGCGCCCGTTGGGAGAGTACTGCGGCGCAGCATCGGAGCCAGGATTGCTGCTCGTGATGTTGTGCGCTTCGCCGCCCTGGGTGCTCACGACGTAGAGGTCGTCATTGGTCGTCCAAGCCGCCGCCGACTGACCGGCGGACCCCTTGGAGTGGTTCGAGGTGTAGCAAACCTCATTCCCGTCCGGTGAAATTGCGTAGCCGTCCGGTGCCCCGAGAAACCAGGTGGGGGAGTCATAGGCGCCGGGCGTCAAGTCGCGTGGTGTGCCACCCGCGGCGGAGACCACGAAAACGTGGGCGTACTTGCCGTCGCGCCACGCGTCCCAGTGGCGGTAAAGCAGCGCATCGAAGATCTGTGCCTTGACTTTGCTCTCGGCTGAATCTTTCAGGCGGCGCGCGTTGCAGGCCTCGTCCAGGCAGTCGGGATACACCTGCGAGGTAAAGACCAGCACGTCACCATGGGCGGCCCAGGTCACGCCGTCGGCCTCGGTCGAAAGGGAGGTGAGGGGTCGCGCTTCGCCGCCGTGCACCGGAATGATCCAAATTTGTGAACTGCCGCCGCGCGTGGAGATGAAGGCGAGCGAATTGCCGTCGGGCGACCAGCGCGGGCGGGTGTCGCTGCCCTCGCCGCGCGTCAACTGCCGCGGCTCGCCGCCCTCGGCGGGAACCAGCCAGATGTGCCGAAGCGTTTTGTTGGCGGCGAGATCGACCACCCCGACTTCGTAGGCGACCCACTTGCCATCGGGTGAAAGCTGCGGATCGGAAATCCGCTGCACCTTGGTCAGGTCTTCATAGTCCAGGGGGTGTTTGGCTTGGGCAGTGGAGCAGGCTGCTAACAGGAAAACAGTTATTCCTAAGCGAAGAAGTTTCTGCATGAGTAGCCCCCTGATTGCGAATCTATCACCTGGTGATACGTTTCCTCACCGTTTAATACGCGCTGACCCGCCCTTCATCACATGTTTCACTTCCTCGAGGGTGATCATGCTGGTATCGCCGCGCGTGGATTGGAGCAGCGCACCGTGTGCGGCTCCCATATCCACGGCCTCCTGTGGGGTCATTCCGTGCAGCAAGGCGTACACGGCGCCGCTGCAAAAGCCGTCGCCGCCTCCCACGCGGTCTTCGATCTCCAGGCCTTCGTAGCGAGTCGATTGGTAGAATTTTCCCTCGAAATAGAGCATCGCCGACCAGTTGTTCACGAGGCCGCTGACCACCTCGCGCAGCGTCGTTCCCACCGCCTGGATATGCGGGAATTTGCCCACCACCTCCTCGACCATTCTCTTGTAGCCTTCCACCGGCAGCTTTTTCAGCGATTCATCCACGCCCTCCACTTTAAAGCCCAAAACTTTCTGGAAATCCTCTTCGTTGCCAATCAGCACGTCGATGAAGGGGACTAGATCTTTGGTGACAGCGATGGCCTTTTCGCTCGACCAAAGTTTGCTGCGGAAGTTGAGGTCGTAGCTCACCACGCTTCCGGCCGCGTGCGCTGCCTCCATGGATTCCTTGACGACCGCAGCGGAGGAATCGCTCAGCGCCGTGCAAATCCCCCCGGTGTGGTACCACCGCACCCCGCGCCCGAAGATGCCTTTCCAATCCACCTCGCCAGGCTTGATGTGCGAGGCGGCGGAGTGGCCGCGGTCATACATGGTCACGCTGCCGCGCACGCCGATGCCGACCTCGGTGAAATTCAGGCCGATGCGGTCCGCCTTGCCCACGCCGTCGTAAGGCACCCAGACGACGTGGCTGATGTCCATGCCGGAAGCGCGCGCGTGATTGCGGATGAAAGCTCCCAGCGGGTTCTCAACCAGGCGCGAGGTCCAAGAGGTCCTAAGGCCCAACCGGCTGAGGGCGTAGCTGACGTTGTACTCGCCGCCCCCCACCCAGGCCTCGAAGAATGGCGTGAGTTCAATTCGCTGGTGGCCGGGCGGACTCAACCGAATCATGCATTCGCCAAAGGTCAGGACATCCAGTTGGCATTCGTTTGCGGCTTTCAGTTTCAAGGGCATTAACAATCCTCCGGATAAGAATCATTGGACCGATAAAGGCGGTCGGACCTGACCTCAGCTTTCCGGCGATACTTACGAAAAAGCGTTCACTTTTCCGGCACAAGATTCAATAGCATAATCCAATGAAGTTGAGAAGTCACAGAGGGATTAGCCCAGGCTTTCGTAGAGGCCGCCTTTAGGGGTCTGCGTCCGTGTGTGTAGGGCAACCCTTGGGTTGGCCTTGGCCAGGGCAAGCCCCCGGCCCTGCAAGATATGTCTGGCTTTCTGCTGGGGAGGAATTATGTCTTGTGGTTGCCGTGCTTAAGAAAGCGATGAATGTCCGGCCAAAACTCTTTCAACTCATAACCGAGGGCATCCAACAAAATTTGTGTGCCCAAAACGTTAGCGTTGCTTGAGAGATTATGGGGGCCGGGATGGTATGCATTGGAGAGGCCAGCAGCTAAGCCATTACCCAGAACTTCCGAAAAGTTGAACTGAGTTTTCCCCGAGTCCCCGCGCGTGATCGCGACCCGCAGGGCGGCGTGCCCGAAACGGTGGAAGAAACTTCCTGTTCCCATCTGGTAGTAGCGCGGGTCTTGATGGAGCAAAGTAGGGAATATGGCTCCCGTCCCGAAGTTTCCAATGATGGCGTCGGCATACGCCGTCCCAAAGCGTTTGGAATAGCCAATCAGCCCTTGCCCATAGGTGGGGTTCGTTTTGTCGGCTTGGCCAAGGCCTGCCTGGATGCCTATGAACACGACTTCAACCGGGTCGAAGCACCCCTCCGCTACCGTCTTGAATTTTAACCCGGTCGTCAGCGGAGGTAAATTCGACGCCTTTTCCACAGTTAAGTAGTTGGGCAGGGCAAAAAAAATCCGGTCATTTTTTGGAGGTTGCGAAGATTGGGCGGGATTGACGGGGGCAGTCCCGGAACCACTCGCGGGTTCGGTGGGGGGTGGGGTCTCGGCTATAGCGGGAGTCGGTGTCGGCTCCGCTTCCTGTGCCTGTAGGGGGTAACATAGCCCCCATGTGCAGGCAATAAGGATGGCCAGAATGCCGCCGCACGTTCGGAGCTTTCGGCACTTCATCAGCTTAATTTTCTCCACGCAAATGAATCAGTTTGAGGAGGCTCATTGCTTAGCGCGTAGGTGTGGACCGACTGCATTAGTGTTTGACGCAATGAGCCGCCTAAAGGTTTCTCTTAACATTATCTTAATGAAAACAAAATACATTTTTTTACGTTCTTGGTCAATACATCTTCGGTTTTGATCCTGCCAGGTTGATGAGGTGTTGAAGCTCAGGGCGACAGAGCTGCAAGAGAAACTCAAAACGCAAACTGTAAAACGCAAAACCGGGGGCGTAGTAGGTGTAGCACAGCGCCGCGGAGCCGGTAGCCGGGGAGGGCGCCATTTTCACGACAGCAGCGACAAAGTTTCTCGGGTATCAGCTAACTCCCATAACTTTGCACCCCAAAGGTGGCGAGTTTTAGTTAGAATAGGTGACCCGAGTTGGAAATTCGGGAGTGGGTCAATTTGATGCGGCGAGTTTACCTCGCCAAATGACGGGGTGAAGTTGTCCCTCCATCTTGGCTCACCATCGAAAGTTCGGAGGCTGGTCCGTTCTGCAAGCGAACCCCTCGTTGGACAAGTACCCGAAGCGTTCGAGCAAATCTGTCAGGAGGTCATATGTCAAGTGCAAGTTGTGATATCGGACTGATTGGTCTGGCGGTCATGGGCCAGAATCTGGTTTTAAACATGAACGACCACGGCTACAAGGTGGCGGTGTTCAATCGCACCGTCTCCAAAGTGGATGACTTTATTAAGAACGAAGCTGCCGGCACGCAAGTGGTGGGCGCGCATTCGATGGCGGAGTTTGTTCAGTTGCTCAAACCGCCCCGGCGCATCATGCTGATGGTGAAGGCGGGCGACGCTGTCGACCACATGATTGAAGAGATCCTTCCGTACCTTGATAAGGGCGACATCATCATCGACGGGGGCAATTCGCACTGGCCGGACTCCAGCCGCCGCACAAAATATCTTGCCGGCAAGGGGATACTTTTCATTGGCACCGGCGTATCCGGCGGTGAGGAAGGCGCGCGTCACGGCCCGTCCATCATGCCCGGCGGGAATCCCGCCGCATGGCCGTATTTAAAGCCCATCTTTCAGGCGATCGCCGCCAAGGTTGAGGACGGCTCGCCCTGCTGCGATTGGGTGGGTGAGGACGGCGCCGGACACTACGTGAAGATGGTGCACAACGGCATCGAGTACGGCGACATGCAGCTTATCTGCGAGGCCTATCAGTTGATGAAAGACGCGCTGGGCCTCGCCCCTGACGAACTGCATGAGGTGTTTGCCGGTTGGAACAAAGGGGAACTGGACAGCTATCTCATTGAGATCACCAGCCAGATTTTTGCCAAGAAGGACGAGGACGGCACGCCCATCGTCGACAAAATCCTCGACACTGCGGGCCAGAAAGGGACCGGCAAGTGGACCTGCCTCAGCGCCCTCGACCTCGGCATGCCGGTGACCTTGATCGGGGAAGCGGTGTTCTCGCGCTGCCTATCCGCACTCAAGGCGGAACGTGTCGCCGCCTCGGCCGTGCTGCCCGGGCCCAAGTACGATGGGACGCAAGACCGCAAGAGCTTCATCGAGGATGTGCGGCGCGCGCTCTACTGCTCCAAGATCATTTCCTATGCCCAGGGTTACATGCTGTTGCGGGAAGCCGCCAAAGACCAGGGCTGGAACCTCAACTTCGGAGGCATCGCTCTGATGTGGCGTGGCGGGTGTATTATCCGCAGCCGCTTCCTGGGCAAGATTAAGGAGGCCTTTGATAAGAACCCCAAACTCTCCAACCTGCTCCTGGATGAATTCTTCACCAAGGTGTTGATTGATTATCAGGCGGCGTGGCGGCGAGCCATCATGCAGGCCATCCAATGTGGAGTGCCGACCCCTGCCTTCGCCACGGCATTGGGTTTCTATGACGGTTACCGCACCGCACGTCTCCCGGCCAACCTGCTCCAGGCGCAGCGGGATTTCTTTGGGGCCCATACCTATGAGCGTGTCGATAAGCCGCGTGGCCAGTTTTTCCACACCAACTGGACAGGACATGGCGGAAAAGTAGCATCAGGTGTTTACAACGTGTAGCGAATAGTGGATAGCCCACCACTGTCCACAACTGTTAGCTCAAAACCACAAGGAGCACACATGCCATACGGTCTAAATGTACGTCCTTCCGGCGCCTTGGACTTTTTGTCGGTCGGCGCCCTGGTCCATCGACTTGATCCGGGCATTATTCCCTTTCGCAAAGCTACCGAATGCAAGATTCATGTCAGCGGCGGGGAGTTCAACTGCGCTGCCAACCTGGCGGATTGTTTCCGCATGAAAACCGGGGTGGCGAGCGCCATGGTGGATTACCCCATCGGCGATCTGATTGCTGAGCGGGTGCGCGCCATGGGTGTGAAGCCTTTCTATAAGCACTTCAAACACAATGGTGTTACGGGGCCGAACATGGCCACCGTGTATAGCGATCGTGGCCAGGGCATACGCGGACCGGTGGTTTTCTATAACCGCTGCAATGAAGCCGGGGCTATGCTCAAACCCGGGGATTTTGACTGGAACGCCATCTTCAAAGACGGTGTGCGCTGGTTTCACAGTGGCGGCATTTTCGCAGCGTTATCCCCAACCACGGGGGAATTGATTCAGGAGGGGATGCGGGCCGCGAAGGCCGCGGGCGCAGTCACTTCGTTTGACCTGAACTACCGCGCCAAGCTTTGGAACATCTGGGGCGGGCACGAACGGGCGCTGGCGGTCATTGCGGGGATCGTCAAACACGCCGATGTGCTGGTGGGCAACGAAGAGGACCTGCAAATGGGGCTGGGCATTCCGGGGCCGGAAGTGGCGGCGAAGTCCAAACTCGACCCCAGCGCGTTCTTCGGCATGATCGACAAAGTCATCGCGAAATACCCCCATGTGAAGATCGTGGCGACCACCCTGCGTGAAGTCCATTCCAGCAACCGGCATGGTTGGAGCGCCGTGGCTTGGATCGACGGCAAAACCTACATCGCCCCGACCGCGGAGCTTGACGTTCACGACCGGGTGGGCGGCGGAGACGGTTTTGCCTCAGGCTTCTTTTACGGCCTGCTGACGGGCGAGGAGCCGGAGGAAGCCGTAAAACTCGGTTGGGCGCACGGAGCGCTGATAACTACTTTCCCGGGGGATACCACGATGGCCACGCTCGAGCAGGTGCGGGCCTTGGCCCAAGGCGGCTCGGCGCGCATCCAGCGTTAGGCGGGTGTGGGTAAAAATGTCCTTCTGCCGCACCGGTTCCGCCCTGCGGGAGTGGCCCTACCGGCGGCGTTCTCTGCTAGGAGGGTTTGAGGTAGAGGCGGCTTTATGCCGCCAACTCGCGAGGTAAACTCGCCGCTACAAAATCAAACTGTACCATTACCAAATCTGTCGTGTCTGTAAAGTGCGTTGCGCGGCTGGCGGGGAGGGAAGAACGGGATTAACGTTAAAATAACCGTTCACCCCGCCCGCAAGCCCGCGTAGCGGGCGCCGTCATTTGGCCTACGGCGAGCCAGCCGTGGGAAAGAGCCGTCCCGACACGTGCCGTTACGCTTCTTGCGGGACCCGCTTGCGGCGCATGGCGACCGTGAGTGCCGCGAGGCCCATAACGGTTAAGAGCAGCGAAGAGGGCTCGGGTACACTCCAGGTGCCGGCATCAGATTCAATCAAGCCTATACCCCCAGTATAGCCCGTCTCGTCAGCCGCGCCGCCGACGCCCCACCCGTTTCCCGGACTGCACGGATCAATCATCTTGTTATTGGTAGTGTCGCCATCGCATGTGACGATGAAATCTCCGGAAGGAAGGGATAAAGAGATGCCCCAGGCACTGATCCCCCCCGAAGCATTAGTTGCCACAAAGAATGCATCGCTCACACCGGTGGTGTTATTGGTAATGGTCTGGAGTCCATCCGAAAATGAAAAACTCGTTACGTCATTGGTTATGTTGGTCAGCGCCGTACTGTCTCCCAATGCCGTGCTAAGCGTAAAGGACCCTGTTACCGCGTCGGTTGTACCGTTATAGGGAAAGCTGCAAGGGCCACTACAGCCAGTAGTGTCTTGTTGCAGAGTATTCCCCGTGTACGTGTAAGTTGTCGAATCCGCCCGCAGGGCGCTGGGTACCCAAAGCGAGAGGATTCCCAACAGTCCAATGGAAAGCAGAAACTTTGCTCTGGATTTCATAAGATCTCCTCGTCGAAACGTTTTGGCATGCCTCGGCCTGCGGGGATTCTTTCGTGATCGATCCTGCGCCGAGACCGGCGAAACGCTCCGCAGCCTTCACCTCGGCGGTTCCCATGGCAATTCCTTGGTTAATTCCCCTTGGGCCAAAGACAAGTAACTCAACTACTTATTGACTCTTTCTAAACCATGTGCCCCTGGATGTTCCGCACATTACAACGTGCCTAAAACCCTGTCAATGGTACTAAAGGGCAAAAAGTCCGAAAATTATTGAGCGGGTAGCGCAACTGGTAGCGGGTAGTGCGTAGCGCGGACCGCCGCCTTTGCGGTCCGCGTCTCTTCCTTATCCTGAAGGGGAGTCGTGGTGGTTCTCAAAGTCGAGTCCGGGGGTCGGCGGGCATTCGCACGCGGTGGATGATCAATCGGGTACCGCAGATGTAGGCTACCGTATAGCCCAGGATGAGGAGTAACGCAGAGGTGGACGCCGTTCAGTCCTCCTCTGCGGCTTTTTCAAAAATCCCCGCCCTGCCGCGTCTGCGCCGAATCCAAGAGCCGCTGAGGAGCGCACCATACGAGCACCTCATCGCTACCCTCACCTAACCTCCGCGGTACCCGGTCCGTCGCGTGGCGCGACCGCTACCTTGAAAAATGCACCGGGGCTTCCTCTCCCTGGGCATCGCTTAACCACTTGTCAGGCCGTTTGATTTTCCATTCCATGAGCCAAGGCAGCACATGCTCCTCGACGACGCTACCGAAAAAGGACCACGGGAACAAGATCGCCGCAAACCCCACGGCCCAGATCCAGTGTCCCGTGAACGTGCAGGCGCACAGCAGCATCGTGCCAAAGGCTATCGAAGCGTCACGTGATGATTTAATCAAGTTGTCCTCCTCCCGGTGGTTCAGGCGACCGCTTCTTGGCGCGGCTTGCCAATCCCCGAAACAGGACACTGCGGGGCGGCTCGTCGAATGTTCAGCTCACGAGCGAAGAAATTAACGCGGCCAGAAAACCCTGAATAATTGTGTATGAATAAACTTATCCTACCACCCAACGTTGGGAACGTCAAGAACTGAATGTCCTTTGCGGTCCGCCAGATACGCAGTGGGCTCTTCAGCAGGAGTGGGCACGGAGCTGGAAGTGCATAGCGCGGACCGCCGCCTTTGCGGTCCGCGTCTCTTTCTCATCCTGAAGGGGAGTCGTGGTGGTTCTCAAAATCGACGGGGTACCGCAAACATAGGCTATCTGCTAGCCCAGGAGGAGTAGCGCAGAGGTGGACGCCGTCCAGTCCTCCTCTGCGGTTTTTTCGAAAATCCCCGCCCTGCCGCGTCTGCGCCGAATCCAAGAGCCGCTGAGGAGCGCACCATACGCGCGCCTCAGCGCTACCCCCACCTAACCTCCGCGGTACCCGGTCGACAGCCGCGTGCCGGCCAAAAGTGCGGCGCGACAACGCGAGGATGCTGGTGGTAGGATATTTTCATGCGCAATTCCTACGACCTATTGATTCAAAAAGCTACAGAGCTGTCGACTCCTAAGCCGCTCACCCCGGAAGCGGTGAGCGGCTATGCCGGCTCGGCGCTCGTAACGGAAAAGGGAAACATCTACACCGGGAAAAGCTTGACGGGCAGTTGTGGTATTGGCTTTTGTGGAGAAGTGGGCGCTGTCCTCGATATGCTCAAACACGGCGAGACGCGGATCGAAGCCGTCGTTACCGTCAGCAACGACCATAAACTGATGCCGCCGTGTGGTCGATGCCGTGAACTGATATATGAAATAGACAGGAAAAATCTCGACACCGAAATGCCCCTGGAGGGCAACAGAGTGGTGAAGCTGCGAGATATTTTTTTGGAACGATGGCAAGAGCTATGGGAGGCGGAGTAAGCTGTCGTATCGCTGGTGTAGGCTACTTACTAGCCCAGGAGGAGCAGTAGCGCCGAGGTGGACGCCGACCAGTCCTCCTCTGCGGTTTTTTCAAAAATCCCCGCCCTGCCGCGTCTGCGCCGAATCCAAGAGCCGCTGAGGAGCGCACCATACGCACACCTCAGCGCTACCGCCACCTAACCTCCGCGGTGCCTGGTTATAGTGATGGGCATTTCCGTTTGAAGAGCCGCGGAGGAGCGCTGAAGGGCGCGCACCTCCTCGCTACCTGCTTCGCGGTACCCGGTGTCCCGGATTCTCCGGGTTGGTCAAAGCCGGAAACCGAGCCTGCCGGCATCGGCAAATAGATTACTTGGGTCGTGCCTTCGAGACAATAATGTTGCCGTATCGCAGGACAGCGTCCGTAACGGTCTTTTTATCCATTGTGTCCGGTATTTCGGCAGCCGAAATTACGAAAGTGATGGCCTTCTCTACCTCTCGGTCACTGACACTGCTGACTTCCTCGTTATAGGGCACGACCCGTGTCACGTTTTGCATTACCGGGACCGACTGCGTCACGAACTGATATCCTGAAGGGCCCAGGGCATAATGGCTCTGGGTCACGTACACCGTTCGCTGCGTAGTTTCAGCCCTAATGGAGGATACGACGTCGGTATCCAGGTAAGGTTGTGTTCCGGAGTACATACAAGCCACTTGTATGACTTTGACCTCCGGAAAGCCGGCGGTGATACGGCGCAGCCGGGCCATGAGATCAGCAATCCCGCTCTCCAGCGCCACTGCGCCCATCTTCTGTGGCTGTTCGGCCCGGAGGGCGCGACTGGCCACACGAAATGGGGAGCCACCAAATGACCGGTCAAGGCTGATGTTGGCAAGAAGAGTAACCTCACTCGTCGCTTGGTTCTTGACGACGGCCATGGAATCCAGCTCCAGCGGCACACACCGCAGCGCTTCCGGGTCGTCAAGAATCGCCTTCTGAAATTCCTCTTTCAGGCTGGTGTTCAACTTTTTGAGGTCCGCCGGAGCATTGTCGGCAGTCACAAAGAAATAGGAAGTTGGCTCGCCCAGCGTGGCTCCGATCTTCTCATCACTTGGCGTGATTTCGAGGTTCTTGTCGGCGTACCCGAACCTCCTCAGGAGAACCTTGCGGACATCGCTGGTATCATGGAACTCCAATTCGATCGTGCCAGGCGTCAAGGTGTTTGTGCAAACGAGATTTCGCCCATCCTTGGTCCAGACCATCGCGCCCGGCGGTTCGGACCTGACCGTCACTCGACGCGTGAGCGCGGCTCCGCTCTGGCCGTGGGCCTGGCTGATGCTCCCAAGCACGAGCACACTGCCGACCGTCGCACTCACGAAGAGGAAATGGAGTACTCTCCCACCCCATCCCCTGCGAGAACCTGAAGAAGTCATGGTCGTTCGCCTCCCATAGCGCCGCCGCCGAAGCAGGCCTGCGGAAGCACCGCGATCCGCCCGAATATCGGTCCGCATCACCGCCGGTTCAGATGTCCTTCCGCCCGGTTTCATCGATAGGTGGCCAAGACCTTTTGGAGGTTGGCGAGGAATTCATGGGCGTTTCGGTTCGCGTCATCAGTGAGCCATTTTTCCCCCAAGCCCAAGCGCTTTCTTGCAGTCTCGTGCAGGTGGGCCGTTACGCGTGTCTCAGGCTGGGTGCTAACCGTCTGGATGTGAATCTGAATCACCGTATCCAGCCGGTTAAAGTCCCCCTTGGGGGGCACGTGGACGCTGATGGTGCCCTTAGTCTTGTCCTTGTCCGCAATAAACCACCCCTGCCGCTCAATGGTTTCTTGGCAGGCCTGGAAGGCCTCGTCGAACGTGTGGTTGTAAATCTGAGATTCCTCCGCAGTGGCCTCTATCTCCTTGCCATAGGCAGTGCACGTCAGCATCGCCAGCACGATAGTCAGTGTGACAACTGCCACGCGCCCCAGGCCCATGGTTCGACTCCGCTCGTGTGTTCCATTCATCTGTGCTCCTCCTTTGATTTTTTTCTCACGCCACCCCTCAGTGCCGCCGGCGCGAGGCATCCAGAATCAACTGCAAATGGCCAGGGAGTCTTGCTTGAACGAGCCCACCGCGCCGGCGGCAGCCAAGAAGCGGGAATGTGCCAAGGGCCGGCATGGGAAAACCGTTCTCGGCCGTGGGCAGCGAGCGCTCGCTGGTTGTTCGCGACAGGACAGGCGAAGGCCGAAAGCGCTGCACTCCGAGTAGAAACTGGCGCGCCGCTTGATAGCTGTTGGGTGGTGCGACGGACGGTAGTACCCTCCCCTCCAACTTACACGGCCATGGGATGCTTTTGGCCGTGGCGAGCTACGGCGTGCAGCTTTCTATGACCCTTCCTACTGCGTTTTAATTACTTTGTCAAGTGATATCAAGGAATTATCAATAAAGGTGTCATCTAAACGATCAAAAAGTCCCACAGCAGAGTGGAGGCGCGCCGCTGAGTGGGACAAAAAGCCAAACACCCGACAGCGGTTGCTATCGGTGTCTTGGTTCAGGGAAGGGGAGAAAAGGGTCGCGGTAGGGACGGGCATTGCTGACCGCCCCCCGCGCCGATCCGCCCGGGCGCTACTAACGCATACGGCTCTTACCTCGGATGTATGGCGTCAAAGCGCACGCTGGGGTAGGGATGCACCAGCCGGGGTGGGACGAGCAGGGTAGCGCAAAGGTTCGCGTATTCTGATCTCCGTTGCGGCCGTTCCCCAATTCCCTGCGGGTTCATGTGGGCGTGCTCAGGTGGTGATGGGCATTTCCGTTTGAAGAGCTGCGGAGGAGCGCTGAAGGGCGCGCACCTCTGCTACCTGCTTCTTCAGAAGCTTGGGGAGGCGCCGCTCAGGAGACGGCATGTGCGACACGGAATGACCTCGATGACCCATCGAGCGAACTTGCCGGATCAACATGGCGCGGATCGCAATCCGGAAGTTCAAAGCGCCGGTTGAACGGTCGAATTGGTGTGAAAGTTCCTGGTTATGATCAGCGGCGGGAAGCTCACGTAGGCATTCACCCGCGGGTACACGTCGTTCAGCACCACGTCGAGAGCCCGGTTGGGCACTGCCCGTCCGAGGCCAGGGATGGGAACGTCCCTATTTCGTAAAGGCAAGCAGCGCTGCTTCATCACCTGCGCGCCCAAGGGAGAAACCGCATAACCGGCGATGCCGAAGGCGTTGAAAAGCCGGAAGGGCCGCGGCGTCAAACTGGCGGACTGAAACGCCTCGACGCCCATTCTCATCCGGTCCTGGTCGAAAATGCTAAGGCAAGGCGAGACTCCCGGGAGCATGTCGAACAAGACGACCGAATCGAAATTCCACCCCCACAAAATCACGTGCCAGTCGCTGGGAAGCAAGTTGATCAGCGATTCAGCAGCGGGACCGAAGCCGCGATTGAAGATCGCGTCATCTTCGCAAACCGTGAACGCTCGATTCGTCTCGATCGACAGGTCCCACAGCGCGAGGTGCGACAGGGCGTTGCCCAGCGCTCCATCGCCGTAGCCAAGATCGGCGGTGATGGTGCCGCGATCCGCCAGCGCGCCGCGCGCAACGGTCGCGCCATCGACGGCCGGAAACCGCAGAAGATTCGGCTGCAAGTGACCGTTCAATTTTTCGAATGCCAGCATTCGATCCGGGCAGCGGTCGAGATTGATGACATGAATGTTCAACGCCTGGCACTCCAACGTTGGCAGGAGAAGTAACCTGAGGGCGGAGGGAATACGCGTGGTTTCGGCGACTTCGGCTCATCTTCGCGCATAGAGTTCGTGCGATTCTAGCATAGCTTGCGCCGGCCCCTAGTAGGGTAGGGATTGGGTAGGTCGCGTCTAGCAGAAGCCGTCGATTCTCCATCAGCTATCGGGCTTGGGCCAGTACCCGAGCAACCGGATACTTGGCGAATCGGGTGTATACTGGCCATTCGGTAAAGCCGAGGGCCAACCACGATCACCAGGAGGCAGTGCGGATGAGACCTGTCAGCCGAAGATCCTTTCTCGGATCGATACCCTGGGCTGTGCTCGTCGCGGCGGCGCGGCCGTGCCTGGGCGAGGTGTTGCCCAACCGCCCGAAAGTGCCCGGCACACTGAGTCTTCGGGCGCGCCGGCGAACCCGAGAAGCAGGAGCCTCCGAGCAGATCCTGCGGTGGCCGGTGGCCCGTACCGCGATCATCATCTGCGACATGTGGGACACGCACACCTGCGCCATGTCGGCGCAACGCGTGGCCTTGATGGCGCCACGCATGAACCAGGTGGTCAGCGCCGCCCGCAGTCTGGGTGTGATGATCATCCACGCGCCCAGCGACACGATGAAATACTACGAAGGCACCCCGTGGCGTGAGCGGATGCGCAATGCTCCCCAGGCGGCGTCTCCATTTCCCATCCTTGCGCGCTGCCCGCGTGTCCCTGAGGAGGAACGAAATTTCCCGATCGATGACTCCGTCAGCGCGTGCGATGACCCGGTCCCGAACACGTTCGAAGGGCCGCCTTACCCTTGGACTCGCGAGAATCCCGCCATCGACATCGTAGGCTTCGATGGGGTCAGCGACAGCGGACAGGAGATTTACAACTTCTGCAAGCAGGAAGGCATCGACAAGGTTGTCCTGATGGGAGTCCACGCCAATATCTGCATCCTGAATCGCGGGTTCGGGGTGCGGCAGATGACGCGGCTCGGCTTCGAGGTGGTGGTGGCGCGGGATCTTGTGGACGCCATGTATGATCCGCGAACCCGGCCCTTCGTAAGTCACGCGCGCGGTACAGAACTGGTCATCGAGCACATCGAGACCATGTGGTGTCCTACCATCCTCGGCGAGGATTTGACCCGGGTCGTACCCGGCTCCGACGATCCGCCCGCGGGGCGATCGTGAACCGGGTACCGCAGACATTGGCTACTTGGTAGCCCAGGAGGAGCAGTAGCAGAGGTGGACGCCGTTCAGTCCTCCTCTGCGGCTTTTTCGAAAATCCCCGCCGTGCCGCGTCTACGCCGAATCAAAGAGCCGCTGAGGAGCGCACAATACGCGCACCTCAGCGCTACCCCCCTAACCTCCGCGGTAGCCGGTTTTCTCCACCGCCCCCGCCGATTTCCCCGACACCGTCGCGCTAGCCGCCCTTGCCGGTTTCCCCGACGCGGTCCGGGCCGGCCTTTTTGGCCGCCGTCTTAGCCGAAGCCCCGGCGGAGGTTTCGGCTGACCGCCGAGCCGCCGTTCCCGCCGGCGCGGCCGCAGCGGTTCCCGCGAGCGACTGCAGGATGGCGGCGCCGTTGGGGCTGCCCCAGCCGGTGCAGGGGTCCCAACCGGGTCCGGCCTGGTAAGCCCCATTATTGCCGGAGGTGATATCGTGGAAGGTTCCGGCCGCAGCGGCCACCTGTTGGTAGAGGGTGGGGTTCACGTAGCCGACGGATTTCGCGAGGTGGGAGTTGAAGCAGGCAATCAATCCGGCCCACAGGGGAGCGACGGCGCTGGTGCCTCCCACCACGATGCTGGAGCCATCCACCGTGATCTGGTAGCCGGTATCGGGGTCGGCGTCGCCGGCCACATCGGGCACGCCGCGGCCCGCGAAGTTTCCGGGGTTGACGGAGGGCGGCACGTGGGCGTTGGCCTGCCAGGTGGGCAGCGGGAAGGTGGCGCTGACGCCGCCGCCGGTGGCGCCGCCGCTGGGCAGGTCATTCCACACCACCTCGCTGGTAATCGTGCTGCCGCTGCCGCTCAAATGGGTGCCGCCACACGCCATAGCGTAGGGGCTGGAGGCAGGGAAGTCGACATGCTGAAGTCCGTCGCTGACGCCGTCGGTCGAGCCGTTGTCGCCCGCCGCGATGCACACGGAGACTCCCACCGCTGAGGCCGCCTCGAGCGCGCTGTTGTACGACTCGAGCGATTGCGCGGTCCAGGTGGATTCCGCCCCGCCCCAACTGATGGAGATCACCGAGGGGTTGTTCTGCTTGTCCTCGACCGCCTGGTTGATGGCGTCCAGGAAGCCCGCGTCGGTGTTGGGCGCGAAATAGACGGCGATCTTCGCCCGGGGAGCCACCGATCCGGCCACCTCGATATCCAGCATCACTTCGGCGTCGGGGCCGTTGTCGTCGCCGGTGGGCTGGTTCTGGGCGCCATCCACGGAGACGGCGGTCACCGCGGGCGCGGGTGAAATTCCCAGGGCGCTGAAGTAGGTAGCGAGGTCGGAGGCCGTGAATCCGCCGCCTAGTTCGATGATGCCGATCGTCTGGCCTTGGCCGGAGGCGCTGGAAGGGAAGTCGTAAAGTTCGGCCACCTGGGGCGCCGTGTAGGAGATGTTTGCGGCCGCCTTGGGACGCGCCCCGGCGGGCCGCTGTCGTCCGCCCGCGGCCTCCTTGCCGGCCTCGAGCGCGCCATCCGCCGCACCCCCACCGCGCGGAGCGCGCGCCGCGCCCGCGATGCGGAAATGCGGTTGCGCCTGAGGACGATTGTCCAGACCGTGCACCGCCACAACCACCCCTTGGAGATTTGCCGGAATGTTCACGGGGCCGGTGCGTCCGCGATACGTGCCCTGCGGACTCTGGTAATTGGCGAGCTCCAATTGGAAAGCTTTGGCGAAGTCAGCGGCGCTTCCCGCCAGTTTGACGGTGCGCGCGGCCAGGATCACGCCTGCGACTTTCAGGCCGTGGGCGCGCGCGAACGCCCGCAGCCGCGCCACGTCCTTGGGGTCGGCACCGTAGCGCGCCGCGTACTGGGCTTTGGTCAGGCGCTCGCCGCTGGCCAGCAATTCGTCCAGGGGCTTCACCTTTTTCCCCAACCGCCGCGGGCGCAGCACCACCGTGACTTGCAGCTTCTCGTTGGGATCGCACGGGCCGGCCTGAATCGCGCCGGGCAGGGCGGTGCGTTCGCTGCCGGGTATTGCCACGTAGCCTTTTGCCGCCATGTTGCCTCCTTGTAGTTTTCAGTCGTCAGTTTTCAGTGACGGTAGAGCCGGGCTTTAGCCCGGCACACGGCGCCGCGCTGGCGGAATCCGGGTCGCCCGGCGTGGCGCGGCGCTGCCCGGGGTGGCCGAGCCTCGAGCCGCCCTCCAGGGCAGCTCTACGGCCAGCACGGCTGGCCGCTGCACAGCGTAACAAAATCGTTGCCAGCCCTCGACTACGGTAGCCAAGCCGGCATTGCCTTGTCTGTTAAACCTAACGCAAGACGCCACGAAACGGCAACAATATTTGGACTAAAACCGCTCGCAAAGCCTAAGTACGGGGCTTCAGAAGTTCCAGTGCGGAGGCGCGTAAAAGCTGTGTTTTCCTTCTCCGCGGGGGAGAAGACCGCAAGGGGCAGCGCGTCATCTGACGGACGGGCAGGAGGAGCGGTCACTTTCCGAGCGGCCCCGCCGCCAACAGAAATTTTTCCTTCATCCTCCTCCACACGTCCGCCGATAAACGAAGCGGGGGAGTGTGGGGGGCACTGCGAGGGGGCCAAGGACGGGACACGGGGCTCGGGCTCTCGACTCGTCAGTCGCCATTCGTCACTGCACTTCCCGTGCCCTGGATTTGCTCCCGTATCCCGTATCCCGAGTCCCGTACCCCGGTTCTCCAGCCACTTGTCATTGTCTTTGCGTCCGGCTGCCGGTTCGCATGAGCGCGCGAGGAAGAGCCGCACAGGAATGGACAGAGCGTGTCCGTGTGCACCGCCCACTCCGAAAGGGTCCCTGACAGTGCGCCGGGATAAACCGGCATGCAGTAGAGAATGAAAGAGTCTTACAGGAAAGGAGTAGCGAACCGCCTGGCCTCGAGTCTTGCGGAGGCAGTCGCGAGGCTGCCGTCGAA
>Ga0326727_10007011_pt1 | contig 30268 bp, 14 predicted proteins | sample MB2enrmetagenome_FD_207643 | JGI IMG/M metagenome (GOLD analysis project Ga0326727, IMG submission 207643) | Lab enriched peat soil microbial communities from McLean, Ithaca, NY, United States - MB29MY | ecosystem: Environmental > Terrestrial > Soil > Wetlands > Peat | place: USA: New York... | reverse complement strand
ATTCCCGCTCTGGCCCTGCCCCAGAAAGACACCCTCAACCTGCGCCTGAACATCCCGCCCTCCTTCCGCGATCCCAAGTCCGTGGTCGTGGTGGCGCTGCCTCCGGTGGGCCCGGTCAAGCCTCCTCCGCTGCATCCGTCGAACCCCATGGAGAGCTTTTGCGCCCAGAAGCCCGGCCTTGCGCTGTTGGCCGAAGGAGCGCCGCTGGTCTACGCCACCCAACTGGCTCACGGCCTCGCGCTGCACATTGAAACCGCCAAAAAGTCTTTCGATCTCCCTGTCGTGCCCGATCCCTCCATGGGCGGCCTGGTCTTCCTTGAGCCGCCGCCCCCGCTCCCCGGGGGCAAGCTCGTTGGCGTGCTGCGCGGCAAGTGGGGCTTTGACGACTGGGCGGGCCCGCGCTTCGAGCTCTACTCCGCCGAGCCGGGCAAGTGGACCCTCGCGCCCGGCGACCAATCCGCCTTGATCGTCGGCCGGGAAGACATGCTCCACCTGGAGGACGACAGCAGCCTCTGCGTTGAAGACGTCGAAGAGCAGACCGCGGCCGGGAAGCCGCTCAAACTCGCCTGGAAATCCCCCAAACCGGAGACCCTCCAGATCGCTTTTCCCATGAAGGACGCGGCGCCCGGCCAGGTCACCCTCGCGATCCATCAGTACGGTCTGGCCAAGCCCGACACGCTCGCCCTCGAGGCCTACGCCGAAGCCGCCTCGCTCGAGGGCCTCTCGCTTAACGCCGGAGACACCAACGCCGTGTTGAAAGGCACTCGGCTTGACGAGGTGGAGAAGGCCACTCTCAATGGCATCGTCCTCACGCCCGGCAACCTGACCCGCGTGCAGGACTACGACCAGTTGACGATGAAGACCGGCGACTCCACCGAAGGCCTTGACCCTGGGAGAGGTTACGTGGCCGCCGTCACGCTCCGCGATGGCCGCCAGCTCAAGGTGCCGGTGGCCGTCACCCCGTCGCGCCCCGAGGTAACGCTGCTCAGCAAGGGCGCCCAGGACGATGCCTCAGCCGCTCCGTCTCCCGTTCACCTGGGCAGCCCCGACGATCTCCCCGTCCAGGGCCGCCTGGTCTTCTTCCTCAAGTCCCGCCTGCCGGCCAACTTTCCCCGCAGTGAAAAAGTAGAAGTGGCCGCGGCCGATTCGAGCTTCCGCACCTTGCTCTCGGTGGCCGATGGCAGCCTGATGCTTGAGGATGCGAGTACCGCCCTGGGTGTGCTCGATCCGCTGGCCCGCTTCGGCAATTCCGCCTTCGGACCGCTCCGCGCGCGCGCCCTCTCTGCCAACGGAGCCGAGGGCGACTGGTTGCCGCTGGGCACGCTCGTCCGCCTGCCCGGTTTCAAGGACCTGCGCTGCCCCCGCTCCCAGGCCAAACCCTGCGTGCTTACCGGGTCGAATCTCTTCCTGGCTACGTCCATCGCCAATACGCCGGACTTCGCCAACCCCAGTGACGTGCCCCCGGAGTTCACCGGCACTCAGCTAAGCGTGCCCCACCCCATCAACGGCGTTCTCTACCTCAAGCTGCGCGACGACCCGGCCACGGTGCAGACGCTCACCCTGCCCGTCACGCCCCTCACCGGCGCAGCGCCCGCGCCCCAGGCCCAGGCTCAGCCACCAGCCCCAGTCGCAACCCCACCCGCCGCCGCGCCGCCCGCCACGCAAGACCCACCCACAAAACCGCAGCGGTAAGGTTCAATTCAATTTTGAACTGAGCATGAACGACGGGTGCCCCAGCTCCCGTCCGCCTCGGCGGAGGACCTGGGAGACCTCAACCCTCAACCTCCGCACCGAAGGCTCTCAATGCGAAGAGTGTCCGTCTTCCTTCGAGCTCGTAGCGAAGAGAATCGCTGCGAGGAAGACAACGGCAATCAGGGGAACAACGAAGAAGGGCGAGTTGATATCCATTGTGCAGGCTCCCGGAGTCTAGACTACCAAATCATCTGGAACTGGACGATGGAACCAGGTGCCCCACCTTCGCCGCGTCCTTGATTCATGCGGCTAAGGTGGGATAGCTCCATCTATTTACAGCCCTTCATGGTTCTTTATAGCTCATTCCCCGGGTGCCCCGCCTTTCCTGGGTGCTGGGTGCCCCAGGTCTCGATTCTGAGACCTGGGAAACCACAACATTCATCTGCGCCAGATCGCCTACTCCTTAGGCCCACCACCCGGATAATCCACCCGGATCGTCAGAATCTCATACGGCTTGATGGGCGCCCTCACCACATCCCCCTCCACCGTCAGCGGCGAACCCTCCGGCGTCTCCATCATGTTCGTTACCGTCGCCCCGCTCGCCCCCGGCGGCACGTGAAACTCCACCGTCGCGTCCTTGCCCGCCCACTCATACACGCGGAAGATCAGCCCTTTCGCGTCCTCCGCCTTCTTGACCGCCGTCAGCACCACGTTCTCCGGCGTCACAGACGCAAACGAGTGCTCCGCCGGCAGCGCGCCCGCATGCGCCGTGGTCTCGACAGCCGTCAGCGGATAGTTGTACTCCCACCCGTGCCGCACGGTCAGCGCATCCTTCCACGTCCCCGCGTGCGGATAGAGCGCGTAGTGGAAGTGATGGTGCCCCATGTCGGCCTCGGGATCGGGCCACTTCGGCGAACGCAGCAGCGTCAGCCGCAGCACATTCCCCGCCGCGTCGTACCCATACTTCGAGTTGTTGATCACGCTCAGGCCATGCTGGCCATCGCCCAGATCCGCCCAGCGCATCGCCGGCACCTCAAACTGCGCCTTCTCCCACGAATTGTTCCGCGTCGTCGCCCGTTCGATCGTCCCATAAGGAATCTCGTAAGTAGCAAACGGCCCCGAGGCCGCCAGCGGAAACGCCGCCTTCAGCAGCACATGCGTCTCATGCCAGTCGATGTCGTTCTCGATGTCCACCTGCGGCGTCAGCTCGTCCAGTCTGATCGTCTGCACAAACTTCGACCCCTGCCACGTGCGCGTCACGCGAATGCCATTGCCAGCCCGCTCCACCTTGTCCGCCTGCGTCAAAAGCGTCGGCGGCTGGTCCAGCGTTCCCGGATCGATATTCCAGGCGTCATAGTCCTTGGGCGTGTCTTTGAACGCCTGCAGCTGGTTGCCGCAACCGCCCGAGGCAATCTCCTCGAAATTTGCCCCCTTGTCGAACAGGCTCGTAATGCAGCCGTTCTGCTTGTCGATTGCCACGCGAAGCGACCCGTTCTCAAGAACCCACGAGCCGTTTTCCAGCTTGACGGTCGGGCCATTGGGAGCGGCAAAGTGGTCGGTCTCTCCAAGCGGGAATAGCTGCAGGACCTGGTAGCCCAGCGCCGGCACATCCTTCACCGCAACGCGGTACTCCTCGACCCCGTCGTGAACTTCCTTGGGCAGGAAAGTGCTCACGTCTCCTGAGCTGGTGCGCGGGTCGCGCAGGATGAATCCATGCGGATAGCCGGAGAGGCGAACGGTCACCTCGCCGCTCCGCTTCCAGCCCAGCGGATTGAAGACCACGATGGACTGCAGGCTCTTTCCCTGCGCGGCCGTGTCGATCTTGTCCGCCACCGTGTTTAGCGCTCCGGCCCCAATCTCATTCGTCGACCACCGCACCACATCGTAATCCTTCTGCGCATCCTTATAGATCACGCCAATCCCCGACCCCGCCGCCAGGTCATGGAACTGGTTGAACAGCACCTTCTTCCAATCCTCCGTCAACTCGCTGCCGGGATACGCCCTCCCATCGAGCCAGGCCAGCGACGACCACTTCTCCGCGTTCAGCACCTGCTCCTCGGCATCGCGCATGTTGCGCTTGTGATTGGCCTGCGTCGTCATCACGCCGCGGTGATACTCGAAATACAGCTCGCTCTTCCACGTCGGAATGTTCGTCATCCCCGCCACCGCCGGCGGCGCCGTGTAGCCCTTCGCAATCGACTGGTAGTTCCACACCGGGCTATCCGGCGCAATCTGCTTCTCCACCGCCGAGAAGAAAGTCTGCGCCGTCCCGAACTCGTACTTCGCCGTCACGTGTCCCGGTCCTGCCCAATGGAATCCCTCGTCCAGCACGGTCCTCGTCGGTCCGCCGCCGTGGTCGCCGATGCCATACAGGTCCATGATCTCCGTCTCGCCCGTGGCCCGCGTCCGCGCCGTCGCCAGGTCGCCCGACAGCCGCACCGGGTTCAGGTCGTTGTTGGCATAATCGTGCGGAAAATAAGCCAGTACCTTCGACCCATCCGGCGACTCCCACCAGAACAGCTTGAACGGCAGCTGATTGGTGTCGTTCCAGGTCATCTTCTGCGTCACAAAGTAGTCCACGCCGGACTTCTTATAAATCTGCGGCAACTGCCACGTGTAGCCAAACGAATCCGGGTTCCACCCGATGCGCACGTCCACCCCGTACGCCTGCTTGTACCAGCGCTTGCCCACCAGCAACTGCCGCACCAGGCTCTCGCCGTCCGGCATGTTCAGGTCGGGCTCCACCCACATGCCGCCCACAACCTCCCAGCGCCCTTCCTTGATGCGCTGCGCAATCTCGGCATTCATGTCGGGATACTTCTGCGCCAGCCACTCGTTATACTGCGCCGCCGACTGCGTGTAGGTGTACTGCGGGTACTCGTACATCAGTTGCAGCGCGGTGCCAAACGTCCGCTTCACCACATCCACCGTCTCCGTCCACGGCCACAGCCACGCGGCGTCGATGTGCGAGTTGCCGGTCAGGTGCAGCGTTGCCGTCTGCAGCAGCGGCGTCAGCGCCTCCAGCTTGGCGTGCGCCGCCTTCAGGCTGGCGTCGAATTTGCCCTGGTTGTGCGCATCCAGCGCCTTCAAATCGACTCTCTGGACGGCCTCGTTCAGCGTCGCCATCTGGCTGGGATCGTTGGGCGCCAGGCTCGGCACCAGTTCCGCCGCCGAAATGAACTCCAGGCCCAGGTCCTCAGGATTGGGCCGGCTCTCCGGAAACTCAATCCGCAGCGTTGCGCCAGCAAACGTCTTCGTATCAACAGTATGCAGCAGCTTGATGGCCACCGTTACCTTGTCACCCGGCTTGGTCTGGTCAAACAGCACCACTGGCTCCAGGTCGTCGCCCATGGCCACCCGCCGGCCATTGAAATAGAGAATCTCGGGCATCGGTCCATTGGCATAGGCATGGAACTGGAACCAGATCCGCGAGCCGGTCAGGTCGTAGCCGCCCAGCGTCTCCGGAACCGTATAGGTCTGCCGGAACCAGACCGCCTCGTTGGGCGCCTTGGCGTCCCGGTCGATGGCCTGCCACCCGCTCTCATCCAGGCCGACGGACTCGCCGTGGGCCAGGTCGCCGGCATGCATCTTCCACGCGCCGTCGGGCAGCTCGACCAGGGTTGCCAGCCGCTGGATGACTGTTCGCGAGCCGGGATCGAGGTTGGCAACCAGTTTGGCTATTTCGGCGGCCCTTCTTGCCGCTTCAACGGCGGTCTGGGCCGGAGCCCGGCCGGCAATCACAAAGGTCGCGGCAAAGGCAAAAAGGCACAAAATCAGGCGGAAATGCAATTTCATGGCAGAGTTCATCGCGGAGAAATCCTCCGCAGCATCTTAAGCCATCCGGACGCCCCCTGGCATGTGACCCCGGCCGCCCCCGTAAATATTTGCTCCATTGAAATTCGCAGTATTTTCCCGCGCTCAGGCAACCAAAATCGCCCCAGCCGAGTCGAATCCACCAAGCCTCGTTCTCTCCCTATGGCGATTGGATACGCACCGGTCTTTGAGCAGCCGGGCGCACTCCAATCGCCACGAGTCTCGGCCTAATACTACAGTTGTAATTGCGAGCCGCCGGAGGGAGCAGGGGGTCTCAACCCCCTTGAAAGAGGGCAGATAAGCAAGGCCTTCAGGCCCGGGCGCCAGGAGCCGCATAACCCTTAATCTCATTTATTGCGCGGAGCTTGAAGACTTATTCTCCTGGCTTTGCTCCAGATACTCCACATAGCCCAGCAGCGCCCCCCAGTGATAGAACCGGTCGCTGCTGGAAACATCGTCGCCCGTCCCGGTCATGGCGTTGTAATTCTCGTGAACGTGGCCCTTTTCTTTCCACTCCTTGAGAAACAACTGATACGACTTCTGCGCGAACTCCCGCCTAACTTCCGCGTCGCCGTAGTTACTCAGTCCTAAGTAGACGAGATAGTTCATCGGCCCCCAGATGCGGCCCCGCCAGTAATTCTGGTCCTTGAACGCCGGATCGTTGCGCGCGATCGACGGAATCACCCACTCGCCCCAGAACTCCTCCGGGTTCCTCAAGTGCTTCTCGAACATCGTCTCCGCCTGCAACGGCGTCGCTGCCCTCGCCATCAGCGGATAGAAGTTAGTCGGCGACAGCCGCATATTCGACTCTCCGGTATGCAGATCCTTGTTCAGAAAGATCCCCGCCTTCTCGTCCCACATCGTCGCCAGCTTCGCCCGGTATCGCGCAGCCCGCTCCCTGATCTCCGTCTCGTCGGCCGTCTTCCTCAGCCGTCCCGCGATCTCCGCCAGCGCATCGCAATCCGCGATGTACATGCTCATCAACCCCACGTCGGCGTATTCAACCAGGTGGCTTTGCGAGTTATAGAAAGTCCCGTCATACATGGGACTGTTATCCAGCCCCGACTCGAAGATGGCGCCCTGCCATGTTCCGCGCGAGCCGTCGTCGCGATTCGCCGGCTGATTGTCGCCATCGCTGCCCCATGCCAGGTAACCCTGGATATCGCGATGCGCAGCCCACCAGCGATTCCATTTCAACAGGGGCTCGTAAGCCTCCTCAAGAAACCATTGCTCGTGAAATTGCCGGTAAAGCCCCAGCACCGTGATCGCCCCCACCGGCGGCTCGGAGCGGTCAGCGCTCATCCATCCGCCGGCTCGCGCATAATTCGGCACAAATCCCTCCGGCGTCGCCTCGCGCAGAATCTCGATCGCGTTGGCGTATGCCAGGTCCTTGTCGCCAATCGACGCCAGCGTGGCTGCAAAGAACGTATCCCAGTCAAACAGCACATAGCCGCCCCAGCCCACGCTCCACACCCGGCTCACCGGCGAAATCACCCGCCGCTTTTCCGGCTCATAAATCGTGTCCCAGCCGATAGTGGTCTCAATCGCATCGACGATCGGCCCATTCTCTCCGGCCTCCTTTACATTTCGTTCGTAGGCATCCCGCTGCCGAGCAACGACGGCCTGAATCTCTGACAGCTCGCGCTGCGTTCGGGCCCTATATCCAAGTTTTGGATCGAGGTGAATCGCAGAGATGCCAACAGGGGCCGCGAGCTCCGCCTCGAAGTACGGCGTTTCGAGCGGAACGTCAAGTGGGATCTGTTCTGTGTGTTTCGAACAGGTGCAGTAGACTTGGATCCCGTCACGTAGACCGGTCCCTGCGAAAATCCAGCCTCCGCCTGCGGTCACGCGGTAATTCCGATTCCACTCAGTACCCACGCTGAACACCACAGTCGGCGGCACCGCCGATGCAATCTTTGACTCCAGCGGCGTCACCAGCAGCATCAGGTCCTCGCCATCATGCGCGCTCTCGACCCGCCACTTATGGCCCCTCCACTCAACCGTAACTTCCGTATAACTTCCATCCCAAGCATGAGGCCCTGGAGTTACCACCTCTGCGCCCTTGTCCTGCCTGCCAATCAGCACATCGCCCAGAAACGCATCCCCATTCAGCGTGCTGTTGTGCTTCATCCCTACACGGATCGCCAGCCCCTGCGGCAGCAGCACCTGCGTCGTTACGCTATGCACATCCCACGTGTTCCATCCCCGCGCCAGCCGCGCCTGCAATCGCTGATAGGAGCCGCTCGACGGTGCCTGCGCAGCCGCCACCCCCAATCCCGCCAGAGACAGCACCGCGGCCATTCCCAGGAAACGCACCAATCGCATAGCTCTCCGATGACTATTTCTTAGTCCCTAGTCCCTAGTCCCTAGTCCCTTAGTCCCCAGTCCCTTAGTCCCTGGTCCCTTAGTCCCTGGTCCCTGAGTTACACCCACCCGCCATCCACAACATAACTTTGATTCGTGATAGCCGTGGAATCGTCCGCTCCAAGAAACAGCACCAGCCGCGCCACATCCGCCGGCAAAATCCTGCGCTTCAACGCCTGGTTATCCAGAATCTTCTGTTGATACTCCGGCGTATACCACAGCCGCTCCTGCCGCTCTGTCGCAATCCCGCCCGGCAACACCGCATTCACGCGGATGTTCTCCCGTCCCAGCTCATGCGCCATGGTCCGCGTCAGTCCCACAATGCCCGCCTTGGCCGTGACATAAAGCGGCATGCCCACCGATGGAATCACCCACCCGATCGAGCTCATATTGATAATCGAACCGCGCCCGGCCTTGCGCATTGCCGGCAGTACCGCCTGGATCGTGAAAAACTGCGGCCGCAGATTCACGGCAATCGACCTGTCCCAATACTCCGGCGTAACCTCCTCGATGGTGTGCCGCTGGTCGTTGGCCGCGTTGTTCACCAGCACGTCCACGGTCCCGCACGTCTCCAGCACCTGCGCCACCGCGCCCTGCAACGCCTCCACATCGGTCAAGTCGCACGGAATATAAATCGGCGCGGGGCAGCCCTCCACCGCCAGCGCCTCCACCAGTTTCTGCGCCGGCACATCCTGGATATCGAGAAAAGCCACCCGCGATCCCTGCCGCGCAAAGTGAGTTACGATGGACTCGCCAATCCCGGTAGCTCCGCCGGTAATCAACACCACCCGCCCGCTTAGGCTTGGATAACTCGCAAATTGTGCACTGCTATCTTGCATCGATAACTGCTCCTAATGCGACTCCCGCGGCACCGCATGTCCCCTGCACCCCAGCAGAAAATCGAAGTCCATGCCCTTGTCCGCCTGCATCACGTGTTCCACATACAGCGCCTGGTACCCGCTCTTGAAATCCGGCTCCGGCATCGTCCACTCCGCCCGCCGCCGCTCGAGCTCCGCCTCATCCACCTCCAGGTGCAGCGTCCGCCCCTGAACGTCGAGCGCAATCCAGTCCCCCTCGCGCACCAGCGCCAGCGGCCCGCCCAGCGCCGCCTCGGGACACACATGCAGCACCACCGTCCCATACGCCGTCCCGCTCATGCGCGCATCGCTCACCCGCACCATGTCGGTAATCCCGCGCGCCAGCAGCTTCGGCGGCAATCCCATGTTCCCCACCTCCGCCATGCCTGGATACCCGCGCGGCCCGCAGTTCTTCAGCACCATCACGCTGTTTTCGTCGATGGCCAGCTCCGGATCCTCAATCCGCGCCTTGTACTCCTCGATGCTCTCAAACACCACCGCCTGCCCGCGATGCCGCATCAGGTGCGGCGAAGCCGCGCTCGGCTTCAGCACCGCACCGTCCGGGCACAGGTTGCCGCGCAGCACTGCAATGCCGCCGTGTTCCACCAGCGGCCGGTCATAGTCGCGAATCACGTCGCTGTCCCAGTTAGGCGCGTCCTTCACGTTCTCGCCAATCGTGCGCCCATTCACCGTCAGCGCACCCTCATCCAGCTGCCCCTGCTGCGCCAGCTTCCACAGCACCGCCGGCAGCCCGCCCGCATAATAAAACTCCTCCATCAGGAAGCGCCCCGCCGGCTGAATGTCCAGAATCGTCCGCACATCGCGTCCATACTTGTCCCAGTCATCCAGCGTCAGCGGCACGCCCACCCGCCCCGCAAACGCAAGCAGGTGAATCACCGCATTGGTCGAGCCGCCGATCGCCGCGCACGCCCGGATCGCGTTCTGAAACGCCTCCCGCGTCAGGATCTTCGAGACTCTCAGGTCTTCATGCACCATCCTGACAACGCGCCGCCCCGTCTCCTGCGCCAGCACCTTGCGCCTCGAATCCACCGCCGGAATCGCCGCGTTCCCCGGCAGAGACAGCCCCAGCGACTCCACCATGCAGGCCATCGTCGAAGCCGTGCCCATGGTCATGCAGTGCCCCGCCGACCGGCTCATGCAGCTCTCCGCCTCCAGGAACTCCGGCAGCGTCATGGTGCCCGCCTTCACCGCCTCGCTGAACTGCCACACCACCGTCCCCGACCCGATGGCCTTCCCCTTGTAGCGGCCGTTCAGCATCGGCCCGCCCGACAGCACAATCGCCGGCACATCGCAACTGGCCGCGCCCATCACCAGCGACGGCGTCGTCTTATCGCAACCGCACAGCAGCACCACCGCGTCAATCGGGTTAGCCCGGATCGACTCCTCCACATCCATGCTCACCAGGTTGCGAAACATTGCCGCCGTGGGCCGCATGTTGACCTCGCCCAGCGATGTCACCGGAAACTCAAGCGGAAATCCGCCCGCCTCCCACACGCCGTTCTTCACGAACTGCGCCAGCTCCCTGAAGTGCGCGTTGCACGGGTTCAGTTCACTCCACGTATTGCAGATCCCGATCACCGGCCGCCCGTCGAATACATCGCCGGGGAACCCCTGGTTCCGCATCCAGCTGCGGTGAATGAACCCGTCTTTATCCTGACCGCCAAACCAGGCCTGCGACCGAAGCTTCCGTTTCTCCCCGTTTTCCAATGCCCATCTCCTGTTCCGCCCCGTCAAGTTGCCCGGCAAACGTATGCACAGCAGTCGCCCCAACTATACAACGTGTCTCTGAAAACCACGCCAGGATCGCCCGCTTCCGCACAGGACAACGCGCTCCCTTCCGCCCTACCGGAACCATTCGCTCTTTGATAGCGTAGAAGACACTAGAGGCTCCTTGCGCAGGATCGATCTTGCCAGTCCCGGCGCAATTGCACCCATCCCCGGAGGATTGCCATGGCCATGTTCATCGATCAGCTCAGGCAGGTTCTGCGCCGGCTCCGTCGCGCGCCCATGTTTACCGCCATTACGCTCATCACACTGGCCATCGGCGTGGGCGCCAACACCGTCATCTTCAGCGTGGTCGAGGGCGTCCTGCTCAAGCCGCTGCCGTACCCTCATCCCGAGCAGTTGATCGGCGTATGGCATACGGCGCAATTAACCGGCTTCAACCAACTGAACATGTGTCCGTCGATTTACATGATCGACCGCGAGCAAAACACCACGCTCCAGGATGTCGGCGCCTACGACGGTGCTTCCATGAACATCACCGGCGCCGGCCAGCCGGAGCACGTTACCGGGCTCTACGTCACCGATGGCGTGCTGCCCATGCTCGGCGTAACACCGGCATTAGGGCGTCTGTTCACCCGCCAGGACGATTCCCCCGGCGCGCCGAAGACCGTCCTGATCTCCTATGCCTATTGGCAAAAGAAATTTGGCGGCGACCGCTCCGTGGTTGGCCGTTCCATCAATGTAGACGGCGAGGCGCGGGAGATCCTCGGCGTGCTCCCCAGGGGATTTCACTTCCTCGATTATTCCGACGCCGCGCTCATCGAGCCCTTCCAGTGGGATCGCAGCAAGATCAAGCTCGGCAACTTCAGCCAGGAAGCGATCGCCCGGCTCAAGCCCGGCGTGACCATGGAGAAGGCCAACGCCGACCTGGCGCGGCTGATTCCGGTCGCAAACCGCACGTTCCCGGCGCCCGATGGCTTCAGCCCCGCCCTCTTCGAAAAGGCGCATATCCAGCCCGATCTCCATCCGCTCAAGCAGGATGTGATCGGCGATGTGGCCAAGGTGCTGTGGGTTCTCATGGGTTCCATAGCCATGGTCCTGCTGGTGGCCTGCGCCAACGTCGCTAACCTGCTGCTGGTGCGCGTGGAAAGCCGCCGCCAGGAGCTCGCCATCCGCTCCGCGCTCGGCTCTCCCTGGGGACGCACCGCGGCGGAGTTGCTCTTCGAGAGCCTCGTCCTCGGTGTGACCGGCAGCCTCATCGGCCTCGGCCTGGCCTATGCGGCCTTGCGCGCCCTCGTCGCCGCCGCGCCCACCGGCCTGCCCCGCATTCACGAGATAGGCATCGACATTCCCGTCCTGCTCTTTACGCTGGGCCTCGCGCTCTTCACCAGCGTGCTCATCGGCCTCATCCCCATCGTCAAGTATGCCGGCGTCCGCGCCACCACCGGCCTCCGCGAAGGCGGCCGCGCGCTCAGCCAGAGCCGTGAGCGCCACCGCGCCCGCAAAGTCCTCGTCGTTGTGCAGGTGGCGCTGGCGCTGGTGCTGCTCATCTGTTCCGGTCTTATGATCCGCACCTTTTTCGCCTTGACCCGCGTCTCTCCCGGCTTCGTCGCGCCCGAAGCGGTCGAAACCTTCCGCTTCTATATTCCTGAATCGCAGATTCCCGACACGCAGGCCGAGCGCGTCGTCCGCATGCAGGAAGAGATCCTCAACAAACTCGCCGCTATTCCCGGCGTTTCGTCCGTGAGCTACTCCTCCGAGATGCCCATGGACGGAAACAACTCGAGCGACCCTCTGTTTGCACAGGACCGCGTCTATGCCGAGGGCGAGTTGCCGCCCATACGCCGCTTCAAATACATCTCGCCTGGGTTCTTCTCGACGCTCGGCGCAAATCTGGTTGCCGGCCGCGACCTCACCTGGACAGACATCTATTCGAAGCGGCCGGTCACCATCGTCTCCGAGGCCTTTGCGCGGGAGTATTGGCACGACGCCAAGGCCGCATTGGGCAAAAAGATTCGCTCGGCTTCAACCGACCCCTGGCGTGAAATCGTCGGAGTAGCCCAGGATATTCACGATGATGGCGTTGACCGGCCCGCCCCCCCGGCCGCTTACTGGCCGGTGATGATGGATAACTTCGATGGCCAGAAACTGCAGCTGCGCCGCGGCATCGCCTTCGCCATCCGCAGCTCGCGCGCCGGCTCGCAGGCCTTTCGAAATGAGATTCAGCGGCAGGTCTGGTCGGTGAACCCCGATGTGCCACTCGCCGACGAGACCACCCTCGGCGAACTCTACACAAAATCCATGGCGCGTACGTCCTTCACCCTCGTCATGCTCTGCGTGGCCGGCGCCATGGCTCTGCTGCTCGGCATTGTCGGCATCTACGGCGTCATCTCCTACTCCGTGTCGCAACGCACCCGCGAAATCGGCATCCGCATGGCTCTCGGCGCGCAGCGCAACACCCTCACCTCGCTGTTCGTGCGCCAGGGCATGCTGCTCACAGGCATCGGCATCGCCTGCGGCCTCGTTGTCGCCTTTGTGGCCATGCGCCTCATGTCGTCGCTGCTGTTCAATGTCAGCCCCGTCGATCCGGCCACCTACATCGCCATCACCGCCGGCGTCGTGGTCACCGCATGGGCCGCCTGCTACCTGCCCGCGCGCCGCGTGGCCGCCGTCAACCCCGTCAATGCCCTGCGGGCGGAATAGTCCGCCCGTCGCTGCACACCACGCTCCACATTCCATTGCTCGCGCATCGAGAGCTTAAATTCAAGCTCTTCATCCAGCTCCTCGGCCAGCTTTGGATGCGTGGCCTCATGCCGCGTCACAACGAGCCCGAACCGCCCGGCAGAATCCCCTCCACATACCGCACCATGTCAGTGGCCATGTAAGGGTCGCGGTTGGCCAGTACCACCAGCACGTATCCCTGCGCCGGAAGAATATGCATCTCCGCGTTGATCCCCGGAGCGCCGCCACCGTGGCCATAGCCGCCGTCTCGGAATGCATAAAAGCCGAATCCATAGCCCGTATGCGTTTGATCCGCAGTGGCCTGCTTCAGCAGCGCGGCCCCGATCAGCTTCCCGCTCTCAAGCGCTTCGGCAAACAGCAGCAGGTCTCCCACCGTGGAGTAGCCGCCGCCCGCGGATGTGCCGCTCCATGGAAGCTCCGGCGTATTGGGCTGCAACCCGCCCGGCCCTTGCCTGTAGCCAACGGCTCGCCCGGGAACATGCTCCGTCTCCGGTCGTGAATCCGTATGCGTCATGCCCGCGGGAGCAAACACATGCTTCTGTACATAATCCTGATAAGTCTCGTGGCTCACGATTTCAATCAGCCGCCCCAACAGTATGAAGCCATAGTTGGAATACTCCATGCGCGACCCCGGCTCAAACGCCACCGGCCGGTTACCGAATAACTTCACATAGTCCGCCAGCGTGCGCGTCTCCAACCGGTGCGCCTCGTATTCCGCGGTGAAGATGTCGCCGGTCCCTCCGGTATGGCTGAGCAACTGGCGGATCTTCACCCGGCTGGCAAGATCGCGGTTGGGATAGTCCGGCCAAAAGTCGAGCAGGCTTCCGTCCAGCGAAAGCTTGCCCTGCTCCACAAGCTGAAGAATTGCGACCGCGGTGAACATCTTGTTCATCGATCCCAGGCAGAACTGCGTGTCCACCGTATTCTTGATGCCCTTTTCGCTGTCTGCCAGTCCCCACGCCTGCTTCAGGATCGTCTGGCCGTGGTGCGCGATAAGAATGGCCCCGGAGAATGGCTCCTTTGCCGCCGGGTCCGCCGCGTGCGACTTGACCCGCGCCGCCAACTCCTGGTCATTTGCCGCCCTGGGTCCCGTGCTGGCCGAAGGGTCCGGCACAGGATGGCCCATGATGCCGCGAATCACCGGAGGATCGGTCGATTCGAGGTCGATCGTCAGCTCCGAGTAGCTCCCTCGACCCTCCTTCAACAGCGCCTCCAAATGCGAACCGTCGTCTTCAATCACCTTGGCCAGCGTAAAGCCGCCCGTCATCGATCCCAGTTGCAGATCGTGCGCGGCGCGCTCCGCCTGCGAGTCGCGGCCATACTTCTGCCAGAACGCGGTCATCTTTGCCGAATCGCCGCTGTTCACTGCCGTCAGCCACTGTTGCAGCACCTGGATCGTCGGGGTCTCCCCGGCGGTCGCGGCCGCCAGGGCCGAAACACTGAGCAAAACGCAAAGCACGCACTTGATCATGAAGCAGATATACCGCATCCGCCATCATTCGTCACATGGATAATGGTTATAATTACTATTTCATTCATGAATATCACGGGAATCGACCTAAACCTTTTGATCGCGTTCGAGTCGCTGCTCGATGAGCGCCATGTGGGCCGTGCCGCGGCGCGCGTCGGGCTGAGCCAGCCGGCGTTCAGCAATGCCATCGCCCGGCTGCGCGCCCGCCTCGACGATCCGCTGTTCGTGCGCACTTCGCAGGGAATGCTGCCCACGCCGCGAGCCGAGCAGCTCGGCGGTCCCATCCGCTCGGCCCTGTCGCTGCTGCGCCAGACGCTGGAGGCGCCACGCTCCTTTGACCCCAACGTCAGCACCCAGCGATTCCGCGTCGCCCTCAGCGATGACCTCGAACTGCGCCTCGTCTCGCTCTTCGCGCGCACCATGCAGTCCCGGAAAGTTCAGTTGCAGACGCGCCGCCTCGACGGGTTGTTCGTCATCCCCGAAGCTGAATTGCGCAATGGCGCTCTGGACCTCGCAATCGGCTATTTTCCCGATGCGCGCTCCCTGGCCCCGGCCTTTGTGATGGAGACGCTCTCCGAGGAGCGCAACGTCGTGATCGCGCGCCGCGGCCATCCCGCATTCAAAAGAAAACTCACACTTGAGCGCCTGATGTTCCTGGATCATGCGGCCGTGATCTATCGCAACGAGCCCTGGGGCCTGATCGACAACGAGCTGGCCGCGCGCGGCCGGCGCAGGCAGTTGCGGCTGGCCTTGCCGCACTGCCTCTCGGTGCTCCATGCCGTGGCTTGCAGCGATCTGGTCGCCTGCATTCAGGAGTCGGTGGCCAACCGCTTCGGACCCGCCCTCGGCCTGGTGAGTCATCGCGAGCCCATCGGGCTGCCGCCGTTTGCGCTGCGCGTCGTATGGCATCGGCAGAGAAGCGACGACCCCGCGCAGGCATGGCTGCGGGATCTCATCCAGCGCGAAGTTGCTCGCTCAACCAAAGCCAGCTCCCGCGCCGCCACGAAATCGTAATCCAAATCGGAACTCGTCGCGGACCGTCAGCTCTCCGCCACCGCAGCCAGCCGCTGCGCCCGCAGCGAACCCCGCCAATAGAGCGTCGCCCCCAGTCCGGTCGTCGCGCAGATGGCTCCCGTCACCTTGATCGCGAACAGCACGGGGCTCTTCACTTCTCCGATCGGGATCAGCTCGAAAACAAACGACACCACCACCACCGAGAGAGCCGCCAGCGCCCCCAGACGGATACCGATCCCCGGCCGCCATTCGCTCGAGCGGAAACCGAAGATCACCCCGCCGAACAACAGCATGTACATGATGCAATAGGACCCGAAGCCCACCGCCGACAGCACCTGCACCGCCTCCTGGTTGCCCGCGCCGAACAGGCTCAGTCCGCCCATCAGCAGCAGCCCGCCCGCCACGGCGCCAACCGCCTTGGAAGGCGTCTTAAACCGGGGATGCAACTCGCTCCACCATCCCGGCAACAGGCCATCCCAGCCCGCCGTCATGGGCAACCGCGCCACCATGCCCACTACCAGCACAACGCACGCGGCCAGGGAGAAGTTGACTCCCGCCAATGCCACCGCCATCAGCGCCCGCCCTAATCCGGTTGGGCCAAATCCCGCCTGCATCGCCTGGGATACCGGTGCGGCCATATCCACCTCGGCTGAAGGAATGTACGCCAGGATGGCTCCGGTAACCACGATGTACATCAAAGCGATCAAGGGCGCGGCGATCCATACCGAACGTGCCACGTCGTTCTTGGGTTTCCGGCATTCCTCGCCGAAGATGGAGCATTGATCGAACCCGCTCAACGCAAACATGGCCATCTTGGTGAAGACATTCAAAGTCAGCAGCGAGAAACCCGGCCATGCCAGGGAAAGCGCGGCACTTGCCGAAGGCCGGTGCGCCGTCTCCTCCCGGTGCATTGCCCACGCCCCCGGCATGGCAAAAACCTTCAGCAGCAGAAAAGCCATGATCAGAAATACGAGAATGTGCACCACCGATCCGGCGCCGCTCAGCCACTTGGTGACCTGCAGTCCGCGCACGTTCAGAACAAAAGCCATCAGGCAGATCGCGATCGTGATCGACAGTGCAAACGCCTTGCTGCTCCCCATCCACGCGCCGCCCGCGTAGGCCATCCCGTTGGCTACCTGCGACCCGAACGAGGCAAAATAACAGACGATGTAAAGCGAGAAGCACCACCCAGCCATAAAGCCCGCGAAGGGCGAAATGCCCAGCTTCACCCATTGATAGACCCCGCCTTCCAGCGGAATGGCCCGGCTCAGAGCGATCACCACCCCAGCCTGTGGCAGGTAGAAGAGCGCCATCGCCAGCAGCCACAGCACCACTTGCGACGGACCCTGCTTGGCGGCATAGCTTGACAGATTCAGCCCCACAATCAGCAGCACCTGCATGAGAACCAGGTCGCGGAGCTTCAGCTCCCGCTTGAGGCCATGATCTGTGGGTTGCATGTCCCGCATACTACAGGAGCATCACGGCTTCTGTCCCCATCGCACCTTCGCCGGCCCATGCGCAGGCGTTGGACTGCGCGAATCAGCCCTGCAATGGAACCGGGCATTTCCGATCACTTCGGGTAAATTCAGGAATTGCCTGAAAGAAATCAAGAGAGTAGTGTCCAAAGCACAAGAACACTCGCCGGCCAGCGGGATTCGTGGGTTCCTGATATGTCGCGTCCCGCAAGGGTTCGATTCAAAATCTGAGTGTGTACGACGCAAGTGCCAGTGGTTACTTTTTTCTATTGACCCGGACTCCTCCCTCTTCCTAAAGCTGGCCTGATGTGTTTATCTACACCTCATGTACCGGGATTAAGTCCAATGGAGGTCAAGGATCATGAAAGGATTACTTGCACCAGGGGAACGCTTGCTGGCGTTCGCACTGCTGCTTGGATTGGCGGCGGTCGCGAGCCCGGGGGCTCAGTCTCAGACCTTCAGCGTGGTGCACAGGTTTAAGTGGAGCGACGGAGCAAATCCCCTGGCCGGCCTTACGGTCGATGGGACGAATCTCTACGGCACCACCAGTTCCGGCGGAAAGTTTGGAGCGGGAACGGTGTTCCAGATCGACAGTAGCGGCAAGGAGACCGTGCTCTACGACTTCACTGGCGTCAAGGACGGAGCGAACCCCGAAGCAGCTTTGATTTTGATCGCAGGGAACTTTTACGGCACCACCACCGCGGGAGGAGATTCGGACGCCGGAACGGTGTTCGAGGTTACGCCGAACGGGAAGGAAAAGGTACTGTATAGCTTCGCCGGCAAAGCCGACGGTGCAAATCCCGAAGCCAGTCTGGTCGGAGATTCGGATGGGAATCTGTACGGCACAACGAACCTGGGCGGCAAGTACGATCATGGCACGGTTTTCAAGCTCGTTCCGCCAAAGGTCGAAGGCGGGGCTTGGACGGAGGAGGTGCTGCATAGCTTCGGCAAAGGTGATGACGGAGCCGATCCTGTCGCCGGCGTCACCTTCGACGCGGCGGGCAATCTCTATGGCACGACTTCCGACGGTGGCGCTAGTGGACACGGTACCGTCTTCGAACTCAAGCCCTCAAAATCCGGCTGGGCCGAGAAGGTTCTCCACGAATTCGAATTGGAGGGCGACGGTGGTGTTCCTTACGCCGGCATTGTCGTAGAGGGTGGCAAGCTGTTTGGCGCCGCTACTGATGGTGGAGAAGGCGGTTCGTCCGGCGGCGGAACAGTATTTGAACTGACTCCCTCAGACGGCGGTTGGAAGTTTGCCGTTATTTCCCAACTGCCCGGCTGGGGCATTTCAGGCAGCTTCCGTAACGTTCTCGTGGCATCAGGCAGAATTTATGCCACGACCCACTGCGACGGCGCGGACGGTTCAGGTACGGTTTACGAGTTGACGCCCACTGGCGACGAGTGGAAGATCAAGTCGCTCTACGTCTTTACCGGTGGCAGCGATGGTCAGTATTCGTTCAGCAATCTCGTCCTTAATGAAGGCAGCCTTTACGGCACGACGAAAGTAGGTGGTGAAAGTGATAACGGGGTCGTCTTCAAGGTAACTCCGTGAGGCCCCTCTCGAATCCGTGCTGACAGTGTGGTGTGTTCTTTTCGCCTAAAGGTCAGGTGCCCCATCCTTTGTGCGTCGTTTGCACAAAGGGTGGGAAACCGCAAAAGTCCATCCGGCATGAAGCAGGCAGAAAGCCCCCCGAACCTCCGCAGCCCACCTCGCGCTCCCTCAATCCAACCCCACCCGCACTCCATCCCACCCCGTGGGACACCACCCACCCCCTTCAAGTGCGCCTCCACCTCCTCCGGTGCATACTGATACATGGGCCGTTTTTCCACGGACAACCCTCCCCTTGGGCTCTCCGTCAGCACACCGGCCAATCGATTTACAAGGGCATCTGGCAGGTTTCGCACACGCGCAAATCCGGCCGGCCATGGGCTTAAGTTGCGGCGCAGTTTGGGTAGAACACAGCCCTCGAATCCAGACGTCTGCGGACGGCGGCGAGAGAAGTGATCGACGCGCTCGCCCCAACAGCAAGAGTAGAAACAGCCCGCGCGCAGCGGGAAAATTGCGGGGCCTCGATCGAGGTCAGGCAGGGTAGGAAGTACATTCGCCCTGCGCCGCGCGGCGATGAACGGATTGATAGAAGATTTGGCCTCACAGAGGGGGATTTATGACGGTTGCTGCTCGTTATCCCGGCATTCGGGTCACCGCTAACGGAAATCAGCTGGTCTCGTACCACACCGAGACGCGCATCGCCGACGCCGGCGTCTTCTATCCCATCACGCCTTCCACCGAGGGCGGCGAGCTCTTCCAGCAGGCCTATGCCGAGGGCCACCTGAACGTCTTCGGCCACAACACCATTGCCATCGAGACCGAAGGCGAGCACGCGGCCCAGGGCGGCGCCATTGCCCACTCCGTCTGCGGCAAGCGCGTGGTCAACTTTACCTCCGGCCAGGGCGTTGTCTACGGCGTCGAGCAGTACTACCATGCCCCCGGCAAGGGATCCACCATGGTCATCGAGGTCGGCGCGCGCGCCCTCACCAAGCACGCCCTCAACGTCCACTGCGGCCACGACGACATCTACGGCGCGCTTGACACCGGCTGGATCATGCTCTTCGGCAAGGACGCGCAGCAGGCCGCCGACCAGGCCCTCATCCTCCGCCGCGTCACCGAGCTCTCTCTCACCCCCGGCATGAACATCATGGATGGCTTCCTGACCAGCCACCTTGAGCGCACCTTCTACAAGCACGAGTCGGACCTGATCCGCGAATACCTCGGCTCGCCCGAAGACATCATCGACTGTCCCACGCCGGCCCAGCGCGTCCTGTTCGGACCCACCCGCCGCCGCGTTCCCAAAATGATGGACCTCACCAACCCCATCCTCCTCGGCCCCGTGCAGAATCAGGAACACTACATGAACGGCGTGGTGGCGCGCAGAAACAACTTCGCCGAGCCCATCCTTGACTTCCTCGAGGCCGCCTACAAGGACTTCGGCGATCTCACCGGCCGCCACTACGGCCTCATCACCGAATACAAGACCCACGACACCGACACTGTCTTTGTCTCCCTCGGCTCGGCCGCTGAGAACATCGAGGCCGCCGTCGACTACCTGCGCGAAACTCGCGGTGTCACCGTCGGCTCCATCCACATCAACGTGATCCGGCCCTTCCCCGAGGCCGCCGTCGTAGCCGCGCTCAAGGGCAAGAAGAACGTCATCGTCCTCGAACGCACCGACGAAGCGCTCTCCGGCGACAACCCTCTCGGCCGCGACATCCGCACCGCGCTGTCTAAGGCTATCCAGACCGCCGGCCGCCCGGCCGCCCAGGGCCTGCCCGCCATCACGCTCGATGAGATGCCCAAGATCTTCGGCGGCACCTACGGCCTCGGCTCCCGCGACTTCCGCCCCGAGCACATCATCGGCGCTTATGAGTTCGCGACCGCCGGCCGCGCCCGCCAGGACGGCAAGACGGCCGCCGACGGCGTCAACTTCTTCGTCCTCGGCATCGACCACCCGTACAGCGTCATCGGCGACGAAACACCCTCCCTGCTGCCCGAGGGCGCAGTCGCCGTCCGCTTCCACTCCATCGGCGGATGGGGCGCCATCACCACCGGCAAAAATCTCGGCGCCATCCTCGGCGACCTCAACGATCTGATCTTTGAACGCGATGGCCAGCGCGACGAACTCGGCAACCCCAAGGAAGTCATCCACGTCAGCGCCAATCCCAAGTACGGCTCGGAGAAAAAGGGTGCGCCCACCAGCTACTTCATGGTCGCCGCCAAAGACCGCATCCGCGTCAACTGCGATCTGCGCCACGTCACCGTCGTCCTCTGCTGCGATCCCAAGGCCTTCACCCACTGCAACCCGCTCGACGGCATCCAGCCCGGCGGCTCCCTGGTCTGGGAGTCCGACGAAGAAGGCGAGCAGGCCTGGGAACGCCTGCCCCAGTGGGCCCGCAAGCAGATCATCGATAAGAACATCCGCGTCTTCACGCTCCCCGGCTTCGCCATCGCCAAGAAAGCCACCGACCGCGGCGATCTCCAGCTCCGCATGCAGGGCAACGCCTTCCTCGGCGCGTTCTTCGCCGTCAGCACCCTGCTCCAGGAATTCGGCATCACCGCCGAGCAGTATCGCGAAGTCGTCCACAAGCAATACGTCAAGAAATTCGGCAAGCTCGGCGACGCCGTCGTGCAATCCAACATGGAAGTCATGACCCAGGGCTTCGAGCAGGTCAAGGAGATCAAGATCGGCGCTCTCGCCGCAGCCGATCGCTCCAGCCTCCGCGGCCAGGCTCTCCTGCCCATCCTTGAAAACGTTGAAGCCCTCGCCACGGCCGGCGGTTCATGCGGCTGCCGTCCCACGCCTCGTTCCACGCCCGCCCCCTCCGGCCAGGGCCCGCGCACGCCCGTCAGCTCCATCAGGGCCTTCGATGCCGAGTTCCGTTCCAGCTTCGGCTACGACCAGCCCGCCACACCGCTCAGCGCCATGGGCGTCATCGCCGCCGCCACCGGCGACACCGCTTCCAAATACGTTGCCCGCCGCGAGACTCCCCTCTACATCCCCGAAAACTGCACCCAGTGCATGGAGTGCATCTCCGTCTGCCCTGACACCGCGCTCCCCAACTGCTCCCAGGACCTGAGCACGCTGCTCACCACGGCCGTCAACTTCTACATCGCCGACCCCGCCGACCGCACCAAAATGCTGCGCTCGCTGCCCGAGATTGAAAAACTCACCCGCCAGCGCATGCTCGCCGAGATCAAGACCGGTACCCCGTTGCCAGTCATCCTGCGCGAAGTCACCGACTCCATCGACGGTTTCTCTTCGGCAGCTAAGCAGCAATTCTTTGACATCATCGCCAAGGTCCCGATGGCCTACCAGAAGGTCAACGCAATCTTCAGCTCGCCCGAACGCAAGGCTCCCGGCTCCGGCGGCATCTTCTCCATCTTTGTCAGCGACCTCTGCAAGGGCTGCGCCGCCTGCGTCACGGCCTGCGGCGAACACGAGGCCCTGAAAATGGTCGCCGAGACCGAAGAGGTCAACGCCGAGCATGAAACCGGCACCGGCTTCCTCGGCCTGCTGCCCGACACCTCGCAGAAGTACCTCGGCCTTTACAACGGCGCCAACCCCGCCGACTCCAAGACCGCCACGCTGCGCAACATGCTCATGGTCCGCACCAACTACGACGCGCTCGTGGCCGGCGATGGCGCCTGCGCCGGCTGCGGTGAAAAATCCGTCCTCCGCTCCATCGCCGCCGTCACTGAGGCGTACATGCGCCCCGTCTTCCACGCCAAGAGCGACCGCTTCGTGGCCAAAGCCGGCGAGCTCGAGAAGCATGGCGCGGCCCGCCTCGCGGCCCTCAACGACAAGAACCCCGGCGAATACGCCCTCCTCCGCCAGGCCATCGCTCACCTCGTCATGGGCCTGGGCGGCGAAGACGTCAAGGACACGCGAGCGCGCATCGCCGCCCACGAAGCCGCCCACGGCCCCCTCACCGACGCCCAGCTGGTCGAAGCCATCGCCGCCGTCCTGCTCACTGAAGCCTTCAACCACAAGAGCCTTCAGCCCATCGACGGCCGCCTCGCCAACGGCATGTCTGTCATGGCCATGGCCGCCCACACCGGCTGCAACACCGTCTACGGTTCCACCTCGCCCAACAACCCCCACCCCTACCCGTGGATGAACTCCCTCTTCCAGGACGGCATCACCGTGGGCTGGCTCATGGGCGAGAGCTTCATCGTCGACCACGCCCGCCGCTCCGTCATCCCCGAGCGCCTCGCCGACATCCTGCTCAATCGCATTCCCGAAGCTTCCGGCGGCTGGGAATCCGCCGTCATCGACGAAGAGCAGTATTACCACCTCTCCCATTTCACCGACGCGCTGATGACCGACCAGGAGATTATTGAACTGCCCAAGGTCTGGGTCGTCGGCGGCGACGGCGGCATGGGCGACATCGGCTACCAGAACATGTCCAAGGTCATCCTGCAGAACCGGCCCAACGTCAAGGCCGTCATGCTCGATACCCAGGTCTACTCCAACACCGGCGGCCAGAACTCCGACTCAACGCCCATGCTGGGCGGCAACGACATGAACGTCTTCGGCTCCGCCACCCAGGGCAAGAACACTGAGAAGAAGACCGTTGCCGAGACCTTCCTCGCCGGCCACGGTTCGCCCTTCATCGGCCAGGTTTCCATGGCCAACGCGCCGAAGCTCTACCGCGCCATCCTCGACGGACTCGAGTATCGCGGCACCAGCTTCATCCAGGCCTTCACCACCTGCCAGCCCGAGCACGGCGTCCCCGACGACATGGCCCTCCATCAGGCCCAGCGTGTGCGCGACTCCCGCGGCGCGCCGGAGTTCGTCTTCAACCCCCGCCTCGGCGAAACCTACCAGGAAGCCCTCGACCTCAAGGGCAATCCCTCCATCGATCTCGACTGGTATGAGTCGAAGTCCAAGGTCACCGGCCAGACCACGCGCTACACCGTAGCTCACTGGTGCGCCACCGAAGCCCGCTTCCGCAACCACCTCAAGAAGATCAAGCCGGAGATCGCGGCCAAGCTCGTCCCGCTCGATAACATGCTGGTCCGCATCACCCAGCAGGATGTGGTCTACCGCCGCTATCTCACCCCCGGCCACCGCGCCTACATTCCGGATTTCGGCGTCTACATCCAGTTCGACGAAAACGGCAAAACCGAGTACCGCGCCATCAGCCGCCAGCTCGTCCTTTTCTGCGTAGAACGCCGCAAGGCCTGGCGCCTGCTCCAATCCAAAGGCGGGATCGTCAACAAGGAATACCAGGCCCAGAAAGCCATCCTGGCCGAAGTCGACGCCGGCAAGCTCTCCCTGGACGAGTTATTCACCCACGGCCACGAGCTGCTAAAAGAACGCCTAACCGGCGGCGTGTTAGCCAAGGCATAACCAGTACGGCAGGCCGGGGATTCATCCCCGGCACAAACCCACTCATCTCATTCCAAGCACACGAACGCGGACCGCAAGGTCCGCGTTCGTGTGCTTTAGGGAAGAGAAGTTACACCACAGCTCGCGAGAAACTGTGCAGTCGCGTCGAACTCGTCTGGCAGGATGGTCAGATCGTTGGCATCCCCTTTCGGAACAAAGATAACCATTCCCATCCTTGCCCGAGTCAGGAGAACGCGATAAGCATTCCTTCTATATATCCGCCTGTCCTTGTTCTTTATCTGTACCCACTTCGTCTCCTCACTGGGTCGCAGAGTGCGCAGCAACCAACCTTGCTCCTGATCCCAGATGAAGTCCCCTCCCCAGCAGAGTCCAATCCAATCAAGTTCCAGCCCCTGAATCTCAAACTCTGTCGCGAATACCTCGCACCGAAAGCTCGACCGCACATCGGTACGTTCCCCCAGGTACCAATGCTCCCAAGGATAATCCGCATGAAACGTCGAGCTCGGCTCCAAGCCCACAGCTCGCAAGCGCGCGGCGCCCGACGAACCGACGAGGCCATAACGGTTTACGCCAATCCCTTGCTCTCGTAGCTTCGAACGCGTTTGATCGAAGCTCCTTGAGAGGAGGATGGGAAATTTCTCCGCAATTCGCAAAGATGCTGCCTTTTCTGAATCCCCTTCCAACACCAGGTTGACCCATGTAGCCAACTTTTCAGCTCGCAAACCCCGATTGGATGTTCGCAAATGAAGCGTTGAATTCATTCGCACTTCCTTCTTCGCCGCTGGATCTTCGAATAATCGGTGTCCTGCCGTAGACGGTCCGCCCTCCAAAACCTCCGGCGAAGCAACGATCAGCCAGTCCTTCGCTGAGCCGATCAACGCACGTCCCCATTCCTCTAATCCGGCTTCTCCGTCGTTGATCTCCTGTCCGCCGCCAATCAGCGCTACGACTACTGCCCAATCCGAGTGTCGCTCCATGATGCGCAACAGCATCTCCGGCTCGGAGTAGTCCCGGTTAAACTTCTTCATATGCTGAGCGCGGTTCCATGCCCTCTGCGCCTCGTCAAAGATGATTGCGTGATTGGATGGTGGATCATGATTATCTTCTGTGTGGTATCGGGCAAATACGTGCACATTCTCGATGAGCGTTTTCGCCTCAGCCCTGGCCTGCGCTGCCCAGGCTCCTTTCCGCATGCTCTCGCGTGTGAACAGGTGCTGAAGCACCTTTACCAGGGGACCGTTTCCGCTCATGAAGTGAATTGCGTCTGACTTGTTCTCGCCGGAATGCGCAAGGCTCAAACCAACTAGCGTCTTTCCGGAGCCAGGAACTCCTGTCAGGAAGCAAATCGCGTGCCGGCACTCGGCCCGCGCCCCATTTACACACTCCTGGATCGCCCCTCGAACCGCCTCGATCTCATACTCAGACGCTTCAGAATGTGCTATTTCTCGAATGGCTAGGCCGCTCCTTAAGGCCAACGCCGCCTCAAAGATATTTGGAACTGGAAAGTAAGGGCTAGTGTCCCATGATTCAACATCAATCTGCTTAGAGGAGAACCTCTCGATTTCAAGCAGCACGCTCGGAAGTCCCTCCCACGAACTCAGCGAGACAGGGGCTACAAGGTACCCGGGCAGTTGGGGAAATAACTCGCGCTGTTTGATCGCGTCAAAGTTCCCTGTCTTTGCTCCAGGGGACACAATGATCGGCACAATCCGGCATTCCGCTGAGGCCTTGTGAAAGTAATGCAAGAGAAGCGCATACTCCTCTACCTGTCGCTTCGCTTGAGACGCGAAGAGCGTAGTCTTAGCTTCGAGAACAACGATGACTTCCCGGATCAACAAAACGATATCGATCCGAAATTCCTTTCGTGGGATAGAGAACTCGAGCAACAGGCCCCAGCGCCTCGAGTGCTCAGATCTTTCAACACATTGCGCCAAGGAGTTTCGAAGGAGCCTAATATCCCGCTCCCAAGTCAGGGTCTGGTCCGAGAAAAGGCTTGTATAGCCATGCCGCGCATAGGCAGCTTCTAGACGTGCGAGCACATGTTCATCCGATTGGGAAAGGAACTCCGCAATATTTGATTTATAAAATGAGGACATTTGGGATTACCGAGCGATCTGCAGCCCAGGTTATCACTTTGTCCCAGTTGGCCGGGTGCCCCATCCTTCGCTTTTTCTGGCGAAGGGTGGGAGACCACGACGCCCTACCATCGCGCGGAGAACGCCCTTTGACGATTATGCAAAATTTTGTATACTAGCAAAGTGGACAGAACCGCGAAGCCCATCGAGTTTCGAGGCAGCTCGTTGGAAGATCTGTCCCGGTTTCCGGCGGCGGCGCGGCGAAGGGCCGGTTTTCAACTGTTTCAGGTGCAGCAGGGCGAAGATCCCGACGACTGGAAGCCGATGTCCAACGTCGGCCCCGGCGTGAAAGAGATCAGGATTCGCGAGAAGGATGGAGCGTTTCGCGTGTTTTATGTCGCCTCCCTCGCAAGGACCGTATATGTCCTGCATTGCTTTCAGAAGAAGACGCAGCAGACAAGCGACGCGGACATCGAATTGGGCAAGAGGCGCTACAAACAGCTGATCCAGGAGATAGAAAGATGACAAAAGCCTACGCGAACGTCTGGGACGCCATCGAGCCCGATCCGATCGAAGCGGAGAACCTGAAGCTCCGCTCGTCGCTGATGTCGGCGCTGATCCGTCACATCAGGCGCGAGGGCTGGACCCAGGCGCACGCCGCCAAGGTTCTCGGCGTCACCCAGCCGCGCGTCTCCAACCTCATCCACGGCAAAATCGACGCCTTCGGCCTGGACATGCTGGTCAAGATGGCCACCGCCGCCGGCCTGCGCGTCACGATGCGCGTTGCCAAAGCCGCCTAAGAGGCCACGCCCGTCTGTCGTCCACACCGTTCTTCATTTTCTCGGCGCAACCGTCGAGGAAACCCACAAGAGCTTCCCAAGCCTCTCACTCGACATCATCCGCAGCATCAAGGCATACGGTCATTCCCACAGGCCCCAGTAGCGGCCTTGAGAGTTCCGCATCACAGCCGGCCCCTATGGTTCCACGGTAAGCACTCCGCCAACGGGCGTGAAGGAATAGTTCTCCGCTTTCAATGTTCCCAGCTCTACCGTGATCGGGTAGGTGCCGGGCTTCGACTTCGAGGTCGCCGTGGTCGAAAGCACCGGCGAGCCTGTGACAACGCTGGCCGTGTCGTGATTCACAAAGCGGGTGATCGTATAAGTCAGGCGTGGAACCTTCCCGCCTTCTTTCATGGTTAGATTGTTCGCGGTCACCTTCAGCGGCGCTGGCGTCACCGTAAGAATGGCGCTGGGTTTCGGCACTCTATAGTTCCCACCCGCGGGTCCGGCCAGCGCGGCCCAGATTTGATAACGGCCTACTGGAGACGCCTTTGCAGCACCGGAGGGAACCGCCGTGACCTTGTCGCCGAAGAGGAGTCCGGCAATTTTAGTGACCGTAAATGGGAGAGCGCTCGCTCCGTAGAGCCGCGAGGCCGTCGCGGGAACCATGGTCACGGTGACCGGCGCCGGCGTAATCGTCAGCATTGCGGGAACGACAGCGACGTAATATTTGTTCGCATCGGCGCCGCCGACAGTTGCCGTCACCGCGTACTCGCCGACCGGAGATTTCGCGGTTGCCGGCAACTGAATATCGACTGTTACTTTGTCGCCGCTGTGCAAACCAGTCAAAGTGTAAGTGAATGTTGGATTGGCTGCCCCATAGAGCCGCAAAGCCTCGGCCGGACCGATGGTGACAGTCAAGACCGGCAGATACGTGATGCATGCGGGCGTTTTCGCATTGGCAACATAATCGTCCGGCGATGTATCTCCGGCGCTGCGATGAATGGGAGCCGGCGGAACGAACTTCGGTCCCAGCGTATTCCGGATGGTCCGATTCAAGGCGGGGGCGGGCTTCGCCTGATCGTTACCGGGTGCGGCTCCGATCGTGAGATGAAGCCGAGAGACTGGCTCATTCCCCCCCGGTGTGCCGCGATGGCTCGAAGAGCCGGACGCACATTCCTCTCCGACGGTAACCGTATCGGAAAACGAAGACGGAGCATACACTCCGTTGCCGGTGTAAGTACCAGTCACATTCAGCACATACGGCCAGGAATTGACAGCGACTATTGCGAAATTCACGCAGGTGGTGGTCCCGATGCTAAACGTCGTAGTCTCGCAGAGGCCCGGCTCGACATCCATGTCGCCGGTGGGCGTCGGCCCATCATTTCCCGTGGTTAGAGTTGCCCCCAGGCCGCCCTGCACCGCATACGTGCTGCAGTCTCCGGTCCAGACCTGGAGATTGGTGTCATCGGCCATTTTGGTTGGGATGGGAATCGAAGGAAGCGCCGGATAGGCAGTCCGGTTTTTCTCCGGCGCCAACGCAAATTTGCTGACGAATGCGTTTCCTTCTCCCTTGTAGACAGGCTGGAATGCTCCAGGAGTCACAGGGAAATTCGAGGAGCCTGCGGACCCGGTCACATAGACATTCCCTGACGGATCGACGGCCAGGGCCTGGCCACTGTCGTTCCCGCTGCCTCCAAGGAGCGTTGCGTAGTTCAGCACCGTCGCGTTGGGATTGAGCTTGACTACGAATGCCGAGTTTCCTGTAGAGGTTGGCGTTGGCAGCGCATCGGGGGTGGCCTTGAATCCGCCGAATCCACCGCCCCCGCCCTGCACAGCCGCATTGCCGGTCAGATACGCAGACCCCTGGTTGTCGATTGCCAGGCCCATCACCTTGGTATCCAGTCCTTCAATGTAGGTGGAATACTCCAGGGCGGAACCGTCCCGATTGAGCTTGGTGAGGAAGCCCGACGGCCCGTATCCGTATCCGCCTTGGGTCGCCGGCCCGGGACCGAGATATCCGCTCAGTCCGGAGCCGGGGCCCTCCAGTACATGGGCTGTGAGAGGAAAATCGCTCGAATCGGTGCTTCCCGCAACGTAGGCGAACCCCTCGGCATCTACGGCGATGCCCTGGGCGGAATCCCCATTGCTTCCGCCGAGAAGGGTCGAATAGATCAGGTCCGTTCCGGCAGGGTTCAGCTCGGCCACGAAGGCAGTTGCGAGCAGGCCTCCCGCCGTGGATTGAAAAGCGCCATCGGTCACGGGGAAATTCGCCGAAGTCGTTGCCCCGGTCACGAAGGCGTCTCCCCTGGCGTCGATGACGATTGCGTTGCCAAAGTCGCCGCTGGGGCCAATATCGTTGCCGTTGTAGTTTCCACCAAGATAAGTCGAGTAGACAAGACCTGTTCCAGCTGCGTTCAGTTCAGTGATGAATACGTTCTCCAAATCTCCGCCGTACACGGTCTGAAAAGCGCCGTCGGTTACGGGGAAATCGGTTGAGTCGGTATATCCCGTCACATACGCGTTGCCCGTTGCACTCAATGCGATGGCCTGGGGCACGTCGCCGGGGAAAGTAAAGTACGAGAAAGGAGACCCGAGTTCCTGACTTCCGCCAAGATAGGTTGAGTAAGCCAGTGCGCTTCCGTCGACATTCAACTTGGTGACAAAGCCCGTGTACCCGCCGTGGGGCGCAGCCTCATTTGAAAGTTGAAAAGCTCCGCAGATTACCGGGAAGTCGGTCGATGAGGTTGTGCCCGTGACATAAGCCTGGTTCGCCGAGTCGAGCGCGATGCCAAACCCGAAGTCGTTCCCTGAGCCACCGAGGTAAGTGGAATACACCAGGGCCTTCCCGGTGGAATCGAACTTGCTCACAAAGGCTGTCGGACCTCCCTCCCCGCGATTCGCTTTGTTCTGGGTCTGAAAGGCCCCGGCAGTCACCGGGAAGTTGACGGAGACTGCGACGCCAACCACATAGGCGCTTCCCGCGGAGTCCACCGCGATGCCATTGGCTTGTTCACCGCGGCCGTTAAAGTCTCCCGAGTTGCCTCCGAGATAGGTGGAATAGACCAGCACCGGGTCAATCACCAGCGGCTGGGCGTGGTCGTAACTCGCCACCTGGAAGCCCACCTGATTCTTGGCCAGGAGCTTGTAAGCTGACACGACCGGCGTGCGCCCGCCGTTTGATTCCTGATAACTGACGGGCTTGACCAGTCGCAGTTCGCCGTTGCCGGTGTCCAGGATCAGGTCGCCGGCGGGATCAATGCGCATCTGCTCCGCACCGTCGAGGGCCAACCGGATGCGCGTGGGATCGGCGCCGGGCGCGACGACAA
>Ga0326727_10007010_pt1 | contig 30273 bp, 21 predicted proteins | sample MB2enrmetagenome_FD_207643 | JGI IMG/M metagenome (GOLD analysis project Ga0326727, IMG submission 207643) | Lab enriched peat soil microbial communities from McLean, Ithaca, NY, United States - MB29MY | ecosystem: Environmental > Terrestrial > Soil > Wetlands > Peat | place: USA: New York... | reverse complement strand
TAAGCCCCAAACGGCGGGCCTGGGTCGCCTGGGTCTTGCCCGGCGCACTGCTGAGGGTCGCTCCAGCGCATCTGGCGATTAGCGCCCAAGTCCTCCCCCGGAGCGCTCCTATTATCCCACCCGGACGGTATCAGCAGAAAGTGAGTTCCGGTTTGCTTTGTGAACGGAAAAGGCTGCTGAAAAACCCCCATCATGTCACCGGAATCGAAACTCTAGTCTGACCCCAGCGACGAGGTGCGAACGCCGGAACCGACCCCATCGCTTTCGTCCCGGCAGCCATAAGTCCTGTTGATACAGAGGGCTGCCCCGGCCCCGAGGCTCGTACGTGGCTAGTACCTGTCTCGTACGTGTCTCGTACCTGTCTGGTACAAGGGGGGTCTGGAGCAACCCCAAGAATAGGGCTTTTCCTGATGTTTTCGCCCCCTTTCTCCACGAAACTCATCATCCCACCTAATCTATCTCGCCCTGCACGTTCCCGTTCCTTGCTGCGTTGATGATCTTCAACATCCCTCCTCACGCGGGTGGTGGCGTGAGGGTCTTGCGCAAGGGAGGTCTGGCGCACTCAGACTTTAGACCTTCGACTCCAAACTCTGGGCTTCTCCGCACTCATTTTGCTTTGCGCGCCGGGTGGTTTGAACTACCATCGGAAGCGAGGTTCATATGACGCGGCCCTTAGCACCGACCTGTGATACCCGGAGACATGGCAGGGTGAGCTGCAGACGCGTGTCGCACCCGCCGAGCTCGCTGCTTGCCAGTGCCCCGGACTGCGAACTTCCCGACCATGTCATCACCGGAGCGCAGAAACTGAGCGCCAACCCTAAGCAGACACCTTGAACCGCCATTCAGAGATCACCGCTGAAGCACTGGAATCAGCATTTGGACAAGCCGGCGCAGCCACGCGCTTTGCCAATTTCTGCAATACTGTGCTCGTCACCGAGAGCACCGGCCCAATACCCTCAATGCCCGTCCTCTCCGAGAAGCCTGGCCCCGACGGAGGTCTCGATGGAGAGTGGGACGTTCCAGGCACAGCGACGAACTTCTCGAACCCATTCGCCGAACTTGGCTGGAATGTGTTCCAATTCAAAGCACGTGGCATTGCAGGAGCCGGCAGGAAGAAGGCGGTTTCAGATCTGAAGCGCAACCTGAAGGGAGCCTTGTCTGATCTGGTCACGCGTCTGAATACCCCCAAGGAGCCAAAGCGATATACTTTATTCACGAATTTGCAGTTTGGATTGGAAACCCACAGCACCACCTCAGGAGGTGCTGTGATCTCGAAGGATAGAGCTGAAATCGAAACAGCCATTCGGGAAGGAAGCGCAAGCCCCACCGCGGTACAGATCCTCGACGCGGCGCAGCTCGCCGCACTGGTGAACAAGCATCCGGTTCTGCGTCTGACCTATTTCACGCCGTCGGTCGCCCGGACGTGGGGGGAAAAGTGGGAAGAAGAACAAGCGGCCAAAAACTACAAGGTTACGGTTCCGGTAATCGGGCGCGACGTGGAGATCGAACAACTGAAGGCATGGATCGCCGATGCAACGGTTAGGGCTATCGCGATTTGCGGTCCAAGCGGTATGGGCAAGACTCGACTCGCCCTGGAAGCTACGCGCTCCGAGCACCTCCGAACGACTGTAGTTGACGTTGTAGAGGAGTTGGATCGCCTGGGATTAAACGGTCTCGGCTCCTCTCCACAGACACGGCTGGTAATCGTGGAAGATCCGACGGCAAGCCAAGCCATGCGGTTGACGAAGGCGGCATTAGCCGCTGCCGGAGTTAGACTCATTTTCACCTTCCCCTCGGAGGCGAAAACGCCTCAGCTCAAACTGACCGAACATGCGTCGGTGAAGCAAATTGTCTTAGAACACCTGGATAGAGACCGTTCTCGGAAGCTCCTGGAATCGGCGGGCACCATTTTGGACAGCGCAGCCCGTGACTGGGTCGTTCAACAGGCAGGCGGCGTGCCTGAAATCCTCCTCAGCGCCGCAGAATTGGGGCAAAGCTTGCGGGACAAATCGGGCGACTTGAAGAAGCGCTTAAGCGAGATTTACCGCAGGCGGATCGAGAAAGACCTCGGCCCGGATGCGATGGGGGTGCTTCAGGTTCTCACCCCGCTGCACTGGGTCACGGTTTCGGGTGAAAACCCCGACTTACCCGAGCTAATTAGCGCCATTGGTGGCGGCATGAGCGCAATTAAGGTCCAAACTCATCTTGAGCCATTGCGAGAGATGGGCTACCTGCGGCACCGCGGCGACTACGTGTCAGTGGTTCCTCCTTTATTCGCTGCTGCGCTAGCCGAGGAGATGTTCCGAGCTCAGATGGACGGGATTTGTGCCCTGTTCGATCGGCTTAGCGACTCCTCGCGTAAACGGCTGTTAGAGCGAGCAGTCACACTTGATTTGGCAGACCAGTCACGCTTTTGGGATTACGTGATCGGAAGTGCGCTTGGCACCACCGAACGCCTGATCGCGAATCTGGACCTTCTGGACTACCTGGGCCGGGCAATTCCTTTTCGCACTGCGCGATATCTCGAAACTCAAATCGAAGCCGTCACCGATACTCTGGGGACTGATGAGTATAATTGGAAGCGAAGCAGCTTGTTGGGTTCACTGCGAGAACTGGCTTACCAGCAGGAGAGTTGTACCACAGGCATGAGGTTGCTCCAGGCTATGGCTCTCCGTGAACCCTGGGAAAAGGAGGCTCGGTCTGCAACCAAGCTCTTTTGCGAGTGCTTTGTCCACTGGTACACAGAGTTTCCCCTCTCATTTCAGGAACGCGAGCGCTGGGTGCGGAGAATGCTTGTGTCTGAGAATGTGAACGAACGCCGAATGGCGGCTCGGATTGTCGTCACCATTACGCATCCACCGCACACTCTTTCGGCTCATAGCGTAACCGCTCGCAGGCTCGGGCAAGCTCCGGCTATGCGCCTCAACCAAGAGATTTGGGATTATATTGACCACGCCCTTGATTTACGTTTCGACCTGACCCAGGATGAGGACTCGACGGTTGCCGCGGTGGCGCAAGAGCACTTCCTCCACGCCTTTGAGGAGCACCTTTTGCCTCCAGACCGCTTAGTCAACGCGCTTGAGAAGTTCATGCTTTGGCATCGAGAGGGAAAGCTGACCGGGGACGAGCGTGAAATTCGACGCGTGGTCCACTGGATCGAGCGTCGCTTCTCGGAAGCCAGCCAAAGGCCGGAGCAAGGCGAACATAAGGAGCAATGGTCGGCAGTCTTGCGCAAGCTGGCGTCGTTGCGGCAAGAAATAGATGAAGGTCCATTCGAAATTCGACTCAAGGTAGCGCTCGGACGGTCGTTCGATCACAGTTGGGTGGAGGTCGGTGGGAAGCGCGAATACGCATTTGAAACGCGATGCCGAATTCTAGCGCGAGAGGCGATTGCAAACCCCAGGTTAATGACCCATACAGCCTGGGCCTTGTTGAGGGATCCATCATCCTCCCAGGCCTACATATTCATCATCGCTCTGGGCGCTTCGGATCACGCCGCCTCATTCCTTTCTCACTTCCGCGCAGGTGCAACGGATGAACCCGGAAGCCACAACCTTGGTCTCTATCTTCTTGGTCTCCAGGAGCACAATGCTGCATTGGTTGAGACTCAGCTCGAAGATCTCTACAGGAGTGGTGACTTCCCCAAGGCGCGGCTACTGAAGCCTATAGTCCTTACTGGTCACACGCCGGTGAATCGGCGTCTGCTATTGCGCCTGATCGCGAACCGGGAAGTCGAGCCAGTTCACGTTGGACAGATGTTTACCGTTGGGCGCTGGTTGGAACCGCTGCCTTCGGCAGAGGTGCGAACCATCTTGGAATACATCGCCACGGACCCACCGGGCTGGGCACGTTTGATCGTGCAGATACTTAGCCTTTATCTGCATCCGGACAAAGCCCTGCCCATTGAAGTGGTGCCCGTCGCAAGCCGAGCACTCCGAGAAACAGATGCGGGAGACGACAGTCTGGATTGGGACTCCGGGCAGGTGGCTATTGGAATTGCAAAAACAGACATCGACCAAGGCTTCGCTCTGCTTCGGAATCAAATTGCCTCGTCCATGAGCACGGATGGGCGGATCAGGGGTCGTGGCGAGATTTGGACGCCTCTCAGCTCGCACGGGGCGAATGACTTCTGGGAATTCCTGCGGAAACACTCTCCGGAAAGGGCGTACCGTGAACTTCTTACCCTTCAAGGTACCGCAGCCAGAAGCGAGGTGGGATGGTTGCTAGACTTGGAAAGCCATCGTGAGCTCTTGCTGGCCGTGGCCGACAGAGATGAAGTGATCGCTCTGTTCTACGCAAACCTAGTTTCTGGAGTGCAAGCCGGCTTCTTCGCGTTCGCATACAGCCTGATGCAGGCTTTCCCGAACAATGAACAGATTTCCATGAAGCTTGCATCAACAGCGGGCTACGGCGTCGGCTTGGGTTTCGGTGACACGAATTACTCTCAAGCTCTGGACAAAATCGAGACGGAACTGAAAAGCCCTGCTACGCCTCCGCGGTTCCTGGCGTGGCTGGAAAACATAAAGGCACGGATCAATTCGGCCCTGAAAAGCAGTCAACTGAGAAGGCAAGAGACGTTTGACTTGGGTTGGGACTAAGTCGGCTGCTTTGAGTAGGCCCAGCAGGCCAGCAGCGTTATGCCCTCTCACCTAGGCACCCGAGGCAGGGGCGGGACATGCTTGGACACTGCGCCGCCGCGTGGATGCAGCAATACAGAACAAACCTGGAGTTGATACGTAGGGGTGCGCCCGGGGAAGGGGGTTAGACGAGAGCCAATGGCAAATAGCAAATGGCAGATGGCCCGGGAAATCGGATAGCCTATTAGTGCCACCGAGCGGGCCCTGGCGGGCCTTGGAGGCGTTTGTTACATGGAAAACCGCCCACCCAGACGCAACTCGTCCGGATGCAGAATCGTCGTCCGTAGGGCCTTGCAGCGCTCTCCCTGGGCTTCTACTCCGGTGGTGGCATGGTTCCACTGGAGTGGGCTGAGGCCCGGTCTCTCAGGGTAGAAGCGCTGAAGCCGGCAGCGGGCTGCAGGCGCCTCGGCAGGTTCATAAAAGTGCCTTTGACCTGTAGAACGTCGCCACCAGGGCCAAGGTTTGGCTGTTCCAGATTTTGACCGCCCAGTCTTTCCGGGAAACCGTGGCCAGCCTTTGGCGCCTTACATGCCTCGTGGCTGCGGCCGAGGGTTGATCGCCGCCTCAGTCAGCGTGGGACTTTTCAAATGCCATTTCTCTTAAGGGAGGCGTCTTCGTTAAAGGGCCGCGGCGTGGGCATCGGAGGCCACGAGGCGGCTTATGAACCTGGCCATCCCAATCTCATCACTGATGCTGCTGTAAGCGGGCCTCAGCCAGGTCAATGTCCCGCTGGATGCGGCGCAGGACCTCGTCGCTGATCACATCGGCGTCCCGGAGCCTGATGATGGACATGCGCTCAACCTTAAGCGCCGCGTAGGAGAGCCTCTCGTATTCTGAGGAGAACAGCCGCAGCGGCGTGCCGGCGCTCTGGGGTTCCGCACCCTCCAACTGACGAATGTGGTCCTCGTACTCCACGCGCAACCGATGCAAGGCCTCGGCTTTGGCCGGGTCGCGTTCGGCAAGCTCATTGAGCCTGGCGAGCGCCGCTTGGTTGGCCTTGAGCCGGGCCTCGCGCTCCTCCTTCTCCATCGAGCGATCATCCTGAATGCCCAGCCAGCGGATCAACAGCGGCAAGCTCAGACCTTGCACGACGAGCGTGGCCAGGATTACCACGAAAGCCAGGAACAGGATTAACGCCCGCGCCGGAAACGGCGAGCCGTTGTGGAGCGAGAGGGGCACGGCCAGGGCGGCAGCCAGTGAGACCACGCCCCGCATGCCCGTCCAAGCCACAATCGTCACGTGCCGCCATGACGGGTAGGGATCACGCCGGCGGATGCTTTTGAAGAGCAGGCGGGGCAGATAGGTGGCCGGGAAAACCCAAAGGATGCGGACGAGGATCACCGCGAGACTGATGAGCAGCGCATACCAGACGAGCTGCTGAACGGGAAGGGCGTGCCCGGACAACGTGCCCAGCACTTCCGGCAGTTCCAGCCCAATGAGGAGGAACACAAAGCCATTCAGGAGGAACTCCAATATCTCCCAGACCGGCCCAGCCTGGAGGCGGGTCTTGAACGTCATCAGTTCCGGAATGCGCATGCCCAGGTAAAAGCCGGTCGTCACGACGGCGAGCACGCCCGAAAGGCCCAGCCGTTCGGCCAGGAGATACGCCACGAAGGGCGTCAGCAATGAAACCGTGATCTCGATCGGCGCATCGTCCACCCGTTTGTGGAACTGTTCCGCCAGCCAGCCCACCACGAGTCCGACTGCGTTTCCGCCGAGGCCCACGAGAAAGAATTGCCCCGTCGCGTGCGCCAGCGAAAAACTCCCGGTAACTACGGCTGCCACCGCGACGCGATAGGCGACCAGGGCCGTCGCATCGTTGATGAGGCTTTCCCCCTCGAGGATAGTAATAATGCGGCGGGGAACTTTAAGCCGTTCGGCGATCGCGGTGGCGGCAATGGCGTCGGGTGGAGAAATGATGGCCCCGAGGACAAATCCGGCGGCCAGCGGCAGGTCCATATAGTAGTGGGCGAGATACGCGACGGCTACGGTAGTAAACAGCACCAGGCCGACCGCCAGCAGGCCGATGGGGCGGAGGTTGGCCCGGAAGTCGCGCCAGGGCGTGAACAAAGCCGCCGGATAAAGCAGCGGTGGCAACACGAACAGAAAGACCAGTTGCGGATCGAGCCGAACCCTGGGGAGCTCCGGGATCAGCCCCAGCACCAAACCTCCCAGCACGAACAGGATGGGATAGGGAATGCTCACCCTCCGGGCCAGTAGCGCGAGCAACGCCACTGCCAGCAGCAAGCCCACAAAGATCTCCGCAGCCCCCATCATGTGGCGAAAGCTCCTACTTCGGCCAAAGACTCACACGCAAGTTGTGGCCCTGCCAGCGCTGATCCTTCCTCCAGGAGCGCGTGCAGGTCAGCCCTGAGCTGGCAGGGTGCTCTGCGGTCGGCATTCCTCCTGGCCAGAGTTCCCCTGTCCGTTTCTCAATATACGCGGCGAGACAATCGGCATATGCCAGGATGAAAGCCACTACGCTGGCCTGATCATGCTCCTGAGCACATTCAGTTGTTTGCAAACGGGCCGGAATAAACCTGGTGTTTGCGGTGAACTTCGTTCACCTGGAGCCATTCCTCAACCCGAAATCAGGACCTCGCAGTCCTACCGCACATGAGTAATGACGCGGTCCTTCACCCAATGGTCACGGTACCATGTGCTAGCCTCGAAGGTGTCGTCTAGTTCTGCCATGCGGGCTTTCAGCAGCGCGCGGAAGTGGTTCAGGGTCTCTTGATCAGCGGCACTGCCTGCCAGGCTGTGGAGCTGGTAGGGGTCTTTCAGGTTGTCGAATAACAACTCCTTCCGGTCTTTGCGGTAAAGGGCATAGGTGTATTGCTTGCTCCGCAAGGCGCGCCACTCGTAGCCGTCCTCCCATGCCGCGCAGGCCCCGGTGTTCTCCATGAACGCTGCTTCCGGCTCCGGGCCGGGCAGGCCAAACGCGCAATGGCTCAGGTCCGCGCCCTCGACCTTCGCTGGAATGGGCAGGCCCGCCATCCCGAGCAGCGTGGGCATGATGTCGGGCGTGTTGAGGCACGCATCGCTGGTCGTCCCGGCTGGAATCCGGCCCGGCCAGCGCATCAGGAACGGCACGCGCACGGCTTCCTCGTAAAAGATGTTCTTCGCCCGCCGGCCCTGGGCGCCGAACATCTCACCGTGATCAGCGGTGAAGACCACAAGCGTGCTCTCTCGCAGGCCGGCGTCATCAATCGCCTTGAGCACCCGGCCGATGTTCCAGTCCAGGTTGGCGGCCATGGCGTAGTAGATGCGCATCCACTCCGGGAGCTGTTTGCGCTCGCCCGGGCCTTTGAACCTCCCCCAGGCATCGGCGTAGGGATCGTTCTCGGGCTTGTAATTCGGCGGCAAGGTGAAGCGCGGTTTGCCGCCCTCGTCGGCGAACATGGCGTAATACTCCGGCGGCACATTATCGCGCGTCCAGGGGTCGTGCGGCTCGCCGATGGAGAGGAACAAGGCGAACGGCTTGCGGGCCGCGGCAAGGCGTTTGATCTGCCCAATCGCCAGTTCGGCCTGGAAGTCCGGCTCATAGCCTTTCACGGGGATCTTCTCCGGGCCGTCGGTATGGTAGTAGGCCTTGTAGTAGTCGTGGTGGAAATTATATGCGGCCCAGAAGCCGTCGAAGCCGAACCGGTAGGGGCCGGGCGGCACGAAGGAGTTCTTCGAATCGTAATGATTGCCGAGCTCGTTGGCCCAGAGATGCCACTTCCCGATATACGCGGGATCGTAGCCGTGCCCGTCCAGCACCTGCGCCAGGAACACATGGTTGGTGTTCATGCGCAACTCATTGATCACCATGCCCGTCGAGGTGGCGTACTTGCCGGTAAAGAGCGACGCCCGGAACGCCGCGCAAACCGGGTGCCCCGACACGGCGTTGCGGAAGATCACTCCCTGCCTGGCGAGCGCGTCGAGTTGGGGCGTCTGCGCCCGGACATCCCCCGCAAACCCGCAGGACTGATAGCGAAGCTGGTCGGCGATGATGAACAGCAGGTTAGGGTGCGATTTCAGGTCGGCTGCGGGTTCTGGCGCCGAGCCGGCCCAAGCCTCCGCCAGCGCGAATACAATGCTGCCAGCCAGCACAGCCATTGGCGGCAAAAGGATTCTCATGCGCAGGATTTGGTTATACCCGCCGACCGCTGTCGGCGCAAGCTCACGCCAGGGGGCGGCGAGGCCAGCACCGATTCAGCAGAATGGCAAATGCGCCCGGGATAGCTGGTCCGACGCGGAAACCTGAAGTGAGCGAGCCGCCGGAACAAAAGACGGTGCAGGTGCATTAGCGAAAGGCAAGGACGGCTACGGCCTCGGCGAAGGTGCTGACCATCCGGCGGACCTGCTCCGGGGTTGTGCAGTAGGGGGGCATTAAGACAACTACGTTGCCGACAGGGCGCGTGAGCACGCCACGTTTGGCCAGGGCATCGCAAACGCGGATGCCGGCGCGCTGGCGCAAGTCGAACGGCTCGCGCGTGCGCCAATCGCGCACCAACTCGATGCCCGCGATCAAGCCTGCCTGGCGGATGTCGCCGATGTGCGGGGACTTCCATAGGGTCTGGAGCGCGTCATGGAGGTTTTGGGCAAGACGCTGGCGGGCGCGAACCGACGCGGCGCTTTGGAGAATGTCGAGGCTGGCGAGGGCCGCCGCCGAGCAGAGTTGGTTGGCGGTAAAGCTGTGGCCATGGAAGAAGGTCTTGAATTCCTCGTATTCGCCGAGGAATGCGTCGAAGACAGCTTGGGTCGTCAGGGTGGCGGCCATGGGCAAGTAGCCCGCGGTCAACCCTTTCGCCAAAGCCATGAGGTCAGGCTGGACGCCCTCGTGATGGCAGGCGAAGAGCGTGCTTGCGAGTGCTTGTTCGGATACTTCCCGGCGCGGTGCCGAGCCAGCCGCAGAGGGCAAATCGGAGTGCTGGCATGTTGCCGGCTTAGGCCCCTCGGAGCGGGGAAGCCGGCAATATGCCGGCGCTCCGCTTGGTCCTGTCCGGCCAAAGCCGGTCATGACCTCATCCGCGATCAACAGTGCGCCGTGGCCGCGGGCGACCTCGGCCGCGCGGCGGAGCCAGCCTCGGGGCTGCGGAATCATTCCGGCGGCGCCTTGCATCAAAGGCTCGAAGACGAACGCCGCATAAGGATTTCCCTTCTGCTTTTGGGCCGCGAACTTCTGCTCGATCTTGCCAACGCACTCCCAGTTGCATTTGCGGTAGTCGCGGGCGTCGGCGCGTTCGGGGCGCGCCCGATTGAAGGGGCAGCGGTAGCAGTAAGGCGCCATGACGCGATCGGTCTTGAAGAGCAAGCCCGAGTAGGCCTTGTGAAACAAGTCAATATGGCCCAGAGCTACCGCGCCTACCGTGTCGCCATGGTAGGCGCCTTGCAGAGAGAGGAACTTCGGCTTCCGGCTGCGGCCTGTGCGGCGGGTGAATTCGTAGGCAAGCTTGAGCGCCACTTCCATTGCGGTCGAGCCATCGTCGGAGAAGAAGACCTTGCGCAGGGGGGGCTGCGCCAGGGCTCGGGGATTCGCCGCTTTGATCAGCTTCTCCGCCAGGAGGGAGGCGGGTTCATTGGCGAACCCAAGCGCGGAGCTATGCGCGATCTTGTGCAATTGCCGCCGAATGGCGGCGTTGATACGCGGATGGTTGTGCCCGTGCAGATTGGTCCAGATGGAGGAGTTGGCGTCCAGGTATTCGCGGTCCTGGGCATCCTGAAGCACGGCGCCCTTGCCTTCCACGATGACGATGGGCTTGTGCTTGAGCCAGTCGCGCATCTGGGTGAAGGGGTGCCAGAGGTAGCGGTGGTCCAGTTCAGCCAGCGGGAGCATGAGGTGAATGGGCAAGGCTGAAATCCGAAGTTCGAAGTCCCAGGCGCAGGGTCGTGAGCGCGGCAAGCAATTGGTCGAGATCGGCTTGGGTGTGGGCGGCGGTGATGGTGAGGCGCAGACGAGCGTGGCCGCGCGCGACGGTGGGGTAGCGGATCGCGGGGATGAAGATGCCCCGGTCGCGGAGCGCGGCGGCAGCAGCAACGGCCTGGCCTTCATCGCCAACCAGAAGGGGAAGGATGGCGCTGCGGAAAGCCGAGGGGCGAGGGGCAGCCTCGATCCCTGGCACCTTCGAGTCAGGAGCGCCGGCATGTTGCCGGCTTAGGTCATCCGAACCGTCTAAGCCGGCAACATGCCGGCGCTCCGGGGAGAACAGCTCGCTCACCCGCTGCCACAGCACATTTCGGCGTTCCTCGCCTGCGTCTGATTGGACAAAGCGGATGCCGGCGGCCGCAGCGGCGGCAGCAGCAGGAACGGGCGCGGTGGAGAAGATGAAGGTGCGGGCGCGGTTGATGAGGTAATCAATGAGCGCCCGCGAACCGCAGATGTAGCCGCCGGACGCGCCGACCGCCTTCCCCAGGGTGCCCATTTGGACTTCGATGCCGTCGCTGACCCCGAGTTCCTCTGCCAAGCCGCGCCGGTTCGCGCCATAAAGTCCCGTGGCATGGGCTTCGTCCACCATGAGCCAGGCGTCGTATTGTTCTTTGAGGCTCACGATCTTGCGCAAGGGCGCATGGTCGCCATCCATTGAGAACACACTCTCGGTTACGATGAGCGTGCGGGGCTTCGGACTTCGGGCTTGCGACCACCGCAGGATGCGCTCGAGGTCTGCGGCGTCATTGTGGTCGAAGACGCGGAGCTTTGCGCCGGAGAGGCGGGCGGCATCTACGATGCAGGCATGGACCAGCTTATCGAGGACGATGACATCGTCCGGGCCTACCAGCGCGCCGATGGTCCCGAAAGCTGCTGCGTAGCCGGTGGCGAAGCTGAGCGCCGCGGGGGTGCCTTTGAACGCGGCGAGCGCTTCTTCGAGTTCGTGATGGGGCGCCATCGAGCCGCAGATAAGGCGCGAAGCCCCGGCACCGGCACCAAACTGTTCGATGGCCCTGATGGCAGCGTCCTTGAGCGCCGGCTCATTGGCCAAGCCCAGGTAATCGTTGGAAGAGAAGTTGAGCAACGTCCGCCCTTCAACTTCGATGCGGGGAGACTGGGGCGTATCCACGCGCCGCAGTTGACGGAAGAGCCCCTGCTCACGCAACGCGGCCAGGCGCTGAGTCAGGTCACGATCCAGCTCTTTCATCTTTTGTGCCGGGCGCAACCGCCCAGCGGCCATCAATCATGCTGGCGGACACGTCCCCTGTGTAATGGAGAATGGCGTCGTAGGCTTCCGCCGGTCGCCCTGCAAATGGGAGCGCGATCAGGTCGGCAAAAGCATTTGCAGACAACTCGCCAACCCGTCCTTGCAGACCCAGGGCGAGTGCGCCGTTTAGTGTCGCCAGGCGGACCGTTCTCTTTGCGCTCAGCCAGGGGTGAGCTTTCGCCACCGCCCGCATTTCCTCGAACATGTTCAACTCGACCGACTGGCGGCGGCCCTGATAGACACTGGCCAGGCTGTCCGTGCCCAGGCAGAGATTGACGCCCGCTTTGGCCAGCCGGCGGAGTGGGAATTGGCGGTGCTGAAAGTACGAATGGCTGCGCGGGCAATGGACGACATGCACCCCGCTCCCGGCCAGCAATGCGGCGTCGTTCCGGCCAAGGTAGTTTGCGTGCGCGACGAGCAAGTTGGCGCCTAAGACGCCGCACCGCTCCAAATGCTCGACGGGCGAACCCAGCCCGCAGTCCGACATGTCCCTGCCGCTGCGCTTGAGCCAGTCGAACATCCCGCCCCGTGCCCGAGCGAACATCTCGTATTCGAGGGCGGATTCGGCCACGTGAGTGGTCAGAGGCCAGCGGCGGCGGCGGGCGGTGCGGGCGCTCAGACGCAGCAATTCCGGCACGGTGGTGTAGGGCGCATGAGGCGAGAGTCCGGCGCGGCAACGGGAACCGCCGAGAGCCTCGACGCGGTCCAGCGTGTTCTGCAAAACGCTGATGGGCTGGCGGTCCGGCTTCACCATGATCATCTCGAGGAACGAGAACACGCGCAGCGGCGTCGAGCCCCAAACTTCCGGCAGCAACTGAGGGACGGCTTCAATGTCGGCCACAGTGGTCGTGCCGGTGCGGACCAGCATGTGGGCGCCGTGCAGCCAGGATTGGGCGAAATCCGAATAGTTCCAGCCCGACTTGGTGACGGTGATGAGCTTGAGCCAATCGGAAAAGACCTTCGGGGGGAGGAGTTGGCCCGCCATGTCAGTGTAATCCAGGTGACAGTGGGCATTGACCAGGCCAGGCATGAGGATGACATCACCCAAATCCAAGGCCGCCTCCCGGCTATCCCGGGAGAGATCGCGCCAGCGGCCGACCGCGCTGACGCGGTTGCCGGAAATCAGGACTGCGCCATCGGGGATCGGCGGTGTTGCAACCGGCACCACGAGGCGCGCGCGCAGGAGTTGTTGGCGGGCGGGCGGCGCAGACATTTCAGATGGTTCTGCTCTTGTGCAGTCTGGAGCTCTGGCATACTGCCGGCTTACGTGGTCCGAACACCATAAGCCGGTGACCTGCCGGCGCTCCGGGCTGTTGGCGTTTCGTGCATAGCGGGATACTCCCGGGATGCCCCTGCCGGGCAGCGGCTCAAAGCTCCTTTTCCTGGCGCGTGAGTTTGCTCCGCGAAGCCACCTTGTGCTTGCGGGCTTTGTACTTGTTATGGCGCTTGCGCATTTGCTGCTCGATCTTCTTCGCGACCATGTCAATGGCGGTGTAGAGGTCTTCCTCAAGATCTTCGGCGAATAAGTCCGGCCCGGGCAGGGAGAGGCGCATGGAGCAAGAGAACTGACGCTCCGGGGCTTTGGTCTTGTCGTGTTCGAGGGTAACGCGCGCGTTGATGGCGAAGCTGTTCAGATGTTCCAACTTGTTGATCCGGCTTATGATGTGCTCTTCGATCGCCTTGGTCAGGGTCACGTTATGGGTGGAGAGGATCAAGTTCATGCCCATAGCATGCAACTGGCTGGGAGCAAAATCCAGCGAAAGAATGGTCTTCCGGCAGTTTTGCCTGGCCCTTGCCGAAGCCCTTTTGGACTGCGGCGGCAAGCGAAGCGCGACGCCGCTTTCCCTCGCAGCGTCGGCTCTTGAAGGCATCACTTGCATCCACCGCAGCCAAAGCGGCGTCGCGCTTCGCTTGCCGCCGCACTCCATATAGGCGGCGCGAAAACTTGTATTCGGGCGGCGCTTTCACTAAACCTGCGGCGTGCCAGCCAAAGTCATTGCAGTTGCAAACCAGAAAGGCGGCGTCGGCAAAACCACGACCGCCGTCAATCTGGCGGCCTGCGCCGCGGCCCTCGGCCGCCGGGTGCTGCTGTTCGACCTCGACCCGCAGGCTAATGCGACCAGCGGGGTCGGTATCGAGAAGGTGGAGGGTGCGAGCGCCTATCAAGCGCTGCTGGGCCAGGGCAGCCTCCTGGATCAGATTCAGAAGACTGCCTTCGAGGGGTTGGAGGTTATCCCGAGCGAGGTGGATTTGTGCGGGGCGGACATCGAACTGCCGCGCTCAGACAATTACCTGCAGCGGGTAAGAGCGGCCATGCAACCAGTCCTGGCCGCGGAACGCTTCGACCTCGTGCTGGTGGATTGCCCCCCCTCGCTGGGCATTCTGACCCTAAACGCCTTTGCGGCTTCCGATGGCGTGCTCGTGCCCTTGCAGTGCGAGTATTACGCGCTAGAGGGAATCTCGATGCTCAACAAGGTGATGACGCAGTTGCACGACAAGGGCATCAACCCACGGCTCGAACTTACGGGCGTTGTTATGACCATGTACGACAGCCGCACCAATCTCTCGCAGCAAGTCGTCAGCGAGGTGCGGCAGCATTTCAAGGAGCGAGTGTTCGAGACCATGATTCCGCGGAGCACGCGCCTTGCCGAGGCGCCCAGCTTCGGCAAGCCGATCATGTACTACGACAAGCACAGCACCGGCGCTGCCGCGTACGAACTGCTGGCGCAAGAATTCCTGGCGCGGTTGGACGGAGGAACGCTGGCTACCTGGCAAGCAGGTTAGAGCGTTGAAGGGTTGAAGCCTGGAAGGGTCCGTTAAATGGGCGAAGAGGCGCTCTGCTTTGGCCAGATCGCCTCAACGCTTTAACAGCTCAACCCGCAGGCTCAATACACGTCGCGCAAATAGCGTCGCTCGGTCTTCATCAGCGTGACGTTTACATAGTCCGCCGCCGCTTCGGGAGAGAGCCCGCCTTGTTGGCGCGCGATGTCAATCAGGGTCTGGTGCACGTCCTTGGCCATGTGCCGTGCGTCGCCGCAAACGTAGAAGTACGCGCCGTTCTGCAACCAGGCCCAGAGCTCCCTGGCCTGTTCGAGCATGCGATGCTGCACGTAAACCTTTTGGGATTGGTCGCGGGAGAAGGCCAGGTCGAGCCGGTGCAGGCTGCCTTTGCGCTGATACTCATGCCATTCCTCGCCGTAAAGGAAGTCGGTCGCGCGGTGCTGTTCCCCGAAGAATAGCCAGTTCCGGCCCGTCGCGCCGTCGAGGCCGCGCTGCTCGATGAAGGCGCGGAACGGCGCCAACCCCACGCCCGGGCCGCACATAATGATGTCCGTGGACGGGTCTTTTGGCAGACGGAAGGTGCGCGATTCCTGAACATAGGCCGGGATATTCTTGACGAACATGTCCGAGTGATCGGCGAAGAAGCCCGAGGCCAGGCCCTTCTTGGGGCGCCCGTGGGTCTCGTAACGCACCACGGTGATGCACAGGTGGACTTCTCCGGGATGTGCCTGGAGAGAGGAAGCAATGGAGTACAACCGTGGCACCACTGGCGAGAGGTGAGACAGGAAAGCCGACGGTGATTCGAAGCGCGCCTCGCCGAACTCTCTGAGAATGTCCACATAGTCCCGGGAATCAATGTATTCGCAGAGCGCATCGCTGTTATCCACCAACTCCATCAGGCGGTTGCGCTGTTCACCCTGCGGCACACGCTCGGCCAGGCCGGTCATGATCTTGCGGTTGGCGCGGTTTACGGTGTAATCCCGCAGCAGCGTCTCCCGCAGAGTGGTGCCCTGGCATTTAGGGTCCTGCACAGCCAGGTCCGGATCGAAACCCAGCAAACCAATGAGTTCGTCCACCACGTCGGGCGAGTTGCGGCCAAAAACGCCCAGGGAATCCCCCGGCGTATAGCTCAGCCCGCTCCCCTCCAGGCTCAGCACGAAATGGCGCGTGTCCTTGAGCGAGCCAGGCCCGGTCAAACGGTCGTGCCGCGTCAGTTCCGCCAGGAACGGGTTTTTCCGCGAATACGGCGCGAGAGCGGGCGCCGCGATCGGGGACGTCGCCGGGCCCGCCCCAGGTCTTCTTAAATCAGTTGCGGTGATCATTGGCATTACCCATCGCCCGTCCCGGGCGAAAAATCAACGGGGAGAGTGACAGGTGGCGAGTGACGGGGCGCATCTCGTCGCCGCCGCCGTTGCCCCCGCTTGGCGCATGGCTTAGGATAATCGGTATTTGATGGAACCGAATTCCACAGAGCGCCCGGTACGCGTCGGATTGATCTCGCTCGGGTGCGCGAAGAACCTGGTTGATGCCGAGGTGATGGTCGGCACGCTGCTGCGAGATGGCATTGAGATTACCAACGACGCCCGCCAGGCAGACGTAGTGATCGTGAACACCTGCTCGTTCATTGACTCGGCGCAGGAGGAAAGCGTGGACACCATCCTCGAATCGGCGGAAGTGCGGGATTCAAGCAACCGGGGCCAGGGCCTCATCGTGTCAGGCTGCCTGCCCCAGCGCTTTCGAGACGAACTGCCAAAGCTGCTGCCCGAAGTGGATGCCTTTATCGGCATAGACCAGGTCACGCGGATCAGCAGCATCGTCAAGGAGGCACTCGCGCGGCGGGAAGAGAGGCTCAAGACGAGGCAGAAGTCGGAGCTCAGAAGTCAGAGCTCAGAAGTCGGACCTCGGAAGTCAACAGTCGTGGGACGTTTGGCAGAACTCGAAGCAAGCCAAGAAACCGCTTCACGAGCAAGCGGAGCAGAGCGGCAAGGGACGGAAAGGCTCGTCCGAACGAAAACGGTCGCTGCGCCGGGCACCAAACATGCAACGCGCGACGCGCAGCCCGCTCCGCTGATCGAGGTGAACCTCCGCCCGCGCTATATCCCCGATTATGCGACGCCGCGCTTCCGCCTCACGCCCAGGCATTTCGCCTACCTTAAGATCGCGGAAGGATGCAACCACCCTTGCAGCTTCTGCATCATTCCCCGCATGCGGGGTAGCCACCGGAGCCGCCAGCAGGCGGACATCGTGGCAGAGGCCCGGGCGCTCATTGCGGACAGGGTGAAGGAGCTCAATCTCATCTCGCAAGACTCTACTTACTATGGTCTGGACTTGCGCCCGAACCGCAACCAGGCGATCTCTGCGCCGGCCAGGTTCACCGCGGCAGTGAAATCGCTCCCGGCCGAGACGCCCACCATCTGCTCGCTGCTGCGCGAGCTGAATGCCCTGCCCGGAGACTTCTGGATTCGGCTGCTCTACACGCATCCGGCGCACTGGACCGACGAACTGATCCAGACCATTGCTAAGTGCCCCAAGGTTGCGCGCTACGTGGACATCCCCCTCCAGCACATCCACGAGAACATGCTCGAGCGGATGCGCCGCGAGACCTCACAGCAATACATCCTCGACCTGCTGGGCCGCATCCGCGCGGGCGTTCCCGGCATTGCCCTTCGCACGACGTTCATAGTGGGCTTTCCCGGCGAGACCCCGGCCCACTTCGAAACCCTGCTGGACTTCATCCGCGCGACGAAGTTCGAGCGCCTGGGCGTGTTTGCCTACTCCCAGGAGGCCGGCACGCGCGCTGGCAACATGGCGGGCCAGGTCCCCGACCGGATCAAGCGGCAACGGCGCGAACGGGCGATGGCCGAACAGCATGCGGTCGCCGTTCAGGTGGCCGAAGCGTTCGTGGGCCGCACGCTCAAGGTGCTGGTCGAGCAAGCCGCCAGCGCTAAGGAGCTTCAGAAGGCCCGCATCAGCTCCTGGGAACACGGCCTCATCCGCGGCCAGGACGAACAACTCGTCCGGCTGAAGGGCCGCTACCAGGTAGCTCGTGGCGAGGCCGACGCGCCGGACATTGACGGCCGCGTTTACGTGCGGGGCGCCCTGCCGCTGGGCGAATTCGCGCACGTGAAGGTCGTCGGTCACACTGACTACGATCTGATCGCCCAACCGGCCTAGCAAAGGCCGGGCAGGGGTTACAGGGAGTATTCAATCCGTAGTTTTACGCGCTCAAAGCGTACATAAACAGTGGTGTGGATCGGCGAAACGGCTCGTCATGCGCCGATCCTAGCCATCCCCACTTCCCCAAGCCTTGCCAGAGCCAACAGCGTGTAGAAGGGGATTACCAAGGATGCGCTCAAGGGATGCTCACCGGGCTGAAGCTTGTGCAGCCCTCGTGCATCCGGTGTACTCCCCTTGTACACGGTGCGAGACATCGAAAAAGGACCTTGGGCGCGGTCGGGCTGAGGGTGCGGCGTTTTGGGCGCTGCTGTCGGGTCAGCGTCCTCCTCCTGGCTCATCTGAGGTTTGCCTGGGGAAAGCGGCACGGGGGTGCCGCAGTCCAAGAGCTTCGGTTGCCGGCTCATCTGCGCTTCGCGCAAGAGCGACTGGGGCGGGACAAATGCGCTGGTTACGTCGGCTTGCCCTTTCCAGCCGTTCTCTTGCCGGTAGGTGACGAGTGCCACCATGTAGCGGCAGGCGTCCTTACTACCGTTACGGCGACGATGAGTGTTGACGGGTGTCACAGACTCCTGGTATGAGAATAAGGCAGGATCGGAGCGGGCACAACAACAAAGCTGCAACAATGAAAAAACGAGTCGTCCTGATAGGAGCATTCACCCTTCTGATCTGGCCGTGCATGGCCCATGCGGAAACCCTCTTCACGTGGCCGTTTGCTGCCGTCTCGCCCTGGAGCCTGGACTTCGGAGAGCTCCGCCTGGGAGAGTCTGCGACCAACTGCTTCCTCCTGGAGAATGTCGGCAGTGACACGTTAGTGGGAACGGCCACCGTGCCGCCGCCGTTCAAGATTCAGTCGGGTGCCAGCTACCGGTTGACGCGCAATGGGGCCCAGGTCGTCACGGTGATCTATACTCCCGACGGGGCTCCAACGAATACCCAAGTCGTCACGTTCACCGGCGGGCCGGGCAAAGTAGAGGTCAGGGTCACCGGCCGGCTCTCGACCAAGCGCTGGCCATACTACCTGAAGCGTAAAAAATAAGGGCTGCCCAGACCCAGTCCTTGCCCCCATGAGCTCGGAACCGAAACAGGAGTTGCTGAGGCGCATTCCGCCCATGACGGAGCTGCTAAAGGCGCCTGAGGTGGCCGCGTGGCTGAAGGCCCACCCGGCCTCGCTCGTAACGGACTGCCTGCGCGGTGCGGCCGCCGACGTGCGAAAGCAGGTGCTCGAGGACACGACCGATCAATGCGGGCCTGAGCAAGTGGCCTCGGCTGCTGTGCTTGCTGTCGCGGAGGAACTGCTCGGGCAGGCCACCCGTCCTCATCTGCGCGAAGCGATCAACGCCACGGGCATCATCCTGCACACCGGCCTGGGCCGTGCTGTCTTCCCGGCAGCCGTCGTGGATTCGATCACGCCCGAACTGAAGGGCTACTCCACGCTGGCAGTTGATCGCCAGAGCGGTGAGCGGATTGAACGCGACGAACTGGTCGAGTATGTACTCACCGAGTTAACGGGCGCCGAAGCGGCCACCGTAGTCAACAACAACGCGGCGGCCACCATGCTGGTGCTGGCGGCGCTGGCCGCCCAGAAGGAGGTCATTGTTTCCCGCGGCCAGCTCATCGAGATCGGCGGCTCGTTCCGGCTGCCCGAAGTGATGGCGCAAAGCCAGGCCCGCCTGGTCGAGGTCGGCGCCACGAACCGCACGCACCTGAAGGATTACGAAAAGGCCATTTCCCCGAATACCGCCGCCATCATGCGGGTGCATCCCAGCAATTACCGCGTGGTCGGTTTCACCAGCGAGGTTGCGCTGCCCGAACTCGCCGAGCTGGCGCACCGGAATGGGTTGGTTCTGATAGATGACCTGGGCGCAGGAGCCCTGGTTGACCTGGAGCAGTTCGGTTTGCCGCACGAACCAACTGTCCGGGAGTCTATTGCGGCCGGCGCAGACGTGGTCCTGTTCAGCGGGGACAAGCTGATTGGCGCCGGCCAGGCCGGGATCATCGTGGGGAGCAAGCCGCGCATTGACCGGCTGCGCAAGCATCCGCTCATGCGGGCGCTGCGCGTGGACAAGACCTGCCTGATGGTGCTGGAGCGGACCCTGCACCTGTTCCGCAATCCTGATCTGCTCCGCAGCGAGCATCCCATGTATCGGATGATCTGCACGCCGATCGAGGCTCTTCGTGCCCGCGCCCAGACGCTGAGGGATGGCCTGGCCAAGACCGTGCCGGAGCTGAATGCGACTACAGATGCCAGCCTGGCGTATCTCGGCAGCGGTTCCTTGCCGACTGAAGCCCTCCCCAGCATCATGGTCAGCGTATCCCTGCCGGGCGTCAGCGCGTCTGAGCTCGCCCGCCGCCTGCGCCTCGACGAAGCCTGCATCTTCAGCCGCATCGAAGATGATCTCGTCCGGCTGGATATGAGGACGCTCACCGACGAACACATGCCTGCCATGGTGGCAGCCTTTGCGCGAATTGCTGCTGCGGCGCAAGTGCAAGCTGAGAAGGCCACAGATGCTAATCTGCCCAACTCTGAATCGCGAAAGCGGTAGAGGGCTACCGCAGTCCAGGACGCTTCGCGAATTCCGGCGGATGGGACGGCGCGCTCGCGTCTTGGAGTGCAACCGGCTCCGTGGCACTCTCGGATGCAAGTGTATCCTCAGCCATGAGCACCGGCCGTAAGAACATCATGCTTGGCACTGCCGGGCATGTGGACCACGGCAAGACGGCCCTCGTCAAGCTCCTCACCGGCTGCGAAACCGATACCCTCGCGGAGGAGAAGCAGCGCGGCCTCACCATTGACCTTGGCTTCGCCCCTTGCCGCCTCGCCGACGACCGTATTGTGGGCGTCGTGGACGTGCCGGGGCATGTGGACTTCATCCGCAACATGGTTGCCGGGGCGCATGGCCTGGATGTGGTGATCTTCGTCGTCGCGGCTGACGATGGTATCATGCCGCAGACCCACGAGCATTTGCACATTCTCACGCTGATGGGCGTGCGCCACGGACTGGTGGCCCTGACCAAGATTGACCTCGTCGAGCCCGCCCGGCGCGAGCAGGTTAGCGAAGATCTGCGCCAGCTTCTGGCAGGCACCTTTCTGGCGGACGCGCCCATCTGCCCCGTCTCGAACATCACCGGCGATGGCTACCAGGGCTTCTTCGACGCCCTGAACCGCGTGGTTAACGCTTGCGAGGACCGTCCCAGCAGCGGCGTGTTCCGCGTGTGGGTCGAGGACGTGTTCACGATTCGCGGGGCAGGCACGGTGATCACTGGCATCCCAACCCGTGGTATGGTGCGGGTGGGCGACGAACTCAAGCTGCTGCCCCGAGGATCGCGCGGACATGTTCGGCGGATGCAGGTCTATGGCGCGGATGCCGGCGAAGCTCGCGCCGGCGAGTGCGTGGCCTTGAACCTGCCCGAGCTGGAGCACGACGCGCTGCGGCGCGGAATGGTCCTCTGCGGCTCGGACACCCTGTCCGCGGTGACGATGGCCGAGGCTGAGTTGCACATTCTGCATTCTGTGAAAGGCAAAGTGGAGGATTTCCTGGAGGCGCAACTGCATATCGGCACCGCCTCAGTCCTGGCGCGAGTGGCGATGCTGGAAGTTACGGAGATGACCGCAGACCAAACACAGATGGTCCAACTGCGTCTGGCGGAGCCTTTGCCGCTGGCGCCGGGCGACCGGTTTGTGCTGCGTGCGAATGCCGGGGCTGACGGCCAGAGCGGGCTGGTGACCATCGGTGGCGGGCGTATTCTTGGCACCAGCAACACCCGTTTGCGGCGCAAAAAGCCGTGGACGTTGAGCGCGCTCGCGGCGCGCCGGGAGGCGCTGGATGACCCGGTGCTCTGGTGCGAGCTCATGCTGCGGGAGAGCGGCGCGCCGCTGCCCCTGCGCGAGTTGCAAAGCAAGTGCATGATGCGCGCGGAAGAGCTGGCGGTCTTGGTGGAATCGCTGCGCGCGCAGGGCAGGGTAACGCAAACGCCCAGCGGTGCTTTGGCGTCTCACGTCCTGTTGGAAGAAGCGGCGGCCCGGATGCTCAACGCCGTCCAAGCCTTTCATCAAGCCAACCCCCAGCGATCGGGCCTTACCCGCGAAGAGTTGCTCGCAGCCGTCGGCGGCAGCGCGGACATACTCGACTTGGCGGCTCAGTCTCTCGTGCAGGCGCGGCAGTTGGAACACTCAGGTACGGTCTTCGCGCGGGCGGGTTGGCGCGCCCAGTTGCCGGACCCGGATCAGCGGCTATCGGCGCAGGTGGCCGACACCTTCCAGAAAGCGGGCTGGGCCGGCCCGACCGCCGCCGAACTGGCTGCGTCGCTGGGGCAGCCGTTGCCTCGCGTGGAGAAGATCATGGGATTGCTGGCCGAACGCGCGGTATTGGTGCGCCTGGACGCGACAACCTTCATTCACCACGACGCCCTTGAAGCCGCCAAGGCCGTGGTCTTGCGCCTGTTCACCCCAAAGCCGTCCTTCTCGACGATGGCCTTTCGCGACGCGCTCGGAGTGAGCCGCAAATACGCCGTGCCGTTGCTGGATTACCTGGATAAAATGCGCTTCACCGTCCGCTCCGGGCATGACCGCACGCCTGGAGTTGAGGCGAGGAAAGCGTTGAAATGAAGATTAACTCAGAGAAAAGGCGGCGCGTCATGGAACGCTCGATGCGCCTCGGCCATTGCATCTGCGACCCGCGGCGGGATTGCCCTTGCGACGTCTTTCGCGACCAGGGCATCTGCCCGTGCGCCGGCGAGCGCCCCGATCCGGCGGACATGTCCCAACTGAAGCTGACGCAGCTTGTGCGCAACGCGGGCTGCGCTTCCAAGATTTCGCCCACGGACCTGGAAGCCGTGCTCAAGCGCCTGCCTGAGGTGAAAGACCCCGCGGTAATCTCCGGCCTGGCCGCAGCGGACGATGCGGCAATCTACCGCATCGCCGACAACCTCTGCCTGGTGCAGACCGTGGATGTGTTCACGCCTTGCGTGGACGACCCGCACCTGTTCGGCCGCATCTGCGCTGCCAATTGCCTCTCCGACATCTATGCCATGGGCGGCGAACCGCGCACCGCCTTGAGCATACTCGCATTTCCGTCTGAGACCTTGGACGGGGAAGTCATGTATCAGATGCTGACGGGGGCTATGGCGACCCTGGCCGAGGCTGGAGTGGCGTTGGTGGGGGGACACAGCATCAAGGACGAGGAAATCAAACTCGGCTTCGCGGTCACCGGCGTGATTGATCCCGCCGAAGCCGCCGCGCTGGAGCAGCCCCGTCCTGGCGACCAACTCGTGCTGACGAAGCCGCTGGGGACCGGCGTGCTGGCGTTCTGCCAGCAACTGGGGCGCCCGCCCGGCGCAGGCATGGCTGCCGCTGAGTTGTCCATGGCGGCGCTCAACCGGCCTGCCGCGGAAGCCATGAAAGAAGCCGGAGCTTCAGCCTGCACCGATGTGACGGGCTTTGGCGTCCTCGGACATCTTCTCCGCATGGCGCGGCAGAGCAAGCTGACGGCGCAGGTTTTCGCGGATGCCCTCCCGGCCTTCGAGGGAGCGGTGGAAGCCTTCCGCGAGGGAGTCATTCCCGGTGCGGTCGAACGGAACCGCGAGTTCCTCGGCGAGGACCTGGAAGTCGCGCCTGACGTGGACGAGGCCTCGATCCACCTTGGCTGTGATGCGCAGACCTCTGGCGGGCTGTTGATAGCGATAGCCCCTGAACGCCTGGAGAAATTACAGCGCGCGCTGGACCAGCGAGGGGCAAAGGCCTTTGTCATCGGCACATTCCTGGGCCCCTCGAACGGGCGCATTCGACTTTCTCACTCGAACAGACAATCAACTCACAGAGGCCCGCCTCAGCGAACAGGCTCAGAGAATACAGCCTTGGATGCGCGCCCCACTTCGATCATGAACTCACCATCCCCAAACACCGATCCCCACGCAGACGGCTGCTGCTCGGACATCTTCGAAGCCCAACCCGCTCAGCCGGGCACGGCCAATGAAAGCCAGAAAGCCTTCGGCGCGCTCATGCGCACGGTGCAGGCGGCGGGCGCTCTCAGCGCTAAAGCCAAGGAGTTGATCCTGTTCAGCCTGGTTGTGCATAGCCGCTGCCGTCCCTGCTTCGACACCCATTATGCCAAAGCGCGCGAGTTGGGCCTCTCGCAGGCGGAGATAGACGAGGCCGCCTGGTGCGCCGTCGCCATGGGGGGCGCGCCGGTGAAGATGTTTTACCAGGAGTGCCTGCGACGGCTCACAAGCCAGCAAGCCGGAGAGGAAAGCGCGGCACGCTCGCATCCGAAATAGCCCAACGCCAATGGCTCCTGTCGCTCCTCTTCCAAGTAACACTTTGGCAAGTTTCTGGACCACAGCAACTTGAGGAATTCGCGTTTTCGGCCTTCCGCACTTGGAACTTAGCTCAGTTACTGAACCCTTCCACGCGCGCCTCGCGCTTGGGTTACTCCGTAGTCTCGCCGTAGCCCCTCCCGACACACACCGTAGGTTCATTTTCAACCTACGGTGTGTATCGGGAGGGGTAACGGAGAGACTAGCGAGCTTTTCCCTGGGCCCGCCTTCAGCTTTAGAACGGGCAGTCAACTTCCTATGCCGTGACCTGCTTCCCGGCCTTCCCCTGTGCCTTCTCCGCGATTTTGATTTCCAGTGGCCCTACTCTGAAACATGGCGTTTTACGTTCCTCAGTCAAACCACAAGCCCATGGCGCTCGGATCGCTGGGCGGTCCGTAGCAGCACTCGATCGGCGCCTCCATCGGCAGGTCGCCAAACCACACGGCCACCGCGTCGGGCGGGGCGGGGCCAGAAAGCAACAGCGTCCGAATTCGGCTCATGCGCACCAGGCTAGGCATGGGTTTACCATTACGGAACGGACTTCGCTCAGCGCTCGCAGGCTCGTCCCACCGTCTGGCCGAATTGAGTTCACGTTGTTCATCTACGATGATGCTTTGTTACGGACTGGCAGTTCACCTCCGGCAGCTCTCCACCCCGTGTCGCCACGACGCAGTAGCCTTCGGTCACAGGCCGGTGATACTTCGGCCTGACGGGGACTTCCACCCCGCCATGTAAGCGCCCTCGCAGGCGCACGAGCGCGGACATTCTTGTCCGCAGAGCGCACCGACGCAGGCGGCGCAACGGGCGCCGGCCTTTGCTCGATTCGCGTCGCTGCGGGCAGGGTGTACGTCCGCACCTTGATCGTCTCCTGGTCCTGCTTGCTCGGCTGCGAAGCATTCTCGCCTTGCGCCACAGACTGCTGAATCAGGCCGGCCTAGTTGCGGGTCGTGGTCGCCTTCCCGCCCTTGAGCGGGCGCGGCCCCGCGCAGCCGGTCACTAGCAGCGCGAGTGCGGAACCGGCGCACAGAAACCGCGCCAGGAATACCCCTGCGGCGGACCGGCGAGGGACCTGATTCGCACTTCCGACTTCGGACTCCGCCGCCTCGCTTTCGGCCTTCGGGTTTCGACTTTCCTCTCGCCGCGCTCTAGCGCCGTCGCAGCGGGTCGGCCTTCGGCCTTCGGATTTCGGGTTTCGGCCCTCGCATTCCGCACGCCGCACTGCGCACTTGCATGTGTTGGTTCTCGTTTTCATTTCACCCTGTATAGGTCCACAAACCCTGTTACTTGGGTAACAAGCCTTCTTTTTAGCCTTTAGCCTTCAGCATTTAGCGTTTAGACTTTCCCACCGGCCCGTTGACAGACGTAGCGCCGACGCTTAATTTTGCCGCATGTCGTTGACACAGCTAAAGCAGGCAGCGGCCAACCTGCCCGTGAAGAAGCAGCGCGAACTGATCGCGTATTTGGTCGCGCGGCAAACGGAAAGCGACGAGGCTTTCAAGAAGGAATTGGCTGCCAAGATTGACGATCGTGATCCCGCCCACTGGATGGAGTTGAACGACGCGAAGAAGCGATACGGCGACGGATGAGGAAATGGACTATGGCCTCCTCATCGCCATTGAGGTCATCGAAGCCTTAGACCGGTTGCCAAAGCGGACTAGGCGCAGGCTGCTCGACCAGTTCCACAGAATCCGCTCTTTCCCCGGCAATTATTCAGACTATCAGGAGTACCATGCCGTTGGCCGGCGCGTGGAAATCTGCATCGTGGCGGGCTGCGCTGTGCACTACTGGAATGACTTCGCCGACAGCCAGGTCAAAATCCTGGCCCTGAAGCCCGCCGATAAGTGAACGGCGACGGCCTTCCCCTTTCCCATTTCAGCTCTCAGGATTTCAGCTTTTCACTGGTCCCCGCCGTTAGCCTTCAGAATTTAGCCTTTCGGCTCCGCCCTCCGCCCGTTGCTGGACAGTGTCATAGGTGAGTAAAGCCCACCCGACTGACTACTTCAGGTCGTCTGCAATCGTGGCAAACTGCTCCAGGGCCGCCTCCAGGTCCTCTGTGACTTCTTCGGCGATAATACCCGGAGCAGGTAGATTTGCGGACTCCTCCAGCAATTCATCCTTCAGCCAGAAAATGTCCAGGTTCACCTTGTCGCGCTTGAGCAAGTCGTCGTAGGCGAAACTCTTGAATCTTTCGGCCTCTTTTCGCTCGTGCCGGTTCTTCGGATTGTAGCAGGCGACGAAGTCGTCCAGGTCACTGCGCTTGAGGGTGCTTTCCTTGAGCGTGAAATGCGGGTTCGTGCGCAGGTCGTAAATCCACAACTTCTGCGTCCAGGGTTTCTCTTGCGCGGGCTTGCGGTCGAAGAACAGGATGTTCGCCTTCACGCCCTGCGCGTAGAAGATGCCGGTGGGCAGGCGCAGCAACGTGTGAACGTCCGCCTGCTTGAGCAGCTCGCGGCGGATGGTTTCGCCCGCGCCACCCTCGAACAGCACATTATCCGGCACCACCACCGCCGCCCGGCCATGCTGCTTGAGGATGCTGAAAACGTGCTGGAGGAAATTAAGCTGCTTGTTGCTCGTGCTCGCCCAGAAATCGTCCCGGTTGATGATGAGCGATTCCTTGGACGTGTCGCCCGCGTCGTTGACGATGGTGACACTGCTCTTCTTGCCGAACGGCGGATTGGTCATCACCAGGTTGTATTCGCCGTGCTTGCCCGCCAGGGCGTCCTGCACCAACACGGGCACTTCATCGTCACGATCCCCCCCGATCCCGTGCAGAAGCAGGTTCATGCAGCAGAGCCGGGCGACGCTGTCCACCAATTCCACCACGAACAGCGTTCCGCTTCGCAGCAGTTTCTTCTGCGTGCGGTCCAGCGCATAATGGCTGGCGATGTAATCGTGGGTCGCCAGCACAAAGCCGCCTGTGCCGCCAGCGGGATCACACATCGTCTGCCCCGGCTGGGGTGCCATGACCTCCACCACCGCCGATGTCAGCGGGCGCGGCGTGAAGTATTGCCCGGCGCCGCCTTTCACGTCCTCAGCGTTCTTTTGCAGCAACCCTTCGTAGGCGTCGCCTTTCACGTCGGCGGACAGGCTGGTCCACTGCTCCTTGTCAATCAGGTCCACGATGAGCCGCCGCAGCTTCGCCGGGTCCTGGATCTTGTTCTGCGCCTTGCGGAAGATGACGCCCAACATGCCGGGCCGCTTGCCGAGCGTCTCGAGCACATGCCGGTAATGCGTCTCCAGCTCGTCCCCGTCCTTGGCCACCAGGCTCGGCCAATCCTGCCCCTTGGGCACGGCGGCCGGCTCTGCTCATCGGCCATCTTGAGAAACAGCAGAAACGTCAACTGCTCGACGTAATCGCCGTAGGACAGGCCATCATCACGCAGGATGTTGCAGTAGTTCCACAGTTTCTGGACGAGCTGTTGAGGGTTGCTCATTGCTCAGGAAAGTTTCCAACCCGTCATCGCGTCCAACAAGATAACGTCGAGGTGCTTTCCGTCACGCAGGGGTAGAAAATCCTTGTCCGCAGTCAACAACGTCGCTCCTGTGACCCGTGTCGCCGCGCCTACCCAAAGATCGTTCTTCCCGTGGAAAATCCCCCAACCATTCGCCTTCGCAAGTGAACTCAAATCCGCGTAAGCCTCAATCACTCGCGAATCGGAAATATCCACCGCGATGAGTTCCTTCTTGAGTTCTTTGAGCTTGCTCCGTTTCTGCTCTCCCCACTTCTCAGTGCGCGCGAACGCTTCGATTTCCCCGAGGCTCACCTCGCAGATCAGCGGGCGGAAATTCGCCGCGCGTAGCTGGAACTGTCCGTCAACGACCGTCGCCACCTTGCTGCCGCGAACCCAATGCAGAAGGATGCCAGTGTCGAGAAGAAAGGTCGGGGTATTTGGCATCAACTCAGTTCAGCCACGGCAGCCGCAAATTCTTCGTCAGATTCTTCCCCGGGAATCAGACCAAAAATCGAAGCATAAGGCTTCTGGCCCGGTCGAACTGTTGCTGCCGCCTTCTGATAATTGCGACGGAGTTCCGGCAGTGGAAGCGTTGAGAAGGATGAATCCCCCGCGCCGGCGTCTCGAATTGCATCCGCGTCCACACGGAGCAGCGTTCCCGACGGGCGGAACTCGGCCAAACCTTCAATCACCACCTGCTTGTCCAAAAAGGTTGCCAAATCAACGAAGCCTTCAATCGTCCAGACCGCCGTCACTGCTGCCCCGTCTTCGAGATAAAGGCCCAGCACACGCTTGCTGACACCAAGCAAATCCAGTCGCCCACACAGGCGCACCCGACGAGCAGGCGGAGTCTCGCGGAACAAACTTTCTGCGGCGGCGCTCAGCGTTTCGTCAATGCTCTCTGCCTCGGAAGCATTGGTGTCAGGCAATGCGATGGAACTCAGCCCGCGCCGGAGCAAATGCCGGTAACCCGCAAACCTTCGCAGCAACGCATGATCAAAACGCTCGCTGTTCCTTGCCATTTGCCGCACGTCGCGCAACGAAGCTGCAAGCAGGTCAAACGCTGTCTGCTCCGGCTTCGGCCCGGAATTCCAGAGTTGACCTTGTTCAAACAACTCTCCAGCTACACTGCCAAACTCAGGCACTTCAAAGCGGAGGAGGGTCGAGTCATTCTGTCCTGCCCCATGCCCGATGAACCGAACATCTGCCGCCCGCTGCAAGCATAGTGGAATTCGCCCGCGCGCATGGCTGGAATGGAGAAATCCCATGCGCACCGAGTCCAGCAAAGTGCCATGCACCCGGCCAAGCACCGGGCCGATCAATTCCGGCCGCGGCCTTGCGCCCAGCCCCTCAGGGCCGCGCAATTCAAATGTTCTTTCCAGCAGTTTCATTCTTTGATCCCTCGGTTCTGCGGATCGTTGTCGTGGCACAATGTACCACTTTGATTGATCGGAGTAAATGTGCTTCACAACTGGCCTGCGAAGGCCTTCTGCAAAATGGACTGGCGGAGGCCGCTGGCGCGCTGGAGATTGGCGCTCACCACCGACTCCAACTCCTCCACTACGCTCAACCGCCGCTCCACTTCCGACACAATTCGGGTTTGCTCGGCGAGGGGTGGAAGCGGAATGGCGACGGTCTTGAAGCGCGAGAGGCTCACCTTCTTTTGCGCGACGCCTAGTGTTATCCGCTCGATTTGGGCCTTCACGGGGCGCCCGCGGATCGCATACTTCAAGAAGTTGGCGGTGGTGCCAGCAAGATTTGGCGTGAGTTTGATACAGTCTGACGTCGCGATTGCATCGGGAAGTTCTTCTGGATAGATCGCGGTGTCGCCTGGCGGCTCACCCATCTTAGTAATGACTACGTCTCCACCTCGAACTTTGTGGCTTGCCAGTTCCAAAGCCTTTTCGCGAGACACGTAACGAGTGTCCGCGCGACGGAAATTCTCGGATCGAATCTCTCGGACGAAGATAAGCGGCACTCCGCTCTCACGATAATCCTTGACCATCAAGTTGCTGCCGAACGGGCCAATGGTAATGGCATTGTCAACTCCCGCGGTGAGTTCTTCCGTGCCGGCCCATGTCCAGCCCTCCGGCAGTCGCGGCAGGTTCGCGGTGTCGGGGGCGGCGGGTTCTTTGTATTTGCCGCGGCCAGTCCAGTTTTTGCGGCGCTCGGCGAGGATGCGCTGCAAGAGTTGTTCGCCGGATTCAAAAGTTGCAGAGCCGTCCCGGCTCTGTTTCTTGTCTGAACTGCGGCGGGACGCCGCAGCCAGCATTTCCGCCTCGGTGGGGACAAGTTTGCCTTCGCAGGCGGCTTTGAGGACGGCGGCGCGGTAGCGTTTGAGGTTTGCCTGAACCCGCCGCAACGCCGCCACCCCTGCCTCCAACCGCGTGAATTGCTTCTCGATCTCCGCCACGATGCGGCGCTGCTCGGGGAGGGGTGGAACGGGCAAAGGAATCGTCGCCAAATTCCCGCGCGAAATCCGTTTCCGTGTTGAGCCTGCCTGCAAGCCAGAGATTGCGGAGCGGAACGAATAAGCGTTCACGAAACACGCGAGCCAGCGATGGTCGAATTCGCCGTTGCCAGAACGCACAATTGCGACGTCCACCACGGTAACCCATGCTTCCCGTATTGGGAAGAGCCTCGCCGTTGCTGGCGGAGCAGGCCAGCGGGACAATGAACGCGTGCTGAAGGAAACAGTGAACGAAGGAAAGGCCGCGACATCACCGTCGGGTGGTT
>Ga0326727_10007009_pt1 | contig 30278 bp, 38 predicted proteins | sample MB2enrmetagenome_FD_207643 | JGI IMG/M metagenome (GOLD analysis project Ga0326727, IMG submission 207643) | Lab enriched peat soil microbial communities from McLean, Ithaca, NY, United States - MB29MY | ecosystem: Environmental > Terrestrial > Soil > Wetlands > Peat | place: USA: New York... | reverse complement strand
AACCCTGTAAATTCCAGCGCAGCCGCGCTACACTCTGTCGGCATCGGGTGGTTCCTCCATCTTTGAAAATGTTATGGTTGCACATACACTTTCTCAGATTCAGTCCCCCGATGCACCTTTATTCAGTGAGAAATGCGGGCTAGGGCACCTGGAGCATCAACCGCAGCAGGGGCTAAGCGAGAAGTCAGCACCCGGCGAGTACCGCGGGATGCTGATCATCCAAGGGGAGCACGTCAACCGATCGTCAGCATTGATCAACCACCCTCAGCGAGGCGGCGATGTCAGCGATGGAGCGGAACAGCACCATCGCATCATCTTTTGACGGCAGAAAGCCCCTGCGGCGCCAGAACGCAGCCGCCTCATCATCAACGGCATTGACGATGAGAGCCCGCCCACCGATCAGTTCGGCACCGCTAACGCTGCGGGCCAGCGCGTGGTTGAACAATCCCACGCCAACCCCTTGCCCAGCCCAGGCCCGGTCTGTCGCAAGCTGCCCGAGCAGAATGCACGGCACCGGGTTCGGCGGCTGACCGGTTCGGAACGAGCGCGGCAGAGTGGCGGGCACGACGGCGGTGGGCGCCAGGCCGTAATAGCCGACCACCCGGCCCGCCGCATGAACGGCCATGACCACCGTGAACCCTTTTTGCTGATTGGCCAACGCCCGGGTTTTCAGCCAATGGTCGAGCGAGGGTTTGCCGCAGGAGAACTGGGATACGTCGTGGCTGGCATTCAGGAGCTCGGGCGCGGAGAGAGACGGCTCCGCCATTAGGGCTTCGCCGCACCCTTCTCCCACGGCGCCTTGCGGCGAAGGGATGCCACCATTTCCGGCACGGGCGCGGCAGGCGCGGAGACGGCTTGGACAAACGCCTCAAACCCCTCTGGGCTCATGCGCACCAGCGCGCTTTCCATGAGAACTTCCTCCGCAGCCCGTACCGCGGCCTCGCGCACGAAGTCGGTCCGCGAGCGTCCGCGCAAATCTGCGGCACGGTCGATGATGGCGATGTCGCCTTCCGGGAGCCGCATCGAGAGCGGGTGGTCCTTGCGTTTGCCTGAACTGGTCATGGCGGTGGCCTTTGTCATTGGAGCCATATAGAGCACTGTAGCGCGTTATGCAATACAATACACGCTGTTCGCTGCTCCCCGACCTCTCTGGTGTTTGCCGGCAGACGGACAAGCGCTCTGGATATAATTGCAGCTTATGCAGCAAGGCCGGTGGCGTCGGTAACCGTGCCACCATCATGGCCTTGGCGTTGCGCCATCACCGGCCATGCCGCTTCGTTTGCTGACGCCGATCCACCTGCTCAGGTACTGGCTCGGCCCGTTGGGCAACCTGATGCCAAAATTCCACCTCGCTCTGGCAGCTTACCAACCGGCGGCGGGCCACGCTGACCAAGAGCTCCACTATATCCGGTCCGATATGGACAACTCGCACCAGTGCCCCGCCATGACGCCGCAGTTCCGCCGCCAAGCCGGGCAATTTATCCCCCAACGCCCGTGCCCTAGGGCATTGAAACAGAAAAAGCTGCCCGAAGGCGGCCTTATTTCATTGATTTAATTGGTAATTTTGGTTGCGGGGGCCAGATTTGAACTGACGACCTTCAGGTTATGAGACGGATATCGATTAAATTTCTCCAATTATATTCTTGGCGTTTTAAATACCATAAGCCAATTACCCTAGAAACTACACTTAAAAGTCCGGTCTTTTTTCGTTTTTCACTCCAAAATGCCCTAATCGCTCCGATGAAGTCGAAATTGGCCTCATCAGAGACCCACGTCTCATAAAGCCGTGGGGGCAGTTCGGTCAGCTGTCGTACCGAGCTCCTCGCGGATCGCGCTGTGCATCTCGTCGGCATTTTCGGCGCTTTATGTGGTGTGGCTTGGTTAATCTCCCGTCTGCCGCCGACGGCGAGCGCCAAGCTTGCCATTTCAATCGTTTGTCATCGCCAACAGTTTCCGATTGGTCCACCTCGAAAGGCCGCTTGCGAGGCCGACATTTATATTGTAGCATTCGCTCTAGAATTGAGGAATCGAAATGGCCCGTGGGCGCTCATTTGATGAAACCGCTGCGATTGACGCGGCCACGGAGAGGTTCTGGAAACATGGATACGCCGCGACTTCCGTACGGGATCTGGGTGAGGCCATGGGTCTGGGGGCCGCCAGTCTCTACAACGCTTTCGGCGACAAGCGCGCCCTCTTTGAACGTTGTCTGGATCAATATCTCGACGCCAATATGCGCGCTCGCATCGGCCATCTCGAAACGACCTTGCCGCCGCGCCAGGCGATTGAGGTTTTGCTCACCAACATCGTAGAGCGATCTTTGCGCGAACGGCTAGGCTGTATGCTGGTCAACACTGCCTTGGAGGTCGCGCCGCATGACAGCGCCATCGCCGACACGGTTGCTGCGCGGCTGGGCGAGTTGGAAGCCTTCTTTCGCCGTTGCGTGATCGCGGGCCAGCGCGAGGGGAGCATCAATCCCGATCGGGACGCCTCGGACTTGGCGCGGCTGCTTCTGACGACCGTGATAGGAATGCGTGTTTTGGCTAGAGGCCGCCCCGAGCGGGACCTGCTGGAAGGCGCTGTCCGCCAGATTTTGGCTCTATTCGATACCCCTTGCAAGGATGCGCCCTCATGATCGACCTCTACTATTGGCCGACGCCGAACGGCCACAAGATCACGATGTTTTTGGAAGAAACCGGGCTGGATTACCAGATCGTCCCCGTCGACATCAGCGCCGGCGATCATCGACCGCGCGCCTGCTGGCGGCGGCGAGGCGATCAGCGTGTTCGAGAGCGGCACCATACTGGTCTATCTCGCCGAGAAGACCGGCCGCTTCCTGCCCAACGACATTCGCAAGCGCAAGACAGTGCTCGAATGGCTGTTCTGGCAGGTGGGCGGGCTCGGGCCGATGGCCGGTCAGAACCACCATTTCGCTATATATGCGCCGGAGAAAATTCCCTATGCGATCGACCGTTACGTCAATGAGACAAACCGCCTGTATGGCGTGCTCGACCGCCGCTTGGCGGACCGGGATTTTCTGGCGGACGATTACTCAATCGCCGACATGGCCGCCTATCCCTGGGTCGTCCCGTATGAGCGGCAGGGGCAGAACCTGGACGATACGCCTAACCTGAAGCGCTGGTTTGAAGCCGTCAGAGGACGGCCTGCAACCGTCGCCGCCTTTGCACGCGGCGAGCCCTATGCGGGCCGACCGGCCGTGACCGAAGAGGGCAAGAAGATCCTGTTCGGACAGACGGCCGCCAATATTTCTACCCGCTAACGACGCCTCGATAAACATGGAGACGACAAAATGATCCGCTTCTATTTCCACACCGGGCCAAACCCGATGAAGGTAGCGCTTTTTCTGGAAGAAACCGGATTACCTTACGAGGTCATCCCGGTCGACACCTTGAAGGGTGAGCAGCACAAGCCACAATTCCTGGCGATCAACCCCAATGCAAAGACCCCCGCCATCATCGACACCGATGGGCTGGGCGAAGGCCCTGTCACGGTTTTCGACAGCAACGCTATCCTGCTCTATCTCGCCGATAAGTCTGGCAAATTGCTTGGCCGCCCGGCCGACCGTGGCCAGTTGCTGTCGTGGCTGATGTTCGTCGCGACGGGGCTTGGTCCCTATTCGGGCCAGTCGGTCCATTTCCGGCGCGCCGCGCCGGAACCGATCCCCTATGCCCAGAACCGCTATCTGCGTGAAGCGGAGCGGCACTACAAGGTGCTGGACGCGCATTTGGAAGCGCGGAACCATATCGTGGGGGAAGACTACACCATCGTCGACATAGCGGCCTGGGGCTGGATCGACCGGGCCGATTTTGTTCTCGGCGACGGCCGGCTGGGAGAATTCCCCAATATCGCGAGATGGTTCGCCACTATCGAAGCGCGTCCGGCCGTGGCCCGCGCACGCGCCGTCGGCAAGGATATCGCGTTCAAACGTGAGATCGATGACGAGGCGCGCCGCAACCTGTTCCCGCAAAACTACCTAGTCGCCTGATCGGGCCTTCGAGGCAAAACGGGCTCCACCGATCGAGATTTTAACCGATTACACGGTCCCGAGGAGGCTATTGTGGACAATCAAACGGTTCTCATCACCGGCGCGCTGACAGGCATCGGCCGGGCGACGGCGATCGCCTTCGCCCGCCAGGGCGCCAACCTCGTCGTCTCCGGCCGGCGCGACGAGGAAGGATTTAAACTTGCCGCTGAATTAAACGCGCTCGGCGCGACGGCTGAATTCGTGCATGCCGATGTTACCAAGGAAGCGGATGTTTCCGCTCTGGTCCGCCGGACGGTTGAACGTTTCGGACGGCTCGACGTGGCCGTGAACAATGCCGGCGTGGAAGGCGCGGCCGGGCCCATCACGGACCAGACGGAAGCCAATTACCGGACAACTTTCGACGCCAATGTGCTCGGGGTTTTTCTGAGCCTTAAACATGAATTGCCCGTGATGCTAGCGCAGGGCTCGGGCTCCATCATCAATCTGTCGTCGATCGCCGGTCAGGTCGGTTTCGCCGGCGCCTCGATCTATGCCGCCAGCAAACATGCGGTGGACGGACTGACGAAAAGCGCGGCGCTGGAGAGTGCCGCCACCGGCGTGCGGGTCAACGGCGTCGCTCCAGGTCCGGTTGAAACCCCCATGCTAGATCGCTTCACCGGCGGTGATGCCGCCGTCAAGGCGGGTTTCCTGCAATCGATTCCCGCGGGACGGGGTGCCACCCCGGACGAGATCGCCGAAACGATTCTGTTTCTGGCCTCGGACAAAGCACGTTACTTGACCGGCCAGATTATCCCGCTCGATGGCGGTTACACGGCGCGCTGATCGCTAGCAAACACGGTTCTCGTGGCGCGGCGTTACCAATCATCGCGCTCTTCCCGTCAGGGCATAGGCGATGCTCCGCCCCGTCGCGGCTGCCCTGCTCGCGCGCTCGATCCTACCGCCATTAGCCGTCCAGGAGCACCGCCGATGATCGTCGTGTAACCGCGCGCCCCTTCTTCCGCGGCAACCCGGGCTGAGTGTGGTCGAGTGCCTGGATCTGGCTCTTCTCCTCCACCGACGGCGCGAGTGCGTCGTCCGGTGGATCCAAATAAGATTGGGGCGACTATCTATGAAATGACGCCCTGCAGCCAGACGAAAACGCAAAGTCGTGGTGAAAATAGCAATGTCAAGTGGGGCGATTGCCTCATTCCAAGCTAGTGACGTAGAAGCGAGCCGTAACGGTAAAGGCGGGGTTTGATGATTCAGATTTTTATACAAATGCAATCGCCAGTGATTGCTCTGGCGGAATGACGGTGGTGCCGGCAACCAGGCCGAAAGGACTGGACAAATATAGCTGTGCCAAAGGCATGCATCCGCATTCGCTTTGTAGCGGGGTTGTTCGAAGCATTAACCAAAATTTGAAAGGGGAATTCCAGGAAATCTAGCAAGATCATTCTGAGAGACTACGATCGGCCCGGATTTTGAAACGCAGAAAATTGCGAAGACTGTCTCCGATGGGCTCATGAAAATCCCTGAGCCCGGCACAATTTTACAAAACTAGCGGCTGCGGGGTTAAGCGGACGTCCGGCCACGGCGGTCAACAAAATACGCCTTGTCAGATCAGGTTCTGTAAATTTACGTACCGCCAGCGGTGCCGCAAAACGCAACCGGCCGGAGAGCAGCGCAATACCAAGACCCGCCGCCACCAGATCCAAAAGCTGCGCGGCAGCGCCATTGCATCGTTTCTGCCGTAATGAAAGCCCCGTGAGTTGTTCGAGGTCTTTTGTAAAATCGCCACAGCGTTCGCCAACCAGAAGCGTCTCGTCCAACACATCCCGTGCGGTCACGGCGTTTTGCGTCGCCAGCCGATGCTCGGATGGCATCACCGCCACTGCGGTTTCTGTGTAGAGCGGCCAGCGGTTCAGGCGCTCTGGTAAATCACAATCCTCGGCAAGCAGCGCGCAATCTAGCCGGTCGGTCAGCATCGCATCAATCAGCGCGGTGGGACCAGATTCATCAAAATGAATCGCGCAATCGGGCAGCATTTTCGTTACCTCGCCCACCGCGCCCGCAATGCTTGCAGCACCTATACCAGGGCCAAGGCCAATTTTTAAACTGGTCTGCAAATTCCGGCGCTTTGCCTGCGCCAAAGCGGTTGCGGCATCGGCTGCTTCCAACATTGCCTCCAGATGCGGGCGCATAGCGCGGCCAAGCTCGGTCAGCCGCGTTAAATTGCGTTCACGGAATAGAAGTGCGCCGCCCAGCTCATCTTCGAGTCGTTGGACCGCGCGGGAAAATGCTGGTTGCGTGACATTGCACTGTTCCGCCGCGCGGGAAAAATTGAGCGTACGGCAGAGTGTTACAAAATAGCGAACCTGGGAGAGTTCCATCGCTCACACCCGCCGTATTGCTGCAACAATATCATCCGGCTCCGCGCGATGTGAAAAATCCGCATCCACAAAGCGCCACGCGATAGTTCCATCCGGCGCGATGATAAACGTGGCCGGCACAGGGAGGCACCAGGCGGCATTGCCATGCCGCTGGGGAAAATTAACGTTCGAAGCAACCAACCGCGCGCGGTAGAGTTTGGGAATTTTGAAGACCACCCCAGCCGACAGCCCAACCCCAAAATCGACATCCGCGAGCACTTCAAACGCCGCGCCATGGCGCTGTTTCATGCTCAGTGGCAGCCCGCCAGTCTCGGGCGTCAGGGCCAGCAGGCTTGCGCCCACCGCCTCGATCCTTGGCAAAGCCTCAGTGAGCGCGGTCAGCGTTAATTTGCAGAACGGACACCACTCGCCGCGAAAAAACGACAGCACCACCGGCCCGCGCGTCAGATGGTCGGCCAGCGCCACCAGCCGCCCGTCCGCATTGGGCAACACAAAATCAGGGAACGCCGCGCCAACACTGATGATGCCCGAGAGAAACCCTTCACGGTCGAGGCGGAGCAAAATCTCCTGATATGCGGCGTCCCATTCCAGGCTCTGGCGGCGGCTGGCGAGCAACGTGCCGAGGCGGGATGTCAGCGTGTCGATTTTTGAACCCTCCAAATTGCTCTGATGCGGCACCTTTATCGTGCCACATCAGCGCCGTGGCAATGGATTAATGATTCATGGTGTTGGGCGTGGCATCAGAGGCCATGCTGTTGGATGACATGCCGGCACTGGCCTGCGTGGCGTGGGTCTTTTTGGTGGTCGGCGTCATCGTGTCATGCGACATGCCGTTGCTGGTCATGCTATCGCTGCTCATGCTGTTGCTGGTTTGCGCCAGCGCCGCGCCGGTGGTCAGGGCCAGGCAGCAAAGGGCGGCGGGAAAAATGCGTGACTTCATGGGAATATCTCCTGTTGAATGAGCCGGAATAACCCGGTGCGGCTGATATGCTCTGGCACGGGCAATGCACGCCAATGCCGTTTCGGCATGAATTCAATGCCTGGACGCTACCAAGAAGCTGAGTGCAATCTGCGCCGGAACAAAAGGGAACCTCTCATGCGAGAAACCAAACCAAAACGCCGGGTGATTCACCCCTGGCCGCTGCGGCTGACCCATTGGCTGAATGCCGTGTCCATTGTCATGATGATCGGCAGCGGCTGGCAGATTTATAACGCCTCGCCGCTGTTCGGTTTTACCTTCCCGCCGCTCGTCACCATCGGCCAATGGCTGGGCGCGGGCATCGCTTGGCATCTGGCTTTCATGTGGCTTCTGGTAATCAACGGCCTCGCCTATTTTATCTGGAGCGCGGTCAGTGGGCATTTCAGGAAATTTTTCCCGCTAAGCCCGCAAGCTGTGTGGCGGGACATGGTTGCCGCCCTCACCTTCAAACTTCCCCACGACAAGGGCGTGTATAACGCCGTTCAAAAACTGCTGTATCAGGGCGTGCTGTTTGCCGGTGTGGTTATCGTTATTTCCGGCCTTGCCATCTGGAAGCCGGTGCAGCTTTGGTTCTTTTGCGATTTATGCAGCGGGTATTTTGTGGCGCGCTACGTGCATTTCTTCGCCATGTCGGCGATTGCCGCGTTCCTGGTCGTGCATTTGCTGCTGGTGGCCATGGTACCAAAAGTGCTGCCCCCCATGATCACCGGCGGGAGGATCGAGAAATGACCAATTTCAACCGGCGTTCCTTGCTGTTCCGCGCGCTCGCCATGGGCGCGGTCAGCACCCTGCCTGCTTGCGATTACGAGGACCCGAACAATCCCGACCTTGCGGATAAATTCCTGCACGCCATGTCCGCTTGGAACGACCGTGTGCAGGAGGCCCTCTTCAACCCGCACACCTTGGCCCCCACCTTCCGGCCAGACCAGATCACCAACCCGCCGCGCTTCAATGCCTTCTACGATATCAGCCAGGCCCCAGTGGTGGACCCCTCCAGCTTCAAGCTGGAGCTTGGCGGACAGATCCAGGACAAAACCTCCTGGACCTTGGCGGCGCTGAACGCCCTGCCGCAAACGGCGCAAATCACCCGCATGACCTGCGTGGAGGGCTGGCGGGTGATTGGCGAGTGGGAAGGCGTGCCTCTGGGCGACTTCCTTCGCCGCATCGGGGCAGATACCACCTGCAAATATGTCTCGTTCAAATGCGCGGATGGATATTATTCAAGCATCGACATGCCCTCCGCCCTGCATCCGCAAACCATATTGGCGCTTAAATTCTTGCAACAGCCGCTCACCCCTCCTTTCGGCGCACCGATCCGCTTGCGCATCTCCACCAAGCTTGGCCACAAAAACTCCAAATCCGTAGTGCAAATCGCCGTCACCAACATCTATCCTGGCGGCTATTGGGAGGACCAGGGCTACAACTGGTTCAGCGGCTCATGAGGTACGTGGTCGCCGCACTGCTTCTGCTCAGCTCCGCTCCGGTGGCGCAGGCCCGCCCAGTGGTGGTGGAGTTGTTTACCTCGCAAGCTTGTTCGTCCTGCCCGCCGGCGGATGCGCTGCTCGCAAGACTCGCAAAAAGCATGGACATTCTGCCACTCAGCTTTAGCGTGACCTATTGGAACAGCCCCGCCTGGACGGATTCTGATTCTCTGCAAGGGGCCACCGACCGCCAAAATTGGTACGCCAGCCTGGCCGGCAGCCAAGATGTTTACACCCCGGAGGCCGTGGTGGACGGTACCGCGCAAATGGTTGGCTCTGACGCCGAGAAAGTTACTGCCGCGATTGCCGTCGCGAAAGCCAGCCTGGCGGGCGATGTGCCGGTCAGCGTAAAAGGCGGCGCAACAATCAGCATTTCCATTGGTGCTGGCAGCGGGAACGCCAATGTGTTGCTATTCGGCTATGATTCCCAGCACAGTACACGCACTGGCGGTGGGGAGAATGATGGCGCCACGATTACCGAGGTGAACGTGGTACGCAGCATCACCAGCCTTGGCCCCTGGACCGGGCAACAAATGTCCATGAGCATGTCCCGCCCCGCCGGGGACCACATCGCCGTGCTGCTGCAAGCCTCCAACGGTGCGATTCTCGGAGTGGGGGTGAAGTAGTTCGCTATTTGCCGCTCCGGTGCACTGGGGCATGAGAGCCGCAGTTGTGGCTGTCCCGCTGGTCTGCGCCTTTCGTCTGGTTTTTGCCAAATCGATCGGGCTGGGAAGGCAGATCAGGCACCAACCTCGCAATTCGGCGGAGACATCGCCCGCGAGGTTTCTTCGCCGAAAGCACTCTTGAACGGCAGTTCATGGTCGACGACGCACATTGGCCTGTGTCCAATTATGGAGTCAGGATAATTTTTCCGCGGCTGGTGCGGCTTTCCAACGCCCGATGCGCATCAGCGGCCTGTTCGAATGCAAACACCCCGCCGATGGTGACAAGGATTTCACCTCGGACAGCCAGATCGAACAATTCCGCCAGCCCGGACCGCAAAGTCTCCGGGGTAAGCAAGGGGGCCACAGCAAAACCGGTCAGGGACTGGTTCTTGAAGATCAGGCCCAGCAGATCCGGGATTCCGAGATTGAATTGCTGGATGTTAAGGGCGCCGTAGATGACAATCTGGCCCAGGGGCGCCAGAACCCGAAGGCTCTCCATCGTCACGCCGCCGCCAACCGATTCGTAGACGATGTCCGGTCCCGCGCCGCCGGTCTGGGCGAGCAATGCGTCGCCCCAGCCCGGCTGGGTGTAGTCGATGCCGATATCGGCTCCCAGTGAACGGGCAAATGCAAGCTTATCAGCCGTACTCGCGGCGGCGATCACACTCGACGCGCCAGCACGCTTTGCCAGTTGAACCAGCAGCGTCCCGACGCCACCGGCGGCGGCGTTTATCAGGACACGCTTGCCTTTCGGCGGCGCCTGTTTGACCAGATGCAGCGCCGAAAGCCCTTGAACCATCAGAGCCGTGGCCGTCTCGAAGGACAGGGGGGCCGGTATCGGCGACGTATAGTCCGCATCGATCACCACGAACTCGCCATAACCGCCGAAATAGGCATTATTGGCAAAGAGCGGCGCGGCGACGCGCGCGCCCTTGACGACGCCCGCGACCCCTTCGCCCACCGCATCCACGACGCCGGAGACTTCCTGGCCGAGGATACCTGGCAACGGCGGCGAGACCGCGTAACGGTCCTGGCGCATCAGCACGTCGGAAAAATTGACGCCAGCCGCCTTGACCCGCACCAAAATCTGGCCCGGGCCGGGGACCGGCGCCGCGATATCAACGATCTCCAGAACCTCAGGACCGCCGAAGCGGCTTAATTGTACAGCTTTCATCACCTGCTCTCCAACCGAGCGTCACCAAAATGGTGCCGTTGGCGCGGATATGTGGTACAAGCGATTTGAGTTCTACAGACAAATTTGTATGATACTAACTTAAGGGTAAGTATGGTTGACCCTGCGAAACGCCTTCCAACTTTGCCCGCTGAACGGATGCTAAAAAGCATTTCCGGACTTAGGAAAGCGATCATCCTCTATCATTTGTTCGATGGACCAAAGCGCCTCTCTCAACTTGACCGGCAATTGTCCGGTATCTCCCAGAAGGTGTTGCCGCAGCAGCTCCGCGAAATGGAGGGGCATGGCCTGATCCATCGTGAAGTGTTCCCCCAGGTTCCTCCACGCGCGGAATATTCCGCGACAGAGCTTGGCCTCAGCCTGGAACCCGTTTTGCTGGAATACTCCATTCCGACATCGTCCGTGACCGATACATTTCGTTTTCGCCTCATCTCGATGAGCGAGGATGTCGATTACTCGCAGCGACCGAGGCAAGTGTCGCGTGTTACGGTGGCATTGTCGCGGACTCGCGGGACACCAGTATCGCAGTACGCACAATCGGTCGAGGCTTAGAACAACCAACCCCAACTCTTTAATCAACCGGCACTCATGTTCCTGTGCCCATTTGCGCGTCAGAAACTCGTCAATCGCGGGATGGTCGTGCAGGAACTCAGCCCGGTTGCGCCAACGGTTGTCTCGCGTATAGGCCAGCGCCACTTTTGCCGGAGCGTGCGTGTTCCACGCATCTTCCACCTTGCGCACTTTCAGCGTCGCGGACTCTTGCGTGAATGGCCGCACGGGTGGACGATCTCCGGACGGATGGTTCATCATTCAATCTCCCCTGCGGCGTCGTCGACGATCCTGGCACGAGGCGCCTGAATTTTCGACTCCAGGGTGGCGATGCCGGCGCGCGACGGCGCGATCGCTCGGGATTGCGGTTATGACTAGAAACCTGTGGGTCACTTCGCATTATCGTGCGTCCGGCAAAGCGCCGGCCGGCGGCTATTTGGGCAACTGAGCGGAGATAGAACAAGGGCGGGCACCGCCTTCAATGCAGCAGGACCGGCACCGCCCGCGACGGACGCCCGAGGCGTCCGGCCGGACTCATTAGCGGAGTAAATCTACCGGCTAAGGAATGCCGGGGGACGCTTTTCCATAAAGGCCGCGATCCCTTCGTTGGCGTCATGAGTGGGAACGATGCTGACGAATCCCTCCTCTTCGATAGCCAGACCGTCATCGATCGATGCATCCATGCCGCGATGGATCGCGGTCAGCGCCGCAGCCAAAGTGAGCGGCGGCTTTGTTGCCAACTCGTCGGCCAGCGTGACTGCCGCCTCCAACAGGCTAGTACCGGAGACGATGCGGTTTATCAGGCCGAGACGCGCCGCTTCTGCTGCATCGAAACGGCGCCCGGTCAGAATCAGTTCAATAGCTGCTTTCCTTCCGACATTGCGCGGCAGACGTTGAGTGCCGCCAAAAGTCGGGATGATGCCGATGTTGATCTCGGCCTTCGAAAAGGTGGCCGTGTCCGCCGCAAGCGCGATATGAGTAGCCTCCACCAGTTCGCACCCGCCGCCGAAGGCCAGCCCGTTTACTGCCGCGATAATCGGCTTGCGGAACGATTCGACGCGCCGTGTCATTCGTTGGCCGGGCGCCATGAACTGCGCCACCGCTTCGGCCGGCCCGGCGCGCATGTGGCCCTGGAAGGCCGCGATGTCCGCCCCGGCGCTGAATGCGCGTCCAGCGCCGGTGAGGATCACAGCCCGCACGGCATCGCTGATCTCGATATCGTCGAGTGCATCCATGATCGTGGTGATCAGTTCGTTGTTGAGCGCATTCAGCTTGTCGGGCCGGTTGAGAATGAGGATGGCGACAGCACCGCGGTCTTCACGGAGCAGGATAGGCGGGACGGCATGTTCAGCTTTATCCATTGTCCTCACCTTTCAGATCGAATGGGTGTCGAATTGCAGGTGGACCTAACGCCGGTGCTGGGACCCACCGTTTTGGTGGGCGGGAAAGAGCATCATAGCCCCAGTTCTTCGAGGCCCGGGTGATCGGCCGGACGCACGGTCTGCGTCCAACGGAAGAGGCGCCCCTCTTCCGAGATCGCCACATCGTTAATGCTGGCATGGCGTTCGGCCATCAAACCGCTCACATCAAAACGCCAATTCTCACTGCCGTGGCTCCGCCACCACCGGCCCGCCGCGTCGCGCCACTCGTAGACAAAGCGTACGGCGATACGATCACCGGCGAAGGCCCAGAGCTCCTTGATGAGACGATAATCGAGCTCCTTGGTCCACTTGCGGATAAGGAAGTCCTCAATGGCGTCACGTCCAGTGAAGAACTCCGAGCGGTTGCGCCAGCGGCTATCCGCCGTGTAGGCGAGCGCCACGCTTTGCGGGTCGCGCCCATTCCAGGCATCTTCCGCCTTGCGCACTTTCAACACGGCGGTCTCAGGCGTGAAGGGTGGCACGGGCGGGCGGAAAGTCTCTCCGGTCATTCCTCTCTCTCCTCTGCGGCTTTGGCCCGCAACATCTGGTTCTCCGCTTCCAGCGCCGCAATGCGGGCCCGCAGCGGCGCGAGGGCAGTCTCGATTTCGGCCAACGTGAAACGCGGCGTGATGTGCTGCGGGCAATTCCAGTCATACGCCTCCAGATCCAGCACGAAGCCGCGCTCCGGCACCGCGGCATAACCGGCCGGCACGAGCCGTGCGGCCAGTTCCGGCCCGGCCTGCAGGTCATACGCTTTCATATGCACGAGCAGCTTCAGCCTGGCACGGTTCGGGTAATCCACCAAAATCAGCGCGGCGCGGGCATCGGCGGCGAGGTTGCCAAGGCTTAAATATTGCCGATTACCGGAGAAATCGGCGAAGCCGAGCGTGCGGTCATCAAGCACGCGCAGAAAACCGGGCGGCCCGCCGCGATGTTGCACATGGGGCCAGCCGGATTGCGACGTGGTGGCGAGGTAGAAACTGTCGCGCCGGGCGATAAAGGCAACAGCTCTGTCCGGCAGCCGGTCCGGCCGGTCGTCAACGCCGCGCGGCTCCCACAGCCCGAAGCTGCCATTCTCCTGGCGCGCGGCGCGGACGCTGGGCGTCGCCGTGATTTCCAGAAACCTCGCTGTCATGTCGGCTCGGCGCAGGCTGGCGGCACAGCCGCCAGCCTGTCCTGTGTCAGGCCAAATCTGTAGCGTGCACCACGGGAAAATCGATCTCCGTCTGCACCGCATTGTTGAACAGATTGGTCAGCACATTCTCCGCGGTGACGGCGATGATTTCGAGAATTTGGGCATCGCCGTACCCGGCGGCCTGGACCGCCTGCACATCCGCCTCGCTGACCTTGCCGCGCTGCAGCGCCACCCTGGCCGCGAATGCAACGGCTGCATTGGCCTTCGCGTCGGCGGAAGAACCGTGCCGGTTCAGCGTGATCTCGGCGCCATCGAGCTTGGCCAGGTTGAGGGCGAGATAGCTGTGCGCCGAGAGGCAGTAATCGCAGCCATTCATCTGGGCGACGGCAAGGGCGATGCGCTCGCGGGTCTTTACGTCGAGCGCGCCGTCCAGCGCGCCGTTCAGGCCGAGCACGCCCTGCAGCACTGCCGGGCTGAGGGCAAAAATGCGAAACATGTTCGGCACAACGCCGAGTTTCTGCTCTACCGCGTCGAGCATTGGCGCTGAGGCGGCGGGAACGGCGTTGCGGGCGGGAATGGCGATACGGGACATGGCATTCTCCTTGGATGAACGGTCCTGCCGGACGGGTTGACCGGGCTTGGCCGATGGGCAGGAGGAGTAATACTTCTTCCCGGAAACGATAATTTGGTGTTTTGACAAGTCTTTATTGCCGTTTTAGCAATAACCAATGGACCAACTCACCAACATGCGCATTTTCACCAGCGTGGCCACGCTGGGCAGCTTCGCCCAGGCAGCGCGGCAATTGCGGCTCTCACCTTCGGCGGTCACCCGTGCCGTAGCGCAGCTCGAGGAGCAACTCGACCTGACCCTGCTCACCCGCACCACGCGTTCCCTGCGTGTCACCCCACGCGGGGCGATCTATCTGGAAAGCTGCAGGCGGATACTGCAGGATATCGAGGATGCCGGGCGCCGGGCGCGGAGCGAGGATGCCGCCCCGCATGGCGATATGAGCATCGCCGCGCCGATTCTGTTCGGCCGTCTGCATGTGCTGCCCATCGTCACCCACCTGCTCGAAGCTCACCCCGCCCTGCGTATCCGGCTGGTCCTGTCGGACCGCAATGTTCATCTGGTGGAGGATGGGATCGATGCCGCGATACGCATAGGCGAACTTGCCGATAGCAGCCTGATCGCGGTGAAGCTCGGCGAGGTCAGCCAAATGCTGGCGGTCAGCCCAGCCTATCTGGCCCGGCGCGACGCGCCGGCGGCACCGGCAGAACTCGCGGGGCATGACCTCATAGCCTTTGAGGGCATCACCACCACCAGCGAGTGGCGCTTCGGCGGCGGCGCGTCCGTGCGTATCGAGCCCCGCTTTGCCGTGAACAGCGCCGAAGCGGCCATTGCTGCGGCTGAGGCGGGGCTCGGCATCACCCGCGCGCTCTCCTACCAAGTGGATGCGGCTTTGCGCGCCGGCCGTCTGGTAAGGGTTCTGCCCGGCTTCGAGCCGCCGCCAGTCCCGGTCAGCGCGCTGCATCCGGCCAGCCGGCTCGTCAGCGCTAATATCGCCGCCTTCATTGCTGCGGCGCGGGCGTATTTCAGGGCCACGCCCATCCTGCCGCCGCCATGTGCCTAGATTGATATGCGTTTGTCTTGAGCCGGCAGGGTCAAGATGAACTCATGAAACTTATCGTAAAAATATAAGCTGAATCCTCCATCTAAAAGATGACCGCTTCGGGGCATTGAAACGATGCCTGGACCCACCGGGCAGCCGGGCGGCAAATACGCCGCAGCGATTTGTACAGGAGATGGTAGATGATGAACCGGCGCAAACTGATCTTCATGGGTACGACGATTCTGACCGCGGCGCTGATTGCCCGCGGCGTGAAATCCCCCCGCCTGGCGCAGGCAGCCGAACCAAGCGGGAGCTTTGAGGTTACGCATAGCGACGCGGATTGGCACAAGCTGCTGACACCTGGCCAATATTACGTATTGCGCGAACAGGGCACGGAGCCGCCCTTTAGCAGCGCGCTGCTGAACGAGCACCGCGACGGCACCTTCACCTGCGCCGGTTGCGCTTTACCGCTGTTCTCGTCGCGGACGAAATTCGACAGCGGCACCGGCTGGCCGAGTTTCTGGGAGCCTCTGCCGGACGCTGTGCGGACTGCGGATGACACTTCCTTCGGCATCATACGCACGGAAGTGCATTGTCGGCGGTGCGGCGGGCATCTTGGCCACGTCTTCCCGGATGGGCCGCCGCCGACGGGTTTGCGCTATTGCATAAACGGGTTGGCGCTGGGCTTTACGCCTGTGGCAGGCTGAGCGGTGGCGCCGCTTTCTGCCGGGGGCGGCGCAATCCGGGTGCGCAATCGGCCAGGCGGTCGAGTTCGTTCAGCGTTTCGGCATGGCGCCGCCCCCAGTCGCAAAGCGCCAGCAGAACGGGCTCCAGGCTAAGGCCCAGCTCCGTTGCCGAATATTCCACCCGCGGCGGAATCTGGCGGAACACTTCGCGGTGGACCAACCCGTGCTCCTCCATTTCGCGCAGCTGCTGGATCATCACCTTCTGAGACACGGCGGGCATGAGACGCCCAAGCTCTGACAGACGCTTTGGGCCATCGAACAGGTGATAGAGAATGATCGCCTTCCAACGCCCGGAAATGACCTTGAGTGCCCGCTCGGCGGGCAGCGCCGGAAGATGCTTGGGAGCTTCCATCATACTTACCTTTTGGTGTGTACCACACAAATTTGTCCGTAGTCCCGAAATCGATCCTATCTTATCTGCCCGCCAACGCAATCCCATCAATTACCAGCCCAGCCAGCGAAACCCGCTGAATCGATGTACGGCGCATCCACGTTCTCCTCCGATCAGGATGGCGAACTCTGCCGTGCCTGCATCGAGTTTGAGTCAGAACCCCAGTTGAATGCCGATTCAGAGCTGGCGGCGGTTCGGCCGAACAGGATGGGCCATTAGTAGAACTCAACCATCCTTGGGCCTTTCTTCGGTGGACGGGGGAGCGAGAAGGGAGAGGACGGGGCGGACCATGCCTTCCAGCAACTCGCGTTCGGGGCGGGCGCGGGTGAGCACGCGCAGGCCGGTCAGCACGCCCAGCAGCATGCGCGCCAGATCCACGGCCGGATAGCGCCCGGAGATGCTGCCTTCGGCCTGGCCGGCTTCGATGGTGCGGCGGAAGAAGTCCTCGATCCGTCCCAGAATTTCGACCACGGCGGCCTGCATCTCTGGATCGTGCGGGGCCACGTCCATGGCCGAGTTGATCACCATGCAGCCCTTGCGCAAAGGATCGTCGAGCGAGCGTTCGATGACCTCGTCGAAATAGGCGGCGATGATCTGGCGCGGCGGTCCGCTGCCGCCCAAGCGGCGCGCTCGCTCGGCGAAATTGCAGTCGACGTAATGGTCCAGCGCCCGCCGAAACAGCGCCTTCTTGTCGCCGAAGGCGTTGTAGAGGCTGGCCGCGGTCATCCGCATGCGCTCGGTCAGATCGCGCATCGAGGTGGCCTCGAAGCCCTTGTCCCAGAAACACTGGATCGCGGCGTCGAGAACGGTCGCCTCGTCGAACTCCCGGGGTCTAGCCATTCTGCGTTTTTCTCCCTGCGGCCGACGCTTATTTTAGAACGTCTATTACAGAAATGTCCAGGGTGAGCCCATACGGGTTCGCACAACGGAGATGCCAAGATGATCCCTGAACCCCGTGAGATCATCTCATCGTTCGAGGGTATGATCCGCAGGAAATGTGCCCCCGAGTTGGAGCTCTGGCTCGAACGAGCACGTGGAAGCCTCGTCGCCTCCTTCGCCAATGGTGTCCTCAAAGACAAGTCCGCCATCAGCACCGCCATCGTCTCACCCTGGTCAAACTGGCAAACCGAAGGCCAGATCACCAAGCTCAAGTTCGTCAAACGCCAAATGTAGGGCAGAGGAAAGCTCGACCTACTCGAAGCCCGATTCATCGGCGCCACATAGAGCAGCTTCCACCAAATCTGCGTCAGAGCCTTTTTTCTATGCCGAATCACAAACTGCACGCGGTTTTTCCAGATGGAAGGGCCGCCAAGCCATCCGCCAGGGCCTTTGCCGATTTCCTTTTCACCGAGGCCGCACATTGGTCGGCAATCTGGGGATAAGTCGTGGCACGGTCAGACCAAGTGTGGTTCCAATTCCAGAAGGGACTCTCGTCGGCAGTGTTTGTGGCTCGTTACGCCCATCTTAAACTCGCTGACTGTGGTGCGTCGTCAGGTCGCCTCAAGCGTATTGCGCGAGGCCGTGGCCGAGGGACCAATTCTCTTTCGCGACCTCAACAAGGCTCACGAACACGTCCTCCGGCCGGATGCCGGGACTTTCGCCGAGTAGCTCCGCGATCCGCCGGAACAGCGCTTTCTTCTGCTCCACGGTACGGGTGTTGTTCGCGGTGATCTGGATGAGCACGAGATCGTCGCTCCGGAGTATGCCAAGATAAGACGCGCTGTAGCGGAAGTCGGCTGCGTCATGCTCCCTGATCGTCATGAACTGGTCGTCTTCGGGCACGTTGAACGTTTCGCGCATCGCGCTGTAAAGGCTGTCGAAGATCGCTTGCCGGTAGGCTTCCGGCTTTCCGGCGCGCAGCGAGATGTGAATGAGTGGCATCATGGGTCCTTTCCATTTTGGCCTGGCTTACATTAAATACCGCTCGACTACTTTGGTGCGATATTGAAATTTATATCAGATTTAATGCCTTGAAATGACCGCCCCCGCGACTTGGATACCGTCCAGGCTTTGGTCCACATCGCTGACCTTGGCAGCTTCACGCACGCGGCTGAAGCCATGCGAACAACGCAGCCCCCGGTCTGCTTGAAGCTGAATCGGCTCGAAGAGAGCTCTGCTGCCCGTTCCTCGAGCGGACACCCCGGTAGTGCAGCTGTCGACGCTGAGCGCAGGCTTCCTTGAACGCGCGGGCGAACTCTTAGAGGTACACAATCGCGCGATCGCCTCATTTGCCTGAGCAGGGCAGCGTTTCGCGATCGGCATCAGCGACCATGTTGCGGAACCGAAGCTCCCAAAGTGATCGCGCGCATGAACGCTCAACACCCGTAATGATCTCCATTCGTCCCTCCGAAAACGACGACCTTATGAACGCCCATATGGACGATGCTTACGAAATCGCGGAAGGCGGCCCTCACCGGCTGGGTACGCTCCATACCGCCGGCAGGATCCAGTTGTTCGGCCAGCATGTCGGGCTGAGCGATAGGCGTGCGTTCCACCGCCACATCGCGCGGCTCAGGAAGAAGAAGTGGGGTTCCCGCGGATGACATCGGGACGTTACAGCCTTCCCGTACAGTCAACCTGGGAGCTGGATGCCGGCGCGCTCAAATGTTTCTTTGTCCAGGGCGAAAGTCCGTTGAAAGCTTGGCCGCGATTGCACCCGGTCAGCGTGCCGGGTGATGGCGGGATAAGGGCTGAGGTCTAGTCCGCCGCCCGCCGCCGTCGTATAATTCCAATAAATAAAGACATCGACGATCGACCAGACTTCCCCATACCACCAGGACGCGGTCTCGAAGTGTTCCTGCAGCGCTTTCAAGACCGGCTGCCACAACTCGATTCCTCTCGTCCACACGCCGTTCGTTTCGCCGGTCGTAAAACGCATCGGATTGCGGACCTGCCGGGTCATCGGATGGAGAGTCGCCGAGCACCAGACGAGATCCTGCAGGTTCTGATTCATTCCCAACTTTGCCTCTTCCCGCGGCAACAGTCCCGTCTCGGGGTATATGGCGTTCAAGTGATGAAGAATTGCTGCGTTTTCGGTCAAGACCAGATCTTCAACTCGCAGCGCCGGAACCTTTCCTTTCGGATTGATCGAGAGATACTCTGGTGTTTTTTGCTCGCCTGCGAGAATATTAACGACCGGAACGTCATATTTGAGACCGATTTCTTCTAGAGCATTCCTGGTAACGGAGGAGCAAGCGCCAGGAAAATGGAACAAGGCGACCTGAGTCATGACCTGAGTCCTTAGCCTGTTGATTGCTTTGCATAAAAAACGCGTGGAGGAACCAAGCTGTGTGGAGTCGAAACTGAGGATCGTCGGCGCCGCGACCTCATCGTCTGTACCAACTAAAGCGCGTACAACGCTGCCAAGCTGCCTCGGCGCGCGATCTCGTCGCGGATTCGGGCGGTTCCGGCGCCGACGAAGGGGTGTTGATGTGCGGTCATGGCCTCCCCGTAACTGGGGCGCGCCTCCAGTCGGCGCCAATAGGCCATCAACCCCGGCGTGAGCAGCACATCCGTCCAGCAAGCTTCCCGCAACCGCTCGAAGATGACCGCCCAACTCACGTCCGCGAGCGTGAATTCGGATCCGGTGATCCACGCCCCCCCGCTCTGTTCGAGCTGATGTTCGAGGGCAGCCAAGTGACGCATCATTTCGTTGCGGCTAGAGACGATCATGCGTTGCATCGGACCAAATCCACCGATTCGCGACAAACCAAGCAGCTTAAATGCCAGAAAGATCAGGGGCCGCATCTTGAGACGATGGAACAGCAAACCCTCGAAAATGCGGTGAATGGGAATGTCGCGGATCATTGCGGCGAACAAGGGCAAGGTTAACCCGGGTACGCAGTTACCGGCAGTGGATTCCAGTGCCTTCGTCGGCTCGTCGCCGATTAGAGATGACCGATCGATCCATTGCTGCATCAGCGCATGCGTGGCCGCGTCCCCGGGGACCAGCGGGAGAGCGCTTCTGGCATGCTCGGCCGCATAGAGCAGGATCTCGTGCGACTCATAAACAGGATGGCCGCCATGTACGAGCACCGGTACCAACCCTGCAGGATTGACGGCGAGGAAATTCCTTGAAAGCGTTTCATAGCTGCCTGTCTCGATCAAATCGATGTGGTGGGCGAGATAGGGCACCCCGAGCTCGGCCAGGCACATGCGGATCTTTTTCGAACAGAGCGAAAAATCGTTATGATATAGTTCGAATTCAGTTGTATGGGGCAGTTGGATATCGTTGCGGATGCCGCTTGCCATGGCATGCGTGCGGCGCACGCGCCGCTCGCAGACGTACCAGGCAGAAAATCCAACTGCCGTTGCGATCACCAGGCCGCTGACAATGACACAAACCACTTCCCATCCCTCCCGTCGGCCCTTGGCAACCAACCAGAGACGCTCGCCCACATTGCAGCCGGGCCGAGCGCTCCGCCCCTTAGTCCCGGTCAGACCCCATCGGGTGATCCGACCTGCGAGACCGCCACGAGCTTGTCCTGCGTTTTCAATTGGAAGTCGCTGGAGTCATGGCGCTCATGCAATTGGCTCGATGGCTCGCCGAAGATGCGGTTGACCATGCGTCCACGCTGCACGGCCGGCCGTTCGAGGAGCATGTCGGCCCACCGCTGAACGTGTTTATAGTCTTGAACACTCAGGAATTCGGCGGCACCGTACAGCAAGCCCTTCGCCAACCCGCCGTACCATGGGAAGATCGCCATGTCGGCGATCGTGTAGTCGGCGCCTCCGATGTACTCGTTTTCGGCCAGGCGGCGATTGAGGACGTCGAGTTGGCGCTTCACCTCCATCGTGAAGCGATCGATCGCATATTCGATCTTTGTCGGCGCGTAGGCATAGAAGTGGCCGAATCCACCGCCGAGATAGGGCGCGCTTCCCATCTGCCAGAACAACCACGAAAGACACTCGGCGCGTGGCCGAGGCTCCGTCGGCAGGAATGCGCCGAATTTCTCGGCGAGGTACAGCAGAATCGAACCGGATTCGAACACCCGGACATAGGCTGCTCCGCTGATATCCAATAGAGCCGGGATTTTTGAGTTCGGATTCACATCCACGAAGCCGCTGCCGAACTGATCGCCTTCTCCGATCTTGATCAGCCAGGCATCGTATTCGGCGCCGCTGTGACCGAGCGCCAGCAACTCCTCCAGCATGATCGTAACTTTTACGCCGTTTGGCGTGGCGAGTGAGTAGAGTTGAAGCGGATGATGCCCGACCGGCAGCTCCATTTCGTGCGTGGGCCCAGCGATTGGCCTGTTGATATTCGCGAACCGGCCACCGTTGGGCTGGTTCCAGACCCAAACCTTCGGTGGCGTGTACTCCAGTGACTCGGTCATCTCCGCACGGATTCCTTCCAGCGGCGTGGTCCCAGAACGGGCTGCCTGACTGTGTTCTAGTACGACCATTCTAAAATGTCTGGTGGGCGAGGATCTGTCAAGTGTCTCTAACGTCGCTTGTCTTCTCCAACATGCGGCGACTAAAATCGACATGTGGCGCGTGCGAGTCTCGGATTGACTAAGTAAAATTGACAAGAAAACAGCAGCGAAGATATCTGCAAGAAGTTCACAACGCCCGCCCTCCGCCGCATGAATTGGAATGAGCACCACGTCCATATCCTGGAGATGAACGGCGAGAGCTACCGCGTGCGCCAGCGTAAAACCCGCTGAGCCAGAGCCGCCGCACCGGCTCCCGAAAGAAACGCCGCAAACCTCCGGCGATCGCGACGCGCCAACAGGCCCCCGTAATCAGACCGCCGCCACGCATGAACAGGGGCACGTTGCGACTATCTCAGCCATCAAACATTAAGGAAGAGAACTCTATGTGTCAGTACGAACAAATTGGGAAGCACGTCGTCGGCAAGACCGGAGCTGATCAATTCGATTTCCTTCCGTTCAGGAAATATGCGCCGGAAACCCGATCAGGCCCGGGGCGACGTCATCGCGCAGAGTGTGGCGATCCGGATAGTCACCGCCGTTTTGCGCTCTGAAGGGGATTGGGCTCTCGTCGAAAAGCCGTTCGACGCGCTGGCGCCAAGCTGCTTTCACGTCGTCCATTCGGGCAGATGACTTAATGTGGGCTGCGCCATAGACGGTATGGATCGGCAGCACGTCCATCCCCGGGTAGAAAAGCGCGCCGTGCATCAGAGGGAAGAGTAAATCATCGATCGGGCCGTTGATGCCACGCGGGCCATAGTCGGCTGCTGGTCCGCCGGTGCAGACGGACACAAGCGCACGCTTGCCCATGAGCGCCCCCTCGCCATAGCGGCACAGGTTGGTTCCGTCCTTGTATCCATAGGCAAACCCGAACGCGTAGACCCGCTCGATCCACCCTTTGAGGATCGCCGGCATACTGAACCACCAGAGCGGGAACTGCAAAATAACCGCGTCGGCGCTCTGCAGTTTTGCCTGCTCCTCCATGACGTCACGGGTCTGGCGGCCTGTCGAATACGCGGTGGCCGACTCAACGATGAAGGAAAGCCTTTCGGGGTCAACACGGCTTGGAAAGTCGTCTCCATCGAAGACCGCCTTCCAGCGCATGCCGTATAGGTCGGAGCGCAGCACTTCGTGTCCCTGCTGTCCGAGCGTCTCGGCTGTCACTTCAACAAGCTGGCGCGTCACCGATGTCGGCTCGGGATGCGCATATACGATCAGCACTTTCTTCGTCATTGCCAAGCTCTCCACATGATCTGCCTGGCGAGATGGCATGCATCAAACAATATGTGAAATCGATTGATTTTTAGTCTACGATCCATGCTATGGATACCAGTCGTCTTGATCTCAACCTGCTTGTGACGCTCGAAGCCTTGCTTGCCGAGCAGAACGTGACGAAGGCCGCAGCGCGGCTTCACCTGAGCCAACCTGCGGTAAGCGCGCAGTTGAGCCGCCTGCGCGACATGTTCAGCGATCCCTTGCTCGTCCCGGCTCGTCGCGGGATGACACCAACGGCGAAAGCCACCGAGTTGCTAGGTCCGTTGCGCGATGCCCTCGACCGGCTGCGTGAAACGCTCCAGACACACAGGGATTTTTCGCCTCTGACGGCCAAACTGACGGTCAACGTTGCTTGTACTGATTATGTCCAGGCAGCTGTCGTGATGCCGCTGGTATTGGCCTTACGGCAGAGGGCACCAGGCGTGCGCGTCGCTGTTCACCATTGGAATCCCGCAAAGCTGGAACAGCAATTGGCCAGTGGCGAGGTCGATTTGGCTATCACCACTCCCGATCCGAACCACCCGAACCTGAGGACGCATCGCTTGTTCAACGAGACCTACGTGCTCATCGGGCGGGCAGATCATCCACTTTTGAAAAGCGGTCTGACAATTGAGGCGTTTGCCCAGGTGGAACATGTGATCGTCTCGCCCTCCGGTGGCAGCTTCACGACACCGATTGACGGTGCTCTGGCAGCGCTTGGGCATCGGCGGAATGTGGTGATGTCGGCCGCTTCGTTCCTGTTTGTTCCGGAAATCGTCTCTGTGAGCGACCTTGTCGCTCTTGTGCCGCGACGGCTGCTGCCGGCCCAAAGCGATCGTTTCATGGTGCTCGATGTACCGTGGTTGGCGGAACAGTTCGACATTAGCCTGATCTGGCACGAACGCAGCCACAGCCATCCGGGGCATCACTGGATCAGAGGCTTGGCCATTGAACTCATGGCTGACGGGGCGAACGCCCTAACGTGACTCCTTTTTTCCGACATTTCGAGTTACAGTCCGCCCGACAGCGTTCGGGTCGCTCCCGGCCCCTCACCGTCGATCCGGTTTGAACGAAGAACTATCGCGACCCGGACTGAACTGTGCAGCTCACCGCCGCGCTGGGCGGCGCGGGGCCGGACATCATCGATAAATCCGCTGGTGGCGCCGTTATCCGGTGATCCATTGCCGATTTGACCACCAGAAATCAGGCGGCCGCGCGAAACCAAGACTACCCTACAGATGCACTGTGGCGCACTTACCGCGCAGCCGGTAGCGATCTATTGAAACAAATGATAAAAACATACATCCAGCCAATGCCTATAAGGTTCTTAACTGGATGATCTATTGAACAGATCTTGCTTCGAACTACGAGACTAAAGACAATTTATTATTATTCCAGAGGCTTATTTCTGGTTGCGGGGGCCCACTGCCACTTATACCGAACATCATTGCCATGCAAAACGGCGCCTCATTGGCGCGGTAGAGAAATGTTGGAATCGGGTTAGCAACTCGGCATCAACCTTGCAGCATCCGCAGTCCCTCGCCCGCCATGGTGGCGGTCCTTGCCTCGCGCGGGCGCGAGGGCTCGAGCGTCATCGAATAGGCAAAGCTATCCCAGCGGAAGCAGGCGCCATTGAACATCACGGGGCGGCCGCTCTCGTCGCAGATCAGCCGTCGAATGAGGAATACCGGTTCGCCAGGCGCGATATCGAGGTGGCGGGCGACATCCTCGGGACAGGGCATGGCGCGCATAGTCTGCTCGCCGCGGGCCAGGCGGATGCCCCACTGACGGACCGGTTCCACGATGGGATGTGCGGCAAGATCAGCGCGCTTGAGCCGCTCGCCCACCCAAAGCGGCAGATGCAAAACCGAATGCATCACTGGTCGCCCCGCCTTGGCGCGCGAATGCACGATCCACAGTCCTTCACCCGGCAGACCTCGCCACAGCCGCGGCACTCCGGACGGCGCACTGCGCGGATCCAGGCATGCGCGGCGACGATCGCCTGCTAAAGGCCGGCCAGGAGCCCCTTGCCCTCGGCCAGCGTCAAACCCAAAGCGGCCAAGGCGGTGAGGTCGTCGGGCTTGGCAATCCGGAGGACGTTGGTGCTGTGCTCCCCCCCTCCGCTCCAATGCTCACCAATATCACGATCCAGGCCACGGCGTCTCTACCTCAACGGGAAAATCGCCCTCAAAATACTCCCCTTGGTCTGGCCCCCCAATCTCGCGACAGTCCCCAACAGAATGGCTTACGTCTTTCGTTGTATTCAGCAGTCCAGAGCCTTCACTCAACAAACAAAAGTAGTGGTCGCATCGCGAAGGGATATCCGATGTTTTTATTGACCATGTTTAGACATGTATGTATGGGAATGCATGTACGGAAACGCAATGACTTCAGCGGCTACGTTTTGGAGGCGATCGTGGAATCCTTACAGGAGACCGATCCAGAAGCTAGCGTGTCTTTAGTTGACGCATACGAACTCACGATTCTCATGCCTTGCCTAAACGAGGCAGAGACGATCGCGGTATGCGTCGAAAAAGCTCAAAGCTTCTTGAGGAAAGCCGGGATCGTTGGCGAGGTTCTGATCGCTGACAATGGCAGTACGGACGGTTCGCAGCAAATTGCTGCAGACCTCGGCGCTCGTGTAATCGCAATACCGCAGCGCGGCTACGGCGCGGCGCTGATCGGCGGCATCGAAGCGGCGCGCGGCCGCTACATAATCATGGGCGACGCTGACGATAGCTATGATTTTCTAGGTCTTGCCGGCTTCGTCGAGAGGCTGCGCGGGGGCGTCGATCTCGTGATGGGTAATCGCTTCAAGGGTGGGATCGCGGCTGGTGCCATGCCTCCGCTTCATCGTTATCTGGGCAATCCGGTTTTGAGCTTCGTCGGCCGCGTACTGTACAAGCTGCCAATCGGCGACTTTCATTGCGGGTTGCGCGGCTTCAATTCGGCTTCCATTCGTCGCCTTGGTCTCACCGCCTCGGGCATGGAGTTTGCCTCCGAGATGGTCCTGCGCGCCGGTGTTGAAGGCTATGCGATCGCCGAAGTGCCAACCACGTTGAAGCCGGACGGACGCAGCCGACCCCCACACCTGAGATCGTTTCGGGATGGGTGGCGACACATTAAGCTACTGCTAATGTACTGCCCGCTGTGGCTGTTCATCTATCCTGGTGGGGTATTGATAGCTGTCGGCTTACTCCTAGCCGGACTGCTGTTTAACGGACCGTTGCCGATTGGCGCCGGGGTGGTGCTCGACATCAACACCTTTGTGGCCGCCTGTTTCATGATCATATCCGGCGTCGAGGTGGTGGCTTTTGGTGTCACGGCGCGTTACTATGCGGCTGTCACAGGCATGCTTCCGCTCGGCCGCCGGAGCCGTTGGCTAGAGAAACACTTGACCACTGACACGATGGTTCGCCTGGCTGCCGTGCTGCTGGTGGGTGGTCTCGTCGTCTTCGCCTTCGCTGCCAGCCAATGGATCCGCGTAGGGTTCGGTGAACTGTCCAATCCGGTCGTGCCGCGCGCGGTGGTCGCCGGCCTCAGCCTCGTCGTGATTGCTATTCAGGTTGCCTTCCAGGCCTTCTTCATCGGCGTGCTCCGAATTCCGTTGACTAGAAAGACGGGGCCTTAGGAAAGTGTACCGCGCATCGCCTCCGACACCGGATCCAACGCTTTCGAGGCTATCGGCAAAGACGAATGTTGGATCGCTGGACTCCAGCAAGGCTCGTTTACGCACCGCCCTTAGTACTTTCGCGACGATTGGCGTCGGCGCGGGCATCATTATGGTCTTGGCCATCATCAACGGAAGCCCCTTCATATTCTATGATTCGGCGCTCTATCTTGGGCTTGGCGAACTCCTCACGGCGCACGACCCCAGCACCGCGATTACCACGGTGCTAGGCACTCCAGGTCTTTCCCACGCAGTGGTGTCGAAATCGCAACGGGCGGCGTTGCTCGCCCGCGCCGCTTCGCATCTCGGCGCGCGATCGGTGGTCTACTCTGTCTACGTCGCCACCTTAAGCAAATACTCAATGTGGATCGCGACCGCAGGGCAGTGCCTGTTCGTGGCGGCCTGTCTATGGGTCACGCTTCGACTCATTTGGAGTCAGGCTTTGAGGCGGTGGAACTATCTTGCGCTGGTGACGGCTCTGACCGTCCTGACATCGCTCTCCATCGAGGCGCCTATTCTGATGCCCGACGCGTTTACGGCGCCTATGATCCTCCTTATCGCAGCGCTATTCTCGACAAGAGAAGTGAATTGGGGCGTACAGGCCGGCATCGCGGCATGCGTTGCGGTTTGCGTGACGGTGCATCTCTCGCATGGCCCGATCGCGATACTGGCAGCCTTGGTCGCCGCGGCGATTCTTCGACTCACCGTGAGAGGTGAACAAGCGTCTGGATGCAAACGGAACTTGGCCTGGATCGCCGGTGCAGTGATCGCCGCGCTCTCAATCAACGCGGCTGTAGGCTGCTATGCGGATGCGAGAATCGGGTGGCACTTGCAAAAGCCCCCATTTCTTACTGGACGAGTGATCGATGACGGCTCGGGGGCCGACTATCTGATTCACGATTGCCACGACTCGCGCTACGTGGTTTGCCGATACGCTAACCGAATATTGTCAAACTCAGGCAATAATATGATGTGGAGTTTACAGCCGCAGTCTGGGGGGGTGTATCTCATCGAAGACCCAAACGTGGCGGCCAAGATGTGTCAGCAAAATCTGGCGTTCGTGCGCGACGCGATTACAGAGTATCCACTTCGCCAAATGCTAGGCTCCATTAGGAATGTCGTCCGGCTCATGCTGTCATTCAATGTTGACGATGTCGGCTCGAAAATGGATTTTAAGTTCGCCTATTGGCAACCCATCAGTTGGGGCTGGATCGGGACTCCGATCCTTTTGAGCCGGCTCCCCAATGCGAGCAGCTGCAGCGCACATCCGAACGAAATTTGCGGGCGAATTCCGCTGGCAAAGCTCCGCATTCTCCATTATCCTGTCATCTTGTTCTCCGTGTTCGTGTTGCTCTGGCGAGCCTGGGTGTTTATTGCTTGCAACGGCATCGATTTGAAAAAGCTTGATCGAGTTGAGACATTCGCGCTTTGTGTGATGGGCGGAATTCTTGCAAATGACATCGTATGCGGCGTCCTCTCCGGGCCCTATGGACGCTATCAGGTTCGAGTGGTTTGGCTTGTTCCTGCCCTCGCGCTTTGCATGCTTATATACTCGCCGGAGAAGCTGCGCTTGGCGGGCAGCAAAGGACATCGCAAAATTGCCTGAGCAACGCGCATGGAATTGGTCGTCGGATCCAGGCCTTCTGGTGCGGCGTGCGCCGCCGCGCTCGTGGCGCAGGGCCGCCGCGCGCATATGCTGATGCGGGATTACGCCTGGAACCCGATCGCCAAGCCGCTATCAAAAGCACTCACACGGCAGCCGAGCCTTGGCTTCCCGAACATGCGCCGTGACATGCCGAGCGCGCAACGCTCGGCCCGTTGGCGGACGCCTTTAGCGGTGCGCTCTCCCGCGAGGCAGACGCGCGGCTGCTGGCCTTCCAGGGCTACCTCCATTCGGCACATTCAAGCCGGCTGGCCGTCACGCTGCGCACGGCGGGCAAGCGCGATAGGCTGGAAGTTGCGGAGGAATTCAACCCTGTGGCGACCCACATGGCCGCGCGAGTCGCCCGCAAGCTTTTGCGTAACGGGCCAAGGCTTGGCGGTATCCGAGAGGTTGGAATCCTTGCTTGATGCCCTGCCCCTGGAAAACTTGTTGCTCGCCTCAGCCGCCATCATACTGCTGGGCCTCGGCGGCATCTTTTACCGCATCGTCCAATGGGGACGCACTGGCTTGGGCAATCTCAACTATGCCGCCTTTGCCCATATCCTCATGCTGTCCCTTACCGGGGTAGTCGCAGGAGTGCAGCTGACCTTTAGCGCCCTCCTGTCTGCCGTCATCAGCAACCGAACATCCCGTTAGAGAGGTGCACGTGCCGATCGCGTCATATCTCCTGCAACACCGCCTCACGCGCTTCATCCTAGTCGGTGGATCAAGCGCAATTTTGCTTTTCCTGCTAAACTTCCTGGTACAGAGCTATCTTGATATCACCCCATTTTACGCCACCGCGATAAGCTATATTGTTGTCTTTGTCCTCACCTATCTGACCCATCGTGCATGGACCTTCCAATCCAATGCGGCCCATCACCAAACCTTGCCACGCTATCTCGCCACCCAGTTCGCTTGCGCGCTGCTCACCTCCAGCCTGACCACAATCTTCACCAAGCAATTTGTGCCGAAACTCCCTTTCGTCTCCGCCCTTTTTGCCACACTCTGCGCCAGCGCATTGAGCTTTACCGCAAGTCTGCTGTGGGTTTTCTCCGAAAGACCATCCAAGGCCCAGAGCGCGCCCACTTCGCAAACATGAGTGGTCCTACGCGCCATAATGCCATTTATGTTAATTGCTCACCGCGCAGCCCTTCCAGCACGATGCGGATCTTGTCCTCCGCCGAATAATGCCGCCGCGTGGCCCGGCGGATGTCCCGCACCACCGCCTCGGCAGGGGGCTTGGAAGTCAAGGATTTCTGGCTCATCTGCACTCCTTCGTCGTTACGATGAGCCAGAAATCCTCCGTTATTCAAGTTGCCCGCTTTGTCTCATGGGCCCTGACGGCGGACAGACATCACCATCAACCGCCAACGGATCGAGGCCAGGGGTATCCCTCCGGTAGCGCTTTCAATTACCCACAAATTGCATGCCGATCATTACGCCGAGTTTGATATCCGTCAGCCGTGAGAGCCCCCGCCACATCACGGTATTACCAGGCGGAGGATCCATCGCGCGCGCGAGATAGCCTCTGAGCTGGGCGATTTTGGTCAGATACTGCCCGAGTGTCCTTCGGCGAGGTCGGAGTTGGTCTTTCACAAGGTGGTCCAGCAAGCTGATTTCTGTTTCATCCAACGCGAGTGTTGGCTCGGCGGCCGGGGCGGAGCGGTTTATCATCGTCATCCAGAATATACGCCAACTTAGGATACAAAAGACCGCGATCAGATTTGTCAGCCGCT
>Ga0326727_10007008_pt1 | contig 30290 bp, 24 predicted proteins | sample MB2enrmetagenome_FD_207643 | JGI IMG/M metagenome (GOLD analysis project Ga0326727, IMG submission 207643) | Lab enriched peat soil microbial communities from McLean, Ithaca, NY, United States - MB29MY | ecosystem: Environmental > Terrestrial > Soil > Wetlands > Peat | place: USA: New York... | reverse complement strand
TGGATTGGCCGGCGAGGGCGGGATTTCCAAGTTCTAAGGCGAGGCCGGCGTTGCGCTCGACGGTCATGTGGGGGAAGAGGCCGGTCTCCTGGATGACGTAGCCGATGGAGCGGCGGAGTCTTTGCGGGTCATATTGCTGGGTCGATTTGCCGTCGACGAGGACGGCGCCGGAGGTGGGTTGGGCAAGGCCGTTGACCATGCGGAGGAGGGTGGTCTTGCCGCTGCCACTGCGGCCGAGGATGGCGGTGGTGGTGCCGGGATCGAGGGTCAGGTCAATGTCGCGGAGGAGGGTCCGGGCCGGCTGGCCGGCACGAGGGGGCAGGGTGTAGCTGACGTTCGCGAAGGTGATGCCGGCGGCGGGCATGGTGTCAGGATAAGCGCAGCGCGGGCCTTCAGTTCGCCGCTGGAAGCACTCACTCGTGGCCGGAGAAAAGGCCCAAGGCTAAAGCCCTGGCGATTTATCCGTGGCTCACCGCGGGCTGAAGCCCGCTACTACTCCAAAATAAAGCAAAACCTACTCGGCCGCGGCGGGCTATTCGGTCTCCGCTGGCGCGCTTTCGGCGGTGGCTTCTTCGTGTCCGTTGGTGGTGACGGGGAGGCTGCCGGGCTGGCCTTTGACGCGGACGACGGTGATCTTCTCGAAGCCTTCCTTGAAGGTGGGTGGGCGCAGGCGCTCGGCCATCTTGTGCATGACCTCGTCGGAGACCTGGCGGTCGCGCTTGGCGTTGCGCTCCAGGCAGACGGAGAGGGGGACGTCGAAGAAGACGGCCTGGACCTCGTAGCCGAAGCTCTTGGCCATCTTGATCCACTGCTTGCGCTCGTGCGGACTGAGGTTGGTGGCGTCGACGTAGTTCCAGGGCATCTTGGCGATGAGGCGGGCGCGCAGCAGGCTGCGCAGGGTGGAGAAGACCAGGCCCTGGTAGCGCTGCTCGGTGATGTCGTCGAACAGGATGGAGCGCAGCATGTCGCTGGAGAGCGGGGTGACGCCGCGGCGCTTGTACCAGGTGGTCTTGCCCGAGCCGGGCAGGCCGATGGCGAGGACGACGTAGCCGCGCGGCTCCCTGGGGGAGATGCTGGCCTGCTCGGCGGGCGGAGTGGCGAGGGAGTCGGGCTGGGTCTCGACTACCATCTTCTTTTCCGGAGCGGGGGTTGGCTCGGGCGCGGGAGGCTTGGCGAGCGGGGCGGTCGATTTGGGCGCATGGGCTGGGGCAGGCGCGTCGATTTTCGGTTCCGGCCCGGGTTCACGTACGGCCAGTGGTTCGGGGTAGGAAGGTCTAAGGGGAGCCGGTTGGTTGGAGGGCAGCTCCTGCCCACTTTTACCCGTGGATTCCGATTCGTTCGGGCCACGTCTGGAACGTCTTCTCATGAGGTTGCTTATCCATTCGCGCACGTCGCGCATAGGTCGCTTGTAACACAGCGCGGAGGCCGGGGCAAATTGCCACGCACCATGGGCGATACTCCGGGGGGCCCGATTATGGCGGACACGCCGGTCCGCGCCCCTCTTTTTCCTGGCGGCTGCAATCGTGCATTCATCTTTGTCCAGTAGCGTTTGGGGATAAGAGGTACCCATGACGATTGAAATCAGCGATCTCGACCGTAAGCAGGCCGCCTATAAGGAAGCAGTGGACCAGTGGCGGGCGGCCATCCGCGAAGAAGAGGACCTTGCCTCCTGCAACCACTCCGAAGCCCAGATCGACACCTGGGAGGCGGCCGGCTTTCGCGAGGCGGAGGCGCGCGAACGGGCCAAGGCGGCGAAGACCCGGTATGAGGACGCGCTGCGGGAGAAGTTTTTCAACTTCTAGGCCGGGCTTCCAGAGTCTGCGATCCATTTTGGCATGGCGCGATGTGACCCGGATCACACAAGATGCCGTTGGTGTGCCTGATCGCGTTGCGCGGCCCCTATGCGGGTGCTAGCATCGAATTGACGGCAAAAACAGGAAATTTCTCTTCAACAGGATGAGGGGAAGCTCGGGATCGATCTCTGTGCAGAGTCCTCAAGTCCTCACCCAGCAACAACATAGGAGCAGGCAAGACATGGCTGTGAAAGTAGGCATCAACGGCTTCGGCCGCATCGGACGCAACATCTTCCGTACCGCGATTGGCAACCCCGATATCGAAATCGTCGCGGTCAACGACATCACCACGCCGGCGACGCTGGCGCACCTGCTGAAGTACGACTCGATCCTGGGCAACCTGAAGAACGAGGTTACGCACGGCGCGGACTCCATCGCGGTCGACGGCAAATCTTTCAAGGTGTTCGCGGAGCGCGACCCGGCCAAGCTCGACTGGGCGTCGGTGGGCGCGGAGATCGTGGTCGAGTCGACTGGGTTATTCACCGATGCGACCAAGGCCAAGGCGCACCTGGGGAGCACGGTGAAGAAGGTGATCATCTCGGCCCCGGCGACCAACGAGGACATCACGGTGGTGCTGGGCGTGAACGACGCGAAGTACGATGCGGCCAAGCACAACATCCTGTCCAACGCGAGCTGTACCACGAACTGCCTGGCGCCGGTGGTGAAGGTGCTGAACGACACGTTCGGGATTGTGTCGGGCATTATGACGACGATCCACAGCTACACCAACGACCAGGTGGTGCTGGACGCTCCGCACAAGGACCTGCGCAGGGCACGCGCAGCTGCGCTGAGCATGATTCCCAGTTCTACCGGGGCGGCGAAGGCGTTGAAGCTGGTGATTCCGGAGATGGCGGGCAAGCTGGACGGCTTTGCGATCCGCGTCCCGACGCCGAATGTGTCCGTCGTCGACCTGACGTTTGTGGCGGAGAAGCCGATCACGGTGGAGAGCATCAACGCCGCGGTGAAGGCTGCCGCCGAAGGCCCGCTGAAGGGCATCCTGGGCTACACGGACGAGGAGTTGGTGAGCTCGGACTTCAAGGGCAACCCGCTGTCGAGCATCTTCGACTCGAAGCTGACCAAGGTGGTCGGCAATACGGGCAAGGTGATTGCGTGGTACGACAACGAGTGGGGCTACTCGAACCGGGTGAAGGACCTGATCCTGTTCTTGGTGAAGAAGGGGCTGTAGTCCGCACGCACCCCCGTATCACGGCGGCAGCTTGCAATAAGCCGTAGCTTGAGATACCAAAGGGGGGCATCCCGCAATGGGTGCCCTCTTTTTGCTGTCTCAATTGTTGTTGACATTCCGCAGGGATACGCGTCATCTGCTACAGACGCTTCCGTCATTGTGGCTTCGCCGGATGTGCCTCAAACCATTTCCTTACCCGCTCCTGTAGGTAGGTAAGTTCAGTAGGCGACAGGTGAGATTCGACATCGTCTCGATGTTTTCGGGGCCCTTTTCCCGCCAGAGATGTTTGGGCAAATACGGGCTCAAGTTTGATAGAAGCAAGGCTGTACCAGAAATATGCTTCCACATAATCTTGAGACAGACCATTGCCTTTCTCGTACAAATCTCCAAGAATGTATTGCGCCGAGGAATTACCCTGCTCTGCCGCTTTGCGATACCAAACCACAGCCAGTGCGTAATCCTGCGAAACTCCCTTACCTTCAGAGTACAAGTTGCCGAGTTCTAATTGAGCTCGGGCATCACCCAGTTCAGCTCCTCGGCGAAACAAGAATGCTGCCTTCTCATAATCTTGTGGCACACCGTCAGATGTTCTGTACCGTTGGCCGATAGAGTACAGGGCAGCAGCACTTTCCTCGCTCTGAGTGCTGGTGGAAAACGCCATACGCTCTGTCCACTCCAGCGATTTGCGACGCAGGAAACTAACCATCTCTCCAAGCGCAAAGGACACAGCGAAGAAGACGAGCACATCTACGGCGAGCCACAGCGCGCCCCTGATTCCGTGCGGCCTGAAAATTAGGAATCCGACCCCGAAGAACACCAGAAACGCCGTGCCGAATATGGAGATGGCCATCCGGCACTTCCGCTTCCCCGTTAGCGCGTGCCCGCCGCTCCATGTTTTAGTGTCCTTGTTGAGCATTCGTTCCCCCTGTTGAAGGAGCAGTGACCGACACAATCTTCAGCCTCGAAATCAGAAGAGAGCCGTTTCTCGTGGGCTGCTTGGATGTGCTTTGCTCGACGCGGTAGTGTCGGTTTTTCGCGATGAACTTTTGCACCCATGCCAAGTCATCGCAGTAAAAGACAGTGTCTTCGGCGCACCTCACAATCAAACTGTTGATCTCCTCAGCCTCCTTGTGGCTGATCCTCGTCCTACGGCAGCGAAAATTCGCGAAAGAGAAGTCGGCGAGATCCTTGTCGATGGTCGGGTCCGGCCTGATCCGAATTGCTAGATTTGGTGCGAGGGGCACGATGCGGTTGATGGTGAGCCGGCCCAGCCGGTCCCTCGTCTCCTCGATCGCCGCTGGAAAGTCGCTCGTGAAGAACGGGCTGTCGTCGAAGTCATTGAGCAAGATCTCCCACCTGAAATTTCCGAATATGGCGAGAGACCGGTGGATCGAACTGATGCCGACGGCCTGCGGAAATTTCGGATCGACTTTGACCTTTACCGCCCCGGTACCCAGGAGTTCGACAAGGCTCTCGCCGCCTAGCCCTAGCTCCTTTAGCTCCTTGGGCGGCGGCGGCATCACCCCCCGTGCCCCCATCATGGCGGCCACGGTCTCGACACTGCTCTTCAACGGCCCAGACTGAATGCGCATTCCTGCCGGAGAACAGGATACGACGTAGGCGACAAACCCGGCGACTGCGTAGATGCACTGCTCGTCGATCTTGTCTTCAATGAGCTTCGCCAAAGCCCGGTTATATTCCGGCTCGATCGTTTTCAGAAATTTCTCGATCGCCCGATCCTCTTTTAAATAGGCATTCGTGCTGCCGTCATTGATTCGGCAGACATTTTTTGAATTCTGCGTGAACGATTTCAAGTCGCTCTTCCGCGTCGCATACATTCGGTCGCCGAGGGCCGGCGAATAGAATTTTTTGAGATGCACCTGCGGGATGTAGTGGTCGAGCGGCATTTGGCCTTCATCCTATACGATCCTGGTCATCACGGCGCACAGACCACATTCATGCGCCGGGTGCCCCATATCTCGATTCTGAGATGTGGGCATCACCGAAGGGCGACCGCCCTGCCCGGTATAATGGGAGGAGGGCGTCCCTATGGACAAGACCATCCGCAAATTCACCAGTAACGAAGAGGCTCGGGCGGAAACCTACCGCTACTGGCACACTCGTCCCGACTCCGAGATATTCGAGGAGATATGGGAGATGAGCCGGGACGCCTATCGCGAGTGGTACCGCATGAGAGGTATCGTGCCGCATGGAGAAGGAGCAGCGCGATCTTTTACTCGCATTCAACGAACGACAAGTTAAGTTTTTGGTCGTCGGTGGATATGCCCTTGGCCGCTACACGGAGCCCCGTGTCACCAAGGACCTGGACGTCTTCGTAGAGATATCCGAAGACAATGCCCAGCGGGTGTTCGCTGCACTGGCTGCCTACGGGGCTCCGCTCGCCGGCTATACGCCGAAGGACTTTCAAGAGCCGTACTCGGGTTACCAGTTCGGATTTCCCCCCAGCCAAATCGACCTCATCTTCGCCATCAGCGCTGTGTCGTTTGAAGAGGCCTGGCGGGATAGCGTCCCCGGAATGACCGGGGATGGCATTCCAGTCCGCTACATCTCGCTGGAGCACTTGATTCGCAACAAGGAGGCCGCGGGAAGGCTGCAGGACCTGGCCGACGCGGCAGCATTGAAAGCCGCAGTCGCGGCAAACTCGAAGCCCACAGAGCCTGAAGGGGAGTAGCGCGGGCCTGGGGAAAAAGCATGTCCCATGGGCTAAAGCCCGCGTTGATTGTGCGTCTCTTGTGCCGGGACTAAAGTCCCGGCCTATCTCAGAAGCAGATTTTCCGCAGAATGTGAAATTGGCTCTTCTATCTGACAGCAATCACCTGGGGGAGGGCGTTCCAGCCGCGGAGGGCGAGTTCGGCGGGGCCGTGGGCGGCGCTGGCAGGGTACTCTACTTCGATGGTGCGCGATTCGCCGGGAAGCAGCGAGAGATAGTTGTCTGAGTAGTAGGCGGGCAGGATGCGGGCGTGGTCCCTGGCGTCGAGGAGGGTGAGTTTGTTCTCCAGGCTGGCGACGGCTGAGGTATTGGTGAGCTGCACGGTGACCTTGAGCATATCCGCGGCGGTGGATGAGCTGGCTGAGGCTTGGAGCTGGGTGGGCGCGAGTTTGTTCAACTCACGGTAAGAGGCAGGCTTGGCGCCGAGCCAGTAGAGGTTCTGCGAGACGAGGGCACCCTGAGCGTCGCGCAACTCAAGCTTGACCAGCACCATGCCCTGGGCCAAATACTGACCGAGGTCGAGACGCAGGCTGGGGGTGGTGGAGTCGGCGGGAATGTCCTTGTGGTCGGTCTGTTCAGTCAGCAGCGCGTTGGCGAGGGTATAAACCTTGGCACTGACGGTGAGTCCCGCGTGGGCGGCGGTGGTGGTGTTGACGATGTCGACATGGTAGTTGGCCAGGTTGAGCTGAATGTGGAGCGGCTCGCATGCCTTTTTGACGCCATAGAAGGAGGCCTGGGTGTCGTAGTCGGAGCTGAGGATCTGCCACATGGTGCTGGGCCAGGCGGGCTGGGTCATCCACAACAGACGGCCGCTGTTGGGCACCCAGAGGTTGGCGTTCATGCCTTCGAACATTGCGCGGTGGTCGACGTAGTTGAGCATCTGGGCCTTGCGCTCGAAGTCCTCGAGGCTGGTGGGCGCGCCGAACTCGGCCTGGATTTCGGCCATGAAGGGCGCGACGTCGCCGTTGCCGCTCTGATGCCAGTCGTGGTAGGCCCAGACATCGTCGATGGGCCACTGGTCCGGCTTGGGGATGGTGCTCTGGAAGGACTCGAGCGTGGACATGGAGGGCGTGCCGGTCTCCACCGAGAAGCCGCGATTGAGCGTGGTGTAGTACTGCGCCGGGATCTGATAGCGGTAGGGGCCGCTGCCCTGGAGGTTGACGGCGTTGGAGCTGGGCGAGTAGTAGCGGGTGCCGTCGAGGGTGCGGACGAGGTTGTCGAGGCCGAGGTTGACGATGGGCTGGGGCACGCCCTCGTTGCGGCCGCACCACATGACGATGGAGGGATGGTTGCGGAAGCGCTGGATCACATCGGCGGCGTTGGCGAGGAAGAGCTGCGGGTCCTCGGCTTCGATGTTGTAGTTCTCGGTGGACTCCCAGAAGTCGTTCCAGACCATCATGCCGTACTCGTCGGCAAGTTCGTAGAAGGTCTCCTCAGTGCTTTGACCGACCCAGTTGCGGATGATGTTAAGGCCGGCATCGCGATTGAGGCGGAAGAATGGCTCGAGGTGCTCGCGGGAGACGCGCTTGCGGAAGTCGTCCATGCCCCAGTTGCCGCCGCGAGCGGCGATGCGGACGCCGTTGACGCGGAGGACGAGGTAGGGCGCGGCACGGAGGTCGGTGAGGGACTCGATGGCCGGTGAGTTTTCGGCGCTATCGACGAGTGAGGCGACGTGCGAGGTGGCGGTTGCGCGGCGCTCTTCGGGGATGTTGGCTGCTTCGCTCTCAGGGAGCGGAATCTCGCGCATGCCGTTGTGGCTGACATCGACGACGAGGTCTTTATCGCCGCGGGAGTTGGCGGGGGTGTATAGCACACGACGCAGATGGCCGGTGGTGTCAAGCAGGCTGAGCTCATAGCTGATCTCGCGGATGCCGAAGCGGACGGTCTTCGTATCGGAGACGATGCCGTTGGCGCTGAGGGTGAGCCTGAGGTGATAGAGCTCGGGCCTGCCGTAGCCGTTGGGCCACCACAGGCGCGGATGCTGCAGGTTGAGTTGAGGGAAATCCTCGGGAGTGAGTTTGACGACGGACTCGCCGGGTGCCAGGGTGATCTGTTTGTGTACGGTGACCTGCTCGATGGCTGCATCGATGGTTGTGTCGATGGGCGCGCTGGAGAGGTTGGTGATGGGCAGATAAATCTCAACGTTGGCTTGCGAGAAGTCGTGATGCGCGAAGGTGGTGACGACGTGGGCGTCGCCGAGCTTGAGGCCGTGGGCGATGCGCAGGGTGACCGGCTGCCAGATGCCGGTGTCGCGGTCGCGGACGGCGGGGATCCAGTCCCAACCCTCGGTGGCGACGAAGGTGGGGCCGTCGAGCGCCTGGGCGCCGCCGTTCTCGCCGGGACCGCCGAGGATGGACTGCTCCTGCGGAATGCCGGGGTGGGGCGGCGGCGAGACGCGCACGGCGAGGACGTTCTTCTGGCCGGGCCTGAGCGCGGATGTGACGTCGAAGGTGCCGCGGCGGAATGCGCCTTTGATTGTGCCGAGATCTTTGCCGTTGAGTTCGACCGAGGCGGCGTAGTTGATGCCTTCGAAGGTGAGTTCGGCGTGGGCGCCGGTGGGAAGCGCGTTGGCGGGCAGGGTGAATTCGTTGCGGTACCAGTAGTCCTGCCGGTTGAGCGACTCGGGGATGGCGAGGTTGTTGAGGCCGTAGGCGGGGTCGGGGTAGACGCCATCGTCGACCAGGGTGGTGAGGACGGTGCCGGGAACGGTGGCGCGCATCCAGCTGGAGGCGTTGTAGGCGGTGGTGCTGACCTTGTCGGGCCCAGTCTCAGCTTTGGGAGCTTCGATCATCGTCCAGCCATCGGAGAAGGTCCACTCGCTGGGTGCGGTCTGGGTGAGCGACGGGCCGGCGGGCGGGCGCTTGAGCGCGACGGGAGCGGAGAACGGCGCGCGCGAGGTGGGCATGGTGGCCGGATCTTGGGGCGCGCGATAGCCGGCCTGGCCGCGGGTCTGGATGGGCCAGGGCTTGGAGCCTTCCTCGAACATGGTGGTGGAGAAGTCGGGGCGGGCGAGGTAGAGCTGATGCATTTCGCTGTCGGAGAGGGCGCGGCGGAGCAGGGTGAAGGCTGCGATCTGGCCGCCGAAGTGATGGGCTGATGCGGCGGGGGCCATCTGCAGCAGCGCTGTGGGGCTACCCAAGGTGAGCGTGCCGGATGCGGCGGGCTGGCCATCGACGTAGAGATGGAAGCGGCTGCCGTCGAAGGAGGCGGCGAGCAGATGCCACTCGCCGGACTTGAGGTTGGCGGGGGCGGTGAGCTGGTTGTCCTCGCCCAGCCAGAGGACGACTTTGCCGGCATCGACGGCGAGGTAGCGCGGGTACTCGGCGGCGGGGCTGCCCATGCCGGCGACCAGCGAGAATGCGTCGAGGGGGTCGGTGGATTTGATCCAGCAGGAGAGCGACCAGGGCGCGTCGGCGAGCAGGACGGGGTCGTGCGGGTCGGAGATGGAGACGCGGAGGCCGGGACCGTCCGGCAGGAATGTGCCGTTGTAGGGACCCCACTGGGGAGGGTCGCTGACGACGACGGTGGCTGGCGGTTGGGCCTCAGCGACGAGGGAGCAGAGAGCCAGCGCGACGAGAAGACGTGCGAAGCGCCGGGCTGTAGCGCGCGCGGAAACAGGTTGAATCGACATGCAGGAAGAGTAACGCCGTTGGGTGCGGGATGGTAGCGGATAGGTGAAGAAACATAGGGAGGGGAGGTACGGCCGTCTCATCGTGCATGGGCGGGATCCAGGACAGAACTCACCGCGGCAGCCATTCACGACACCAAACGGAGTGTTCACAAGGCAAAACCAATCAGCACGTCCTAAAGAAAAACACCCTTGACGAGTTCTTGGCCCCTTACTAGCATCGATTCCGGATTTGCTCCGCAGGCCCCTTCAGCGTGTTTCTTCCCCTCTGTTGAATCCTTCAAACGAAGGAGGCGTGCACGGATGCGATTCATCGAAAAAGCGAGCAGTTGCCCACTAAGGACAGACGGGATTGCAGAAGTATCGCGCCGGCAAGTTCTTGTCGGGGGCGCAATCATGGCGGCGGGAATCAGCCTGTCCCGGGCTGCCTCGGCTCTGACGATCCAGAATGAGGGCCGATTGCTTTCGCAAGGCCCTTCGAATTGCCCAATTAAAAAGGGAGAAATCATGTCTCACCATCTCGACTCGCCCATCGCTCGCCAGGACGTTCGCCTTGACATTACCGACCTCTACGTGTTCCGCGGCCAGGTCGGCACCGTATTCGTCATCAACGTCTGCCATTCTCTGGGAAACCCCAAAGTTCCCGGCTACCACCCTGAAGGCATGTACGAGTTTAAGGTCGATCTCAACGGTGACGCGATTGAAGAGCTTACCTATGGCCTGACCTTCGACGAGCGCGACCAACAGGGGAAGCAGCGCTATACCGTGCGGCGCATTCGTGGGGCGGAGGCTGTCGATCCGCGCGCAGCGGGGACGGTCATCGCTCAGGGAACCACCGACGAAGCCGTCACCACACCCTCCGGTGTGCGCGTTTGGGCCGGCCACGCCGGTGACCCATTCTGGATTGAGCCAACGGTATTGCACGCGGTGGGCCACGCGTTCCACGACGGAACAAAGGTGGAGTTGGACGGCTGGGAGCCGAGTCAGGCGAAGAACCTGTTCGCCGGTCAGACCGTGTATGCGATCGTCCTGGAGCTGCCCGATAGCGAGCTGCTCGCCGATGCGGGCGGCAAGCGCCGGATCGGCGTGTGGGCCGTGGCCACGCTCGCCACCGATGCGGGCGGATGGCGCTCGATCAACCGCGTAGGTCTTCCGATGATTCCCCCGCTGTTCGCGCAGTACAACGAAGATCTTGGCAATCGCCTCGATGCCGGACGTCCGGCCGACGACTTCGCAAACTACGGGCAGTTCATCAGCAAGTCCATCGCAGCCGTCGCCGCGGCATACGGAACGGCGGACGATCCCCAGGCCTTTGGGGAGAAGATTGCGCACCGCTTGTTCCCCAACATGCTCCCGTATGAGGTCGGCACCCAGGCCCTATTCGGCTTCGCCGAGTGGAACGGGCGCTCGCTCACGGACAACGCGCCCAATGTCATGTTCTCCACCGCGGCGAACACCCCTATCAGTCTTGGGATTGGGAAGGAATCGGTCACATCGAAGCCATCCAAGACGTTCCCCTACGTTCCGGCCGCAGTTTGAACGCGGACCGATGCGTCGCATCTCGCCGGGCACCCTATAAGACTTGTCTCAGGGGCTGAAGCCCCATCCCCATCATCGCTGTTTTGCACGGACTAAAGTCCGGGCCTATCTCATGAGCGAGGCGACTGCGGTGCGCCCCGTCTCCGCGCAATCGGACCGCGCAGGCGCGGGGCGATGCCCTTGCCCCTTACCCCCGACTAACAAGAGCTCGTCATCCTGAGCGGAGCGCGCAGCGCGAGTCGAAGGACCCCGATGAGTCTCATCTGCCACAGCCTATTGCACCTTTCTGTCAAGAAGGCCGCAGCGCGGGCGTTGGGGTCAGAAAGCTACGAGAGGTAGAGGTAAGCGTGCCTTGTCGGGGTCCTTCGACTGCGCGTCACGATCAAGCCGTGACGCTTCGCTCAGGATGACGAGCTTTTGTTAAGTGCTTCGCTCGGGATGACGCGCTTTGGTTAGATGCTTCGCTCAGGATGACGAGCTTTTGTTTCATGCCGTGACGCTTCGCTCAGGATGACGCATTGTCAGCGTAAAATCATCTCCGACATGAAGCCCGGTTACACCTACATCATGGGAAGTTCCACTGGCACGCTCTATATCGGTGTCACGAGCCACATGGACGTCCGAATCCGCCAGCACAAGGACGGCACCTTTGAGGGCTTCTCAAAACTCCATCACTGCACCCGCCTGCTTTACTACGAAGGCCACGAGAGCATCAGTCAGTCCATCGCCCGTGAGAAACAACTCAAAGGATGGCGCCGCGAAAAGAAACTCAACCTGATCCGATCCGCCAACCCCGAATTCAAAGACCTCGCCGAACAGTGGGGCTGGAAGTTCATCACTGTCCACGAAAAGATGTATCCCTGAATTTCTGCGATTTTTGTGGCGAGTGGGGGGCGGGCGGGGAGAGAATGGCTGCCATGCAATATGCATAGGAGATTTTGGGTATGAAGCGCTTGGTGTTGGCTGGTGCGGTGGTGGTGTTGGGATGTTTGGCAGGGATGGCGCAGGATAAGCCGGTGTATCAGGACAAGACGGCGCCAGTGGAGGCGCGCATTACCGACCTGCTGGGTCGGATGACGATGGAGGAGAAGCTGGCGATGCTGGGCACCGACCCCACCATTCCGCGGCTGGGCATTGTGGGGACGAACCACGTGGAGGGGCTGCATGGGCTGGCGCTGGGCGGGCCGGGCGGATGGGGCGGGCGCGGGCTGGTGACGCCGACGACCCAGTTTCCGCAGTCGCATGGGCTGGGGCAGACGTGGGACCCGGAGCTGCTGCGCCAGGCCGCCGCGGAGGAGGCGTACGAGACGCGCTGGGCGTTCGACAAGTACCACAAGGGCGGGCTGGTGGTGCGCGCGCCCAATGCCGACCTGAGCCGCGATCCGCGCTGGGGACGCACCGAGGAGAGCTACGGGGAGGACCCGTTCCTGGTGGGCACGCTGGCGACGGCGTACACGGAGGGATTGCAGGGCAACGATCCGAAGCTGTGGACGACGGCGTCGCTGCTGAAGCATTTTCTGGCCAACAGCAACGAGGACGGGCGCGCGGGGTCGAGCTCGGACTTCGACGACCGGCTGTTCTATGAGTACTACTCGGTACCGTTCCGCATGGCGATCCAGGAGGGCCACGCGAATGCGATGATGACCAGCTACAACTCGTGGAATAAGGTGCCGATGGGGGCGAACCCGGTGCTGCACGATGTGGTGATGAAGGATTGGGGATTCGACGGGATCATCTGCACGGACGCGGGCGCGCTGGGCAACATGATGCACGCCAGCCACACCTATAACACGATGGCCGAGGCCGCGGCGGCGGCGATCCACGCGGGCATCAATCAGTTTCTGGAGAACGCGACACCGTCGGTGCAGGAGGCGCTGAACCAGGGACTGATCCATGAGAACGATATCGATAGAAACCTGCGCGGGGTGTTTCGGGTGATGATCCGGCTCGGCATGCTGGAGCCGGCAGGCAGCGATGTTTACGCGCACATCGGGTTCGACCCCCAGGCGAAGGGCGTGGACGATCCGTGGCTGTGGGAGAAGAACAAGGCGCTGGCGCGCAAGGTGACGGACGAGTCGATCGTGCTGCTGAAGAATGAGGGCCACTTGCTGCCGCTGGATGCGAAGACGGTGAAGTCGATTGCGGTGATTGGGCCGCTGGCGGACAAGGTGGCGCTGGACTGGTACAGCGGGACGCCGCCGTATACGGTGACTCCGGTGGCTGGGATCCGGGAGCGCGTGGGACCGACGGTTTCGGTGCAGATGTCGACCGGCAGCGACCTGGCGGAGGCCACGGCCCTGGCGAAGCAGTCGGATGTGGCGATTGTGATTATCGGCAACCACCCGACCTGCGATGCGGGTTGGGCGAAGTGTCCGCTGCCCAGCGACGGCAAGGAGGCGATCGACCGCAAGACCCTGACGCTGGCGCAGGAGGACATCGCCAAGGCGGTGTTGGCGGCGAATCCGAAGACGATTGTGGTGCTGCAGGCGAGCTTCCCGTTTACCACCACGTGGACGCAGGAAAATGTCCCGGCGATCCTGGAGATGACGCATAACAGCGAGGAGCAGGGCAACGGGCTGGCGGATGTGTTGTTCGGCGATTACAACCCGGCGGGGCGGCTGAGCCAGACCTGGGTCGCCAGCGAGCAGGACCTGCCGCCGATGATGGACTACGACATCCGGCACGGGCGGACGTATCTCTATCTGAAGCAGAAGCCGCTATACGCGTTTGGCTATGGGCTGAGCTATACGACGTTTGCCTATTCCAACCTGAAGGTGAGCGCGCCCAGGCTGAAGCAGGACGGCACGGAGATGGTGAGCGTCGACGTGAAGAACACCGGGAGTCGCGTGGGCGACGAGGTGGTGCAGCTCTATGTGAGCCATCAGGGATCGGCTGTGGCGCGGCCGATTGAGGAGCTGAAAGGATTCGAGCGGGTGAACCTGAAGCCGGGCGAAGTTCGCACGGTGACGATGAAGCTGCCGGCAAGCGCGCTGGCCTACTGGGACGATGGCAGCAAGAAGATGGTGGTGGAGGCGGACCGACTGCAGGTGAGCGTGGGCGGGTCTTCGGATAAGCTGCCGCTGCACACGGTGGTGCAGGTGGTGCAGTAAGGGCAAGTGCAACCGCAGGTCCTTCGACTGCGCTCGGGATGACAATTTCGTTGATGGACATCTGGCGAGCGAAGGATGGGTCGCCGGCGCATGGTTTGAGGTGAGGGACGTCGATGATTGGCAGGGTTCTGGCAGTGGGGCTTATGTGCGTGGGGATGGCCGCGGGGCAGGTCCCGGCAGCGGCGCCAACGCCTGCGAAGGCATATACGTTTGAGGTGGTTTCGATCCGGCAGAATAATACGCCCATACGCCTAATGAAGGGACCGCCGGAGATCGGGCCGACGGCGGATGGCTATCGCATGATCAACAATGGGATGCTCATGCCGCTGATTGAGGCATACACTCCACAGGTTGGCGGTGGGGCATTCTATTACCCCGATCAAATCAAAGGGATTCCGGATTGGCCGGAGCGTTACGACATTGAGGCACGCATCTCCGACGATGACCGTGCGGAGTGGCAGAAGCCCGAGCGGCAGAAGGTAATGTTGCAGTCCATGCTGCAGGCGATGCTCGTCGATCGCTGCAAGCTGGCGGTGCATCGCGAGATTAAGGAGGTCTCAATCTTTGCTCTTGCGGTGGCCAAGGGCGGAGTGAAGTTCAAGGAGACCGATCCGACCGTGGAGCATCCCAGCGGATTCAAGCTGCCGGGCGGCGGCGTGGAGGTCATGAACTTCTCTAAAGATGGATTGGTCGGCGTAAGCTTTTACGGGATTACGATGGCCCCGTTGGTGTCATGGCTTTCGGGGGGTGGGACACCGGTCCAGGATAAGACCGGGCTGACCGGCAAGTATGATGTGGTGTTGAAGCGGGTGGAGATGGGACCAGCGCCGGACGAAGCAGGCGGGGCGTCCGCGTCCGATCCTGTGGGCGCGAACGAGTGGGACATCAAAGCGCTAGGGTTGGAGCTGAAGCCAGCCAAGGGGCAGGTGGAGACGCTGGTGATCGACCATATGGAGAAGCCGACGGAGAATTGACGGCGGCTAGGCGATGGGGGTGCCGGCGGCCTGGTAGATGCGCTCGATGGCGATGAGGTCTTTGAGGCCTTCTTCGCCGGGGGACTTGGGCTGGGTGTTCGAGCGGATGCAGGCGGCGAAGTGCTCGCCCTCGAGCGCGAGTTGGAAGTGGCCGGTGCCGGTGCCAGTGGAGTCGAAGGTCTTGTCGCCGGCCTTGCCGGTGAGGTGGATGCCGCCTCCGCCGAAGCCGGGGCTGAGCGAGAGGTAGCCCTGATCGCCGTGGATGCTCATGGTCATGGGGCCGAACTGGCCGTAGGAGCAGCCGCACGAGGCGATGATGCCGGAGGGGAATTTCATGGTCCACTCGGCGGACTGCTCGACCTCCTTGAAACGCGGGTCGTCCTTATCGCGAGTGGCGACGACGGCGGTGAACTCGGTGGGCTCCTCCTGCGCGAGGTAGCGGATGCCGTTGAGCGGGTAGATGCCGAGGTCCATCATGGGGCCGCCACCGCCGTACTGCTTCGTTTGCCGCCAGCCGTAGGTCTGGGATTGCAACATGCTGCCGCGGAAGGACTGCAGCTTGCCGAGCGCGCCGGAGCGGATGATGTCGTAGGCCTGCTGCCAGACGGGGTCGTACTGCATGCGGTAGGCGATCATCAGCTTGCGATCGGCCTTGCGGCAGGCGTCGATCATGGTGCGGCACTCGGCGCTGGAGATGGCCATGGGCTTCTCGCACAGGATGTGCTTGCCGGCCTGGGCGCCGCGCACGGTGTACTCGCAGTGCATGGAGTTGGGCAGGCCGATGTAGAGCGCGTCGATGGCGGGGTTGTCGCGGATGCGGTCGAAGGTTTCGTAGGTGTAGATGGAGGACTTGGGGATGTTGTAGAGCTCGGAGAAGTGGACGCCTTTGGTCTCGGGATGGCCGGTGACGAGGGCGACGATCTTGACGTTGGGCGAGTTGGCGATGGACTCCATGAAGGCGGTGGAGATGGAGCCGAGACCGACCGCGGCATAGCCGATGGGCCTCTGCGGCGCGGCGGCGGTTTGAGCGAAGGCCTGCGGCAGGTGCAGGGAGGCTGCAGTCAGGGTGGAGAGCTTGGTGAAGTCGCGCCGGTTCATAGGTCCTCCAAAGATGGGAAGATTCGACCCAGAAACGATAATCGAACGCGCGCAGGGAAGTACAGCGGGGGCGCGGGACTTTGCGGGGAGCAGTCCGGTCAGGCGGTGAAGGGGGATGGGGTGAGGCCGGGGACGGGGTCGGAGGGGGCCATGGGCATGTTGCGCAGGCGTGCTCCGGTAGCGGCGAAGATGGCGTTGCCGACGGCGGGGGCGATGCCGACGATGCCGATCTCGCCGGCTCCGGCAGAGGGCAAGTCTTTCCGGTCTATCAGGACGATCTCGATGTGGGGCGCGTCGGCGAAGCGAGGAAGGCGATAGTCGGCGAAGTGGGGGTTGAGGATGCGGCCGCCGGCAAAGGTAATGGCCTCAAAGAGCGCGCCGCCGATGCCCTGGACGATGGCGCCCATGTTCTGGTTGCGCAGGCCGTCGGGGTTGACGACGGCGCCGGACTCCCAGGCCTGGACGACGCGAACGATGCGGACCTTTTTGGCAACGGGATCGATGGCGACCTCGGCGCAGGTGGCGACGTGGCCACCCTTCTCCGTGCCGCAGGCGAGGCCGAAGCCACGGGTGGGTGTGGACCTGGCGTTTGCCCAGCCGAACTTATCGGCGGCAGCGTTGAGCACGGCGAGCAGGCGCGGATCAGTGAGGTTCTTCTGGTGGAAGGCGAGCGGGTCCATGGCGATGGCGTGGGCGAGTTCGTCCATAAAGGACTCGCGGGCGAAGTTGTTGGCGGTGTGGGCCAGCGCGCGATAGGAGGCCTGGCGCAGGGGCGAGCGCGATGGGTGATATTCGGTAACCGGATTGGTTACGTTATAGGGCGTGGGCAGGCCGGAGTTGCCGGAGTTGTAGTTGTGATGCTCCCAGGTAGCGAGGGCGCCATCCGGACGGACGGAGGCCTTGATCTCCATCAAGCCGGCGGGGCGGAAGTAGGCCCAGGTGAACTCCTCTTCGCGGGTCCAGACCAGCTTGACCGGCGCGCCAGCAGCCTTGGCGAGGCGGGCGGCCTCGACCGCGGTTTCGCCGGTGTGCTTGCCGCCGTAACCTGAGCCCATGTCGGGCTGGATGACGCGGACCTTGCTGGAATCGAGGTGGAAGGCTGAGACCAGCTCATCTTTGACGCCGAAGGGGCGCTGGGTGCCGGTCCAGACGGTGAGCTTACCGGTGGAGTCCCATTGGGCGACGGCGGCGCGCGGCTCGAGCGGGGCGTGGGCGATGTATTGGACGGTGTAGGACTGGGCGAGGGTGGTGGCTGAGTCTGCGGTTGCGGGCGCAGTCTGGGTTGCGGTTTGGGGCGCTGCGGATTGGGGGCGACCGCCGCCGCGCCCGGCGGATTCGGGAGTGTTCTTGAGGTAGTCGAAGATGCCGGTGTTGGAGGGCTGCGCGGGGACGGTCCACCTGGCCTTGATGGCGGCGATGGCCTGCTCGGCGGTGTAGGCGTCGGGAGCGGCGAGGCCGATGAAGTCGCCATCGCGGACGAGCTTGACGCCGGGCATCTTCTCGGCGGCGGAGGTGTCGACGGAGTCGAGGGTGGCGTTGAAGCCGGTGGGGCGCAGGACCTTGCCGAACATCATGCCGGGGAGGACGATGTCGGAGGGGTATTGATGCTTTCCGGTTACAAATTCGCGGCCATTGGCTTTGGGGACGGGCATGCCGGCGATCTTCCATGCGGACGCCGGAAAGAGGGCCGGGGCGGCGCTGGAGACGGCGGCGACCAGCTTTTCTCCGCGGGTGAGCTGGCCATAGGTGAGCGACTGGTTGGCATTGGGCGCGGTGACCTTGCCGTTGGCGATGACGAGGGATGCGGCGTCGCAGCCCCACTGTTTGGCGGCGAGTTCGAGCAGCGTCTGGCGGGCGGCAGCGGCCATCGAGCGCAGGCGCGGGCCCATCTGCGGGGTGGACTGGCTGCCGAAGGTGCCCATGTCGTAGGGAACCAGGTCGGTGTCGCCCATGACCATGGCGATGGCATCGAAGGGCACGCTGAGCTCTTCGGCGACGAGCTGGGCGAGCGAGGTGCGGATGTTCTGGCCGACCTCGACCTTGCCGGTGAAGACGGTGACGCGGTTGTCGGCGGCGATGTGCAGCCAGGCGGAGATGTCGTTGGGCACGGGCTGACGGGAGAAGCCGCCGCGGCCAGCCTCCTGCGCCCAGGCAGCGTCGCCGGTGAGGCAGACGAGCAGGCCTCCGCCGAAGAGTTGGAGAAAGGTGCGGCGATCGAGCGCGAAGCAGCGCGGCGCGTTGGCGGGGTCGGGGAGCGCAATCTCGGAGGTTTCGTCGAGGAGGGTGTTCATCGGGCGGCTCCTTTCGCAGTGGAGTGCGTTGCCATGGAGCGCGAGGCGCGCTGGACCGCGTCGACGATGCGGGGGTAGGTGCCGCAGCGGCAGATGTTGCCGTTCATGCCGGAGACGATCTGGGCCTCGGTGGGCGCGGGGGTTGCGTGCAGCAGGGCGGTGGCGCGCATGACCATGCCGGAGGTGCAGTAGGCGCATTGGAAGGCGCCGGCGTCGAGAAAGGCCTGCTGGACCGGGGTGAGTTGGCCATTCTGCTCCAGACCTTCGATGGTGATGATTTTGGCGGTGGCGGCGTCCGCGACCAGGGTCTGGCAGGACTTTACCGCGCGGCCATCCAGCAGGACGGTGCAGGCGCCGCACTCACCCTCGCCGCAGCCGTACTTGGTGCCGGTAAGCGAGAGGCGGTTGCGCAGGACGGAGAGGAGGGTCTCGTCGGCGGGCGCGCTGACGTGCAGCCTGGCGCCGTTGACGGTGAGGGTGTAGTCGCTCATGGCGTGTACTCCGTGCGGCTATACACTCTCCCGGGGCCGATGTGGTCCCGGGAGAGTGCTGCACAGAAGGATACGCCAACTTTGCGAATCTGAAACTAGCGGCGGCCGCGGTCGGCGTGGCGTTCTACCCGAGGCGCGGCGGGGCGCACGTAGGGGTGGGCGTAGGGATGCACATAGACGCTGCGGTTGGCGTAGGTGCGCACCCAGGGCCGGTGGTCGATGAGCAGCGCATGGTCGCGCCAGCCGAAGCCCGCGCCGAACCACCCGAAGCGTCCGAAGGAGACGCCGAGGGTGACCGCGGGACCGAAGCGGATGACGCCGCCGATGAAGAGGCCGGGGCGCGGCGGGGCGAATACGATCAGCGGATCGTAGACCGGGACGTAGTAGAGATACGGATTGAAGGGCTGGATCTCGACGTAGCCACCTTGGTCGATGACGTCGATGTCGGAGTTGGAGGCGAGATAGCCGTAGCCCCGGGCCTGACGGCGCAGACGCTGGACGGCGTCCATCACGTCCTCGCGCTGGCTGAGGACTGCGTTGCCGAGCTGGCCGGTCCAGTTGGGGTCCTTCGCCATCATGTCGAGCACCGAGGGGAAGGGCAGCAGCGCGAGCACGCTGGGGTCCCAGGGCAGGTTGTCCGCGGCGATGGCTGCGCTGAGCGCGTCGCCGTGGAGGTAGCTGTGCTCATTGGCCCAGGCGGAGGCGTCGGGGATCTCATCCCAGTAGGTGGCCGCGGTCAGGGTTTGCGCGAGCAGCGGATCGGGATAGAGCGCGATGCGGTTGACCAGGCGATCGAGCTGCTCTGGCGACATGGGCGGCGGCGCGGGCTGGCCCTGCGCCATCTGGTTGTAGTCAGGCGCCGTGGCTGGCTGGGCCTGGTCGGCCGAAGGAGCGGCGTAGGCAGGCTGCTGGTCTGGCGGAGGCGAGGACGGTGCCTGGCGAACAACCGGCGCCTGGGCCACGGCCAGCATGGCGAGACTGGAGATGAGAGCGGCTGAGAGCGATCGTGCAAGAGCGTTCATGGTTACCTCATCCTATCTTTAGCCTTCTGCGGTTTGGATGCCGCATGCATCGGAATAGACGCGAAAATGCGGGGGAAGTTGTGGTGAGGAGCCATTGGCTACAGGTCGTAGACTTGTGAATGAGGGTGATGACGATGGAGATCAAACGGGCAGGGACGCAGGCTTCGGCGAAGGGGCCGGCGGAGTGGTTCACCGGGACGGTGCGGATCGATCCGCTGTTTCAGGCGCCGGAGCCGGCGCGGGTGCAGGGCGCGAGCGTGACCTTCGAGCCGGGGGCGCGGACGGCGTGGCATACGCATCCGCTGGGACAGACGCTTGTAGTGACTGCGGGGTTCGGCTGGGCGCAGCGCGAGGGCGGGCCGGTGGAGGAGATCCGGCCGGGCGACGTGGTGTGGTTCGCGCCGGGGCAGAAGCACTGGCATGGGGCGACGCCAACTACCGCCATGACCCACATTGCGGTGCAGGAGAAGCTGGAGGGCAAGGTGGTGGAGTGGATGGAGCAGGTGAGCGAAGAGCAGTATTTGGGGTGACGCTGTCGGGCTAGCTACGGGGAAGGAAGCGCGAGCTGGGAAGTCCCAGGATGCGGAGTTCGAGGCAGCGGCAGGCCTCGATGGAGTAGGCGATGCTCGTGTCGAGCAGAGTGTCCTCGGGGGCCCAGCCGGAGGGATGGGTCCGCCAGTGGATGGCGAGCGCGGGCCGGCGATGGGTGAGCGCGGTGACGATGAGCGCGGCGCGACCCAGGTGGGATGGCGAGCTGACGATCTCGGCGGAAGACCAGCCGCGGGCGTGCATGATGACGGCCGAGTAGTAGATGTTCTGGATGGTGTTCTGGGCCTGGCCTTCTTCGAGGATGGCGGATGCGGGGACGCCCAGCGACTGGGCGAACTGGGCCATGACGTGGGCCTCGACGAACTGGTTGTGGGCGGCGCCACCGGTCATGATGAGGCGCGGGGCAACGCCGGCGCGGTATTCGCGGACACCTTCGAGGACGCGGGCGCGCTGCTCGGGCGAGGGCGTGCCGTCGAGGTTGGCGGGAACGCCGAGGACGATGATGGTATCGAAGTGGGTGGCTGCGGTGTCGTGGGTGGGCAGGGTGACGTAGTTGGCATAGACGATGACGCCGAAGGCGACGGCCAGGACGATGAGGATGAGGAGGGACCGGCGGAAGAGCTTCACGAGATGAGGGTATCAAGGGTTAGAGTCAGGGTGTCGTTCCTGGGCGGTTCTAATGGTGGTTTACGCCGCAGCAAAAAAGGACCGTTAGCTGAAGAGGAATTCTTTGGTGCGGAGTTCCTTTACGGTGTCGCGGAGTTTGGCGGTTTTCTCGAATTCAAACCGTCATGAATGGGGCACCCAAGGTGGCTTTATGGATTGGCCACCCACCCAAGCGGATAGTCAGGCCGGAGTTGATCCAGATTTTGAATCTAGCAGGCCAGCAATCTTCGGATGCCAACTAGAGCGTTGGAAACCGATGACACGCTCTATGCGGAGGAGGTTCCGTACGAGATCGGGATTCAACTCTGCGTCGATGACAAACCTGTCGGCAAGATCATCCGGAGCCGCCTCTTCGAGCATGCGGCCTACTTGGTGCATCACGCGCCATCGATTGTGGGAAACGGCGAGTTCTGCGGCGGCATGCACTACCATCATCTTTATTCGAGTACGGCTGTCTTGAAAGGCGAGCATGAGACGGTCGCCTACGACGTCGCAATAATCGAAGTCAAACCCGGTGGACGTGGCCCAGTTGCAGACTGATGCCATCAGACGGCTGAAGAGCAGCTCGTCAAACGCTTTCAGGGCCGAAATTAGGTCGCCACTCACACTCTTCATGGCGAAGTGTTTGTCCATGCCGTCTAGGTTCTCAATATGGATTATTAGCGCCAGCCAGGCTTCAGCGGATGTTGAGTCTTCTCTCACCGCGTCAAAGTAAGCTGCTGTCCCGCCGGGACTGTTGGTCTCGCTGTCAAAGATGTTCTGTGCATAGGCGTCGAATAATGCCGATCGGAATTCCGCGACTGTTCGGTATCGGTCCTGCGGATTGGCAACTGTGCATTTGCGGATTACATCCGCGAATGTGCCTACGCAATTCACTTGTGCAAAGGGAACACGGATGGGCACGGGTTCGACCGCGTCGTGGAGCATGCAGCCGAGAGCAAAAATGTCTGCTTGTTCCGTCACGTGCTTGAAATCATTGCTTTGCTCGGGTGCCGCATATTGCTTAGTTCCCCATGCGGAGTGCGTGCTCGTCAATTGTGTTGTCTCTGGGGTCATGGGCATGACCAGCCCGAAGTCAGCGACCTTCCAAGCTCCGTATGAGAAAAGCAGGTTCTGGGGCTTGAGATCTCGATGAACATATCCGAGCCTGTGTATTTCCTCGACGCCGGCGAGAAGATCTTGCCAAACAGCAATCTCGATGTCACCATCGATCCCGCGGTTTGCGCGCCGTGATTCTAAATCGTCGTGAAATGATTTGTCAGCCAAAGGCATGAGGAAAAACGGAGGCTCGTCACAGAGATTAGAGCTCACGATAGGGAGAATATTGGGATGACCAAGTTTCGACTGGATCGAAACCTCTCGCTTGAATCGAAGCTTTTGTTTTGCGACTAACTGTGGATCGTTTGCAAGATGCGGCATGCAGCTGAAGGTCTTGCGAGCGTAGCGTACGCCGCCCTCTTCTATTTCGTCGACTTCTCCGAACGCACCCCTATTGATTGGCCTAATGGTTATCATGCTCGGTTCCGACCTTCAATGATCCTAGCTGAACAAAAACTCCTTTGTACGCAATTCTTTTACGGTGTCGCGGAGTTTGGCGGCTTTCTCGAATTCGAATCTCTTGGCGGCCTCGCGCATGTCGGATTCGAGGCTCGCGATGTAGGTGTCTAACTCCTGCTGGGTGTTGAAGTCGGGGATGCCGGCGGATTCTTCGGTGAGGTCGGCGTAGTCGGCCTTGACGATGCCGGCGAGGCCCATGGCCAGCGGGCGGATGATGGACATGGGCGTGATGCCATTGGCATCGTTATACGATTCTTGCTTAATTCTTCTTCGGTTCGTTTCCTCAATCGCGCGCTGCATGGATTCGGTCATGGTGTCGGCGTAGAGGATGGCGCGGCCCTCGATGTGGCGGGCGGCGCGGCCGATGGTCTGGATGAGCGAGCCCTGGGAGCGGAGGAAGCCTTCCTTGTCGGCGTCGAGGATGGCGACGAGTGATACCTCGGGAAGGTCCAGGCCTTCGCGGAGCAGGTTGATGCCGATGAGGACGTCGTATTCTCCCTTGCGCAGGTCGCGGAGAAGTTTAATTCGCTCCAGAGTTTCTATCTCGGAGTGCATATAGCGGCAACGGACACCAACTTCGGTGTAGTAGTTGGCTAAGTCCTCGGACATGCGCTTGGTAAGTGTAGTCACCAGGACGCGCTGATTCTTTGCGGCGCGGTCGCGAATTTCCGCGAGCAGGTCATCAATTTGTCCCTTGACCGGGCGAATTTCTACCTGGGGGTCGATGAGGCCGGTGGGGCGGATGATCTGTTCGACGACAACGCCGGCGGATTTTGTGAGTTCGTAGGGACCGGGGGTGGCGGAGACGTAGACGATCTGGCCGGTGCGGGATTCGAATTCCTCGAACTTGAGCGGGCGGTTATCCATTGCGGACGGAAGCCTGAAGCCATAGTCGACGAGGTTCTGCTTGCGGCTGCGGTCGCCGTGCCACATGCCGTGGAGCTGGGGGACGGTGACGTGGGACTCGTCGATGAAGAGGAGGTAGTCGCGGGGAAAATAGTCAAGCAGGGTGGGCGGAGGCTCGCCGGGGAGGCGGCCGGAGAAGTGGCGCGAGTAGTTCTCGATGCCGTGGCAGTAGCCGACGGATTTGATCATCTCGAGGTCGAAGCGAGTGCGCTGGTGGATGCGCTGCGACTCGACCAGGCGGCCTTCCTTCTCAAGGTAAGCCTCCCATTCGGTGAGCTCGGCGAGGATGGAGTCCATGGCGGAGAGCTTGCGCTCGGGTTGGACGACATAATGAGATTTGGGATAGATGGGCAGGCGCGAGTACTTCTGGCGGACGGTGCCGAAGAGCGGATCGATCTGGGCGAGGGAGTCGATCTCGTTGCCGAAGAGCTCGATGCGGTAGGCGTTTTCGTCGTAGGTGGGATAGACCTCGATGATGTCTCCGCGGACGCGGAAGGTGCCGCGCTTGAAGTCGACGTCGTTGCGTTCGTAGAGGATTTCGACCAGGCGGCGAGTGATGTCTTCGCGCTTGATCTTCTGGCCGCGCTCAAGGAGGAGGAGCATGCCGTAGTAGGCCTCCGGCGAGCCGAGGCCGTAGATGCAGGAGACGGAGGAGACGATGATGGCGTCGCGGCGTTCGAAGAGGGAGCGGGTGGCGGAGAGGCGGAGTTTGTCTAACTCCTCGTTAATTGTTGCCTCTTTTTCGATGAATAAATCGCCGGCGGGGATGTAGGCCTCGGGCTGGTAGTAATCGTAGTAGGAGACGAAGTATTCGACGGCATTATTGGGAAAGAACTGCTTGAACTCGTGGTAGAGCTGGGCGGCGAGGGTCTTGTTGTGGGCCAGGATGAGGGCGGGGCGCTGGACCTCTTCGATGATCTTGGCCATGGTGAAGGTCTTGCCGGAGCCGGTGACGCCGAGCAGGACCTGGTCTTTCTCGCCCGCGGCGAGGCCGGCGACGAGCTCGGCGATGGCACGGGGCTGGTCGCCCTGGGGGGTATAGGTGGTGGCGAGCTGAAAGTCCATCTCTATAGGATAACGAAAGGATAGGTTCACGGTTCGAGGGCCACGGTTCGAGCGAAGGACGAAAACTTGGCGGGGGTGGGATGGTGGGAGCGACGGAGTTGTGGCTGATTCGGCATGGCGAGACGGAGTGGAGCCTGGAGGGCAGGCATACCAGCCGGACCGACCTTCCGCTGACTGAGCATGGGCGGGAGCTGGCGGCGAAGCTGGGCGCGTATCTTGCGGGGACGAAGTTTGCGGCGGTGTTGTGCAGCCCGATGCGGCGGGCGCGGGAGACGTGCGCGATCGCCGGCTTTGGCGATGTGGCCGTGTTGGACGACGGGCTGTGCGAGTGGGACTACGGCGTGTACGAGGGACGAACGTCGGCGGAGATCCAGGCGGAGATTCCGGGGTGGAATGTGTGGAAGGACCCGATCGCCGGGGGCGAGACGGCGGAGCAGGTGGGTGCGCGGGCGGATGGGGTGATTGAAAGGGCGGTTGCGGCGGCCGCCAATGGTGGACCCACATCTCAGATGCGAGATGTAGGGCACCCGACGGGTGGGGCGAATCAAAGCGACGTGGCGCGGGTTGCGCTGTTTGCCCATGCGCATATCTTGCGGATCCTGGCGGCGCGGTGGGTGGGGATGGAGGCGCGCGGGGGAAGGTACTTCGCGCTGGGCACGGGGAGCGTGAGCGTGCTGGGGTGGGAGCGGGAGACGCGAGTGATTCAGCGTTGGAATCGGACATTTGAGGAGTAAGGTGGTGGGGGCGCCGACGAACGAAATACAGGGGTCCTTGGCTACGCCCAGGATGACGAACAAAAATGAAATGGGGGTTCTTCGGGGTCCTTCGACCCCGCTGCACTACGCTCATGACGACGGCTGAAGTGAGGGAGGGAACGATGAGGAGTTGGACGCAGAGGTTGATGTTGGGCACGGCGATGCTGGCGATGGTGTGCGTGGCGGAGGCGCAGCAGCCGGGCAAGGGACTGGCGTTTGCGCGGGCGGAGCACTTGCAGCGGGGCGTGAACCTGAGCAGCTTCTACGCGCAGACGCGCGACCTGGCGCAGGCGCGGCTGGATGCGTACATGTCGGTGGCAGACATGCAGGCGCTGAAGGCGATGGGGTTCGACCATGTGCGGCTGAGCATCAACCCGGCGCTGCTGATTGCCAGTCCGAAGACGGGCGCGCTGCGCGAGGGGCCAATGGCGCAACTGGATAAGACGGTGGCGCAGTTGACAGGCTCGGGGCTGAACGTGATCCTCGACATCCATGCGGAGGAGGATTGGAAGGCGGGGCTGACCCATGGGGACGACGGGGCGCAGAGTTTGTTCGCGTTTTGGGAACAATTTGGCGCGCACTACGCGAAGAGCGACCCGGAGCGGGTGTTCTTCGAGGTGCTGAACGAGCCGTCGATGGACGACCTGTATCGCTGGGAGGGGATCCAGGACCGCGCGGTGGCGGCGATCCGCAGCGTGGCGCCGCGGCATACGATCATTGCGACCGCGGCGGCGTGGGGGCACCAGGACGGGCTGCTGGCGATGGAGCCGGTGCGCGACGACAACGTAATCTATACGTTTCACGATTACGACCCGATGTGGTTTACCCATCAGGGCGCGACCTGGTCGACGGCGGCGTGGGCGTTTCTGCACGGGGTGCCGTATCCATCGACGCCGGAGAACATTCTGCCGGTGCTGGGCCAGGAGCCGGATGAGCGGATCCGTCTGGAGCTACAGCGGTACGGCGAAGACCGCTGGGACGCGGCGCGGATCGAGGTGGAGATTGCGGCGGCGGCGAAGTGGGGCGAGGAGCGCGGGGTCCCGGTGTATTGCGGCGAGTTTGGCGTGTTCAAGGACCACTCCGACGCGAAGATGCGGGCGGAGTGGATCAACGATACGCGCACCTCGCTGGAGCGGCACCATATCGGCTGGGCGATGTGGGATTACGACGGCAACTTCGGGCTGGCCACAAAGAGCAGCGCGGGGATTGTCTTCGATCCGGCGATTATGCAAGCGCTGGGGATGGGGAGGTAAGTTGTCCGTGTTCAGTTCTCAGTTGTCAGGGATTGGCCGATAGAATGAAGCTATGGTTCCGAGGCTGGTGGTGTTTGATCTGGATGGTACGCTGATCGATTCGCGCATCGATCTGTCCAACTCGGTGAATGCGATGCTGGCGCATTTGGGCAAGCCGGAGCTGCCGCATGAGGTGATCGCCGGCTTTATCGGCAACGGGGTGGGCGTGCTGGTGCGCAAGGCGCTGGGCGATGCCGACGGCGACCTGCACGACGACGAGTATGTTAACCGGGCAGTCGAGTTTTTTCTTGACTATTACCGGGAGCACAAGCTGGACTACACCTATGTGTATGACGGGGTGACCGAGGCGCTGGAGGGGCTGCGCGCGGAGTATCCAAAGCTGGCGATGGCGGTGCTGACCAATAAGCCGGTGCGGCCGTCGCGGGACATCTGCGCGCATTTCGGGTTGGATCGCTTCTTTTTCCAGAACTATGGCGGCAACAGCTTTGCGACCAAGAAGCCGGAGCCGACGGGCCTGCTGGCGCTGATGGCGGAGGCCTCGGCGTTGAATGCGGCGGGTGGGCCCATTCGGGCGGACGAGACGGTGATGATTGGCGACTCGGATGTGGATGTGCAGACGGCGCGGAGTTGCGGTGCGTGGGCCGTGGGATGCACCTTCGGGCTGTCTCCGCAGAGCCTTGCGGCGGCGCCTCCGGATGTGCTGTCGCACACACCGGCGGACTGGCCGGAGACGCTGCGCGTGCTGGCCGGCTCGGCGATGGCGCGCTGAATCTGGTGGACGGTTGTGCGGAGTGGTCAAGTTTGACCATTCCCATCCCCCCTCACCGGCAATAATCGGACTGTATTCACTGTGTTTGCCGGGCGTTCCCGGATGTGTTTTCAATCTCTCAACTTATGTGACCCGGATCACAGGCGATCCGTGACCCGACGTTCTAGGCTTGGTGCAACTCGAACAAGGGTTCGGCGAACGATAAGCGGTCACCGGACAAAGAATGGCTGTACTGGTTTCCGCGGAGGGCTGAATGAAGCGTTTTTGGTTATGTATCGCATTGATCGCGTTGCTACCCGGGTTTTCGCAGGCAGGGTACGCTGCGGGCGGGAATAAGAAAGCCGAGGTGGCGCAGAAGGCCAGTGCTCCGGACGCCGCGGACTTCGTCGGTTCGGATGTGTGCGCGACCTGCCACGCCGAGGTCGCCAAGAAGTTCGAGGGCAACCCGCACTCCAAGCTGGCGCTGACCCACGGAGCGGGAGCGACCTGCGAGAGCTGCCACGGGCCAGGCAAGGCGCATGTGGAGGGCGGCGGCGACGTCACCAAGATCAAGCAGCTGGGCAAGCTGACGCCGATGCAGGCGAGTGAGACCTGCCTGGGCTGCCACGCCGGAGCGCATCCGAACTTCCCGCGGTCTCCCCATGCCAAGGCGGGCGTAGGCTGCACCAGCTGCCACAGCGTGCATGCCGGCGACACCGAGGCAAAGCTGCTGAAGGCGGACCAGCCGAAACTGTGCTTCCAGTGCCATGCGGACGTGAAGCCGGCGTTTGCCATGCCCTTCCACCACAAGGTGAACGAAGGCCTGGTGAAGTGCAGCGACTGCCATGACGTTCACGGAACCTTCGGGGCCAACAACATCAAGTCGACCGAGGACCAGAATGCGATCTGCACCAAGTGCCATGCGGAGACGCGCGGCCCCTGGGTGTTTGAACATGCCGCGATCAAGGGCGAAGGTTGCACCGCTTGCCACACTCCGCACGGGTCGCAGAACCCACGGATGCTGGTGGTGGCGAATATCAATCAGCTCTGCAACCAGTGCCACAGTCCGGTTGCGGCATCCACGGTGCACGGGATTAACGCAGGATCGGCGGACCGTCCGCCGTGCGTCAACTGCCACACCATGATCCACGGTTCCAACATCAATCCGGCTTTCATCCGGTAATGACGTTCGCGACGCCGTCCGGCGAGAGTTGGACGGCGCCCAGATCGCGCAGCAAATGTCAGACGCAGTGCAAGTTCTTGAAGTTTAGCAAGGGTTTTCAAGTGAGGCTTGAGATGATGAAGTTAGGCTGGATTTCGCGGCTGCCCAATCAATGCTCGACGCGTGCGATGGTCAAGCACATATCCGGGGGCATTGGAGTTGCACTCTTACTAACGATGAGCGGACGGGTGTTCGCGCAGGCCGACCAGGCGCCGGCGCCTGGAGTGCAGGACGGGTACGCGGTGCATAACACCGTCGACCTGGGCGGGCACATTGCGGGCATCTCGGGCAGTGGGTCCATGTACGACACGCTGGTGAATATTCACAGCGGCCCGCGGGTGCTGGGGCAGACGTATTCCATGCATGCGCTGCCGGGGACCAAGCATCCTCTGCTGGATGACCTGACCGTCTTCAGCGGCGGCTTTGGCGGCGATCCGAACAACTTTGCCAAGATGGACATCTCCAAGGGCAAGCTCTATGAGTTCTCGGGACTGTTCCGGCGCGACCGGCAGTACTTCGACTACGACCTGCTGGACAGCCCCAACGTGCCGGTGGAGAACATCCCCTATGGATACGTTGGCGGGGTTCCGACCGCGGCGACCTTCCAGTATCAGCATCTGTACGATTCGGGGATGATGTTCAACACGGTGCGCCGAATGTTGGACACCAATCTGACCATCCTGCCATTGTCGAAGGTGACATTCCGCGTGGGGTACTCGCACAGCATCTTCCAGGGTCCGAGCACGCTGACCAACCGCTCGATCGGCAAGTACGACCAGTTGCTGGACATGTATCAGCGCAACAGCACGGATGACTTCACGGGCGCGATCGACTGGAAGCCGGTGGCGCATACCAAGATCACGTATGAAGAGCAGGTAGACCACTACAAGGCGGACTCGTACTTCACGCTGGCCCCGAGCGACTTTGTTGCGCAGGAAGCGGACGGAACGCCGGTCGCGCTAGGCAACTACGATGCGCTGCTGAGCAGCACCGCGCTGGCTCCGTACACGATTTCCGCGTGCAATGCGACGGGGTCGGGGGCCAGCATGGGCAGCGCGTACACGAACGCAACCAACTACACCATGTTTTCTGCCCCGACGACGCCGGGCGGCTTGCCCATCATCAATCCGGCGTGCGATGTGACTACGAGTTACACCCGGACTCAGCCGACGCGGGTCCTCTATCCGACCGAGATTCTGCGGCTGCAGAGCACCAGCATCAAGAACCTCTCGATGAACGGCGACTTCCGCTACATGGTAGGGAACAGCAACGTAGGCAACTATTACGAGAACTATACCGGCCTGAATGGGGCGACCCGGTCGTCGACGATTACCGGGAGTGCGGTCGCGCAGAGGCGGGTTGTCGCTCTGGACTATGGCATGACCTGGAATGCGACCAAGACGATCAGCCTGGCCGACCAGGTGACCTACACCAATTATCACCAGCCCGGCAACGTCACCCTCGCCAGCGCAGGCTTGGCTTTGACGACGCCCGCGACCGCGGGCAACGAGACCATCAACTACGCGGGCGCGCTTACGCCGGCCGCCTCATCCCTCCCCTCGGGCAATTCGGCCGGCATTATGTACGCCTACTTCGGCCTGAGGTTCCTGACCAACAATGCGACCGTGAGCTGGGACGCGTCGTCG